>Ga0335078_10000271_pt1 | contig 83339 bp, 64 predicted proteins | sample Lox_Sample_32_FD_206711 | JGI IMG/M metagenome (GOLD analysis project Ga0335078, IMG submission 206711) | Soil microbial communities from Loxahatchee National Wildlife Refuge, Florida, United States - Lox_Sample_3.2 | ecosystem: Environmental > Terrestrial > Soil > Wetlands | place: USA... | reverse complement strand
CCAGCTACAAGCGGTTTCGCGAGCTGGCGGACGAGTGGGTCCACCTTGCACTCGAGCACTCCCGCCTTCGCCTCGAGGAACTGAAGAAGGTGGCGTCAGACTGACCGAGAAGTCGGTACTCTCAAGTATCAAGTGATCGCGCCAATATCCCCATGCGCCCGGACGGCAACCGCTGGTTCACGGAGAACGGGGGCTACAAGATCGGCCAGTTCACCACCTCCGGGAACGGAGACCGAGTTCGCGGCCACGACGGCGTCAAGCTACCCCGAAGGCATCGTGCGTAGGTGCCTGATCAGCGACGATTATTTTTGCCGGGCTCCTGGACGAGGTGCGCACGATGCAGGCCACGTCGCTGCACTCGCGGGAGGCGAGGCACCGCGCATCCCACCCGCCAACGATGCGAGCCTCGAGCGACTGCTGCGGAGCCTCGCCAGCGCGTGGCTGAACGGCGAGGTCAGGCCCACGCACCAACCGAAACCAAGGCCACCTCGTACATGGCGTAACCCGCGAGGACCCCTTCGCCGATGTCTGGCCCAGAGTGCGCGAGTGGTTAGAGGCCGAGCCCGATCGCACCGCCAAGGAGTTGCTCATGCGCCTCGCGATGGAGCATCCCGGTCGCTTCAGGGAGGGCCAGGTTCGTAGACTGCACGCCGCGTGAACGGCTCGTCTTCCCTGGACCCGACCTCCAGGGGAGCCGAGAAGAAGCGGAAGTGCCGGCCAGAAAGGAGCCCTGGATGCTACCGAGGTTGCAGGAACCAAGGTAACATTCTCTCGTGAGGCAACACGACCGGCAAAAGTAGTTGTCGCCGAACAGAACCCAATGCACTGCCGCTGGTGCGGCTGACAAAATTGCCCGTAGCTCCCAGTGCTCGGCGTTGCCGGCGCAAAGAGGGCGAACGGCCGGGGCCATTCCCTGCGACGTGGGGCTCTTCATTCCGTAAGCACGACCTCCCCGCTCGGCCGCCCTCACATACGGACGCGACGCTACTTGTAGCGTGGACCGAATCATCCTCGCCTCACGTGATTCCGCGCAGCGGACGTGAGAACTCAAAGGCGCCAACCTGTGGCCTGCACCACTCGCCCCGGAAGTCCACCCCTGGGCGGGCGTGGAGTCGGTCGGTCGGCAAGCCACACTGGACTGTCTCGCCTGCGCTCCGAGGCGTGCCAACTCTATCAACGCTCCGTTTGTGGGCAACCTCGTCTGTCACTCCGGCACCCAAGGTTCGGCATTGAGCCATTGGTGGGTCCGTCCAAGGTGGCGGTGCTTTCTAACCAACCTAACGAGGTCGCCGTCTGCTCGGGTCTCGCTCACCCCTGGTCTGCCGCTCCGGAACCGGGCCAGCCATCCAAACATCACCCAGAAGGGCACCCGGTTGCTATTCGCTTTGAAGTCTCGTGGATCCGGTGAGGACGGCGCTGGTGGTTTCCATCGTGATCGCCGTCGTTCCGCTTAGTCTTAGTTCGAGCCCCCAGTAGTAGCCGCCGAGTAGCATTTGCGGCACCCATGGGGTTACCAGCGGGACCCTTGTTATCGGCAAAAGGGAAGCGCAGCCTGCGATCAGAGCCGCACCAACGGGCGTCAGGGAGGGGGATCCCATGCTGCCTTGTCGGAATGTCACTGTCGTAGTGCTCGCCGCAGCATTTGCCGGCTGCGGTGGTTCGATCGCGATTACGGTGCCATCAGCGCCGACGGGAGTCACCGCCACGCCGGGAAACGGCCAGGGCACTCTTTCCTGGACCGCTGTATCCGGCGCGACCTCGTACAACATCTACTGGGCCACCACGCCAGGGGTGACCACGGCGACCGGCACCAAGATCACCGGAGTCAGTAGCCCCTACGTTCAGACCGGACTGAGCAACGGAACCACCTACTATTGCGTGGTAACTGCTGTGAACTCCGCTGGCGAATCCGCGGCTTCGTCGCAGGTGAGCGGCACGCCCGAAGCGACCACCTACGCACTATCCGTGCAGGACAACGGGAACGGCACCGTGAGCGGTGGAGGCATCAACTGCGGGACGACGTGCAGTGCGGCAATCGCGCAGGGAGCTCAGGTGACGCTGACCGCGACGGCTGCTTCGGGCTCGACCTTTGCAGGGTGGAGCGGAGCCTGCAGCGGAACCGGCAGCACCTGCCAGGTGACGATGGCAGGGGCCGAAACTGTGACCGCCACCTTCGTTTCGTCCACAACCACCTACTACACGCTGACCGTGCTGACGATCGGGATAGGGACGGGCACCGTGACGGGCAACGGGATCTCCTGCCCATCCGACTGCACCGAGAGCGTGGCGAGCGGTACCTCCATCACGCTCACCGCGGTACCAGCGAGCGGCTCCACCTTTGCCTTATGGGAATTCTGCGACTCGGCGAACGGAACCACCTGCATCATGTCGATGACGGCAAACAAGAAAGTCTACGCCTCCTTCACGACCGGTGGTCAGGGTGGGTGCGACGGTTGCCTGAGCGCCTGCCAAGGCCTCTCAGGCTGCTGCACGGGTTGCGGATGCATCTGCCAGAACGCGTGCGGGGGGTCTTGCTAAGGTGTGCATTGGTTCGCCACCACAGAACGCAAGGGACTCTAACCGGCCCAAACCACCCACTTCACTGTTCGAGATATGCCCCGTAGCCGTGATCATCCTAATACAGACACGGTGAGGCGGTGCACGCATCAGGACGACGCTCGTCCCAATGGGGCCCTGAGAGCCGGCAAGCAGCCTCGATGGCCCAGCCGGCCGGGCCTATCGTTCATCGGTGGCCTTCTCCACGCTGGGTGTAAGAAAGCAATTGTAACGGCCGCGCGCCGAAACGGTTCAGGATTCCTCGATGAGCGGCAAGGCCCACGGCTCGGCGTGGCGCTGACTACCGTATCACTCTGGGACGCGCTTCTTCTGCAGCAAATGGGTGGGCACGGCGGGCCGCGAGCAGCGCGCCGTGGTGCCATTCTCGGAGGGTTCCGAATCCCATGTTTCGCAAGAGGAGCAACAGCGTTGTCAGTTCTCATGCATTCTCTGATGGTGAATTTCTGTCCAAGGGTCCGCTCGCCTGACGGATGACGTGGCGGGGCCGTTAAACCCGGTCAGGGAGCGGTCCGAGGGCGACCCCGCACCGCACCGCGACGAGTCACCCGACGATGCCGAGCCGCCCACCGCGGAGACATTGCGTTTGCGATGAGAGACATCAGTCGACCCGTGGCCAGCGGCGAGTACGGTCGGCCGAGCGGTGCTCCTGTCCCGCGCACGTTTGACGGGTGCCTGCCGGGCCGCGCCGTCGCCCTCGTGCACCGGAGGTGAGCCGTGAGCTTCCGCTTCCGCAGTGATCGCGCAGTGTTCGATCTGCCTGCGTCCTCGACTGCCGGCCGCGCCCTCGCAGCGCGCCAGGGGGGCTGTGTCGGCCTCGCAGCGCTCGCGGCCGCGGCCGCAGTGCCCGCCGCCCCTTCGCTCGGACGGTCGACTATGCCGGCGTCCCGCTCGCCTTCGAGCCGAATGAGGGCTAGGCGGATCCGTGGGCCCACTTCTTGTCGCGCGGCGAGGCGGTGCGGCTGAAGCTCGGCGCGGACCCGGGGGCCGCGGCAGAGGGGCTCGACCGCGGCGCCGGCGTGGTGAGCTACTTCGTCGACAACGATCCGCCGCGCTAACACAGCGGCATCCCGACCTAGGGCAAGGTCCGCTACGCGCGGGTGTATCCGGGCGTGGACGTGGTCCTTCATGGCCCGCCGTCGCTTCACTTCCGCACGGCGCACGGCGCACGGTGCCTCCGCTGAGCCTCGTGACCTTCGACCGGGGCCGGCTCGCGAAGCTCTCGGCGGGACACCCGGTGCGGTTGCGGCATACTTCGCGGATGGCTGGCGCTCGATCCGAGCCCGCGCGCGGTGCTCGCCCGGCTGTTCGCGCTCGACGACGCCGTCCCCGTTCCCGCGGTCCGGCAGGCGCTCGGGCCGGACCTGACGGCCGCGATGGGGCGCGGGCCTGCTCAAGGAGGCCTACGGCGACCCGCCAGCCCTCCGGTCGACGTTCCTCGTGGCGCCGCTCACGGAAGGCCCCTACGTCTTATCGGATCGCCTCTGGGACGGCCCACAGGCCGCGGTCGGGCCCGGCGCAGGGACGGCCGTGCTGTCGAAGCTCGTGCCGGAGCGTTTCGAGGGTGCGGCGCTCGACGTCGGCTGTGGCTGTGGAGCCCTGGCGCTCGCGGCCGCGCAGCGGGGTGCGCGGCGCGCCGTCGGCGTGGACGTGAACGCGCGCGCCGTCGCGCTGGCCCGGTTCAACGCCGCCCTGAACGGTTTCGCGGCGGACTTCCTCGAGGGCGATCTCCTCGCGCCGGTGCGGGGCGAGCGCTTCGACCTCATCCTCGCGCAACCCCCGTTCGTCGCGCACCCGCGGCTGTCTTCGATCGTCCCAAGATCGTGGCGGTACAGTGGGCGAAGGACGGCACTGTTACCGAGTGGAATACGACCTTTGCCGCGGTGGCCCTCGACCTGGGCATGAGCGCGGAGGTGGCGGGAAGCGCCGATGTCGCCTACTTGCACGGGGGAATGGCCGGGGACGAGCTCGCATTCCGCCTCCTCTCGGAGCTGCCGCCGGCCATCGCGCCGGGAGGGCGGGCGCTGTTGATGCTCCGCGACCCCGCTCGCCAGGGGACCACCCTCGCCGCGCGAGCCCGGGAGGCACTCGCCGACCAGGGCCTGAACCTGGTGGCTTTCCACTCCGACCCACCGCCGATCCACTAGAGGCCATGATCTTCGCTTCCTTCGAGGCCGCGGCGGATGGACCGGAGTATGAGTCCTCCGCCCTTGCGCAGGAATTCGGGTCGGGGACGAAGGGCAGTGGCGTTGTTCGTCCGTCAACCTCGGTGTGAACTCATAGACGAAGTCGGTCGCCGATCTTTCGACCGGCGACCGACCAAGAGTGATCTGACTTTCCGGACTGCGTCCTGATTAGACGAGGGAAGAAAGCCCGAGGGACTTGAACAGCGCCACCACCCCGGCGGTGTTGCTGGTCGTGCTTCCGAGCCCACCACCGGCCTGCGAGCCATCGCTCGCGATGGTGTTGAGAGAGTTCTTGAAGATGGTCCCGAAGTTGATGTTCTGAACCGCAACATCACCAGCGCCGGCCACCGTGCTCAACTCCGCGTCAGCAATGATCTGAAGCTTGCTCATGACTGCTCCTTTGTTGTTCTACGTTTGGGTTCGTTACTGCGTTTGGGCGTCAGAGAGCCCTGCGTGTGAAGGACCAGGACTTCTTTGAAACTCGTTCCATCTGCCCTAGAGAGACTGCGCAGGAGCGGAGACCTGACATTCCACTTGGGGTGGCTATTGAGCGAACGCGTGCACCAGGTGGAGGTGCCCCGAGCTCTCCACGCCTTTGCCCGTCTTCCGACGGGCCGGGCAGCGCACCTTCGAGTACGCTCCTCTAACCACTTCTCCGCGCCCCGTAGCGGTCGAGGAAGAGCGCGAGATCCTCGGCGTGCGGGAGGGCATTCGTCGGGCGCGGAGATGTGCAGTTGCTGGGCCTTGCTGGAACTAGCGAGGGCGCGTCCGGGCTCCCGGATGGCCTCGGAGGGTGCGCAGAAAGGGAAGTTCATACCCAGTGAGGATGGGTGGCCTGGGGCTCTCTCGGCTCGTCCCATGGCCAAGGCGTTTCAAACCCTCGGTGAATGAGCGTGGCGAGCGAGATCCACGGTGCTCAAGGACGCGGGAGAGGCTGTCTACCGTCTCGAACGCAACCCACCCATCCTTGCGGTCGCCGGCGAGATGGAGGGCGCCGAAGCGCGCATTTGCACAGGAGGACGAACGCTCCCAGCTACCGCCTCAGACCACGTGGCGCGCCTCGACCATGGTGGCGGGCAGCGCCTCGAGGAGCTTGCGCAATGCCGCAGCCCGGATTGGGTCGATGTTGGAGAGCGCCTCGTCGAGCAGGAGGAGCTTGCGGCCGGAGGCGATGGCCGCAGTCAAGGCGATGAGCTGGCGCTGCCCGCCGGAGATGCTCCTTCCTCCCGGGGACAGGATGGTGTGGTACTTCATGGGCAAGCTTTCGACGAGAGAGGTTAGTCCGGTGAGCTGAGCCGCCTCGAAGAGGTGAGCCAAGGGTGCGCCTCCCGACAAGAGCCTCAAATTCTCGGCGATCGATCCGCTGAAGAGGTTCACGAACTGGGGCAGGTACAGGATGTCGCTCGTGGCGGATTGAGGGCTCATCCCGCCGACGCTGATCGATCCCTCCTCGGGCGAGTAGAGTCCAGCGAGGAGCCGGAGGATCGTGCTCTTCCCGAACCCCGACGGCCCGGTGAGCACGTGCTTCATGCCGGCGTCGAAGCGCATCGAGTATCCGCGGACGATCCAGGGAGCCTCCGGGCCGTAACGGAACCAGATGTCTTCCATCACCACGGGTATCGAGCGCGCCCCGGAAACCGAACGGCGTGAGGACCTCTTCTCGGGGGCGCGGGCGAGGACGTCGCGCGTCTTCGCCAGTTGCGGGCGCAGGACCACGAGCATGAGGTAGGTACGCACGAACCCGAAGACCGCGCCCACGAATCCTGCGCTCAGCTGCACGAAGGCGAAGAGCGTGCCAACAGGGATCTGGCCATCCAGGATGAGGCTTCCACCCCAGATGAGGAGCGCGGCATTGAGTCCCTGTCCCAGGGTATCGAGGCCGACGTCACTCCAGAGGCCGAGGCGCTGGCGCCTGAGGGCGTGACCGATCTCGACCCTGAAGCGCTTGAGCCACCGCTGCAGGCCCTGGGGCTCGGCGCCGGCCGCCTTCACGGTCGCGATGCCGGCGATGAGTTCCGAGAGGTAGCCCCGCTCGTGCGCCTGGGCCTCGATCTCCCGCGCCTCGTGGCGCGCCTGGGCAGAGCCGATCGCGATGGCGAGGAGCGCCATCGCCATTGCTACTCCCACCACCACCCCGGTCGCGGTGGGCAGTTTCACTGCCATCGAGACGACGAAGGTGAGGGCCATGACTCCGTCGAGGACCGCCGCGATGCTCCGCTCCGCGACGACCTCGCGCGCGGCGCCCATGCCCGAGAAGGCCTGCAGGCGCTCACCAAGCGTCATCTTGTCGAGGAACGGGAACGGCAATCTCAGCATGTGCTGCAAAAGGCCGCGTTCGGCGGAGAGCGAGACGCGGGTGACGAGGAAGAGCAGCACGTTTTCCCGGATCCAACCTATCCAGGCCTGGAAGGCGGCGAGGAGCACGACGCCGAGCGCCACCACCTGCAGGGTGGACCGTGCGCGGTCGGGCAGCGCGGTGTTCATGACCACCCCGGTGAGCTCGGGGACGACGAGCCCGAGCGACTGGAGGAGGAGGCTCGCCAGCACCAGCAGGACGAGCGTCCTGCGCTGCTGGAGCACCAGGATCTTCAGCCGATCGAAGAGCCCCTTTCCCTCGGGGAGCGAGGGAGACAGATCGAGGGCGTAGCCCGACAAGAACGGAGCGAGACCAGCGACCGGCAGTGCACGGGATCCGTCGGCGCCCTCGACGCGGACCGAGTCTCCGCTGTGATCTTCAAGCACCACCCACGACCCGTCCCTGAGCTGGAGCAGGGTCGGGACGTCGAGGTAGACGATCTCCTCGGCCTGGATGAGGGCCGGCCTTCCCTGGATCCCGGCACGCTCGAGCGGCTCGGCGAGCGACTCCGCCGAGCCGCGCAGGTCGTGGGCTTCCCGGAAGGCCTGGAGGGCCCCGTCCTGACCGTGAAGACGCAGGAGGCGCCAGGCAGCTTCCACCGGGTCGAACCCGGACACCGGACACGAGGCCTCCGGAGCCCGGGCGACCTCACGCATGGGCGAACTCCTTGGCGTGCACGAGTGACCGGAAGAGTCCCTCGCGCTCGGAGAGCTCGTCGAAGGTCCCCTCCTGGACAAGCCTCCCGTCCTGCAGGACCAGGATCCGGTCTGCATCCTGGACCGTCGCCAGCCGATGAGCGATGAGGATGCGGGTGCAGCCGATGCTCGCCAGGTTGGCGTGGACGCGGCTCTCCGTCTCGAGGTCGAGGGCGCTCGTGGCCTCGTCGAGCAGGAGCACGGAGGGCTTGCGGACCAGGGCTCGCGCCAGGTTGAGGCGCTGACGTTGTCCTCCGGAAAGCACGTTCCCGTTGTCTCCGAGGCGGCTGTAAAAGCCCTCGGGCATGGCGTCGATCACCTCCTCGACACAGGCGAGCCTCGCCGCGGCGCGCAGGCGCTCGAGCGGGATCTCTTCGTCCGGCAGGGTCAGGTTCGCGTGAACGGTGTCATCGAAGAGGAAGGTGTCTTGCATGACCACCCCCATCTGTCCGCGCACGGCCTGCAGGTCGAGCTCGCGCAGGTCGCACCCGTCGAAGCTGATCTTTCCGCTCGAGGGAAGGTGCATGCCGAGGAGCAGGCGGGCCAGCGTCGATTTGCCGGCGCCCGAGGGACCGACGATCGCCACCTTTTCCCCGGCCCGGATGCGCACCGACACCTCGTGCAAGATCGGTGGCTCGGACGGGGAGTAACTGAAGCTCACGTCCTCGAGCTCGATGGCACCACGGAGCCGACCGGGATTTTCTCCGCCCGAGGGTTCCGGCGGCGTGGTGAGCACGTCGTCGAGGCGCTCCAGGTGATTCCCGAGGTACTGCAGCTGGCTCACCGTCTCGAGTAGCGACTGCAGGGGTGTCATGAACAGAGACTGAAGGGCGAGGAAGGAGGCGAAGGTGCCGATGGTCATCCGCTGCTCGACGACCTGCTCCCCGCCGACGAAGAAGACGAGGGCGGTGCCGAGCCCCTGGAGGAAGGTGGTGACGTGACGGGACACCATGCCGAGGCGCCGGCGATCGACCGAGCTGTTCACGCGCCCCGTCATGCGATGGGCCCAGCGCTGGACCATGCGGTTCCCTGCATCGCTCGCCTTGGTGGTCTCGAGACCGCTCATGGCCTCGAGGAGCGCCCCGTACTCCCGTCCCGAGGCGGTCAGCTCGGCAGCCATGGCGAGCTGGTTTTGCTCCCGGAAGACGAGGAGCAGGATCACCCGGACCACCCCGAAACCGATGATGAGGAGGCCGAGCTTCAGGTCGAAGGCCAGCATGAGGCCCGCGTAACCGAGGAGCAGGAAGGTATCGAGGAGGGCGGAGATGGCCTGATTGCTGAGCAGGTTCTGGATGGTGCTGTTGCTCTGGACGCGCTGCACGAGGTCCCCCGCCTCGCGCTGCTGGAAGAAGGCGAGGGGCAGGCTCAGGAGGTGGTTCAGAAACCGCGTCATGAGCGTGAAGTCGAGGACGCTCCGCAGCCCCTGCACCACGAAGCTCCGCACCAGGGTGAGCAGGGTCTTCGTGAGGACGGCCGCCGCGAGCGCCGCGGCGAGTCCCACGAGCCAGGCGCGCTGATGGGGGACGATGATGGCGTCGAGGAGGATCTGGGTCGCCACCGGGAAGAGGAGACCGACCACCTGGAGAGCGAGCGAGGCCAAGAGGACCTGGGCGATGCTCGGGATCGAGCTGCGGAAGATCTCGCGGTACTTGGCGAGGCTCGGACGCGTTCGCTTCCGCTTCTTCAAGGAGGACGAAGGCTCGAGAAGGAGCGCGATGCCAGTGAAGTGCCGGCCGAGCTCCTCGAAGCTCATCGCCCGCCGCCCGGAGGCCGGATCGATGAGGACGGCCTTCTTTCGCTTCACGCGCTCCAAGACGAGGAAGTGCTCGAAGTCCCAGTGAAGAATGGCGGGCAGCGGGACGCTTGTGAGCTGATCGAGCTCGATCCTTACCCCCTGGGCCTCGAGCCCGTAACGGCGGGCCGCCCGCACGATGGACAGGGCGTCCGCGCCGCTTCGCGACACGCCGCAGGCCTGCCGGAGCTCGGAGAGCGGTGCATGATGGCCGTGGTAGGCGAGGACCATGGTGAGGCTTGCGGCTCCACACTCGGTCACCTCGATCTGCGGAACGAACCGCACCCGTCGCCGGAAGAGCGCCATCAGGGAAGCCACTTCTTGAGGGGACTCAGTACGAGAGTGATGAGCTTCTGCCGCCTCAGGGTGAAGCGTGCCTCGAGGAGGGTGCCGGTCCGAAGCTTCACACCCGCCGCATCGGCGGCATGAGCGTCGGTGATCTCGAGCTCCACCCGATAGGCGGGCTCTGCGAGCTTCTGGCCCTCGCCGATGGCCTCGTTCACCTCGGACGGAGAAGCGAGGTCGTCGCTGATGCGAGTCACCCGGGCCTCGAGGGTCCCGTATTCCGCGTGCGGCAACTGGTCGAGCTCGAGGTGGACGACGTCGCCTACCTTGGCGAAGGCGCGGTCCTTCTCGGGGAGGAACGAGACCACGTGAAGCTTCGACTCCGCCGGGACGATCTTCCCCACCGCCTGACCCGCCTGCACCACCTCGCCCACCTTGACGAGCAGGGCCTCGACCGTCCCGTCCACGGGAGCCACGATCACGTTCTGCTTCATGACGAGCGCCAGGGAGTCGCGCTTGTTCTGCGCCGAGTTCATGGTCTGCTGCCGCTGCCACAACTCGTCCTGGCGCCGGGCCTCGAGCGAAGCGAGCTCCTGCCGGGTCTGATCGAGCGTCGTCTCGGCGCCGCTCAGCTGCCGCTCGGCCTGCGCCAAAGATTCCTGAGTGTCGCCCACACTAATCTCGCTCACGAGCCCCTTCTTCAAGAGCTCCCGATCGGCCGCGACGTGGCGTTCCTGCAAGCTGACCGAGCTTCTCAGGCTCTCGATCTGGTCGGCGAGCCGGCGCGAGCGCGAGTGCAGGCTCTCGACCTGCTCGGCGTACTTCTGGTCTTCCTGGGCGGCCAGGACCGAGAAGCGCCCGCGGACGGCCTCGAGCTCGCGCTCCGCCTCGAGCAGCTGGGCCTCGGCCGTCGCCGACTCGATTCGAAGCAGCGTGGCGCCGCTCTTCACCGAGTCGCCGGAGCGGGCGTCGACTCCGACCACCGTCCCGGTGATCTGGCTCGTGAGGACGCGCACCCCGGCCACCGGGCGCAGAATGCCGCGCGCCCGCGAGGTGATCTCGATCCTTCCGATGAACGAGGAGACAAGGGCGGCGCCCACCCCACAGACCACGACCCACAAAAGCGCCCAGGTCCAGGGGGGCGAGACGCGCACGACCCCGCGCCCCTCCTCGGAGGACAGGCGGTGCTGCAAGGCTTCAGCGCGAAATAGTCCGGGCTGCGGCTGACCGGCCGCGGCGGGTGTCGCCGGAGCGGCGGAGGGGACCGGGCGCGCCACGCCCTTCGTGTGCGAAGCCTCGACGATTTGGGTGCTCGCCTTGGGGCGCGGCGAATCGGTAGGGGGCTCCACCGGGGCCCGCTTGCGGTCCGCTTCGCCGCCGCGCGAGATGGGCTCCGGCGAGGGTTGAACGGGGCGCATGAGGGCCGTGCGCGTGGCGGGGAGCGGCTCCGGCTTGGCGGTCGGCATGAACAGCGAGCGGGTCGGCGGAAGCGGCTCGGCTCGGGTCGGCAGCGGCGCAGACCGGGTCTCGGAAGAGGTCTCCTGACGGGCCGCGGAGCACGGCTTCGCGGCAGGCTGAACCGCTGAGGCGTTCCGGATGGTGGCGATGAAGGCGGCCCGCCTCCTCGCCCGCGTGACCCGAGAACCTGAGGTGTCGGCGTTCTTGCGAGTCGTCATGGCAACCTCCTATCGGCTCGACGGTGTGCACACCACGATCTGACTGGCTTGTCTCGGTGACGCCCCGCTCGGGATCTCTACCCGGGCTCCCGGATGTTCTGCGCAGCCGCCCCGGGATGGTTCCAAACGACGCGCTACGACCCTCGCTCGCCCCGGGAGAGTCGCCCGGGGCGAGCGAGGATCCTCTGGTTGAAGAAGGAAGGCGGGGCCCGCTAACAACGATGCCGTGCTGATCGTGGCGAGGCTCGCCCCGATCGTGAGCTCTACCCGGCCGAGAGGGCGTTCAGCACGGCCACCGGGCCGAGATTTCCGGTGATGATCTGGATGAGGGTGATCGCATTCGTCAAACCGAGGCTCGCCGGGACGGCCGAGCTCCCTGAGCTTCCGGTCGAGGGAGATGAGGCAGAGCTGCCCTGGTCGCTCTGCTCGTCATGCCGGTGGCAATGGTGGTGGTGATGGTGGTGATGGCGGGCCCCAGACACGAGGCTCAGCTCCTCATCGCCGAGGGTGCGAAGGGTTGCAATCTCTTCTGCGCTCGTCTTGCTGCGGTTCATGGTTCTTCCTCTCTCATCGGTCGTTCGCCGTTTTCAGCTCAGGCGCCTTTGCATGGCCTGCTGAAGCCTTCTGTGGACGGGATCGGAATGGAAGCCTGACAGTCCTGTTCGGGGTGCACGACCGGGAGTTCGCTAAACAACACTCGAATGGCCGCGAAGGCGAGCGGACTCATGAGCCGGACGCGCCCCTCGGCGAGCCCACGGCCCGGGTGGGCGAACTCGAGGGCGAGGGCCCCGAGGTTCCCGAGGCGGTCCCGTGCGACCCGGTCACCGCAGCAAGAAGTAAGTGAGTGCGCTCACGACCGCAGCGGCAGCCACCGCGGCGTAGACGAGGGTGGGGGCGTACCTGGGTTTGGGTACCTCGGAGGTCGCTCTCGCGGTCCTCGGCCGGGTGCCTTGGCGCGTGCCCGTGCGGTGGCGGCTAGTCTCCACCCGCGGGGTCTTGTCGAGGTTCTCGTGGATATCGAGCAACGCGGAGAGCCATGCGTGGCCGTCCTTGGGACGGCTATCCGGGGCCGGGGCGAGCCCTCGTCGCAAGAGTGCGATGAGCTGGGGCGGGACGCCGATCGCCTCGAGGTGGGGACGGGCACCCGGCTCGAGTACCGAACTGTAGTCCTCGGTCACCCGGTAGGGGAGTTTGCCGGTCACCATCTCCGCAAGCGTCGCGGCCGCGCCGAAGACGTCGGTGCGCGCGTCCTGTTTCGACTCGCGCCATTGCTCGGGAGCCATGTAGGCGGGTGTTCCGGCTGCCCTGCGGGTGCCGGCGCCCAGCACGAGGGCGATGCCGAAGTCGAGCACCTTCACCTGACCGCTGGAGCACAGGAACACGTTGGCGGGCTTGAGATCCCGGTGGACAACTCCCGAAGCATGGGCGTGGTCGAGTGCCCAGGCCATCTCGATCGCGATCTCGAGCGTCTCCGGAAGGGGGATGCGTCCGCGCTTCATGCGCGCGCGCAGGCTCTCTCCCTTGAGGAGTTCCATGATGAGATAGGGCCCGCTCTCGCATGTCCCGATATCGTGCAGGCTCACGATGTTCGGGTGATTGAGCTGGGCGGCTGCCTCCGCCTCCTTTTGGAGGAGCTCCTGGCGGAGCATGACCTGCGACTCTCTTCCGGGCCGTACCGCCTTGAAGGCGACGAGACGCCCGAGCTGGCGATCCCTCGCTTCGTAGACGACGCCAAAGCTGCCTCGGCCCACCTCGCGGATGAGCTCGAAGCGGCCGATGACCGAGCCGGGGACGAGGACCCGACGCCACGCCTGGTCGAAGTCGTCCACCGGTGCGGCGGCGAGCCTCTTCATCATGGCGGTGATCCCGCCGGGCTGGACGACGGATTCCTGGCCCTGATACTGGGTGGTCGAAGCGGCGGCCGCCGGCTCGGATCCTGTCGGGCGGGGCGGAGTGTCGGGACCGGCAGCGTCCGCGAGGGAGAAGGTGAACCTGAGGCATCCAATGGCGAGCTCCGCGCCGGGTGCGATCGTCACCGGGGAGCGTGTCTCGACGGGTGAGCCGTCGACGAGCGTTCCGTTCGTCGAGCCGAGGTCGGTGTAGCGAACCCCGTTAGGGTCGAAATCGAGGAGGCCGTGCCAGGCCGAAACGAAGCGCTCCGGGAGGCACAGGTCGTTGTGGGTGCTGCGTCCGATCCGCACCGGCGATCGCACGAAGGTGTGCTCCGCCGTGGTGCCGGCCTCGATATCTTCCACGCGGACGATGAGCGGCTCCAGATGACCTCCCGCCGTCATGCAACGGACCGTGCGTGAGCGCGCAGGGATCGTAGCTCCGTCGACTCACGAGCACTATCATGGACAGTATGGAGAAGAACAGGAACGGGGTCGCGTCTTTGCAGGCTCGCGTCGAGGAGCTCATCGCGGCGGGCGACCTCTCCGCCGGAGCGACGGAGGCTTTGCGCGCGCTCGGCCCCGAGATCCTCCGCTTCCTGCGCTCGGTCTTGCGCGACGAGGAGGACGCCGCCGACGCCTTCTCGCATTTCGCCGAGAACCTGTGGAGGGGCCTTTCGGGCTTTCGCGGCCAATCCTCGCTGCGCACCTGGGCTTTCCGGATCGCCTGGAATTCCGCTCAGACCCTGCGCAATGACGCGTGGCATCGGCATAAGCAACGGTTCAAGACCGGCGAGGCGTCCCAGATCGCGCAGGAGATCCGAACGAAGACGGTGGTCCGCGTCGCGCGCCAGCGCGACGAGTTCGAGAAGCTACGTCAATCGCTTTCGGTGGACGACCAGAGCCTGCTCGCGCTCCGCCTCGACCGAGAGTTCTCCTGGGAAGACATCGCCGAGATCCTCTCCTCCGAAGGGGAACCGGTGCAAGCGCTCACCCTGATGAAGCGCTTCGAACGGCTGAAGAAGCGCCTCGCCGACATGGTGAAGAGGGCGCAGGAGGAGTAAGCGCCGCCCTGTCGCCCCGGGTGGGCTCGCGCCCGCTCACTCATGCTCGGGCTCCGGCGTCATCTCCGGTTCATCCTCGAGCATCTTCATGGCGGCCGTGACGCTGCGATGCATGCGGTTGAAGGCGCCTGCCAGCACCGAGATCTCGTCCCGCCCGCGGACCTCGAGCTCGGGCACGTCGAGCTCGCCTTTGCTGATCTCGTCGGCGCGCGCCGCGAAGCGGCTCACCGGGCGGATCACCGTCGCGTAGAGGACGAGGTCGAGCACGACCAGCGTGACGATCCCGACGAGGATGAGGGAGACGAGCAGGCGACGGAGCGCGCTACTGGCCATCTGGGCCGGGATGAACTCCGGCACCGAGACGATCTGGGCGGCGATGATGTCGCCTTCCGTCCAGCCGAATCCGTTGGCCGTGCCGTAGAGCTTCACCATCTCGGGGGGGGCGTTCTCCGCCGAGCCGTGGCACTCGAGGCAGGCCTTCGGCGCACGCATCGGCCGGGCGAGGAAGAGTGAGCGGCCGAGCGGCGTGTCGCGCTCGCCCTGGAAGACCTTCTGGTCCGGGTGGTTGCGGAACTCCTTGATGACGTCCTCTTCCCAGGCCACCGCCCGATTGCGCGGATTCGTCGGATTGGGAGCGGCTTCCTTGTAGAAGTAGTCGGGATAGTTTTTGCGCAGTTGCGCGAAGAGCTCGGTCGCGGCGAAGGCGGGCACCGTCTGAGGCCGAAATATTCGTTTACCCACCAGGCCCCGTTTGGCACAGAGCTCGCGGAAGACCTCGTCGGCCTGGTCATGACTCTGGGTCTTCAGCTGGTCCATCGTCTCCGCGATGGCGGGCTTCACCTGATCAATGGTGTAGCTGCGCATCGCGAGAGCGGTCTCCATCATGAGCTGCGCGTTGTAGAGCACTTGCTCGCGCGCGTTCTTCTGCAGGAGGCCGTAGAGGAGGTAGGTAGCGGCCGCGAGGCCAGCCCCAAACACGAGGACGAAGATGAGGCTAAACTTGGCGAGCAGTCGCATTCACGCTCCCGAAAAGAGGCGATGGCGCTAATCCCTCGTGGCGAGGTCCCTCCGCCACCACAAGGCAGGGGAAGCCTTTCGTTCGAGGTGTGACCTGTCAGGGCCCAGAAGGGGCGAGCCTCATTTCCACCGAGAAGGGGCTGCTTGAAGGTCGAGCCGGTGGAAGGCTTCCTCCTTATCCCAGATGCGTCCTCACCGTCACGGAGGGAGTCGAGAGGCTCCATCCACCTTTGGTCACTCCAAACTCTGGAGTCGTCACTATGCGTGCCCGTCCTGGTACGAAATCGGCCTTCCGTCGAGCCGTGGCGCTTTTTGCCCTCACCTTGTGCGCCTGCTGGTTCCCCAAGGACCGGGGCCAGCGGCTCGAAGAGCGCCTCGACCGCGTGGAAGACACGACGACAACGCAGCCGAATGTGGACCGTGCGGCCGCCCAGGAACAGGCGCGGCGCGTGGACGCCAAGCTCGCCGAGATGCAGACCAAGCTCAACGAACTCAGCGCCGCCCTGCAGCAGGCCCAGGCCGATCGGCCGGCGCGCTCGGACAAGCTGCCGGACGACGTGAACCGCCTGCGCGCCATGGTCGACGCCCTCGGCCGAAGGCTCGAAGGCACCGAGCAAGCGATCGCCCAGCTCCGCTCGAACACCGGGAGCCGGCTCGCCGAGCACAAGACGGCCCATCCCACGGAACACCGTGTTCACTCACAGGAGGAGACCGCCGTCACGGCGGCCCCCGCGCCGCGCGAGGCGGCGCCGGCCCCGCAAGAGCCGACCGGGGTGCTCGCCATGGCGCGCGATGAGGAAAGCAAGGGTCAGAAGGCCGTGGCCCGCGATCTCTACCAGGAGTACGTCGAGAAGTTTCCCACCGACCCCAAGGCGGCCACCGCGCACTTCCGGCTCGGCGAGCTCGCCTTCGGCGAGCACAGGTACGTCGATGCGATCGGAGAGTACGGGAAGGTCGCGAAGGACTTTCCGCGCTCCGACGAGGCCCCCGACGCGCTCCTGCGAACCGCCGAGTCCATGCTGGCGATCAACATGACCGACGACGCCGTCTCGGTGCTCGCCGATGTCCCGAAGCGTTACCCGTCGAGTCCGGCCGCCGCTCGCGCGAAGCAGCGTCTCACCGAGCTCAAGGAGACGGCCGGGAAGAAGTGACGGAGGATCCATGGTAACTTTCCCTCACCCCCCCTCGCCCGCGCTGGCGCTCTCCCCCTCCGGGGCCGGCCGCCGCGTGTCAGCTCGGTTCGCTCATCCCGTCCAAAGGCCAGGGAGAGCGACATGCGCGGCGTCATCACTGGAAAGGACGTCATCCGGCACTCGGTCACCATCGTGCGGCTGTTCGGCCCACGGTGCTATCTGTCCTGCCTGCGCGCCGCGCTCAGTCGCTGTCCGAGCACCTTCCTCGAGGTGGTGGCCAGGCACGCCTGAGAGCCTCGTTCGGGGGCGGTGGAGACCCGACAGCTCTGTCGGATTCAAGGCCCGAAGTGAAATGCCCCGGACTCAGGCCGGCGTAGGCCGAGCCCGGTGCCGCTGTGCTCCCGTGTGCGGGGGACGGCCGGCCCCGAGCGCCCGCGTCGGTGCCCTTCTATAGTTGCGAAAGATGTCGACCTGTCCCACGTGCAGCGTGAAGGGCACCCCGGGCGCAGTTTTCTGCGGGACCTGCGGTTCGCGCCTCGTGGCCGACGTGCCGAGCGAGGGAGCGATCGACCCCCTGATCGGCAAGACACTCAACAAGACCTACCTCATCCAGCAGAGGATCGGCAGTGGGGGGATGGGCCACGTCTACAAGGCCATCCACACGAAGCTGGAATCCCCGGTGGCCGTCAAGATCGTGAAGCGGGAGTTACTCGCCTATTCGGCGATGGCCCATCGCTTCCAGCGGGAGGCGCGCGCCGCGTCGAAGCTACATCACCCCAACGTGGTCGGGGTGACCGATTTCGGACAGTCCGAGGACGGGACGCTCTTCATGGTCATGGAGTACGTCGCCGGTAAAAACCTGGCTCGTGCCATCGCGGACGAGGCTCCACTTACCGAAAGCCGTGTCGTCCACATCGGAGCGCAGATCCTATCGGCCCTGGCGATGGCTCACGCGAACGACATCCTTCACCGGGACCTCAAGCCCGAAAACGTGATGATCGAGCCGCGCCGGGACGCGCCCGATTCGGTCAAGGTGCTCGACTTCGGGATCGTGAAGCTTCTCGAGGTGGGGGCAAGCGCATCGACGCTCACCCAAGCAGGCCTCGTCTGCGGCACGCCGGGCTACATGAGCCCGGAGCAGCTCCGCGGAGATGACCTCGACGTGCGCAGCGATCTGTTCTCGGTGGGCGTCGTGCTCTACGAGATGCTGACCCAGAAGCTTCCCTTCGAAGCCCAGACGCCCATGGAACTCCTGCATCGCCACCTCTCGGAGCCCATTGCGCCGCCGAGCGAGCGCAGGGGAAGGGCGGTCTCACCCTCCCTGGAGGAGCTCATCATGCGGGCTCTCTCCGCTTCGCGCGAGGAACGCCCTGCGAGCGCCGAGGTGATGCGTGAGCAGCTCCTCTCCGCCGTGCTGATCGGCGAGGAGGGTGGCACCGAACAGACCGGCAAGACGGAGATCCTGCCCAGAAAGACGCCCAGCCGTCCCGGAGCCGCTTCGAAGCGTACCACCACGCCGCGCCCGGCCGGGGCGACGGCTGCTCCGCCCCGGCGTTCGGCCCCTGGCGCGGAGACCCGCAAGGCTCTGGAGGCGGACCTGCCGCGGCCCCAGCGGACGCGCCTTGGCACCCGGCTTGGCCGCACCGAGGTCGCGCTGAGCGCCCTCCCGGCGGACCGGCGCTCCTCACTCGACGCGGCGACGCTGAAGCGCATCGAGGAGCGGGTCGCCGCGCTCCTCGGGCCGGTCGCCCCTCGCCTCGTGAAAAAGGTGAGCCAGGGAGCGACGAGCCTCGACGCTGTATGCAAACAGCTCGTCTCCTTTCTCCCATCACGCGAGGAGCAGGAGCGTTTTCTGGCTTGGAGCAGGGCGGAGCTGAATGTCTCCCTCGGCCGCGAGCGAACGCGAACGCTCGCCCAGAAGACCACGCCCGTGGTGGTCTGGGATCCTCGCGTGCTCGACCGTGCCGGCCGTGACCTGGCGATTCACCTCGGCCCCATGGCGCGCGTCATCGTCCGGCGCGTATCCCCGCGAGCCCGCGACGTTCAGGAGCTCTACGAGCTCTTGGCGGAGGAGATTCCCGGCGAGGCGGATCGCGAGGCCTTCAAGCGTAAGTACCCGCGCGCGTTGGGGCCTGAGTAGCCTCCTCGGATCGCTCGCCCGTTCGTCCCGAGGCCTCGCTGCACGGGGCAGGTGGCGTCCATTCTCGAGCGGGCGCTTCGATTCGGCCGCCTCCGAGCGCACCTTCTCCTGAAGTCCGGACCGCCCGGCCACACCACCGTGAGTCCCGCGGATACCTCGTCGGAATCGTTCCAGTCGCGCGCGCAACCTCCGCGTCGCTGCATTTCCCTGGCTTTCGCACGCAAGGATGCGCCGAAGCTTGAACTCGGTCGGGGGCAAAGCGCCCTCGCCTCCAAGGCTGCAAGCCTGGCACGCGCATGATGACGGCGCTGAGCCACCCGGCATGCCCGGCCCGATCTTCGAAGAAGGTTCTCACCGCGTTCTGGGTGAGTGCCTCGCCGATCGAGACCTGGGCGCCTGCCGCGCGATCCGCCGCGCCGTCAGGTTCTGAGCGGTCGTCGACGCCGATTGCAGAAGAGCATTCAAACGCTCGCGGCTTCTGATTCATCACCCCGATCGATGCACTTGCCCGGCTAACCGAGCCCGAGTTTCGAGGTGGGCCCATGGCCTCACCCCAGAAAGGTGGCGACTTGCACTTGCGGTGGGCTCCCGTGCGCCCCGCAAAGGCGGCGCGAGTAGACCCGGAGCCTCACAAGCTCCACACGGCATGCAGCAAGACTCGACCGATCAAGTGTCGGAAACGGCACCCCCGGCGACCAATCCACTGTGGACAGTGGTGGTCCCTTTGCTCGCACTTGGGCTGCTCGTCGCCGAGTTGCTGAGCCGGGCCGGGTGGCTCAAAGTTGCCGCCCTGGTAGCCTTGCCGGGGACGGTGTTCGCCGGCGTGCATCACGCCGAAGTCATCTCTCGGAGAATCGGCGAGCCCTTCGGTACCCTCGTCCTCGCCGTGGTCGTCACGGTCACGGAGGTAGCGCTCATTGCCTCTCTGATGCTCGCCCCCGACGCGAGGAACAGCGAACTGGCCCGGGACGCGGTCCTTTCCGCGATCATGCTGACCTCGAATGGCCTTGTGGGTCTGTGCCTGCTCCTCGGCGGGCTGTTTCACCGCGAGCAGGAGTTCCAAGTCCGTGGAGCGAGCGCGGCCTTGGCAGTTCTTTGCGCCCTCGCGACGATGACCTTGATTCTGCCGAACCACTTGACAACGACGCCGGGCCCCACGCTTTCGTGCTCGCAGCTCACGTTCGTGGGCGTGGTCTCCATGGCGTTGTACCTGACCTTCGTCTTCGTCCAGACGATCCGTCACCGCGAGCTCTTCCTCAGCGAGCCTGTGGAGACAGGGGAACGGGCCCCGGCGCCCGGATTCGGTGCGGTACTCGCCAGTGCTGGGTTGCTTCTCGGGGCGCTTGTCGGGGTGGTAGGCCTCGCCGAAGTGCTCGCTCCCGTGGTGGAGAGCGCGGTGGTCCGTGCGGGCGCGCCGGTCGCGGTGGTGGGCATCATCATCTCGATGATCGTCCTGCTTCCGGAGTCGGCCGCCGCGCTGCGGGCTGCGCGGTCTAACCAGCTCCAGAACAGCCTCAATCTCGCCCATGGGTCGGCTCTCGCCTCGATCGGGCTCACCATCCCTGCCATCGGAGCCGTGTCGATCGCTTTCGACGTACCCGTGGTACTCGGTGTTTCGCCCAAGGATACGGTCCTCCTGGCCTTGACCCTGCTCGTGAGCGTGATCACGCTCAGCACCGGTCGAACCACGGTCCTCCAGGGCATGGTCCACCTCATCGTGCTCGCGGCCTATCTCTTCATGGCGGTTGTCCCCTGAGATGACTCCCTGCCGAGCGGCGAGCTCCCTCGCGTCCGGCACCCCGGCAAGAAGCTCCGCCGATGGGGCCGGTGGAATCTCAGCCGGATCAGGGGCCATAAACGCGAGGTGAAGAGAGCCCGGGCGCCGCGCGCCAGGCGGGCCGCTCGAGCTTGCGGCGAGCGAGTACGCGGCGAAGGGGCCGGGATGAACGATTGCGGCCCTGCCGGCCCGCCTCGCATCTCGTTTGAGGCCGTGTACCGCCTTCAGGATAGCCACTGCGACGTACCAGGGTGGCGATCAAAAGGAAGCCTGGCGTGAGGGCGAGCCGAGGTCGTTGTCTTCGTAGGTGACGGTGAAAGTCCGTGCGTGGATGAACGCCGAGCCGAGAGCTGGCCAGGAGTTCGAGCTCAGGTTGGTGGCAGTGACGCGGATGATCCGGTAAGGGCGATCGTTCTCGTGTATCCACTCGTCAAACCGCTCGTTTCCCTTGAACTCGATGATGTTCATACCCTTCTCCAACGGGCCAGGGCGGCCGCCGTGTCTGCACCCTGCACTGCAGCACCGGCTATCTGCCGCATCTCCGTGGGGGAACTTGAACCCTCGCGAGCGTCTTCTCCCGGAAGCGCGCGATCGCCCGGGCGAGCGTGTGCTCCTTAGCCTTAACCGGAGGGCCACGACCGCTGCGGTTGCACGCCCGAGGGCTCGTTCGAGTTCGATGGAACCCTCAAGGGGCGAATCTCGCGGGGATCCACAGCGGAGCGAGCCCAAGGGGCTACCCCGTGTATCCTCGCCCGCATAACGCGACGTGTCATAATGTCATCGGGCTCATGGAGCCACATCTGGAGGGGCGAGATGGCCGAACTAGTGAAGAGTGGAGCTGGGGTGTTCGTAGCGATGGTCTCGTCGGGCACGAAGCTGACGGAGAGAGCGATGGGCATTCCACTCGGAGTGATCAGGACGGTGCGTGATGAGGCGTTCCGCGCGACGTACGCGGGCGTCGACTGGATCGAAGGCGTGAACCAGTCTTCGTTCCGTGTCGCACGCGAGGTCCTGCAGCGTATCGACAAGCTCACGCAGGAGGCGGTGACCGGCCTCGAGACCGTGACGGGAAGCCTCACGAACGTCATCCGCGGGTCCGGCGAGGCGGCGAGTGAAATGATCATGGAGAGCACCGTACCGCTCGCGGGAGGGAAGGAACCCTCGAAGGCGGCGACCGCGGCCGTGTCAGCCTAGCGATTTCAGCTTCGATCGGTCGTCCCCTTGCGCCGATGATGGGGTGTCGCGGAACGGCCCCCGCACCTCTCCGGGGGACGACTCGCAATGGCCTCGTCCATCGCACCGCCATGGACGAGGCATTTCCCGTTGCGCGACGCTCGAACGAATCCGGGGCCCCGGGTTGACGCCGATAACGCCATGCGTCATCGTGTCCTGGCGCTCGGACGGCGTTGAGATTCACGGTCCGGGGAGGTGATCATGGCCGCCAAAAAGACGGACAAGTTGAACGTGCCGAGGTTGTTGCGGGCACCGCTCGAGGCGGCTCACCAGCGCCTCAGGGTCTTTGAAAGGGAGCTCGAAAAGCTGTTCGCAGAGTTGCGCAAGAAGGGCGAACAAAGGCGCAAGGAGCTGGCCTCGTTCGCCGAGCGCCTCGCGAATCATGGCTTCGGGATGAACGAACTGCGCGACCGGCTGTCGAGCCTGCCGGACCACGGCGTCGAGTACGCGGCCGAACTCCGCAACTGGGCCGAGAACCTTCGCAGCGAGCTCGTGAGGCAGTTCGAAGCGCTGCAGACGAAGGCCGTCGTCTTCCTGGGCATGGCGACCCGCAGGGAGGTCGAGCAACTCGCGAAGAACCTGGCCCGCCTGAGCCGCCGCGTGGAGAAGGCCGGGAAAGGCGCCGACGCGGCGAGGAACGCTGCCCGCCCCGCCATGGGTACTTGAAGCGCAACATCGACTCGGTCGATCCCCGGCCTGATCATCACCATCAGTGGATTATCGACCAGGGCGCCGCGGGTGCGCGGGAAGGTTGGCGGTCGGCCGCTCTACGCCTTGCGCCCGCTCGCGTACAGGACTTCGAGAAACGTGCAGGAGCGCCGACGAACCACCGCGTTGAGGCAGCGGAAGTACAAGCCGGGTCCCCACAGGCGGACGATGGTGACCGTGTTGCGGAGAACGTCGCGGCTCGTGATGCAACCCTGCATGGCCGAGACTGACTGCATGCGATGTGCCGAGCCATGAAAGCCGCCTAGCTCAACCGGAGCCCGCAGCGGCTTGCTTCACGCTGACGCGTGTTCTGGCGTCGAAGGCCCTGCAAAGGCTGCGGACATGCAGAACTCGCGGCAGTCCTTGCACGCGTTCGCCGTGCAGGGCGGCGACCCCCAGGGCTTTCCCGGCTCGGCCGAGGAACCACACCGCTCGGTCACAACGGGACGACCGGCATCACGCGAATGGCGTCACCACGCGTCACCCGAAGGGGGCGCCAACGCCTCGGCCCAGCGTCCGCTCGCCTGGAGGCTCCTCAGGTATGCGTGCAGGTGAGCAGCGTGCAGGTCGGGTCCTGCCCCGATTCGGAATAGCACCGGTCGAGGGCATCGTCCTCCACCGTCGTCATGTTGGAGAGGCCAAACCCTCGGCCCGCCGCCTCCGTCACGGGGTACTGATCGCCGTAGGAGTCCTCGGCGATGCAGGTCACGCTGTGGACCGCGGGCCAGTTCCAGTAGTACGCCGGCCTTTGAAAGTCCGGGTGATCCCAGTGATTCCAGGTGGCGTGGCCCCGGCGGACCACGCGCGGCTTGAGGACGCGCACCGGGTGCTGCCGCAGGGTCGGACCCTGGGGGTGCGCACCCGGAGGGTGGGCCTGGAACTTCGGCGGGGCCGGGCGGGCGGGCATCGCGTGTTGGGGGGGCATCGCATGTTGTTGGCCTCGCTGCGGTCTCTCGCGTTCCTGCGCCCGAGCGAGCCCGACGTAAAGCAGGCCAGAGGACAAGACCAGTACGGCGATGGCAGCTCTGTGCTTCATATGATCTCCCGTGTCTCTTGATTCGACCCGGCCGATCGGAGAACGGCCTCGCGCTCCTGTGACGGATTGGAAATCCCGACTGGGGACAACACGTCCGCCCAGCACGTGCTTACCCGCTCATTCCAGAGCGGACTCCCACCGGGGAGTTCCGGAGAGCGCCCGGATTGAGGGTGGGGCCGAGGCCATGCGCTCGCAAGTAATTGAGGAGGGGTGGGTCCCAACTTTTCAGCCGGCGGAAGGTAGTTCCTCCAGCCCGACCCAGGTCTAAGGTCGGCCCGAGCTCGTGCGAGTACCTCGACAGCTGCAGCGGCCGCGGCAACGATCACGCAGGCAAGCCCGGCATCGTGAAGCCGTGCCGCTCCAGTTCGTCGAGGAGACGGCCCTCGTCTGGGCGGGAGAGTTCCGTCAAGGGTGGGCGCAGCATGCGCCAGCCGGGATCGCTGGTATGATGGGCGAGGACCGCTTTCAGCGCAGCAATGACGGGATAACGTTCGATGGCTTGGCGGATGACGTTCACCTCCTCCTGGAGGTGCTCCGCCCTGGCCCCTTGCCACTCCCGGGAAAGCCGGGCCAGGGCGGCCGGGTTCACGTTGGCGGTCGAGGTGATGCACCCCACTCCACCCGCGCGGAGGTTCGCAAGGAGGAAACGCTCGGTTCCCACGAAGACCCTGAATCCCATCGATCCGAGCCGCTCGTGCACCTGGCGCGTGTTGCCGAAGTCGCCCGAGCTGTCCTTCATACCGACCACGAGGCCAGGATACGAGCGGACGAGGCGTTCGATGAGCTCAACGCCGAGACCGATCTGCGAAACGGGAGGGATGTGGTAGAGATACACTCGCAGTCGCGAGTCACCCACCCGTTCGATGACCTCGGCATACGACCGGTAGAGTCCGTCGTCCGTCACCCCCTTGTAATAGAAGGGGGGCAGGAGGAGGACTCCGGCGCAACCACGGCGCACGGCGAAGGCCGTGAGACGCACCGTGTCGGTGAGGGCACAGCAGCCGGTCCCCACGAGCAGCGCTCCGGGAGCGATACCGCTCTCGAGGAGGCGTTCGAGGAGCCGCTCTCGCTCCTCGACCGACAGGGAGTTGGCTTCACTGGTCGTCCCGAACACGGCGAGCCCACCGCAGCCCTGCCCGAGAAGCCACCGACAGTGCACGATGAGGCGCGCCGCGTCGGGGACCAGGTCCTCGCTGAAAGGTGTAAGGACCGGAGCGAGGACTCCCCATAAGTCGACGACCCGCTCCCCGGTGCAATTCGTGGTGGCGGTTCCTGTCATGGTCTTCTCTCTGCAGGGTCTTCAAGGCCCCAGGCCCGTTTCAGACCATGCCGCGAGCAGCTCGAAGACGAGCCTATCGAGGTACCCTTGGGAGTCAACATCAGCGTGGAGACTGCTCCAGAGAGACCGAGCCCACGGGCGAGTGTCCGCCAATCAACGGGGCGCCGCGCGACCGGCCTCGATGCGGCGGCTCGTCACGCCGTGGGCTCGAGGCCCGCTCGAGCCCTGCTGCCCTCGGCCGGTGACGGGGCCAGCCGCGGCGATCCCTCTCGCTCCTGCACGCCTTCTCGTGGAAGCCACGCCGGAAGGGCCAGCAACGCGGACGCGATGCAGGCGAGCTCGGCGAAGGAGGCGAGCGCCCCGAAGCCGCGCAGCGCGCGGTTGTCGGCGAAGAGCAGCGAGCCATAGCCGATGATGGTCGTGGCGGAGCAGAGCGCGACGGCGCCTCCGGTCTGCTCGAGGACGCGATGGAGTGACCGCCCTGCGTCACGCCGCCAGCGCTGCACGATGTTGACGGCGTAGTCGACGCCGATGCCGAAGGTGATGGGCAGAACGACGAAGTTCAAGAAGTTGAGCTTCACCCGCGCATAGGCGGCGGCTCCCACGAGCCACGAGACGCCGAGCAAGAGCGAGGCGATCACCTGCAGGCAGGCCGCCCGGCGCCTGAGGACGATCACCACCACCGCGCAGACGAGCACGAGCGCGAGCAGGGTGACGCGGGGGCCGTCGCGGAGGATGCTCCGGGCGATATCACCGAAGAGGAGGGACTGGCCGACGGCCTGGGCCTTCGCGCCGCTGCGCAGGATAGCCCCGCGGATGAGGGTGGTGATCTCGTCGACCTCGCGCGGGCCGAGCGAACCCACCTTGCGCGGGAAGGCGAGCGCGATCCGTCCTGCCATGCCGTCGCGCTCGACGAGGGGAAGCCGCATCACCGCAGGCACATCAGAAAGCGTGAAGGTCCGCAAGTCGGCCGGCGGACGTAGCTCGAGGGCGAGCGAGCGCTCCTCGGCAGGCACGTGCTCGAGCCTCGCATCGGTCAGGATCGCCCGCAGCCGCTCGAGCACGGGCAGCTTCTCCGCCTGATCCTTCGGCACGAGCGAGTCGACGGTGCGGATCTCGCGAAGGGGATCGGCCGCTCCCTGGCGGGCACGAGCTCGCGCGAGTTCGGTCACCACCCGGGCGAGATCCTCCGGGGTCTCGGCGCGGATCACGACCGGCGTGAGATAGGTATGGAAGACCCGGTTCGCCTGTTCGTTCCAGTGCTGTGCGCCGTTGCGAACGCTCTCGGCCGAACGCAGCCGGCCGAGATCGTATTCGACGAGGTTGCCACGGTAGCTGAGGACGCCCAGCACCGAGGTAGCCACGAGGCAGAGGGAGGCGAGCTGAACGGCTCGCCGCCTCTTTTGCACGAGGCCCGCGACGAAGGTCCCGACCACCCAAGGCCGCAATCCGTTCGGTCCCCGGCGGCGGCTGCCGTCGAGCGAAGCGAGCACCGGCGGCAGGAGCACGTAGGCCGACACCCAGCAGAGCGCCATGCCCAGTCCGGCGATGACGCCGAACTGGTTGAAGCCGCGGAAGTCGGTGGCCGTGAGCGACAAGTAGGCAAGCCCCGCGGCAAACGAGGCGACGAAGGTGCCCGAGAGCGTCCCCGACCAGGCAAACCCCATCGCGTGGACCGCGCTGCGGCCGAGCCGTCGCTCCTCCAGGTACCGGGCGACGAAGATGATGGAGACGTTGATGCCGTTGCCGACCAGGATCGAACCGAGAAAGGCGGTGTTGGCGTTGAGATGGCCGATGAGCAGTCGCGAGAGGCCGAAGGTGAGGGCACACCCGGTTGCCAGGGCCGAGGTGATGGCCAGGATGGCGGCCGGGCGCCGGAAGTACCACCACAGGGCCAAGAGGACGAGGGCGAACACCACCACCGAGGACGAGGCGAGGTCCGAGACGAGCGTTGCCTGTTCCTCCACGAGCGCCGCGACCTCTCCTCCGTAGCCGACGCGCACCGGGGGATCCAGGCGCTCCGGGTGAAGCGAGCCCACGGCTTGGCGGACGGCATCGAGGAGACGCTGGTTCGACCTGAGGTCGGTGGACGCCTCAGCCGGCGTGACGAGCAGCACGAGCAGGTGCCCATCGGGCGTCTCGAAGTAGCCGTGGCGGAAGTGGCCTAGCGCATCGATCTGGGCCCCCGCGGTCCGGCGCCATCGATCGAGGCCCAGGGGTGGGGGCGAGGAGTCGTCCTCGCCGAGCAGGTGGAGGAGGGGATTCGCGTGCTGCTTCTCCCAGGCCACCCGCTCGGTCGCCCGGGCCGTGATCTCCTTCAGATCCGCGAGGGAGGCGTAGAAGCCGCCGAACCTCCGCAAGAAGGCGGCCTCGTCGTCGGTGCGGTCCTCGACCGAGCCGATGGAACCCTGGGGCAAGGCGCGCAGCCGAGCGGTGAGCGCATCGGCAAGGCGCTCGAGCGCCGTGCTGTCCTTCCCCTCGAGCACCACCGAGAGGTGGGTCACTGTATGTAACTTGGGGCCTATGGTGCGAGAAGCAACGACGCTCGGCGCAGCGGTGGGTAAGAGCTCCTCGACGCCGGAGCGCAGATCGGAGTACAGGCGGACGCTGCCCCAGCACCCCACCACGGTGGCGACGAGAGCACAGCACAGCACCGGCCGGCGGCGCCGCATGAGCCAGGCCACCATGGCCCGGCTGCGACGAGGCGGAAGGTGGCTTCCCAGCCGGTGAATCCGCTGGGAAGCCGCACAGGAGCCATCCGGATCGCGTCGCAGGTCGCGCGCCGCGAGCGGCGGGCGAGGAGGGGTCATGGTCGCCCTTCGTCAGACGCGGCTTGATGGGCCAAGGCGAGCGCGGCTACCTCGGACGGCGTGGTTCCAAGGGACGAGGCACGGGGTGCCCGGGCTCGCAGGATCCTCACCCGAGGCGCTAGCCGGGGAAGCGAGCGGTGGAAGGAAAGGTCGGACCCCACGGTACCTCTTGTCACCCACCTCCTCTCCCCAGGTTAAGGCTTCCTTGAGATCGGAGGTGGTGGCCACACTGATTGTGAAAAAGGGCGGCGACGACGAGCGCGCAGACAGCTCCCGGGAGGCGAAAGCCGCCTGGGAGCGCACCCTGGCCCCTCGCTACGGTATTCAACTCGGCACCTGCTCCGCAAGGTGCACTTGTGCGACGAAGTCGACGAACGAGCGAGGTCCGTGATCCTTTCGCGCGGTGACCCCGCAGCGTGGCCGTTCGCCTGCCAGGGGCCCAGGGAGGCGCGGCACCCGCCGAGTCGCGAGCGCGGGCGTGGCGAGGCCGCTCTCCCCCCCTCCACCGCGACGATTGCGTCCTGTGGCGGCTCCACTTCCTCGCTTCGCAAGGGGCTCGCCGCGATGGCGTCCCCGCGCAAGTAACTCGTCCCGGGGCGAGAAGAAGCGGCGCACGGGGGCAGCCCGGACCCGAGCCCGAAATGCCATGGTGGTGAGTGAGCTTCCTCAGCGCCACCGGTGGTCGCCGACCCCTTCCCCTGTCGGTGAACTAACGAGGCGCCGCGAGCCTGGATTGCCTGGCGTAAGGGCGGTGGTGCGCTACCGGGCACCCTCATGCAATGAGGCGAGGGTTGGAGCGCACGTGCGGCGGTTCCCCATGAGCCCCTTTTGGGTCGGAAGACCTAGGCTCGCATCGTTTGCGCTTGCGCTTTGGTCGGCGCCGGATCGACCGGCAAGCGGACTTCGAATGTCGTTCCCCGTCCAACTTGGCTCGTGAAGGTCAAATGGCCGTGGTGCTTGGCGACGATGTTCTGGGCGATGGCGAGGCCCTGCCCCGTCCCCCGCCCAACATCCTTGGTCGTGAAGAAGGGATCGAAGATCTTTTCGCGGACGGCATCTGGGATGCCGATGCCCGTGTCCGAGATGGCGACCACCACCTCCGGACCCTCCTCCCGCGTGACGACGCGGATGGTTCCGCGCTTCTGCGAGCCCTTCACCGCGTCTTCGATGGCCTGGGCGGCGTTGATGAGGATGTTCAGGAACACCTGGTTCAGCTCGCCGGAGTTGCACCGGACGAGCGGAATGGAGGCGAGGTCGGTCTCCACCTCCGCGACGTACTTGTATTCGTTGCGAGCCACCTCCAGGGTGGCGAGAAGCGAGCGATTCAGATCCGTGGCGACCATCTCCTTCTGGTCGGGATGGGCGAACTCTTTCATGGCGCGAACGAGCGTCGCGATGCGGCGGACGCCCTCCAGCGTTCGCGCGATGGTCTTCGGTGCCTGCTCGATGACGTAGCGGAGCTCTTCCTCCTCGCCGCCCGGCGCGGCGGTGCTCCCGGTGTCCGCTGGACCGAGGGATCCTTCTACCGCCTTGGTCAGCGTCGCGACGGCCTCACCGAGGAAGTGGGTGTTGTCGCCGATGAACTGGATGGGCGTGTTCATCTCATGGGCGATGCCGGCTGCCAGGCGTCCGACCGCCTCGAGCTTCTGGGCCTGAAGGAGCTCCTGCTGTGCGTGGCGATACTCCGTCACGTCCATGAAGACACCCACCGTGCCCGCCAGGCTCCCATCCGCGCGGCGCAGCGCGCTGCTCGAGAGCATGACGCAGCTCTCGACGATTCCGGGCCCCTTCCATCTCAGCTCCCTCTTCACGCTCTCGCCCCGGCCGAAGCGCGTTAAGTCCGCGGCCAGCGCCGACCGCAGCGGTTCGGGCAGGACCTCGGTGAGCGGACGCCCCACCATGGCCTCGAGCGGAACTGCGAAGAGTTCCGCGGCGCGCGCATTCGCGAACTCGGTGCGCCCCTGGGCGTCGGCCACCCAGATCCCCTCGCGGCAGGTCTCCAGGATCTGCTTGAGCTGCTCCTCGCTCGCGCGCAGGGCGGACTCCATGCGCTTGCGTTCGGAAATGTCCCGAACCACGGCCACCCGGCCAACCATGCCGCCATCCTGCCCGCGCACCCCGACGATGGTCGTCTCGACGTCGATCCACTTGCCATCGCGCGTGCGGTGGCGTGCCTCGAGCCTCACCTGACCTTTGCGCGCCACCTCGATGCCCACCTCCTCCACCGAGGATCCGTCAACGGGCATGGGAGAAACGACCTCGATGAGGGTACGCCCGACGGCCTCCTGGCGTGGCCAGCCGTAGATGCTCTCCGCGGCACGGTTCCAGACCGTGATGGCGAAGGCCGCATCGGTTCCGATCACCGCCTCATGCAGGTTGTCGAGGAGCATGGCCTGGTAGTCGATGGCCGCACGGGCGGCCCGCTCCTCGGTGAGATCCCGGATGACGGCCAGGATGAGCTTGTTGGCGCCCATCACGAGGGGGTGCGCAATCGCCTCGACCGGGAAGGTGGAACCGTCGCGGCGGCGATGGGTCGTCGTGTAGCGAAATCCATTCCCGTCGAAGACCTGCTGCAGATCCGCCTCGACCGACTTGCGCGCCTCCGGTGCGCGAAGGTCGCGAACCGTGAGGCCGAGGATCTCGTCGCCCGCGTACCCATAGGCCCTCTGGGCCCGAGCGTTGGCTTCCAGGATGCGGCCGTCCGGCGCAGCGAGGAAGAGCATGTCGCTGGCATTGAGGCGGATGAGCTCCAGTTGCTCCGACAGGGCCTCGCGCTCGGTGGCGTCCTTCACCATCTGTTCCTGGCTGAAGATGTAGGCCGCGAGCAGCACGGACACGAGGAGGCCCAGGGTGAAGACGAGCCAGGGCTGAAAGCTCCTCACCGCGATGAAGCTCGCCGCGGGAGTGCACACCACTCGCCAGGACCGATCGGCGAAGGGGAGTGAGCTCGTGTACTCGAGGCCACCGGCGTGCTTAGCCGGTGCCGATCCGAGTACCGATCTCGACGCCGAGGAATAGAAGGCGAGGAACCGCTCGTCTTCGGGAGCCGAATCGTCGAAGAGCGCGACGTCGACCGGCTCCGGTGCCAGGTAGCCGAACGCGCGCTCGAGCATATCCCCCACGCGATAGACGCCCAGCACGACCCCTCGTGCCTCACCCGCCGCCGCGAAGCGAGAACGCGCCGCGAGGAACAGCAACACGCCGTACTGCTGACCCTTCTCCTGAACCAGCCGCACGCGGGAGGTCGCGACCATGAGTCCAGTGTCCCGGGCGCGCAGAAGAGCCTCCCGCCGCTCCGTGCTCGAGGCGAGGTCGAAGCCGAACGCGGCCTCGTTGCCTTCGTGGGGCTCGACGTAGTCAACCGGGTAATAGTCCGGCCGGTGGCCCGCCCGGACGAGGCCCTCCCGGTGCTCGGTGATCTGAAAGTGGGCGAATCCCGAGTTCTGGGTGGCGGTCTCGAAGGCCTGACGGTCCGCATCCAGGACTTGCGGAGCCCATTCGAGCGCCTGGGTGTCGTGTTCTCCCATCCAAAGCTGGTGAACAAAGACGTGGAACTCGTCCCGGTCGACGCCCTCCGACGCTTGAAAGAAGGCTCTCAGCGCGAAGAGATCGGTCGTGACGAGTTCGACCGTGCGCCGCAACGACGACACGCGGTTGGCGGCCGACTGCTCGAACTGCTCTCTCGCCGCGCGCTCGTTGAATCGCGAGATGAAGAAGGACAGGGTCGCCGACAGGGCCACGCCGAGGACGAGAAGGAGCGCCGGCGCGCGAGCCAGGAAGGGTCGCGCAAGGCCGTGCCGGGGGCGCCTGTAGGTTCTCGCCATCTTGACTGCTCTCCCAAATGGCCCGAGGCGGTGCCTCAGGGCAAGGCCGACGTCCGCGCCTCCTCTTGCGCCATCACGCGCCAGCTCTCGACGTCTCCGAGTCCGGTGAAGGCCTCCAAGGCTTGCCTCGCGCTTCCCGGTGGAGAGGCGACCTCGTAGGCGAGCAAGTCTGCGAGCGCGACCATCGTGACGACGTCGAGCCCACGCCGCCCGATGCGGTCGACCGCGTGGTGGTACGCCACCGGCTCGAGGATGGTGTGCGGCAGATCCCAGAGGCCGAGGAGGTAGGCGCCGATCTCGGCGTGGGTGGCGCCGAACACCTCTCGCTCGGCGGCCAGCGCGGAAAGGCCCGATTCCTCCGCAAGCAAGAGCGCGCCTCGGATCGACTCCGGCGCCCGGCTCAGGATGACGAGCTTCCCGGCATCGTGCAAGAGCCCCGCCGAGAAAGCGACCTCACGCTCCTTCGTGCCGCTGGCGAGCCGGTGTGCGATGCGGGCCGTGAGGGCGGCGTGCCGTTCCAGTTGTTCCATGTCGTGCCCGCCCTGGCCACCGAAAGCCTTGAAGACCTCGCTCGTGAGCGCGAGGTGGCGAAGGGTGTTGAGGCCGAGGAGAGTGATGGCCGCCTCGATGCTGGATACACGGTGGGTGAGCCCACAGTAGGCCGAATTGACGAGCTGGAGCACGCGCGCCGACAGGCCCACGTCCTGGATCACGATGGCGGCGAGCTTCCGCACTTCGACTGCCGGGTCGCCGAGCGCGCGCGTGAGGGCCTCGTACATGGCGGGACGCGTCGGGAGGGTGCCGAGCCCGCCCACGATGTTCCGCAGATGCTCGCTCGCAAGCACGCCCTGGATCTCGAGCGCGCGCTCGATGACGCCGCTCACGACGTCCGGCTCGCAGGGCTTGAGGAGGTACTGGTGGGCGATCGTGCTCGCCCGGACCACCGAAGCCAGGTCGGCGTGCCCGGAGAGGACGATGCGGACGACGAGCGGGTAGCGCTGCTGAACCATCGCGAGGAAGGTGAGGCCGTCCATTCCCGGCATCCGCATGTCGCTCACCACGACGTCGAAGGGCTCCCGCTCCATCTCCTGGAGGGCGGCCTCCCCGCCGGCCGCGAATCTCAGTTCCCATCGCTTGCGCTCGCGGCGCAGCGCGTTGCGCAGTCCGTCGAGCAGGTCCTGCTCGTCGTCCACGAAGAGGATGCGTTTCACGCGGCCTCCCGCTTGGCCGAGTGAGCGAGGGGAAGCCGGATGAGGAAGGTCGTGCCCTGGCCCACGTTCGAGGTGAAGCTCATGACCCCGCCGTGCTTCGCGACGATGCTCCGCGCGATGGCGAGCCCCTGTCCCGTGCCGCGCCCGACCTCCTTGGTGGTGAAGAACGGTTCGAAGATCTTGTCGTGAATCTGCTCCGGGATGCCGCAGCCGGTGTCGGCGATGGAGACGGTCACCTCGTTCGCCTCGCAGCGCGTGATGACGCGAAGAACGCCGCGGCCCCCTCCCTTCTTCACGACGGTCTCGATGGCGTGGGCCGCGTTCACGATGACGTTCAAAAACACCTGGTTGATGTCGCCGGCGTGGCACATGACGAGCGGGAGCTCAGCGAGGTCGGTCTCGATGTCGGCCACATACTTGTATTCGTTGCGAGCCACCTCCAGCGTGGCCCGGATCGCGCGGTTGAGGTCCGTCGCCACCATCTCGCCCTGCTCGGGATGCGCGAACTCCTTCATGGCTCGGACGATGGTCGCGACCCGCCGGACACCCTCGAGGGTCCGGGCGATGGTCCGCGGCGCCTCCCGCAGCACCTCGTCGATCTCGATCTCCTGGGCGGCACGCTCCAGGTCCTCCTCGGCCTCCGCTGCGCGACCTCTCGCGAGAACCGCGCGGTAGCGCTGCAGGAGACCCGCCGCGTCCGCGAAGGCGTCCGCCAGGAAGTGGGTGTTGTCGCCGATGAACTGGATGGGCGTGTTGATCTCGTGGGCGATGCCGGCCGCCAGGCGACCGATCGCCTCGAGCTTCTGGGCCTGCTGGAGCTCCTCCAGCGCTCGGCGCTGGGCGGTCACGTCGGTGAAGACGCTCACCGAGCCGGCGACCTCGCCGCCCGGCCCGCGCAGGATGCTGCGCGAGTGGACGAGGTGGATCTCGGAGCCATCCGAGCGCCTCAGCTTGAAGGCGCGCTTGGTCTTCTCGCCGCGCGCGAGCGACTCGAGATCGGCCCGGGCGATGGAGCGCAGGTCCTCAGGCACGAGTTCGAAGAAGGGGCGGCCCAACATCTCACTCACCGTGAGCCCGAAGATCTCGGCGGCGCGACCGTTCGCGAACTCGGTCACGCCCTGGACATCGACGACCCAGATGCCCTCGTCGGCAGTGTCGAGGATGCGCCTGAGCTTCTCCTGGCTGGCTTGCAAGGCCTCCTGGGCGCGCCGGCGGACCGAGATGTCGCGCCCCACCGCCACGTAGCCGAGGAGAGCGCCCTCGCTTCCGCGCAGGGCCACCACCGTGCTCTCCATCGGGACGAACTCCCCGTTCCGCGTCCTGCACTTGATGTCCGACCGCACCCGGCCCTCACTTGCCGCCTTCGCGAAGACCTCCTCGAAGGCGAGGCCTTCCGCACTCACGAGGGAAGCGACCTCGCGCCCAGGCCGCCCCATGGCTTCTTCGCGCTTAAAGCCCAGCACACGCTCGGCCGCGTGGTTCCAGGCGGTGACGTTGAGGTCCGGGCCGAGGCCCACCACCACGTCGTGGAGGTTTTCGAGGAGCATGGACTGGTACTCGGCGGCTGCACGGGCACGGTGTTCCTCCGAGACGTCCCGGATGATGCTCTGCAAGACCGAGCGGCCGCCGAGGTCGAGGGGACGCACGCTCACATCGACCGGGAAGGTGGAGCCGTCACGCCGGCGGTGGATGGTCTGGAAGCGGTGCTTCTTCTGGGCGAGCGAGACCCGGATCTGCTCGGTCACCTCGCCAAGGGTCTCGGGCGCGCGCAGATCACGGATGCTGAGGCGGACCAGCTCCTCGCCACGGTAGCCATAGGCCTCGGCGGCGCGGTCATTGGCTTGCAGGATCGCGCCGTCTGGGGTCACGAGGAGGAGAATGTCGTTCACCTGGCTCCCGATGAACTCGAGCCGTTGCCGGAGGAGCTCTCGCTCGAGGCGCTCGCGCTCACGTGCCACCCGCCCCTGCTGGGCTTCTGCCTCGCGCCATCGGAAGCGGCAATGGAGCAGTGCCCCGGCGACGGCGTAGGCTCCCGAACTCGCGTAGGCGACGCACCAGAACGCGGAGTAGGTGAGCGGGTGATCGCCCCCTCGCAGCGACAGCACCCCGATGAGGGCCGAGAGGACGGAGATGATCACCGCGGCCGGGACGTCGTCGGGGACGACCATCGTGAAGACGATGGGAATGACGCTGAAGAAGGCGAAGTAAGGTCCGGAGGTACCGCCCGTTCCCTTCACGATCGCACCGAAGGAGAGGGCGGTCCCCAGGGCGAGTGCCCGCACCGTCTCCTGAACGACCCGGGCGCCATTGCCTTCCCGGGCGAGGAGCGCCGCCGCGACGAACACCACGGTGAGTGCGATGCGTCCGGCGATGACGAGGAGTGGTGAGGGCCAGGCGGTGCGCGCGTCGAGCGCCAGGAAGGCCAGGTTCGTGATCCCCAGCAGCAGCAGGAGGAGTCGCCGTTCCGGCACCGCAACCTCGCTCGTCAGCACGTGACGAGCTTGCGCCCCTAAAGGGCTCTCGTCGGACCGATTCACGCGCCACTCGCTGAACCGTGAGCCGTCACGGATTGTGAGGTCCCAGGCGGTCGGCGCGCTGGCTCCCGAGGGCTTCCAGGCGCGCGAGCAGCTGCGGGTCGGTGCGCACGAGCGCGAGTAGCTTTCGGTTCACACGCTCGAGCTCGAGCTTTTCGCACGCAAGATGGAGCGTGACGAGGAGTTCGGTGCGATCGCAGGGCTTCGTGAGGAACCGGTAGACCTCGCCCTCGTTGATCATGCGGATGACCGTCTCCGTGTCGGCGTGGCCTGACAACATGATCCGCACCGCGTCGGGCTGCCGGTCGTGGACGAGGTTCAAGAACTCCGCCCCGGTCATGCCCGGCATGAGGTGGTCCGAGATGACGATGTCGACGGGTCGCTTGCGGAGGTATTCGAGCGCGTCCTCGGGCCGCTCAAAGAGTTCGAGGTCGTAGGGCGCCTTCCAGAGGGCGAGCCGGATGCCCTCGAGGACCGCCGGCTCGTCGTCGACCACCAGCACCTTGGCGTGCATATGTCTCCTCCGGGGACCTCCTTTCTGCAGCCGTCGTGCCGCTGATGAATCGCGTGTTCCCACTTGGGTTCTGCCGGGTCGGTGTTAGGCCAGCGGGTGCGGGCGCACCCGTCGCCGCGTGACCACCGAGGCCTTGGGAGACGATGCGGAGCAGGTCAAGAGCGGGCGGATACCCTCCCGGCGTCGCCGCCTGCTCTGGGGCCGTCGACGAGCCGGGCGCCGAGGGGTCTGCACGTGTCTTCGACTATACGGGTCGGGCGGACAGACGCGAGAGGGCGAGGGGACGGTTTCGGTTGCGAAGCGGGGTCTACCGGGAGCCCTCTCAATGCTCGTGCACTTGCTCCTCGTGGATCCCACCGACGTCCGCCTCTATCGCGGCGAGGGACCCTTTTGCGAGAGGTTTGACCAACGAGACCACGCTCTACTTGACGCTCGTCCCAAAGATCCTGCCGGATGCCAGATGTGTCTGAGCAGCAGCGCGACCTGACGTCGTTTGCGACCATCCCATTCGCTTGGCTCGACCCTTTGCAGCCGGGTGGTCCGAGCGTGGCTCAAGAATCGAGCCGCCTGAGCATTCCGTCTCCGCGAGCACCGCCTTCGGCCGCGGTGGGGGGCACGGCGAGTGCCGCGCCGGCGAAGGGCGCATCACGCTTCACTCGGGGAGCTTCAGTGGTGCGGTAAGCGGGGTAGGAACGGGACTTGTCGGGAGGGGGCTACTCGGTTCTCGCGCACCACCCTTGACCCTCGACAGCGGCGGGAACACGTTCAGGAGGCGAAATTGAGCAGCAGCACGACCCTGCCACTTTGGCGTCTGTAACGCGGGTGGGCCGGCAACGCGGGTGCGCTCGCCAGCGCCGAGCCGAAGGAGTCCGAGGCGCTGCGTTCATGGACGGTACTTGATGGACAGCGGGTTCCCGCGAACGAGGTCACGGACTTGGAAAGCTGAGGTTCACGTGGGTGGCGTCGGTGTAGGCCTGGCTATCGTTGATGTAAACGGTTCCACTGGTCACGCCCTGCGCCACGACATCGTGTGTCCCGTAGTCCACCAGGAAGAACCCGGTCTCCTGGGGACATACCTGCGTGTCGGCTGGCGGTGTGTAGGTGGTTCCTCCAGTGAGGTCGAAGGTCTCCGACTGACCATCGACGAGCAAGAGGGCGCATTCCGCTCCCACCTCGTTCAGCGCGAAGGCATTTTGTACTGAGATGACGGGAGCGTTATCGAAGACATCCCATGTTGTGACTCCGGGAGGGAAGGAGACGTCGTCGTTGTTGAGCTGGAAATTTTGGTCACCTGCCTCGTAGATTTGAATGTTGTAGACGACGCCACCAGGCCCGAGATCGTACGAATGAGTGGAGTTGGAGGGAATGGTGTCGATAAACTGGCCTCCGATGTAAACATCGACGGCGTCATAGGTGTCGTTGCTCATGTCGAAGATCGCGTCGCTCGAACGCGAGTTACCACAGCCCGCGCACAAGAGAGCGCCCCAGAGCGGCAAGGCCAGGGCCGGCCGAAGATTCCCGTTCATCTACTCTCCTCCCGTGGCGGACCGACGTAGTGGTTTAGCATCTTGGGCGGGATCCGGTCGGTCCGGTATTTGACGAATCGCACCGCACCGGTCGCCGGATCCCTCCGGTGATCCATCGCCATGCTCACATCACGGTGATTGACGACTTCCACCCCGTCAAGCTGGCGAGCGGTGACGCTGTCGGACGTGAGGATCCTGATGGTCGCTGGGTCCCCCTGCCGGAACGACGAGGTGTCCGCCGGAGCCGCCGCCCCGAGGATGATGGTTGCGCTGACGCCGACAGCTAGGTTGAGACGCCTCATTTGATCGTTCCTCGTGTGGTGAAAGTCCTCGCCTGGCTCGGGTCGCGCACCGTAAGTCGCGATGCGACTCGCCCACCTCGCCGTGTTCGACGCGCTGATGCGCTGGCGCTAAAGGAAGAGAAAGCGGGTGAAGAAGCAAAGGCCATCTTGCGAGTATGGGTGGAAGTCACCATGGCTCATGCCGGGCCCCCGCACCTCTTGTGTACGCAGCGGGCCTCTACCGGACACCGATCCCCAACCTGCTCACTCGAGGAGGGCGGTGCACCGAGAACCCCACTTAGGTTCGCAGGACCTTTCGCGGAGCACCGCCGACGTACACGGTCGAGATCGCTCCGCGCGATCGGATTGAAGTAGTCCTCCGCTAAGGCCGAGTTCGTGAACGGCGCAATGTGGCGCGAGGAGGGTTGTGACCTGGGCGCGGTTCCCAAGGGCGGCCCGCCTAGCTGGAGCTCGCCTGCCTCCTGGCCCATCACAAGGGCACACGTCAGCTGGGGTCGAGTTGTGCACCGTGAGGAAAGAAGCTCCTCGTCCTTGGTGCCTCACGAGGGGCTGACGTACTGTGCGTAAAGACAGTGCTCGATCGGGATCATGACATGACCGCGTTCGCGCGAACCCCGGAGAGGTTTTAGCATGCGAAGCCCGCGAGGTTTGCCAAGCGATGTCCACGACTCTCAAGAGGTCTTGGGCACGGGACTAAAAGCCCTGGTGATCACGACTCGCCTTCCTCCTGCGAATATCAAGGCGACCCCGGACTGCTTCTCCCGGGGTACCCAGAGACGATGAAGGCCAGCCGGTAAGGAGACTCGTCGTCCTCACGTATTCTGTTCAGGCGAGACCTGCGGGCTAGCCAGCCCGCTGTTTTGCTGGCTCGTGGTGGATGGCCTGCTTCGAATCCCTTTTGCGGACCACGATGTAAAGGAGCGCCTGGTGCGTGGTAGCGGCCTGGATTGGATCATCGCGCGCCCAACCACACTCATCAAATTACAGCCCGACGTCTCTATGCCAGGGCAGTCGGGTCGCAAAGCGCCACGAGCACCATCTCGCGATCGGATGTCTTTGCGTTCTTGCTTAGGCGCGGACGCGGGGACCTTCTTCGCCGGTGGTATACCTCGGTGTGTGAGGTGCGCTGCGCCTGCGCTTCGACGCCCGTCTGCGCGTGCTTCGGGTCGCGGGCGGCGCGAGCCAGCCCAGGTGGGGATTGCCACGAACCAACTCTTCAGTTGCGTCCGAGTGGTCGTCGTCACGAGCGGGGCAAGGAGAACGGTCTGCTCGAGAGGCCCTTAAAGGCTATCCAGCAAGCGCGCTCGAAGTGGCAAGTAGGAAAGCCCCCGAGGGGCTCAATGAGCTTTTAGCGCTGGTGAGACTCGGCAGGGGCTCACCGGAATCGCTGACGAGGGGGCAAGACTGTCCGGCCGAGCTCAGCGTTACTCAGCGTAGCTCCGCCAACTGATGGTGGAGTTCGAGAGCCGCCAATTCAACGAGATAGGGCGCAGCGGCAGAGCGCGCGAACGATACCCACGCGGGCTCCCGGTTGACCACGTTGAAGGCCTTCGGTTAGGAGTCGTTCAAACAACCAATCACGGTCGTGAGCCCAATTTCGACCTCCATACCGCGCGCTTTCGCGCTCGACGCATTTCGTCAGGATCCGCTGTGTTTTCTGGCGCGGCAGCGATCCAGACACGGCGACGCGGTGGTGATCCACGAACGGGGGCCGATGTTCTCGGGCTCGCCGAGCTGCGTGGGCGCGGTCGCGGTGTTTGGTCCCGCCTGGCACAGAGCCTTGCTCGAGGACAGCGAGCTGTTGGGAATGCCGACGTGGGGGACCCTCGGCACCCATGCGATTTGCCGGTTCCGCGACGAGAGCCGATGCCGGCATTCTCGAGGTCTCGCCTGTGTAATCGAGGGGCACGACCCGGCTGAGGCACCTCGAGCGATCCGTGCCGCCACGGGGGCCATCACGAAGAACTGGCGACCCGGTCAACGGCTGAGCCTGCTCTCCGAAATGAGGCGGCTCGCGCATTCGGCTTCCTGTGCGTTGCTCTTCGGGGAGCGGGATGCCGAGGTGATGACCTTGGGGGCGAGGCTGGCGGCCTGCTTCCAGGGTCATGGTGAGGCGGCCTCGCTGACACCGAACTCCGCAGCAGCGCTGCGAAGCGAGGCGGAGACGCTCGGGGGTGCAGGGAGAGCACTGCGCCACTACCTTCGTGAAAGACCAGCGCAGCCCGTGCGTGGCCTTTTGGCGCGGCGTGCACAGCATCCGGACGAGCCTCCTCTCGCGGAGGACGAACTCATCGCCCATGCGAACACGCTCTTCGCCGCTTGCGCGGATCCCATCGCCGTTGCGCTCACTTGGACCCTGCTCCTGCTCTCGCAGCTACCGAAGCTGCGCCGTGCACTTCGGTGCGAACCGGAACCGTACAGGGAGACCGGTGAGTCCGAATGCACTGCGCTCCTCGATTCGGTGATCCAAGAGAGCTTGCGGGTGCTCCCCCCCCATGCGGTGGTGGTACGCGTGACCACACGACCCGTGAGTGTCCTCGGAGTGGAGTTGCCGCCGCGCTGTGAGCTCATCTTGTGCCCCTTTCTCGCGCACCGGGATCCAGACCCGTTCCCACGTCCGCAGACGTTTCTCCCGCATCGTTGGTCGACGGCCCGACCGCAGCCGTTCGCGTATCTTCCTTTTGGTACGGGTAGTCACGAGTGCGTCGGGAGCCTCGCCATGCGCAGCTTGCGGATCGCGCTGTCGTACCTCCTCCACCGTCACGACCTGGTTCTTCCTGGGGACCAGCTGCTCGACTGGCAGTTGCGCGGCATGCTGCTCCCCCGCACCGAGCCGTCCGTGGAGGTGCGCCGGATCGGCGCGGAACCGCGAGCGGCGGGTCGCCTCCTCGGTCCGGTTCGCAATCTGTTCGCCTTGGACGGGAGCGGCGATGCGCTTTGACGGGGTATCGGCCTAGAAGGAGAGGCGAGCCTTCGCGCCCACGCGCGAGAGTCGACGCGGCCTCGTTCGATGCCGTCCTCGAGACGAAGCGCCTGGTCCCGAGGCTCGCTGCGGGAGGTCAGGCCGCGATCACCTTAGGATCCAGGCCGAATTTACCTAGCCATGTTCAAGCAGGGGCCTGAACCTGATTGACGATACGCCCGTCGTGTCACTGCTGTCTGCAAAGACAGATGATCGACAGGCAAACGTAGCGCGGATGCCGAAATCGCGAACGCGAAGCGCCAACTGGATGTGCGACCTCGCTTGTTTCGCACGAATGGAACTACGAGCTGCAATTTCGCGAGCTGACTATGTAAATAGGATCAAAGGCCTTAGTTGCGGCCCGCGCCCAGATCCAGGACCGCCTCCTTGCGCTGCTGAACACCGAGGTAGGCCGCCTGGACCGCCGGGTTGCGCAAGAGCTCCTGGCCCGAACCGCTCAAGACGATGCGCCCCACCTCGAGGACGTAGGCCCGGCCGGAGATCTCCAGGGCCTTGAGCGCGTTCTGCTCGACGAGGAGGATGGTCGTGCCTTGATCGGCGATGCGACGGATGGCGCCGAACAGCTGGTTGGCGATGACCGGCGCGAGACCGAGCGACGGCTCGTCGAGGAGGAGGAGCCGCGGGCGCGACATCAGCCCTCGCGCGATGGCCAGCATCTGCTGTTGCCCACCCGAGAGCGTGCCGGCGTACTGGCGCAGCCGTTCCTTCAGCACGGGAAACAGTTCGAAGACGTAGCTCTCGTCGTGCGCCAGAGCGGCGCGGTCACTCCGCAAGTAGCCTCCCAGGGCCAGATTCTCGCGGACGGTGAGGTTGGGAAAGAGGCGCCTGCGTTCCGGCACGAGGGCGATCCCCTGGGCCACCGCCTGGTGCGGTACGGGCTTCACGAGCCGGCCGTTGAAGGTGATGGAGCCGGACCGAGGCTTCAGCAAGCCCACGAGCGTCCACATGAGCGTGGACTTGCCTGCGCCATTGGCGCCGACGATGGACGCGATCTCCCCGTCGGCGACCTCGAAGCTCACCCCGCGCAGTGCATGGACGGCCTCGCCGTAATAGTAGTCGAGGCGCTCAACCGTTAGCGGCACGGGGGGTCTCCTGGCCGAGGTAGGCCTGCAAGACGAGGGGATCGCGCTGGATCTGGTCGGGGGCGCCCTCGGCGATCTTCTTGCCGAAGTTCAGGACGGCGATGCGCTGGCACAGGTTCATCACCACGTCCATGTGGTGCTCGATGAGCAGGATCGCGATCCCGCGACGCGCGCGGATGCGCCGGATGAGCTCGACGAGTTCCAGCGCTTCCTGTGGGTTCATCCCGGCCGCCGGCTCGTCGAGTAGGAGCAGCTTGGGTTGCAGGGCGAGCGCGCGGGCGATCTCGAGCTTGCGTTGCAGTCCGTAGGGGAGCGTCCTCGCCACGCGAGGGGCATACGCGTCAAGGCCCACCACCTGCAGCAATTCCATGGCGAGGTCGCGCAGATTCTGCTCGGTTCGCCAGACCGACCAGGGCCACCGGACGAAGGCGGCGAGCAGGCCGTAACCCTCGGCGACATGGAGGGCGGTCTGGACGTTCTCGAGCGCCGTCATGCTGGAGAACAGCCGGATGTTCTGGAACGTTCGCGAAATGCCGCGCGAGACGATGCTGGTCGGCGACTCGCGAACGAGGTCGAGTCCTTCGAAAACGATGGATCCCGAGTCGACAGGATAGACGCCACTCGCCAGGTTGAAGACGGTGGTCTTTCCCGAACCGTTCGGCCCGATGAGCCCCACGATCTCGCCGGTGCCGACGTCGAGGTCGATCCCGTCCACCGCCACCACGCCGCCGAAGTGCTTCTTGAGCCCGCGGATGCGAAGGAGCGGCTCCGTGGCACCGCTTGCGGCAGATAGTTCGGCAACCGAGGAGGCGGCGGGCGACGCCGGCCGCGGGAGGTGACTCCCTCCCGAGGCGAGCGTCCTTTCCACGGCCTGTACAAACGAGTGGAGTCCGCGAGACCCGACCGCTTTCAGCGGCGGTAGGACGGGTGCGAGGAGCCAGGTCAGACCGCGCCCCGCCAGACCGATGGCGAACGCGGTGGCCGCACCCGCAGGTACGGCGAGGAGAAGCGCCAGGGCCTCCCCCCAGACGGGCCCGTAACCACGATAGAGGCTCGTCGCAACGGTGAGGCCCACGGTCAGGCCAGCGATGACGAAGAGCTTGGGCAGGTTCTTGAGGCTCAGCTCCTCGTTTCCGAACAGCCCCCGTGGCCGCAGGTTCATGATGGCGACGAGGAGCACCCCGTAGAGCACGAGCCGCCAGAGGGCGAGACTGCGGAAGAGTTCCGGCACCACCACGAACAACGCCATGGCCACGACCGGACCGGTGAGGCTTCCCATCCCGCCGCACACCACGCCGGCCGTCACCAAGCTCGAGAGATCCATCCCGAAGATCGAGGGCTGGATGAAGGTGAGGTAGTGGGCGAGCAGGCCGCCGGCCAGCCCGGCGGCAGCCGCGCTGACGGCGAGCGAAAGCATCTGGTAGGGCAAGAGCCGGATGCCGACCATTTCGGCCGCCACCGGATCCTGGCCGATGGCGATGAGTCGACGGCCGTATGTGCTGCGAAGCAGGTTCCGGCAGAGCCAGATGGTCACCACCATGAAGATGGCGGCGTTGAGCGGGGTGGTGAGCTTCTGGATCCCGGGCAGGCCACGCGCACCCTGGGTGAGGTTGAGGTTTTCCAGGATGACCTTCAAGGCCTCGCCGAAACCGAGGGTAGCGATGGCGAAGTAGTCGGAACGCAGCTTGGCACGGAGGGTGGGATATCCGACGACGAGACTCAACAGGACAGCGGCCACCATTCCCGCCAGCAGGGCGGGGAGGAGCGGCCAGCCGAGGAAATAGGTGAGGCCGGCCGCCACGTAGGCTCCCACCGCCATGAAGGCCGCATGGCCAAGGCTGAAGAGCCCGGTGTAACCGGTCAGGATGGCGAGGCCCAGAGCGACGATGATGTAGATGGCCGAGTTGGTGAAGACGGCGGCGGCATACGCCATGCGGGCTCCTACAGTTTCTCCTCGAGGTGCCGGCCGAACAGGCCCGTCGGGCGCACGATGAGCAGGACCGCCAAGATGCCGAAGCTGAACACGTCCCGGTAGGTCGAGAGGTGTACCGACCCGATGACGGTCACCGACACCAGGGCCTCGAGCACCCCGAGGAGCATGCCGCCCACGATGGCGCCGGGCAGGCTGCCCAGGCCTCCGATGACCGCGGCGATGTAGGCCTTGTTCGTGATCCACCCCATGCTGGGGTAGACCATGTACTTCACGCCCATGAAGACGCCGGCCATGCCTCCGAACCCGCCCGCGATGAAGAAGAGCACGGCCACCAGCACGTCCAGGTTCACCCCGAGCACGGCGACCATCTCCATGTCGTGGGAGGCTGCGCGGATGGCCATCCCGACCCGGGTGTAGGCCAGCAGGAGATGCAGGAGGGAGATTGCCACCACCGAGAAGGCGAAGGCGAAGACGTCCATGCGTGAGATGGTCGCCCCTCCGGCCCGGATGACGTCCTGAGCGAAGACCGGCGGCAAGGCGTAGAGCTTGGCTCCGACGGTCGCGTACAGGATGTTCTGGAGCGCGATGGCCGCGCCCATGGCGCTGATCATGAGGTAGAGCGAGGGGGCCCGCCTTCGCCGCAGGGTGCTGTAGGCGATGCGCTCGTTCAGGAAGGCCAGGATGCCCGCTCCGAAGATGGAGAGCAGGAGTGCCGGCAAGAACGGGATATGGAAGAAATGGACCATGAGCGCCCATGCCACGTAGGCACCCAAGGTGATGATGGCCCCATGGGCAAAATTGGAGAAGTTGAGTACCGAGAAGACGAGCGAGTAACCGACCGCCATCAAGGCGTAGACGGCGCCGATCGAAAGCCCCGTGATGAGCGTCTGGAAGAGCAGGCGAGCCCCCGGGGGCGAGGGGGGAGCGGCGCCCCGGAATGGGGCGCCGCTCCCCACGGGCTTTTCAGTCGGCCGTGACGAAGGTCTTCACGTACACGAACCGCTTGTCCTTCGTCTGCTGGATCACCGCCGGCTTGTTGAGCGGGTTGTGGCTCGCCGGGTCGATGGTGAGCTTCCCGGTGAGGACCTGCAGGTCCTTCGTCTGCTCCAGGGCCTCCTTGAGCTTGGGACCGTCGGTCGTCCCGGCCCGCTTGATGGCGTCGGACAGCCACAGCACGGCGTCATAGGCGAGGACGGGGTTCGGCAGGACCGGATCTTCCTTGTACTGGGCGCGGTAGTCGCTGATGAAGTCCTTGATGGCCGGATCTTCCAGGGCCGCGATGTTGACGAAGTAGGAGCCCTCGATGGCCGGGCCGGCGAGGTCGAACAGGTCGGGGCTTCCCCAGCCATCGCCGCCCATGAGCGTGGACTTGATGCCGAGGTCGCGAGCCTGCTTGGCGGCGAGGGCGGCCTCCTTCTGCTGCGTCGGGATGAAGAGGACGTCCGGGTTCCCGTCCTTGATCTTGCCGAGTTGCGCCCGGAAATCGAGCTCGCCCGACCGGAAGGCCTCGGAGGTGAGGATCTTGCCCCCGCTCTTCTGGAAGGCATCGATGAAGTACTTGCCCAAGAACTGAGAGTACTCGTCGCCCACATCGTAGAGCACGGCGGCGGTCTTGGCGTTGAGATCCTTGCTCGCGAACTGGGCGGCGACGGTGCCCTGGAAGGGGTCGATGAAGCACGTCCGGAAGGTGTAGGGGACGACCGAGCCGTCGTCGTTGACGGTCACCTTGGGGTTCGTGGCCGTGGTGGCGATGAGCGGTACCTTGGCCGAGTTGTTCGTTTCGCGGATGGCGTTCGCGACGCCGCTCTGGCCGGGGCCGATGATCGCGATCACCTTGTCCTGTTCGACGAGGCGCTTCGCCACGTTCACGGCCTCGAGCCGGTCCGCGCGGTTGTCGTAGGCGACGATCTCGAGCTTCTTGCCGAGGACGCCACCCTGGGCATTGATCTTCTCCACGGCCATCTTGACGGCTCGGCTCTCCGACTGACCCCAGGTCGCGTTGGGGCCGGTCAATGCGACTTCGTGGCCGATCTTGATGGTCTGGGGCTGGCCAGGACGACAGGCGAGCACGACGACCGCGGCCGCGAAGGATACGAGACGAGCGGCGAACTGAACTCTCATGCGAACCTCCTAATGCGAGGATTCAACGCGTATCTACCGTTTACGCCTGCCCCCGGGGTTTGTTGACAGGGATGTTCCTCAATGCGGCGGTTTCGACGAACTCCGCGGAATCACCGACCTTCCTCGGAAGGACGACAGTGCGGCAAGGTGTCGCTGCGGGCATTTTGCGCGCATCGCCGGCGGAAGGGTAGGGCGCTTCGCGAGCCACGGGGCGGTCGCGAGGGCTTCGCCCGTCCTGGATCATCGCCGACATCCCGGATCTCGCGGCGGAGGCGGCCGCCTGCCGTCCATCGGCTTTGCAGCCGTGCGTACCTCGCGCCGGCCGGCGCCTCACGGCCCACCACGAGCGCCCGGGCTTGGCCCGGCGGCGACGAGGAGACGGGAAGCCGGCGGCGGGCGCCACAATATTAATGATGGGTGGAGCCGAGCGCGCCTCCGAAATTCCTCTGATGTCACCGAGTTGGGGAACTGTCTGTCCCGCGTCGCTCAGTCGAAGCCGTCCGGCAGCTCGCCCGTCGCGAAGATGCAGGTACGGTGAGAAGGCCCTGCCCGAATCCAAGGACGCGTTGACCGGCCCGAGCTCGGGGGCCTATACTCGATAATCGATTCTATTGATGTGGAGGCCCACTGCAGGCGGCGATACTCCGTCCCTGCAGGTGCCCGCAGGCAAGGGGATACGCGGTGAGTGAGCCCGATCGCTTGAACCTGTGCCGCGGGACGGGCCTCTTCGAGGGCGGTCGATCGGGCCGCGGAGGGCCAAAGGTTCGAGCGCCAGGGGCGCCGAACGGATTCGAACGGCGGCCGGCACGCTCCGTGAATCGGGAGCGCCGGATCCCACGCCGAGAGGGAGGACCTCAAGCGCAGCGTGAAAGGAAGCCAAGCGAAGAGTGTTCTTACGTTGAGGGGTGAGGAGGCTTTACATATGCGTCGAATGCTCAGAATCGCGCTGGTCTCGATGGCCGTGATCTTTCCTTTCCTGTCGGCCCAGGCGGCAAACAAGATCGTGATTGGCGTCAGCAACGGTTACTTCGGCACCGACTGGCGAACGCAGATGTACGAGGATCTCGAGAAGACCTTCAACTTCTACAAGGGCAAGGGCCTCGCCACCGACCTCGTGGTCCAGCACGCCGGAGCGGACATCAATCAGCAGATCCAGCAATGCCGCAACATGATCAACCAGGGCGTGAGCGTCCTCATGATCAACGCCAACTCGGCGACCGGCCTGAACGGCGTCATCAACGAGGCCAAGGCGGCCGGCATCCCGGTCGTCTCCTTCGACCAAGCCGTGACGAACCCCTACGCCATCAACGTCACGAACGATCACTACAACTGGGCGAAGAGCCTGGCCGAGTGGCTTGCCGGCAGCCTCAACGGCAAGGGCAAGGTGATCATGCTCGACGGGCTGCCCGGGCACCCGGCCGCCGAGGCCCGCAAGAAGGCGGCCGAGGACGTCTTCAAGAAGTATCCCGGCATCGAGATCCTGAAGGAGGAGTACGGCTGGTGGGACAACGCCAAGGCCCAGTCCATCATGAACGACCTGCTCGCCGCCTATCCCCAGATCGATGGCGTCTTCGTCGAGGACTCGATGGCGACCGGCGTGTACAATGCCTTCCTCGCCGCCAAGCGACCCCTGCCGGTCATGACGGGTGACCCGATGCACGGGTTCCTCAAGGAGTGGGACAAGCAGATCAAGGCCGGCAACGACTTCAAGGCGATGGCCCAGGCCAATCCCCCCGGCGTCTCTTCCACTGCCCTCGGCATCGCCGTCTACATCGCCAATGGCAAGAAGCTGAAGCCCCTCAAGGACAACACCTACTACATCCCCATCACCGTCAAGGTCACGAAGGATAACCTGGCCGCCACGCTCGACCACATGACCGGGTCACGCGACACGCAGTTCCTCGACGAGTGGCTGAACGATGAGCAGGTGAAGGCCCTCTTCCTGTAGGGATCCCGGGAGCCTGCGGGACAGCCGTCCCGCAGGCTCCGTGTGGCGGGCGCCGATGGCGGAGTACATCCTCGAGCTGCGCGGTATCGAGAAGCGCTTCGGGGGCGTCGTCGCCCTCGACAGGGCGGAGCTCTTGTGCCCGGCCGGCCGGATCGTCGGGCTCATCGGAGCGAACGGCTCCGGCAAGTCCACCATCTCCAGGATCATCAACAGCACGCACCAGCTCGACGCAGGCGAGTTCCTGTACCAGGGCAAGAAGGCGCGCTTCCACTCTCCCATGGAAGCGGCCCGCGCCGGGATCAGCATGGTCTATCAGAATCTGAGCCTCGTCCCGGACCTGAGCGTCTGGGAGAACATCTGGCTCGGCAACGAACCGCTGGCTCGCGGCGGTTTCTTGGATGACGGGGCGGCCCGGGATCGGGCGCTCGAGCTCACCAAGCAGCTCTGCGGCTGGATCGACATCGACCGGGAAGTGGGCACGCTCTTGCCCGCCGAGAGGCAGCTCGTCGAGATCGTGAAGTGCCTCGCGCGAAATCCCAAGCTGCTCATCCTCGACGAGCCCACCGCGCCGCTCGAACGGTCTCACGTCGAGCTCCTCTTCTCGCTCTTGAAGACGCGCAAGAGCCAGGGCGATTCGACCATCTTCATCTCCCACCGCATGCCCGAGGTGACGGAGATCTGCGATTACCTCGTCGTCTTCCGCAACGGCCGGACGGCTGGGACGATCGACTTCGAGCGCGAGGGCAAGGATGAGCGCAAGATCATTGAGCTCATGACGGGAGAGGCCGCCGAGGTGCGCGGCGCGCGCGAGCGCAGCGTGAGCTCTGCGCGCAAGGTCCTCGAGGTGCAGGGGCTCAGCGTGGGCCCCAAGCTACGCGACGTGAGTCTCACCGTGCACGCCGGCGAGATCGTGGGGCTCGCCGGGCTCCACGGACAGGGTCAGGAAGAGCTCATGCTGTCCCTGGCCGGCTTCACTCGGGCCGAGCGAGGACGGGTCCTCGTCGACGGGCGGGCGTGCCGGCTGCGACATCCGGCCGACGCCATTCGGGCGGGCATGGCCCTGGTTCCGGGCGATCGACACCGCCAGGGGCTCTTCCTCAGCCACACCATCTACATGAACGCCATTTACTGCCGGACGGGGCTCGCCGACACGCCCTGGATCATGAACCGAAACAGTCTCAAGGAGGCAGTGCAGAAGCTGTGCGGCGACCTCCGCGTGAAGGCCTCCTCCATCTTCGCGCCGGTGGGCGAGCTCTCCGGAGGGAACCAGCAAAAGGTGGTCGTGGCGAACTGGCTCCCCCTCGAGCCCAAGGTGCTCCTCCTCGATGACCCCGCGAAGGGCGTCGACGTCAAGGCCAAGGCCGAGCTGTACGGCCTCGTGGAGAAGCTCACCGAGAAGGGGGCCGGCATCCTCCTCTATGCGTCGGACAACGACGAGCTCTTGCGCATCTGCGACCGCATCCTCGTCATCTACGAGGGCTCGGTGGTCGGAGAGCTCCTGAACGAGGGCCTGAACGAACGAGACATCGTCGACGCGTCGGTCCGTTCGGCGCGAGCCGCGGACGCGCCGGCGCACGAGCGGGTGGAAGGATGAAGGGGGCCAGGGTGAGCCGGGGCAAGGGTCGCGTCCCGATCCGGGACAGCGCGCTCTTCCTTCCGCTCCTCATCTTCGTGCTCATCGTCGTCGTGAATGCGCTCGTGCAACCCGGACTTTTCCGGCCCCGCATCGTGCGTTCCAACACGGCCAGCTTCGCCCCGCTCATCCTGGTGGCGGCCGGCCAGGCCATCATCGTCCTCTCGGGAAGCCTCGATCTCTCGGTGGGCGCGGGCATGTCGCTCATCAACTGTGTCTTCTCGGCCATGATGCACGAGTCGGCCACGAGCAGTGCCCTGGCGCTCCTGGTAGGCCTTGCGGCGGCGCTCGGCATGGGGCTCGTGAACGGTCTGGCGGTGGCCTACCTGCGCCTCCCCTCCCTCATCGCGACCTTCGCCAGCTCCGCGATCTGGTTCGGGATCGCCCTGCTCTTGCGGCCGCAGCCCGGCGGTTTCGTGACACCCTGGGTTTCCTCCTTTTACTACTTGTCTGTCGGCCCGGTGGCCTTGCCCCTCCTCATCCTGGCGGTCGGCTTGCTCGGATGGCACCTCGTCAAGCGACGGCGCCTGGGGCGGTACATCTACGCGGTCGGCAGCAACGAGGAGGCCGCTTACGACAGCGGGGTCGACGCCTCCCGGGTCAAGCTGTGGGCCTATGTGCTCGGGTGGGCCTTCGTGTTCCTCGCCGCCTTCGCGGTGACCGCGCAGATGAGTTCGGGGGACGCATACATGGGCAATCCCTTCACCCTCAACTCGGTCGCCGCGGTCGTGGTGGGGGGCATCTCGCTCGCCGGGGGAAAGGGCAAGGTGCTGGGCGCCATGCTCGGCGCGGCCACCTTGAGCCTCGTCATCAACGTCATCTACTACGCCAACGTACCGAGCGTGTACCAGGAGTTCGTCAAGGGGTCGATCATCATCGTGGCCCTGACCCTGACGATCCTCTATCGGCGGCCCAGCCGCCGTGCGGTGGGAGGGTGACGATGGGTGCCACCCGCATCGACACGCCCGGGAGGTTGTTGTGGCGAGAGCACAGCAAGGCCCTCGCCTCCTTCGGCATCGTCGCCCTGCTCATCGCCGTGGGCGGTGCCATTTCCTCCGGTTTCGCCTCGTCCGGGCACATCCTGATGCTCGTCAAGACCGGCGCGTTTCTCGGCTTCCTCTCCCTTGCCCAGCTCATCGTCATCGTGTCGGGCAACGGCGGCATCGATCTCTCGGTCGGGGCGGTTGCGTCGGTGGGAGCGGTGGTCGGCGCCGCCGTCTTGCACGGCAATGATGGGAACATCGCGGCGAGCGTGGCGGTGGTGGCGGCGCTGGGTCTCGCCATAGGCCTCGCCAACGGGCTCATGGTTTCTTTCTTGGGCTTGCCGCCGCTCATCGTCACCCTGGCCATGGCCTCGGTGGTGAACGGATCCATCTACATCTACAGCAAGGGTCTCGCCGTATCCGCGACCTCCTCGCCGTTCTTGAAGCTCGTGTCCAACGGAACGGCGCTCGGGATACCGAACGCCATCCTGGTGTGGGTGGGCGTCACCGCCTTGTGTGGCCTCGTCCTCAAGTACACCAAGACCGGCATCAAGCTCTACGGCGTGGGCGCCAACGAGACCGCCGCCACCCTGAAGGGCGTGAAGGTACCCCTCTTCCGCTTCTGGGTTTACGGGGTGAGCGGCCTCGTCTCCGCGATTTCGGGGCTCCTCCTCCTCGGCTACATCGGCACGGCCTTCCTCGACATCGGGAGCCGATACGTCTTGCCGTCGGTCGCCGCGGTGACCATCGGCGGCGTGTCGATCCAGGGAGGGTCGGGGGGGTACCTCCAGGTGGTGGCGGGGACACTCGTCCTCACGGTGCTCGGGGCGCTGCTCGTGTCCCTGCAGACCGGCGAGGCCGGCCGCCAGATCGTCCTCGGCCTCGTCCTGTTGCTGCTCCTCGCCATCTACGGTCGGCAGCACTCCGCGAACCGGGGCCGGTTCTTGGGCGGCCTGTTCCGTACAAGGCGTGCCTGACCCGGCGCGCCGAAGGTCCGCGGGAGGCCGGCCCACCGGGCGAAGGGCGCCTTCTGCTCGGCCGGTCTTCCGGCCCCTGGCGGCCCGCCGATCCGAGGAGCGCGGGTTCGATTTGGGGAAGGAGACTCGCCGTGACCCGGGCCGCAGTCGTTGACCGAGCGTGCCTTTCGCAATATACTCGATTATCGATTATGTCGCGCCTACATGAGCGCAGGCCGATTTGCGAGCTCGGTTCGAGCAGGCCTGCGCCTCGGGGGACGCCGTGAGCCATCTCGACCTGTTCAACCTGAGTGGCCGGGTTGCGGTCATTCCCGGTGGGGGTGGTGCCATCGGATCGGCCATCGGAGTGGCCTTGGCGCAGGCAGGAGCCAAGGTCACCATCGCCAACACGACCCTCGAGCGGGCCGAAGCAGCTGCGAAGCGCGTTCGCGCCACGGGGTCGGATTGCCTCACCATGGCGGCGGATGCCACCAAGGAGGCCGACTGCGCGCGCGTGGTCGCGGCGACCGTCGAGCGCTTCGGCAGGATCGACATCATCGTGAACTCGGTGGGCGGCGGTGCCGGCAAGGTCTTGTTCTCCGCCGAGGCCTACCCGCGCGAGGCCTGGGATTGGATCTTCGAGCTGAACCTCCGCAGCACCCTCGTCGCGACGCAGGCGGCCGTCCAGGCGATGATCGCCTTGGGTCGCGGCGGACGCGTCCTCAACATCTCGTCAGTCCGCGGCCAGCTCGGGATCAACGCTGGCTACTCCGCCTACGTGGCGTCGAAGGGGGCCCTGAACTCCCTCACCCGCCAGTGGGCGACTGAGTGGGCGAAGCACCACATCACGGTGAACGCCATCGCGCCCACCTTCGTAGACACCCCGCAGGTGGCGAGCCTGCTCGCCGACCCCAAGTTCAAGGCCGGAATCGTGGGCCGCATCCCGCTCGGGCGGGTGGGCGGGACCGACGATCTCGTCGGGGCCGCGCTCTTCTTCTGCTCCGACGCGTCGTCCTTCGTGACCGGGCAGATCCTGACCATCGATGGCGGCTTGACCGCCACCCAATAAGGCGAGGGAAAGCCATGGAGCGCGTGACCCCCAACATCTTTGTCGAGACCAAGCGGCGGGGATGCAACCCCGCCTTCGTCAAGACCTCGAGGGGCGTCGTCGTCATCGACACCCCCCAGCTTCCCACCCAGGCCGTCGCCATGCGAAAGCTCGCCGAGTCGCATGGGGCCATCCAGTACGTGATCAATACCGAGCACCACGTCGACCACATCTTCGGGAACTACTGGTTCCGGGGGGCCGGACCTATCGTTCACCACCAGGGTGTGGCCGACAACTTCATGAAGGTGCAACCCGAACTCGACCCGTTTGCCTACGCGCTGGAGGCCATTCCGACCGACGATCCCGAGGGCGCCCCGCTCCTCCCGGAGCGCGAGGCGTACTACGCCGACCCCGGCCGCGGGACCATCGTGTTCACCGGTGACCTGACGCTCCACGTCGGCGACCACACCTTCCAGCTGCTCCACACCCCCGGCCATACCTCGGGGCAGATCGCCGTCTACGTCCCGGAGGAGAAGGTCCTGTTCACCGGGGATACCATCTTCAACCAGTGCCAGACCTGGCTCATGGTCTCGGATGTGCCCGGCTGGATCGCCTCCATCGAACGGCTGCGGGGCATCGACGCCGAGATCGTGGTGCCTGGACATGGTCCGCTCACCACCATGAAGGCCCTCGACACCCAGCGGGCCTTTCTCATGGAGTGGACCACCGCCGTCGCCGAGGCCATCGGGAAGGGATGGTCGAGGGACGAGACGGTGAAGAGGGTCAACTTCGCCGAGCGCTTCCCCGTCGACATCGGTCAGGGCCACATGATGAACTACATCCAGACCCTGAACGCGGGCTCGCTCTACGACAAGCTCACCGCGTCGCGCCATTCCAAGCGCTGACGGCTCGCGCGCCTTCCTTGGAAAGGCTCTGGCGGGGCCTCTTGCCGGCCGTGGTCCTTGGAGGGTCCCCAGCCAGCTCGCGATCCGCGACGTCCCAATAACGACAAGGTCCGGGCCAAGCGTTGGACCGCGCCGCCCGCCTTTCCCCTCAATACCCGAGGCACGAACGGGCCTGTGCCACGGCGGGGTGGACGCTGCCTGGCGGTCAAGCGCGGCCGGCAGCGACCTCGGTGGCCCGGGTGCGACCGGCGAGGAGGATCAGATCCTCGTGAAGCTCGAACCAGATGCTGTGGTAGCTATCGACCCTGGGCGAGGCCACGAAGCGGCGGTCGCCATCCTTCACCGCGGCGGCGGCGCGCCCGAGTCGTTGGCCGTACCGGCCCAGGCGGGGGAGTCTGTTCACGAGGGGGGCGAGCCAGGCCGTAGCGTCGCTGTGGAGCGTGGCGAGCCGGGCGAGGACGCGGTCATCGTACTCGTAGTCCGAGTGATCGTTCAGGGACTGCGTGCCGCCGACCTCTCGCATCTGCCAGGCGGTGACGGTCTCCTTCATGCGATGATCGAGGGCGAGAAAGCCATCGAGCGCGGCGCCAGCGTTGGAAGCGCCCCAGGCCCGTGAGTCCGCCTCGAGCTCCTCCTGCGCTTTGGCCCGACCCTTGGCCAAGAGCCTGAACGAGCCGGCCGCCGCCTGTGCGAAGTGGCTGGTCGCGAGATCCATGAGCAGAGCTCGAGCCTCTTCGGGCCTGCAGAAGAGGGCGTCCGCGGCTCCCTCCGGCGTGGCGAAGCCCTTGATGGCGAGCAGACGCAGCACGTCATCGGCCGTGACCTCGAGCGCGGCCGCAGGCGGCTTTGCGCTCACTGCCCTCGCCCCGGGCTCCTCGATAGGGATCCCGAGCTCGCGGGCCCAGCCGAGGAGCTTCAGGGCCTCGGGGACCACCTCGGCTACTCCCGCGCCAGCCCCGGCGAACACCTCGCCCGTGGATCCGTCGAGGGTGATCCGTTGGCCAAGACGGAGCGACCGCGCGCCGATGATCACGCCTTCACTACCGACGCGTACGGCCGAGGCCCCCACCACGGCCGGGATTCCCCAGCCGCGCGCGACGACCGCCGCGTGGCTGGCGAGGCCACCGGTGGCGGTGAGGATCCCCGCCGCACGGGCCATGCCGTGAACGTCGTCGGGCGAGGTCTCTTGGCGGACGAGGACGACCCTTCGGCCCGCATCGGCCACCCTCACGGCCTCCTCAGGCGAGGTCACGATCTCCCCGCACGCGACGCCTGGGGCAGCCGGCAATCCGACCGTGAGGGGAGTGCCCATGTCGCCTTGACGCACCGCCGTGGTCGGCGGATGAGCGAGGAGGGGAGCGACTCGCCGGACGGCCTGCGCGCGCGAGAGTGGGAAGTCGGGCGCCTCGGCCATTTCCACCGCGATGCGGCAGGCGGCCTGTGGGCTCCGCTTTCCCCCTCGGACCTGCAGCATCCAGAGCTTGCGTTGCTCGATGGTGAACTCGATGTCGCAGAGATCGGCGTAGTGGCGCTCGAGGAGCGCCGCATACCGGGCCAGCTCCTCGGCCACCTCGGGCATCCGGGATGTGAGGCTCGAAATGGGCTCCGTCCGGTGGCTACCGCCGACCACGTCCTCGCCTTGGGCGTTGAAGAGGATGTCGCCATAGAGTGTGTTCTCGCCGGTGGCCGGATTGCGCGTGAAGACGACACCGGTACCCGAGTCGGGGCCGCGATTCCCGTAGACCATGGCCTGGACCGTGACGCCCGTCCCGAGGCTGTCGCTGATTCCCTCGTGGGCGCGGTACGTGCGCGCCCGCTCGCTGTTCCAGGACCGGAATACGGCCGCGATCGCCCCGGCGAGCTGCGCCCAGGGTTCGGGCGGGGGCTCGACGCCGACGATCGACTGGTAGAGTTGCCTGAACCGCGCTCCGCAATCGGCTGCAAAGTCCGGATCGCCGCAGGCCACACCGAGCCCGACCTCCGTCGCGTCGTTGAGGCCGACGTTCAGAATGGTGTCCATCATCCCCGGCATCGATACGGGAGCCCCCGATCGGACGCTCACCAGCAACGGATCCTCCGGGCCGCCGAACCTTCGCCCCACCTTTTCCTCCACCCGCGCCATGTGCAGAAAGAGCTCCTCGTCGAGGCCGTCCGGCCAGCCGTCCTTGAGATACGCCCGGCAGGCCTCCGTGCTGATGGTGAAAGCCGGCGGGACGGGCAGACCGAGCTCGGTCGCCATGGTGGCCAAGCTCGCGGCCTTGCCGCCGATGAGGGCCTTGAGGTCCGACGGGGCCAGGTCGTGTCGGTGGTCGTACGCGAAGACGTAGGTCACGGAGTGGTCTCCCTGGCGGCCTCCTCGTGAAGCCGGAGCCGCCCTTCGGGGGAAACGGCGCAGGATGAGCGAGGTGCGAGAGTTCGAGGAAGTGAAGGGAGGACCCGTGGCGGGGCGCAGCCTGAGCCTCGCGGAAAGGGGTCCTTGGGACCCGGGGACGGACGCCGCTCGGGGGGCAGGGAGGGCGAGGACGCTTCCGGTCCCTGCTGGCTATCGGCGGCGGGCCCGTACGCGAACGAGGCGTGGGGTAAAAACGGGATCGCGCGGCTCGCCATGGTCCTCACCGGCGATCGCGCAGCGCACGCCAGACACGTTCCGGGGTGAGCGGAAGGTCCCGGATGACCACGCCGGTAGCCTCGCTCACGGCGGCTCCGACCGCAGCTGCGACGCAGAGCAGTGCACCCTCGCTCATGCCCTTCGAGCCGTACGGTCCCGGACCGTCCAGGTTCTCGACCGCCTCGCTGTGCAGCTCGAGCGGAAGATCCATGCTGGTGGGGATCCGGTAGTCGATGGCACCCAGGTTCCGGATCCGACCGCGCTCGTCGTAGATGTAGTGCTCCATGAGGGTGTGGCCGAGACCCTGGATGGCCGCTCCCTCATCCTGCATGGTCACCTGCAAGGGGTTGAGCGATTTTCCCACGTCGGATACGGTGACGTGCTTCACGATGGTGACGTCGCCCGTGTCCTCGTCCACCTCGGCTTCTACGGCGGTGCAGTTGAACTCGAAGAAGGCCGGCGCGCCGCGCAGGGGATGCTTGGGATCGGCGTCCTTGCGCATCTCGCCAACGCCGATGAGCTCGCCACCCATGGCGCCGAGTCCCGCCTTCAGCACCTCCACGACGGGGAGCTCCCGGCCCGGCAAGCGGACCCGGCCCTCCTCGACCTCGACCTCCGCTTCCGACACCTTGTGGAGGCGGGCGGCCATGGCCTTGAGCTGCGCCTGGATCGACCGGCAGGCGTGGAGCACCGAATTGCCCATGAGCACGGTCGATCGGCTTGCCGAGGTCTGCTGGTCGTAGGGGACGATGGCGGTGTCGCCCATGACGACCGCGACCCAGTCGAGCGGCGCCCCGAGCTCGTGAGCTGCGATCTGGGCCAAGACCGTCCGCGCTCCCTGACCCATGTCGGAGGTGCCTGCGAAGACGACCACACTGCCATCAGCGAGGAGACGCACAACCGAGTATGACAGGCCGGTGGTGGGCCCGGACTTGATCCCCACCGCGATGCCACGGCCGCGGTGAGGGGGGAGAGACTTGCTCCAGCCGATGAGCTGAGCGGCCTTCCGGACCGACTGCGCCCAGTCGCCGTCGGCCGGGGTGTCGAAGGGGATGAAGGCGTCGCCCTTGTGGGCGAGATTGCGCAGCCGGATCTCCAGCCTATCGAGGCCCAGCTGCCGTGCCCCCTCGTCGAGGTTCGATTCGACGGCCCAGTTCACCTGGGGGTTCCCGAAACCGCGAAAGGCAGTGGACGGCGTCGTGTGCGAGAGAATGCTGCGCGCGCGGATGCGCACGACGGGGACGTTGTAGGGGCCGGCGGCCGGATAGCTGCCCTTGCCGACCACCCGGTCGGCGATGTCGGCGTAGGCGCCGATGAGGTAGTCCGCCCTGACATCCTGGAAGGCGATGCGGCCGTCGCGCCGGAGCCCCGTGCGCACGTGGACCTCGCAGGAGGCGCGCCGGACCGCCTGGAAGGTCTGTTCCAGGCTCAGGACGAGGCGCACCGGCCGGCCGGCGCGAAGGGCGGCGAAGGCCACGATGGGCTCGAGCTTCGCGTGCTGTTTCCCTCCGAAGGCCCCTCCGGGGTCGGGCGCGTACACCCGGACCTTGGAAAGCGGGAGGTCGAGGATCTTGGAAAGCACCTTCTGCAGCCAGTTCGGGTGCTGGATGGAGCTCCAGACCGCGATCCCGTCGCCGTCCGGAGCGGCCATGAAGGCGTGCGGCTCGATGGCGAAGTGGGTGACCATCGGGAAGGTGTAGGTGTTCTCCACGACCGCCTCGGCGGTCACCTTGGACCAGTCGCCCCACTCCACGCGGTGCTCGCGCAGGACATTGGTGTTCGCGAGCGGATCGCCGGGACGCAGCGATGGATCTTGGACGAGCGGTGCGTCGGGCGCGAGTGCACCGGGCAGGGTGAAGACGGGCGGAAGCTCCTCGTAGTCCACCCGGACGAGCCGGGCGGCCTGCTCGGCCAGCTCCTTCGTCTCGGCGGCGACGATGGCGACCGGTTCGCCGTGGTACTTCGTCTCGTCGACCGCCAGGACGGGGCGGTCCTCCCACTGCGGCCCGAATCGCGGCATGGGGAGCGGAAGGTCGGACGCGCTGAGGACGAGGCGTACCCCCGGCGCGCCGAGGGCGGCGCGGGTGTCGATGGCGCGGAGCCGGGCCCGGGCGCATGGGAGGGTGACCAGCTTGGCGTGCAGGAGGCCTGGCATGCGGAGGTCGGCCACGTACTTCTGATGGCCAGTCACCCGGTCGATGCCGCCCACGCGCGCCGGTGACGTCCCGACCTGCTCGACCCTCATTTCCCCTGCTCCTCGGCGGCAGCGAGGACGGCGTCCGTCAGCTGCTCATAGCAGGCACAGCGGCAGAGGTTCCCGGCGAGCGCCTCCTGGATCTCCGGCACGCTGGGGTGAGGGTTCTCCTTGAGAAGCGCGTGGGCGGAGATGAGCTGGCCCGGCGTGCAGAAGCCGCACTGTACGGCGCCCTTCTCCAGGAAGGCTCGCTGCAGCGCGCTCAGATCACCGCCCTGGGACAGGCCTTCGACCGTCGTGATCTCCCCTCCGTCGGCTTCGACCGCCAGAACCAGGCAGGAATCGACCGTTCGGCCGTTGAGCATGACGGTGCACGCGCCGCACTCGCCGACGAGGCAACATTCCTTCGTCCCGGTGAGCTGCAGATCGTCGCGCAGCACGTCGAGCAAGGTGTGGTGGACCTCGACGTCGACGGTGCGCCTGCGTCCATTCACCGTCATCGTGATGGAAAGTGTCTCGCTCATGGCAATCACCCCTGCTTCAGGCGATCGATGGCCGTCTGGAGAGCCCGCCAGCCGAGGACCCGAAGCATGGCCAGGCGGTAGTCCGGTCCCGCACGCATGGACTTCTGGGACGGGCTCGCCTGGGCGAACATCTGTTCGAGGAGGGCCGACCGAGACGCCTCCCGGGCCTCTCGATCGGCGAGGACGCCGGTCTCGTCTTGTCGGAGCAACGGCCGCCGCCCGACGCTGCCGTAGGCGAGGCGGGTCACCCCGGCCGCGTCCACGCCGCAGCACAGGGTGACCGAGGCGAGGTCGTGCCCTCGCCGCCGCGTGCGACGGAGGTGGACGGAACCCATTCGACGCTTGCGCATGGGCAGCTCGACCGCGGTGACGAGTTCCCCCCGTTGCAGGGTGGTGACCCCGGAACGCACGAAGAAGTCGTCGAGGCTCAACCGGCGCGTCCCGCCCGGACCCTCGATGACGAGCTCCGCTCCGTAGACCAGCAGGGGCGGAGCCGTGTCGGCAGCCGGGGACGCGTTGCAGAGATTGCCGGCGAGTGTCGCCCGATTGCGGATCTGGACCGCGCCCACCACGGCCGCCGCCTCAGCCAGCGCCGAGAACTGGCGTCGCACCAGGGGATGCGCGGCGATGTCGGTCATGACGGTCGTGGCGCCGATCACCAGTCGATCGCGCTCCTCCCGGATCCCCGGCCGTAACTCCTCGACGCGCTTGATGTCGACGACGACGGCCGGAGTGAGCGTCCCATCTCTCAGCCGGATGATGAGGTCCGTCCCCCCGGCGAGGACGCTTGCCTCCGGCCCCTTCTCCTGAAGGAGGGCGACGGCCTCGGCGAGCCTGGCCGGTCGTTCGTAGGAGAAGCCGCGCATGATCTCGAGTGCCTCGACCTAGAGGAGGGGTTCGACCTGATCGAGGAGCACCTGTGGGGTCGCAGCGCGGATGAAGTAGTAGGGACGGTCGCAGAACTTCGTGACCCAGGCCGCGCGGGCCCGGCGAAGCGCGTCGTTGTCGACGATGGGCATGGGCCAGCCGGCGGCGAGCAGCTCGTTCAGCAAGAAATAGTTCTGGAGCGAGTGGAGCGTCTGGAATTGCCTCTCGAAGGGGATCATGTCCGAAAGCGATGGGCTGTAGTTTCCGTCGATGGAGGGCACCACCACGAGATCGACCGGGCTTGCGCCCTCGTAGACCTTCCAGGTGGGCATGGATCCGAAGAACTTGACCACGCCGGCCTCAGGGGCGGCCTTGTCAGCGCGCTCGGTTCCCTCGGTGCGCTTCTTGATGAAGGGTTCCTTCGATCCGACGACCGCGCGTCCCGCCTCGTCGACGACGGTGGTCTCGGTGGAGACGAGCAACGCGCCCCGGCGGCAGGCCTCGAACTGCCCCATGCTCTTGCCGTGGTTCGATTCACCGCCCAGGAACATGAGGGTGCGGTTCCGGTAGCGGACGGCGGACGCGTGGAAGGGGTGGAGCCCCACGGCTTCCATGCGCAGAGCGAGTATCGCCACCACGACCTTCTGGATGGGCCCGGGGGGCCAGTCACCGGTGAAGGTCATGGTGCGACCATCGTAGGAGATGGCCTTCTCGCCGGCCTGGTGCCACACGATGTCCGGCTGAGAGAGCGTGGGCTTGGGCGACATGCGGACGTCGGCGAGCCGGTAGTTGAGGAAGTTCAGGTCCTCGAGGACGTGCTCGCGCGGCTCGTTTCCGTAGACGTCCACGCGAAGGCGAGCCGCGCCGGCCGACATCTCCTCCGTCAGCTGCAGCTTTTCATTCATGTGCGCTTCCTTGCTGGCAATCGGCCAGGCCGACCGGTCAGCCGCCGGCCCGGTTCTTGTGGCGGGTTTTCCTGGGAGGCACACCCACGGGGGCGCGGTCAGCCCCCGGGGTCTCCTCGTCCGACCACAGGCGCTTGAGGGTGGCGGCGGCCCGGTCGAAGTGGTGGCGGACCGCGGCCACCACCCGATCGGGATCTCCGGTGCGCAGGGCGGTGAGAACGGGCGGGTGGAGGTCGGCGACCTGCTGCTGGTCGTAGCCTGGCAGGCTCGTCGAGATGTAGGTCCGCGAGAAGGGCTCCATGGTGCGCCAGACCCTTTGCAGCACGGCGTTGCCGGAGAGCTCCACGATCCGGCCGTGGAAGGAGGCGTCGGCGATCGCCTCCGCATGGGGATCGTCATCGCGGGCGGCCTGTCGCATTTGCTCGATGAACCCCTCGAGCTCATCGAGGTCCGCACTCGTGAGCCGCGGAAGAGCCAGGCGGGCGGCGAGGACCTCCAGTTCCGTTCGCACCACCAGGGCTTCGAGGAGCTCGGTCGTGGTCGGACGGCGCACGCGAGCTCCCCGGAAGGCGGAGACTTCCACCACACCCAGCGCGGCCAGGTCGCGCAGAGCCTCGCGCACGGGACTCTGGCTCACCCCGAGCTCCCGCGCGACCTGCGTCTCGACGATCCGGGCGCCAGGCTCGTAACGCCCCGTAAAGATCGCCTGCATCAGGTGATCCTTGACTTGGTCGCCGAGGACGCTGCGCAAGGTGGGTCGCGTGGGTGCTGTCGAATCCATGTTGGACGCTTTCGTGTCAGCCGAAAGCCGAAGGCCGGCTCGGCGAGCCCTCTCGTTATCGAACGATCTCGACGACGCCCGTCGAGCCATTGACCCGGATCCTATCGCCAGACCTGAAGTCCCGGGTAGCGGTGTTGGTACCCACCACGCAGGGAATGCCGAACTCGCGCGAGAGCACGGAGGCGTGGGAGGCGGTGCCGCCGCCGTCGGTCACGACGCCGGCGATCTTGGTGAAGAGCGCGACCCAGGCCGGGTTCGTCATCTGGCAAATGAGGATGTCACCTGCCCTCACCTCGTCGAATTCTTCTTCCTTGAGGACCACGCGGGCGAGGCCCTCGATGACACCCGGTGAGGCACCGAGACCGGTGAGCTTGCCCTCGAAGGTCTTCTCCTTCTGGTAGAAGCGTTCGGGGAATCCCCACAAGTTCAGGTAAGGGAACTTGAGCTGGGAATCGGTGCCGGTGCCGATCCAGGCCGGCGGGTGGAGTTTGTAGGACTCCTCGCGTTCAGCCCGGCGCCGACGGACGAGTTCGCGCGCATCGAAGGCCTTCGGATCGGCCATGTAGATGCGCAGCTCGTCGTACCAGGTGAGCATGACCACGTCGTCGGGCCGATCGAGCGCGCCGTTCTCGACGAGCTTCTTGCCGATCGCCATCAGGATGAGGCGGGCGTGCGCGTTGGTGCCCTGGTCGATGTAGAAGTGGTGGTCGGGCGTGAGGGGCGCCATGAGCAAGTTGATCTCGTTGGCCGCTCGCATCGCGTCGAGCGCCTCACCGGAGAGGCCCTCGAGGATCTCCTTCGTGGCGCTTTCCACGTCGGCACGGACGCCCGCGATGGTCTTCGGGAAGTCGTAGTCGGTTTCGATGTAGCCGCGGACGAGCTCGATGACCGGATGGGCATCCTCGACCAGGGTGGGGAAGAAGACTTCGTGGCTCCACACGGCGTGCCAACCGAACTCTCTCTGGTACGGCTCGACCCGCTCCTTCACGAACCGACGACCCCGCTCCGACTGTACGAGCCGCGCGGCGACGTCCTTGGCCGTCTCGGCCCGGAAGGCGGCGGAGAGGACCGGGTCGGCCTTGGCCTCGACCTTCATCTTCCACAGGGCCTCGATCGAATCCCAGTTGCGATCGTTCGTGGAGTTCTGGAGCCGCCCGAGCAGGACCTCGTCCACCTTGCCCCGTGTCTTCTCGGCCACCGCCCGCAGGTTCATGGTCGCCGAGAATTGGGCGAAGTTGAGCGACCAGTGAATCTTCCAGTGCCGATCGTAGATGTCGAGCATGTCCTCCATGAGGACCGCGAGCTGCATGAGGCTCATCTCGTCGGCCTTCTCGAGCTTGCCCTCGATGTAGGCGTAGTTCTGCTTCATCTCGGGGACGAGCCGCTCGCGCCACCAGGCGGCGAACTCGCGGCCGTACACCGGCAGTACGGCACCGAGGTACGCTCCGACCCTGGCCGCATACTCGGGGTTGCGTGGCACGCGAGGTGCGTAACGCGCGCCGAACTCGGCGGCGTCGACCTTGAGATCGGGGTCGGCCGGGATGGCCGCGGTGTAGAGGTAGCCATTCACGTTCTTCGCGATCCAGTCGGAGGCGAAGGGGGTTCCGAATCGTCGGAACATGTTGTCGCAGGTCGTCCACCAGCCACCGATATCGAAGAACATCGGGCTCAGGGGATGCGGACAGTGAAGGTCGTCCAGCACCCAGAGGAGCTTCTTTTCTGCCTCGGACTCCCAATGGATCGGGAACGCCGAGTCCCCAAAACGCTCTCCGAGCACCTTCTCCTTGTCGATAAGTGACATGGCTCGTGGCCTCCCGTCGCGATCGGTTCGGTCCCTAGGGCACCTCGGCTAACATCGATAATCGATTATATAACGAGAGTCATGTAAGACAAGGCCCGCTGGCGAGAGCCGCCTTCGCGGTCGAAAGGCTCGACCCGGGCCTGAAATCAAGCTCGAGAGAGCCGTCGAAGGGGTTTTCGCGCGCGGTAGCCGATGCGTGTTCCCCGGCGAAGGCCCCCGGGATCCGGGACGTTGACGTGCGTTCCGACGGGCGGCGTCCCGAGGGGACACCGATGGAGCAAGCACCTGGCATCACCTCTGCCCGGCGGCGGAGCTGCGCCCGGGCCTTGAAGAGCGAGGCCCGCGCGCCCCCAATGGGGGAGGGCGGGCCTCCCGGGCGCGGGGGCGCCGGGCGACGCGCCCTAAGTGTGCTTCTCCGACTCGGCGAGCTTGCCCTTCTCGCGACGGATCCCTTCCAGCTCGAGGGTGTACTCCCTCTCGTGCGTCGCGCACCCGACCGGCTTCTGCCGGATGAGGAACTCGATGCAGTTGTCGCAGCAAGCGCCCCAGTCGATCTCGCGCTCCTTCCGGGCGGCGAGCTTGGCGGGCAGGAGCGGATCGGCCAGGGACTGGCGCCCCAGCGCACCATGTCGCGCACGCCGGAGCGGATGTTCTTGGCCGCCCAGCACGTGAAGGGCGATTCCTCGCGCTTCACTCCACGGAATGGGTTCCGTCCGTCGCGGAACATCGAGTAGGCGGAGCCGATGAGCGCGGGCTCGGGCCTCAGCACGCGCCGGAGCTCCTTCTGGAACCAGAAATGAAGGTAGACGTAGTCCGGGATCCGCTTGTCGGCTTGCGTGAGCGCGAGGGTCAGAGAAGGATTGCCTGCCGAATCGATGATGTACTGGGCACCGCGAGCCTCGAGGCCGCGCACCAGGTCCACGCTCTCGGCGAGGTCGATGATGGGAGGGTCCGGCGGTGCCCATGCCGCCGGGCAGGCCCTCCCACACGGAGATCTCGGAGCCGACGATGAAGTTGGGATCGTGCCCGCTCAAAATGAAAAGTGCACCCTGAGCCCAAAGGCGGCTCGCCGAAGCTCGGCGGGGCGTCAAGGTCGCCCCCGCCCGAACTTCACCGTTGTGCGTCGTCTCGCCCCCGAGTCCAGCCGCCCGGCCGCAATGCCGAAACGGCCGGTTCACTCCTGGACGGCTCTGAGCTTCGTCTGGACGGGTGCCGGCCGCTCGACCTACGGAAGAGCATTGGAGCGGACTGCGACGAATCCCTCGAAGCGATCGAGCCTTGGGCCAAGGTGGCGCGGCAAAGCCGACGCAACCCCGGTCCGGCACGTGAACTCCGCGCACCCCCGCCGCCAGCCCGCGGCCGAAGGGCGCTGCCCCCGGGCACCACTTGGCTTGACGCTGGACCGAACTTTTGCCCATATCGATCCGCACTGAAGGATCCGTCATTTGACCCGGAATAGCATCCGATAGGAGAACGAATATGGCGCGCTCTGTCACGCTGTTCACGGCGCAGTGGGCCGACCTGCCCTTCGAGACGATGTGCCGGAAGCTCAGGACCTGGGGCTACGACGGAGCCGAGATCGCCTGCTGGGGCGAGCACATGCAGCCACAGCGGGGGGCCACCGATCCCAAGTACGTCGAGTCCTTGAAGCAGATCCTGAACGCCAACCGCCTTCAAGCGTACGCGCTCGGCGCACACCTCGCCGGTCAGTGCGTGGGCGACCCACCGGACGAGCGCCTCGATGCCTTCGTTCCGTCCGACTGCCGGGGCAACGCGGCCAAGATCCGCGCCTGGGGCATCCAGGAGATGAAGTACACGGCCCAGGCCGCCAAGAACATGGGGTGCAAGGTGGTGACCGGCTTCATGGGGTCTCCCATCTGGCGGTACTGGTATTCGTTCCCGCCCACCACCGACAAGATGATCGACGATGCCTTCAAGCTGATCGTCGACCTGTGGACACCCATCCTGGACGAGTTCGACCGGTGCGGGGTGAAGTTCGCGCTGGAGGTGCACCCCACCGAGATCGCCTACGACCACTACACGACCTTGCGCCTGCTCGAGGAGTTCAAGCACCGGACCACCCTGGGCTTCAACTTCGACCCGAGCCACCTCTACTGGCAGGGAATGAAGCCGCACCTCTTCATCCGGGACTTCCCCGATCGCATCCTCCACGTGCACATGAAAGATTGCGCCCTGACGCTGGACGGGCGCTCCGGCATCTTCGGCTCGCACCTGCCATGGGGCGATAACCGGCGCGGGTGGAACTTCCGCTCCCTCGGTCATGGGGATGTGGACTTCGACAGCATCATCCGTGAACTGAACAGGGCGGGATACCGGGGACCCCTCTCGGTGGAGTGGGAGGACTCCGGGATGGAGCGCGAGTTCGGGGCCCAGGAGGCGCTGGCCTTCGTCCGCAGGACGGACTTTGCCCCCTCGAACATCATGTTCGACGACGCCTTCAACCGCTGACCCGGCCTGTCCGGGGAGGGATCTTTGCGCAGCGGGCTCGGGCTCGGAGATCCCTTGCTTTCCCGGGCAAAAGAGGCTCGCCCGGGAGCGCGGCCCGCCCGGCCCAGGCTCGGCGGCGGTGGCCCACGGAGATCCTCCGGCAGGCCACCTGGCCGTAGCCCTCGTTCCGGTCGATCTCGGAAAAGGGTACGGGACTCTCAGTTTGTGAGTCCCGCCACGGCGGCGCCGACGAGTGGAGCGTGGTCCACCGCCACCAGACGGTAGGGCACGCGCGCCCGCAAGATGGACTCGAGAGCGACGACCAGTCGCTCGCGCAGCGACCTCAGGCCGTACAAGGTCGAGCCTTCCGCCGTCACGCACACCGGCTCCTCGGGTGAAGCCGCGGCGGAGCGTCCGCGCAGGAGGGTCGCACCCAGGCTGATCGAGGCGAGCTTGGCGGCCCGCTCCACGAGCAGGTCGACGGTCTCGCACGCGATGCCCAGGTCGGACGAGGTACCGTCCCGACGGAACTCACCGTGAAGTCCGCTCCCCGTGTCGGGGCCTCCCAGGAACGCGTCCAGGTCGCTCGTCTCGAGGCGTGGGTGGCCTTCCAGGCGCGCGGTAACCTTGGGCGAGAAGAGGCCCGTTCTGGCCATCTCGCGCAGTGTCCTCAGGGCGAGTGCGCCCAGGTAAGCGCCGGAGAACGCCTTCTCGAAGACGTACTTGCCGGGATCGGCCGTGCTGGCGTCGAAGTCGAGGTCGATTTTTCCGCGGGGAGCCCCCGCGTAGGCACCCGACTCGACGTTGACGATCTGCCGCGCGCCGGGCTTGAGGTCACGCCGTTTCCTAATCTTGTCGTTCGACTCGACGTACGAGCAATTCGTCCCCGTTCCGAGCACGAACCCAGCGTAGGCAAGACGACCCCGACTCGAGTTTGCCGCTCGCCCGGCCAGCAGGGCGCCGACCGTGTCGTTCAGCACCACGACGCGGAGGGACCTTCCGGCCCGGAGTTCACCGAGCGCGGCATTCAGCCTCTCTCCCAGCAATTGACCGGAGATACCGTCGACCTGCATCTCTTTGCACAGCCGAACGACCCTGCCGTCCTTGTTGGGCAGGATCTCGGCCGGAAAGGAAAAGGATAGCCCGAGGCTGTCCGCGCGAGTGGTGAGCTCGCGGAGGTGGTGGGCCAAGGCGGCAAAGAACCCGTCCGAGGAGATCGGTCCGCAAAGGCCGGGCATGGGGTGCTTCCGGTAGCTCGCGAGGACGGGCTTGCCCCCCTCCTGGAAATGGACGACCGCCACCCGCAGGTGAGTGCCGCCCGCATCCACCGCGACGACCGGCCTCCCGAGCGGGATCTCGCCGTCGGCCTCGATGAAGGTGGGGATCATCTGCAGGGAGCTCGGCCGGCCGGCGAGCCCGTCCTCCATCTCGCCGAGGAACGCCTCGGTGCATTGTGCGAGGTCGATGTCGCCGTGAAACATGCCACGCCGGGAGAGGAAGTCGCGGACTCGGCTCTTCGCTTCCATCGAACTCTCCGGCCGGTGCTGTTCGATCTACTCGGCCAAGAACTGCCTCAGGTAGTTGCGGCTCTGGATGAGGGCGGACTTCCGGCTCTCCAGGCTCGCCTCGAAGGCGCGGTCCTCCACCTCGATGCAGGCCGGTCCGTTGTAGCCGATGTCGGTCAAGGCGGAGATGAACCGGCCCCAGTTGACGTCGCCGAGTCCGGGCAGCTTCGGTGCATGGTACTCGAGCGGCGTGGCGAGGATCCCGACCTCGTCGAGCCGGTCCCGCAACACCTTGGCGTCCTTCAGGTGGACGTGGAAGATCCGTTCCTTGAATTCGTGGAGGGGCTTCAGGTAGTCCATTTGCTGCCACACGAAGTGCGAGGGATCGTAGTTCAGCCCGAAGCTCCTCGAAGGAATCTCGTCAAACATGCGCCTGAAGATGGCGGGGCTGTAGGCCAGGTTCTTGCCGGCCGGCCACTCGTCTCCGCTGAAGAACATGGGACAGTTCTCGATGCCGATTCGCACCCCATGCTCTTCGGCGAATCGTACCAGGTCAGGCCAGACCTTCCTGAAGGACCCGAAGCTCTCCTCCAGGCTCTTCGACGGGTCGCGGCCGATGAAGGTGTTGACGACCGGAACGCGCAGGCGCGCAGCGGCGGAGATGACCTTCCTCAGGTGATCGCGGTAGTAGTTGGCCCTTGCCGCATCCGGATCGAGCGGGTTGGGGTAGTAACCCAAGCCCGAGATCTGCATTCGCATTTGGGCCATCATGGCCCTCACCCGTTCCGCTTCCGGTTCTCCCAGCCCTTCCACATCGAGGTGCGAGATCCCGGCGTAGCGGCGCTCCGCCTTGCCCTTGGGCCAGCACATAAGCTCCACGCAGGCGAAGCGTTCCTCGGCGGCGAAGGAGACGACCTCTTCCAGGCTGAGATCCGGCAGAATCGCGCTGACGAACCCGAGCTTCATCATGGCAGGGCTTCCTTTCCCTTCCGATGTTCCCCAGTGATTCAGTGTTGCGGTCGGGCGACCTCAGCGCACTACTTCCGGCCCGCGCGACGGTAGGCCTCCTCCATGATGGCGGCCGTCGCGGTCGCACCGAATCGTGTGGCGCCCACTTCCCGAACCTTGAGTGCCATGTCGAGGTCGCGAACCCCGCCCGCCGCCTTGATCTGAACCCTGGAGGACACGGCGGCACGCATGAGGGCGAGATCCTCGAGCGTCGCGCCGCCCTTGCCGAATCCCGTGGACGTCTTGACGAAGTCGGCCCCGGCCTCCTCGCAGAGACGACAGCCCAATCGCTTCAATTCATCCGTGAGGTAGCAATTCTCCAGGATGACCTTGACCCGGACATTCCTCCGGCGGGCGACCTCGACCACCGCCTTGATGTCCGCTCGGACATAGTCGAAGTCGCGGCTGAGCAGGCGGCCGATGTGCAGCACCATGTCGAGCTCCGCCGCCCCGGCCTCGATCGCCTCCGTTGCCTCGAAGACCTTGGCAGCGGTGGTGGTGTACCCGTGGGGGAAACCGACGACCGCCGCGACCATCACCTCGCTCCCGGCGAGCTGTTTCTTGGCGAGGATCACGTCACTTGGGGTACAGCACACCGAGGCAACGCCGTACTTCTTGGCGACCTCACAGCCCTTCACGATATCGTCCTGGGTCAAATCGGGACGAAGCAGCGAGTGATCGATCATCCTTGCGATGTCCGAGGGAGAAAAGCCCATGGGCGAACCTTCCTTTCCAAAGAGTGAGCCGGATGGCTGACCCGCTTCCCGGCTCGGAGGAGCCCGGCACCTTCATTATCCATCTCGGGGCGAGAGAAGTCCCCCGGATCGTCAGGTACTGCACTACGCTCGCCTGGAAGCACCTGACGAAGTGCCGCAGCGCACACCCGGAAGGAGTCCGGGCCTGGCTGGACCCTCCGGCGATCCTGGTTCTCACTCGATACCGCGCCGGCGATCCTCGCCTGTGGAGTGGCTGCTCGAGCAGCGGTGGAAGTCCTCGGTGCCGAGCCGCTTCCTGGGAGATGGGCCCGGGAGGATCCTCGTCCGGGGCTCATGCCGGGGCGATGTTCCTTGCGCTCAACGAATGCGCGTCAGGGGCGGGCCACCAGGGCGGGAGGAACCACTGTCAGTGAGGCCGATGCAGCTCCGCTTCCCGGCTCGCCATGCGGGATCGGAGGTCCCGTCGTCGCCGAGCCTCGGCGCGTCGAAGTTGTCTGTTTCCGGGCCAGCACCGAACTCGCGCTTCGGATGAGATCGTGATCGTCCGAGCAAAGAAGGGGCAGGGGGACGACGGCGGTCCGCCTCGTCAATCAGGTCCGACCCAGCGGATGGCCCGCTCTGCAGTGAACAGCAAGCCGACCCGTGTTGAACCCTTGTCGGATACGCCCAGCGCCTCCAGGATCGCGGCGTAGCTGCGCACCTGCTCAACATATTCCGGGTAGGTATCGGCGACGTCACCGCGAGGTGGTGGGTCGGTCTTGAAGTCCACGATCGCGAGTCGATCGCCGGTGACGCCCACGAGATCGACATAACCCACGAACATCTTGCCGTCCCGTGACAGCGCCACCGGGTACTCCAGACGAAGGTCCGGTCCAGGGGCGCGTCGCAGCCCTGCTCCTTCGAGGGCTGCCAGGGCCCGCACCACGTCCTCGGCAGCGACCTCCACGTGGTGCGAGAGGCCGAAGACACGCGATGCCTGTTCGACGGCGGCCCAGAGGTCGGGTGCCCCAGGGGAGAGTGCGAGCCCGATCGCCAGGTGGACCGTTTCGCCGAAGCGCCGGCCGAAGCGCCCCTCCCGTCGCTTGGCGGGGGAGCCCACCTCCTCCTCGTCACCGGCGCCGTTGGCGAAGGCCTGCACGGCCATCCGCGCCTCGCTCGACACCGCCGCGGGCACGAACCTCGGCTGGGCGGCAGCGCGGGATGCCGCGTGCCAGGCGGCGCCCACGGCCGCGGCCAGTTCAGTTCCATCCTTGCGCGACCTCGGCGCGGGCGCCGCGACCTCCTTTGCCCAACCGGGTTCGTTCCCGACCGCGTAGGGTTCGAGCGTCTTCACCATGTTGGCCGGCGCGCCGGCCACCAGTCGACCGGTGATCCACCTTGCGTCCGGCTCACCGGCGACGGGAAGGAGAAGGAGCTCGCGGGCCCGGGTGGCGGCCACGTAGATGAGCCGCAAGCGCTCCGCGTCGAGGAAGCGCTTCTCGCGCTCGGCGATGGAAGCGTTCTCGGGCTCGGCCCAGGTGATTCCGCCGAGCGAGAGCGCCCAGGCGGTACCGTCGCGCTCGGCGAAGAAGGTGCTCGTGACATCGCGCGCGGCGAGGTCCGCGCAGGCGTCCCACAAGGCGACCACCGGGAACTCGAGCCCCTTCGCCTGATGGATGGAAAGGATCTGCACGGCCTCCGCGGCCACCGGCCGAGGAGGGTCGAGTTCGACCGGATCGAGCGCCCAGCTCCGGAGGAAAGCCGTGGCTTCGTCGTAGCCGAGTCCCTCCCGGGCCGCCAGCGCCTCGAGAGCGAAACACAGCTCGCGCAAGGAGTCGAGCCGCTGGGCGCCGTTCGGGCCAAGAGCTGCGGCGCGGGCGAACGCCGAGCGCTCGAGGAGGTCTCGCGCAGTCGCTCCCGGAGGCCGCTCGAAGCGTCGACGACGCAGTTCGTTCACGAGAGCGAGAGCGGCCCTGGCCCGCAGCACACCCGGATGCTTTGAGTCCTCCTCCCCCGCTCGCTCCCGAGCGATGTCGTCCAAGTCCAGGGCGAAGAAGGGCGGCCTGAGCAGAGCGGCCTGGGCCACCCCGTCGTCTCGATCGGCTATCGCGCGCAGGCCGAGCAAGAACTGGCGGTGGAAAGCATCGCTCAAGAAGAGGCGACCCCCACGGGCAGAATAGGGAACGCCCAGACGGTCGAGCTGGCCGAAGAGAAGCGGCAAGTTCGGTGTCGAAGCCGCCAGGACCGCCACGTCGCCGTAACCGACCGGCCGACGGAGCTCGCTCGCGGGATCGACGACGCTCCTTCGATCGACCTCCACCAGACGACGAATCCAGAGAGCGAGTGCCCTCGCCTCGGCGGCGCGGAAGAGCGGCTTCTTGCGTTCCTTGGCCTGCAGGGAGAGCAGCTCCACGCAGGCCGAGGGGGCGTCCCTGCGCCCGGGCAGGAGCCGCTCGTTGAGCACCGTCCCGGCCACCGGGTCGAAGGCGAGTGCCTTGCCCTCGCGAGTTCCCAGGACCTCGTCGAAGCGGTGATTGATCCACTCGAGGAGGGAAGGGTGGCTGCGAAAGTTGGTGGTCAGCTTGGAGATCTGGCTCGGCCCCCGCTCGACGAGGGTGCGCACCTCGGCGTAGACCGAGATGTCGGCCCGCCGGAAGCGGTAGATCGACTGCTTGGGGTCGCCGACCAAGGTGAGCTTTCCCGGCGCGACGACGACGTCGCGCCAGTGACGGGCCTTCGCGCCTCGCTCGCCCAGGTACAGAATCACCTCGGCCTGCAGCGGGTCCGTGTCCTGAAATTCGTCCACGAGGATGTGGTCGAAGAGCCCCTGGTAATCCGCACGCACGTCAAGACGGTCACGCAAGAGGTCGCGCAGCTGGAGAAGGAGGTCGACCTGGTCCACGACCTGGTGGCGCGCCTTGACCTTGCCGTACATCGCGACGACGGCAGGAGCCGCTGCGACCAGGCGGCGAGCCATCCAGCACGCAAAGGGACGAAGCAAGTCTTGGTACGATGGCCCCTGCGCGGTGGTGCGGCGGCCGTCGCCGGCGAGCGCCTTCCAGGCCAGCCATCCCAGCTCGTCCCCCTCGAATTCGACGCTCTTGCGCATCCTGGATGGCCGGGAGCGTGGCAGGCGGAGGAGCTCCCGCAGGATGCGAACGGAATCGTCCTCACCGCGCAGCAGGTCGAGCTTCATGGCCGTCTCGCGGACGAAGCGCGAACCCGGGGCATTCCCGCGCGATGGGGTGGCAAACCCGCCGAACTCGCCCACGAGATCGCGGAAGCGACCGAGGTCGGGAGGCTGGGGAGGGGGGAAGATCAACGGAACGTCCCGGTTCGTGACGAACCGCTCGAAGAGGCGGTCGAGGCCGGGGCTCTCCCCGAAGTCGTGCTGGCGGCTCTCGGCCCTGAGGCCGACCCGGAGCGCGTCGGTCACGGTGGCCTGGGCCGTATCCGCCACCGCCGGTGCGATCGACTCGAGCTCGGTGCCGAGGGTCCCCCTCTCGACCGCCTGGAGAAAGACAGCGAACGTCTCGCTCAAGAGCTCGTCCGCGTCATCGACGATCTGGTAAGCCGGGCTGAGACGAGCCTCGACCGGACGCAGGCGAAGCAGGCGATCGGCGAAGGCATGGACGGTACCGAGGTAGGCCCGGTCGAGGGCGGCGAGAGCGGTGCGCAGCCGGCCCCGTCGGACTTCCGTGAGATCGGCGCAGGCCAAGGCTTCGAGCAACGCCTCGCGGATGCGTAGCTTGAGCTCACCGGCTGCCTTGCGCGTGAAGGTGATGGCCGCGACCCTGGAGAGGGGAAGCGCCGGGCCGTCGTCCGAGGGCGCGACGAGCTCGACCAGGCGATGGACCAGGATGGTCGTCTTGCCCGTTCCCGCGCCGGCCTCCACGACCACGTTCACTCCACGGGCGTGGACGGCAGCCTCGCGCTCGGCCTCATCGGGAACAGGTGCTCGCCGGGTCACTCCGAGTCCTCCTCGCCGGAGAGCTTGAGAGAACGGAGGAGCGCGAGCGGGCCCTCGGCGGCTTCCTCGAGTGCTTTCGCTGCCCGGCCCGGGACCTCGCTGCCGCACAGCGGACGAAACGGACAGTACCGGCAGTCCTCTTCCACGGGTGTCGGCGCGAAGGCCCTCGCCGTCAGTAGCTGGCCGGCCGCGGCCAGCCACACCTCGGTCGCCTTCCCCAGTGCGTCCGGGTCTTCCCGGAATGCGCGCTCCTCGACCTCACCGCGGCCACTCGCGTAGACGTAGGCGGCCAGTACCCGCGCGGGCGTGCCCCAGATGCGGGCGAGCTTCTTCGCGGCCAGTTGGTAAAGGCCCAGCTGAATGTCGCGGACCGGAGTCGGGCCGGACTCCTCGCCCGCGCGTGGGTACGGTCTACCGCTCTTGAGGTCGCGCACCAGGGTGTACCCGCCCTCGACGTCCACCCGGTCGATGTACCCGCGCACGAAGAGCGTGTTCCCGCTTGCAGAGACCGCCAGAGGCGCCTTGTCGCCGAACGGCAACTCGACCCCCACAAACGCCTTCTCCAGGCTGCCCGCCCAGTCGTATCTGAGGAAGGCACCCAGGCTCTGATGGAGGCGCTCGCGCTCCTTCTCGCGCAGTCCAATGCCCACGAGGGGATATTCAGACAAGAACTCTTCGAAAAGCTGATCAGCGATCCTGAGGAGAACCTCGTGCCAGTACGCGAATGAGCGCTGCCGGGCCACTACCTCGGTGCCGTGGACGCGGTAGAAGCTTTCCATGACGCGGTGCAAGAGGCTGCCGTAGGGCGCTGCGTCGATCTCGCGCAATGATGGCGGTCCGACCGGCTCCTCCCAATGCAGGACGCGACGCATGAGGAACTGGCGGGGGCATTCGACGAGCTGCTGCAGGGCCGAGGCAGAGATGGGATGGTCGGGATCGAGCCCCGGCACCGGAGGAAACGGAGGCCCGGAACCGAGCATGCCGTCTGCCGGGCCGAGGGGTCCCGAAGGCCGCTGCAGCTCGTCGATGCGATCGAGGGAAAGGACAGGATCGTTCGTCCAGGTCGGAGGCAGCTCCGCCAGGACCCGCGCCGCCCGGTCGAGCCAGTTCGCTTCGGTCACTGGCCGCCCGAACTGGCCGGACCGCCTGGCTGGGCCGAACGCGGACTGCCGAAGCGCGGCCATCCCGGACACACCGGGACGGCGGAGAGCAGCCGCCGCCTCGATGAAGATGGCCGCCGGCTCGCGCTCGGTGCGCTCCAGATCCTGCCGTGGCGCCGAGAGGACGAGCGAGCGGCGTGCCGCCCTCACCGCGGCATAAAACCCAGTCATCTGCGCGGCGACCATATCCTCGGGTGAGTCGAGGACGCAGCCGACGGTCGCCTCGAGGTCCCGAACGACCTGCTCCGGTAGCACGGGGTCCTCGCGCGGCAAGGAAGGCAAGGCGCCCTCGCACAGCCCGAGCACCCGGACGGCCCCGAAATCGAGGCCGGCGGCACTGGCGACGGTCCCTACGTAGACTGCGGGTGCGCCGAAACGCTCGCGGCCCACCCGCATCCGACGCAAGTGGTCCTCGACCACGACGAGCGCGTCGTGGCCGGTGATGCTCTTTCCCAGGTCACCCCGGCAAGCGGGGGCGAGCGATTCACGCAGGCCGGCCACGAGCGCTGTGCCCTCGCCGGGTACGGGCAGCCAGCTCCCGAGGAATCCGCCCAATTCGTCCCAAAGGGCGGTAAGTCGACCTCCCGAGACGAGACATCTCGCCACCTCCACCAACGCAGCGAGGGCGGGCCACACCGCTCGGAGATTCCGGAGCATGCCTTCCAGGCGCCGGACCTCGCGGGCTGCGGAGTCCTGCTCGAGCTGCGCATGCTTCAGCGCCACCTCGAGCTCTGCCATCCTCGCCGTGGCTCGCGAGGTCCACTCGAGGGCACCCTCGGGGTGCGCAGCGTTGCCACCGACCGTACCGAGCGCGAAGGCCAGCTCCATCGCCTCGCGCGCGCTCAAGTGACGTCCCTCTTCGCCCACGAGGCGCAGCGCCGGCAAGACCAGCCCGAGCGTGTCTGCGGAGAGGTGCGCCCGGAGCGCGCGCAGGACCGCCAGCACACGTGTCCCAGCCGTCAGCGACAGGGCCGGAATACCGCCAGCGATGTGCACCGGGAAAACTCCACCCTCGAAGGGCAGCTCTGCCAGTCGGTCGGCGACCAATCCCGCCAAGGGATCCAGCGCGGGCAAGAGGATCGCGATCTCCTCCAGGCCGAGACCCTCCTCTAAGACCTTGCTCGCCGCCCAGTCGGTCGTGGCCCGCAATTCCGAATCCACACTGGCGTGCTGCTCGAGATGGACAGTCCCGTCGGGGCATTGGCTGTGCGGTCTCGTCGGAGCGGCGAGCACCTCCGGTGACCGGAACAGATAAGCGGCGAGCAGGTCGCGCTCGGTGCCGGCCTCCTGTGGGTACCGGGCCTCCTGAGAGCGTTGCGTGGAGGTGAGTGATTCATCCCCGAGTGCCCTGGCGGCCTCGGGTCCGAAGAGCATCTCGGTCCGCGTCCGGTGCCTTCCTTGGACCGGCCGTGCCGTCCACATGCCCAGCGTCACCCTCGGAAGAGCGCGGATGAAACGCGCCATCGCCGCATCCTCGTGTCCAGTGATAGCGACGAGGGTGGGCCCATCGAAGAACCAGGCCCGCGGATCTCGGGAGAGGAGCGTGCTCGCTTCGAGGTAAATTCGAGCGGAGGTGAAAGAGGAGTTCGCAGCCGCGTCGACCCGCTTCCACATGAGTCCGAGGTCCCGCATCCGGGCTGAGTCGCGAGGCAGGGTGGAGGGCGAGAGGCCTCCTCCCTCGAGATTCGTGATGGCCGAGGCAAAAGCCTGGTCCCAACCCGGCCGCGAGCGCAGCAGCGTGAGATCGAAATGTTCAAGGGGGAGATCCTCGCGAAACAGCGCGAGGAGGCGGGCCGGCCGAAGGATCTCCTCGCCAGTCGCAAAGCTCGCACCGGCTCTCCGCAACACCTCGGTGGCCGCGGTGAGAGGACTCACGAAGCGCGTTCCAGCGAGCACCGCGCCCTGCCCTGAACGTGTGAGCTCTCTCCGCAGCGCGTGAGCGTGGCGCTCCGACGGGACAAGGACCGTCCGGAGCGCTAGCTGGCCGTGCGCGGGGAGACCCACCACGGCGCGAGCCCAAGAGGGTGTATCGGCGAGCGCGACGAGCACGTGAACCATCTTCGCAGGAGCCTGCGACACTGGATACCCCGACCGCGCGCCCACCGGATGAGACGCCCACCCTGGGGATCCTGGCGGCTCGTGCGTCGGTGCCCGAGGTAGATGGCTGTCAATCGCAAACAGATCGGCCAAGTCAGCACAGGGGACCATGCCGGTAGATGGGGCCCCGATGATGACGGCTCGAGTCTGCCCTCGTGCGGAGTGGGGGAAGCCCGAACGGGAAGATTCACCGGAATGTCATCCGGTTCGCTGACGGGCTAGAAGCACTGACGCGTGCGCAGGACCGAGGGAGCGCTTCGGACATGCGCAGCAAGAGGCCAAGACCTTGCGGCCTTTGCTCTCGCTCTCGCTCGAGGCAAGGCTACTGGGAGGCAAGCAGAGATGTCATCTTCGCGCTCAGTTACGAGCGGAGCCGCCAGGGCCCTTCGTCCGTACGTGATCTGCCACACGGCGCCTTCCGTCGACGGAAGAATCGTAACCGGGGGCTGGCGTCTGCCGCGCGACCTCGTCTCGGAATACGAACGCACCGCCTCGTCCTTTCGAGCCGGCGCCTGGATCATCGGCCGCGTTTCGATGGAGCCCTACGCGGGGCACCCTGTAGTGCCGGCAGGATCAGGTGCCGCACGCATCCCCCGAACCGACTTCGTCGCGGACCCGGACGCTCCCTCTTACGCGATCGCGATCGACGCGAGGGGTAAGCTTCGCTGGAAGAAGGGCTACATCGATGGGGAGCACGCCGTCGCCGTGCTGTGCGAGGAGGTGCCGGACCGCTACTTGGCCTTCCTGCGCGCGCGGGGCGTCTCGTACATTTTCGGTGGCAAGAAGCGAATCGACCTGCCGTGGGTACTCCGCAAGCTGCGAGTCCACTTCCGAATCCGCAAGCTGCTCCTCGAGGGCGGGGGGAAGATCAACGGATCATTTCTCGCTGTCGATGCCATCGACGAACTCAGCCTCCTGTACGTGCCCCTCGCCGACGGTGGCATCGGGACGGCGACGCTCTTCGACGCGCGAGAAGGTCCGGGTCCTGCCAGGCCCTTGAGGCTGCTCTCGCCGAGGCCCGCGACGCATCCGATGGAAGAGCCGTTTCTAATAAAATGAGAGCAATCCTTGCAGGAGGCGGCCATGAGCAGCACCAAGGCCATGATCACAGGGATTGTGGCGACCGTAGTTCAGTTCGGTCTCGCGATCGCGGGCTGGGGCAGTTGGAGCGCGTTCTTTGCCCATCCGGCGTTCCGAGCACTCGCCGGTGTGACCCTGGCGCTTGTCGTCCTGGCGTTCTTCTCCGGCGGAGGCATAAGCACGGGCGAACGGGAAGATCGCAGCAATCGCTGGGTGCTTGCGGCCTTCAGCGTGATCGCTCTGCTCATGGCCTTCTTTTCGTCGTATACCGATCGAGTTGAATTTTTTACCCTCGATGGCGAAACCCTGCGCTGGGTGGGGGTGGTGGTGTGCTTCTTGGGTGGATTGCTGCGCATCTGGCCGGTGTACGTTCTTGGGAACCGTTTCAGCGGGCTGGTCGCCATCCAGCCTGGGCACACGCTCGAGACGCGTGGCATCTACAGCGTCATTCGCAACCCGAGCTACCTGGGCCTGCTCACCAGTTCGGCCGGATGGGTGTTGTCGTTCCGCTCGGGTGTGGGTTTGCTACTGACCGCGTCACTCCTCGTTCCGCTCGTGGCGCGTATCCGCGCTGAGGAGAGATTGCTGCGCTCCCATTTCGGCGCCGAATACGAGGGATACTGCGCACGCACGTGGCGGCTAATTCCGGGAATCTACTGATGCAGACCGAGCCGGGCTCGACAAGCGACTGACGTCGTGGCGAGTATTCCCGCGTCCGGAGCGAGGTGATTCGCATCGGGCGAGCGATTTCAGCGGCGCGAGTCCTCCGGCATCCAACCGGAACGCGATGTGCTCGTCGAGCGGTCGGTCCTGCACGAGGCGCAGAAGTCCTCCGCCGTGCGGCCGCCCGGTGCGCTTCGATCGCTGAGCGGCGGGCCGCTACGGGCGGAGTTGGGTGATCGAGCAGGCGCGGCCTTCGACGCGAGTGATCGGCCTGGGCCCCAGAAGGCCGCGAGAGGCCTTAACGACATGACGTTCACGATGGACGCACCTTTCTGAGCCCACTCGGAACCGATCTCTGGCGGGCTCGAGGTCAGGAGTTTGAATGGGTTCAGTGTGGCTGCGGCGACCCGCTCCCCCTCCTCTCGTGCGGCCGTTCCCGCGCCGGGCTCGAAAAGCGCGTTCACGATCGCCTTGCCCGGTTCGCATCGGGTCACGAACGCAACGGTTCCTTCGATCTTCATAGCAAAAAACCTCTCTTCGTTTCGCTGTTGGTGAAACACCCGATGCTGGGAGGGCACGAGCGACGCTGATTTGATCGTGGCCCGCCTGGCCGCCAGCGGCCCGGCGGCGAGGCTAATGGGGAGAGGGAGAGCGCTTGCGTCGGCGAGCACACGTCCACGCTTTGAGGCGCGAGCAGCGGAGCAGTCCAGGCCCCGCGGAAACTCCTCGCCTTCGAGTCCGACCATCGCGGCGGCGTCGAGCATGCAGGCGATGGCGAAACTTGCGACCGGCAGGCGAGTCGCTAGGCATGCCTTAACTGTCAGTGCGCCCACGGACAGCTTGAAGTGGGAGGGTACCCCGAGTACCGGCTGATCAGGTTCCCCCGGCCGAAGGCGGTAGCTTGAGGTCGTGAACCTTGTGCGGCGTCCCGTGGGTGCTCGAGACGCCAATCCATAGCACCAAGGGGCGAGCCCCGAATTGGGATAGCCTTGGAGCACCTCCGCCGTCGACGCCCGCATCTCGTTTCGCCAGAGGCGAAAAAATCCGATTGCATCGAGGCCGGGACGAGATCGCGAGGGATCCTCGGCGGATATGTCCACCACGGCCTAGCGATCGACGCTGACGGAATTGTGGCGAGGGGTGAGATCGCCGCAACGAAACGTGAGTACATGGTCGCGACGATGATCGCCGACCTCGAAGGGCACTTCCGCCACGGGAAGCGCATGAATTTGGAGACACCGCGACTGTGTGTGTATCCTCCTCGCGGGAATGTCGTCGGTACACGAGCTACAGCTCATCGCGCGGACAAAGCGCAAATGCACGGAGCTCCTCGCTCGTGCCGTCCAGGGCGATACGGAGAGCGCGCGCAGGTTGCGCAGGGATTACGATGCCCCGGTGCGCGAATGGTGTGCCCGGATTTTGAAGGAGAGTGACGATCCGGCCACCATCGCTGCGCTCGTCGAAGTCGCGTGGACCCGGTTCATCTTGAAGGAAACGACCGTAGAGGAAGCGCGAAGGAATCTCGCATCCACACAATCGCTCGAGTTCGCGGGCCTGCTACGGTGTATCATCGCTCTCAATCAGGAAGAGATTCTGAAGCTCGCTGCGGAAGCACCCGGGCCGGAAGCCGATGATCGCTGACGCAAAGGTCGCGGCCACGCTGCGGGACCCCAACGACCGGAGCGGTTGGGAGTCGCTCCTTCGCGAGGAGAACGCGCGCATCACGCGCTTCCTTGCGATCTTGGGGCGGGCCTATCGGATCTCCGACAATGACCTCGCGGACATTAAGCAGACGGCGCTCGTCCGGATCGTCCTCGAATCGCGCCGCATCGATCAACCGCGCACCTACTGGCACTACTGGGCCCGCATTCTTCGCAACTGCGTTCTCGATTTCGTGCGGGCGCAGTCAAGATCGTACGGTGAAAATCTGGGTCGGATGGCGAACGAGGCGGCTCCCGGAAACCCGGCGACAGGTCTAGCGGTTCGTGAGGTGGCTCGTTACCTCGCGGGACGTTCGCGCCTCATGCAAGAGGTGGGTCGCGGTCTTGCGCTGGGCGAGTCGGCGACCGAGACCGCCGCGCGAACTGGGACGACGCTCGCGACGGTCTACGTCCTACGCACAAGAATACGCCGTGATCTTGCAAGTTTAGGGGCCGGCGCTTAGGAAACCCTGGGGGGCGGCGTCTATTGATCATGACTTCGCAGCACAAGCTCGCCGCCGGGCCTGGCGATCACCTCCGACCGGATGATCTGCGGGCCCTGACGTTCGAGGCGCCGACACTCACTCATCGGTACGAAAGTGCCCGTGAACACGTCCTCGGTTGCGCGATGTGCTCCGAGCTGGTGTCCCTCGAGCGCGCCGAGAATCGCCTGTTCGCCTTGATGGAGAAGGAGAGCGACCGAGAGGCCTTCTGGGCAGCCGTGCAGGAGGGCGCCCGGGAGGACGCTGCCACGTGCCCGGCGGTTTCGGGCGAACTTACGGGATCGAGCGAGGAGGAGGCCCGTCCTGAGCCGCTCAGCTTCTCGATCTGGCATGAACTCAGGGAGCTCGTGGTCCCTGACATCACGCGACCCAAAGCGCCGGAAGCCACGCCCAAGACCGCAGCGCTCCGCGCCATCCAGCATGCCTTGGTGGCCGTCGGGCTTCAGGCCACACGCACGACTCGCGTTCAGGCACTCGGTGCGCTGCTCTCGCCCCTGCCCGCTCTGCTCGAGCCTGCGCTCAAGCGGGCTCTCCCGCGCGAGATCTCCGATTTCATGGAGAAACTTCCTCAACTCACTGTAGCAATCGCGAGCCGGTCCACGCGTTCCGCAGAGGACATCTGGCGTGTACTGGGACCGTCACCGCGGGAGATCTTCGTGACGCACGAGATGGACGGGGTCTCGAGGTGCCTGGAGGGGCTAGTGGGCATCGACCTCCTGGTGGTCGACTCAGCGCTCCCGGGCTTCACCGAATACGCGCCTCCGCTAAACCCGGCGTGCCCTCTTGTCGTTATTGGCGGCAGCGACGAGGCCGTCCACCGATTCGAGAAAGGATTCGGCGGGCTGTGCCGTTTCGTTCGTTCGCCGTTCCAGGCGTACGACCTTCTCGAGGCGGCTGCCATGCTCGCCCCTGCCAGCGTCTCGTCGACCCGGTGAGGGACAGGGCTTGAACCGAGCGAGTTTCTGGGTCGCTGGTGCGTGCGTTGCCCTGGCGATGGGGCTCTTCGCGCGCGCGTCGGAGTCCGCGGTGGTCACCGTGCTGGCGGGAACACTCGTAGGGCTCGTCATGTACTGCGGCACGTGCATGCTGACCATTCTCGCGCAGCTCGGTGTCCTTCTCTTGGCGCCGGCGCCTTCTCGGCCCCAACTCACGCGCACATGGTTCGTTGGAAACACGACGGAGGGGGCATGTTCCCGGATGGTCCTGCTGACGGGTGGCGTCTTCCTGGTGCTTGAGGAAGTGGCAACTTCGCGAACGCTGAGCGCCACCGGTCTCGCGCTCCTTGGCGTATCGGCACTGCTTGCTCCAGCCGCCAAGAAACTGGTCGAGACCTGCCTCATCCCGGCGGATGCTTGGTGCGGAAAGTATGTGAGGAGGCGGTTCCCCCCGGGATCTGAGTACCCGGCGCTGACGGCTTTGCTCGCCGAGGTCGACGGGATCAAGAAGAGCTACCAGAGCCGAGCTATGGAGATGACGTGCTGGCTCCTCGCGGCCGTGGTCGTCATCCAGAAGGTCGTCGACATCATGTGCGCCTCACCGCACTCGTGACGGGAGCCGAGCGGGCTTGCCTCGTTAGCCCGGTGGCGCGCGCGCAGCGGACGACCAAGGCACCGTTCCCGTGCCAAACGAGTCCGGAAGCTGCGCGATCTGCGACGGGCCGAAGCGCCGACGCCCATCGCGCCGAGCACGACACGGCGGGGGTGTAGGGCACCCGGTTGCTGACGGGCGGGCAGGGGCCGGTTGGTGGTCGACGAGGCCACCAGCCGACGGGTCTCGAAGAAGTCCCGTCGTGCGCCTCAGCAAGATTAAGGGCGTCTTCCCCGAATACCATCGGCAACGTGCTGATTTGGGGCCGGCCGGGTAAAGCGGAGGCGTTCCGGCTAGCGTTGAGCGCTGGAGCGCCGATCGCTCTGCACCACCCCTGCCCGCTCGGAGGTCAGGACGTCGATGAGGGTGCTGCTCGGCGATCTGGAGCGATTCCCATCTGGCTCTAGCCGGCACCCACCACGACCTGGTCGACCGACTTCGAAGCGAGGTGCCGCGGCCCGAAGTCCGAACCGAATCTTCACGGAGGACGGCCAGCGCTGTCGAGCAGGGCAGCACGTCGGATGTCGATCTCGCCTTCACCTCGTCCATCGCATTGTGACGCAGGCTACTCAGCGAGTCGGCCGCGAGATGGTCATGTTCATGCCGGCGGAACGCCCAAGAACCGCAGCTCTCCCCATGGCTCGCGAATCGCAAGCACGTCCATCCATCCTGCACCACGTCCAGGACGAGATCGCGCACGACAATGCGCGGAGCGCTCACGGCCGGCGTGGAGTGCACCGCGGAACTGGCGGGCTTCGGCTCGGGCCGAAACATGCGCAGGTCCTGGCGCCGGGACGCTGGCGGAACGCCCCCGGGCCGTGCCTGACCCGGCGGCGTGATTCATGGCTGCCCCGGAGCCTGCCACAGTGATCGTAGGCCGACCTGATCTCGCTGCCGCTTTCATGACAGCCCCTCGTCAGCCCGGTGCGCCAGCATCCGACGAGACCGGGTGAGCAGCGTCCTTCCCCGAAGAGAAGCATCACAAAATAGTGGCGCGTGGTGTAGGGTATCCCGGCGTCGAGGTGTGTATGGAGCGTGATGAGTGCTCAAAGCAGTCCTCGGAATTTTCTATTAGTAATGTAGAAGCAAGCGTCCGGCTCGCCCGCTGTCGGTCGCCGCCAGCGTCGCCCTGAGGCGAGCCTCGGGGGGCCATCTGACACGTCGTGCCTGCGCCCGGACTCAGCGCAAGGTCGAGCGACGCGCAGCGTCGGGCTTTACGGGGTCCTGCGGTACATGCGTGCGGCCGAGGTGGTGCAGGAGCGATTATCAGGGCTTCGCGAGATGAGTCAGTCATCGTTATACAAGGCGTGGGACCATAACAGCACCGTGACCAAGGAAACGGGCCTACATGCCCAAGAAGAGCGCTGGGGTTCTGCTGTATCGGACATCGTCTCGGCGATTAGAGGTGTTGCTTGCGCACCCAGGTGGTCCATTTTGGGCCCAAAAGGACGCCGGCAGTTGGTCGATCCCAAAAGGTGAGTTTCGGGATGAGGAGCACCCCTTCGCTGCAGCGAAGCGAGAATTCCAGGAGGAGACTGGCTTCCCAGTGTCAGGCAGCTTCATTGAGTTAACCCCTCTGCGCCAGCGTGGAGGGAAAACTGTATATGCTTGGGCGGTCGAAGGCGATTTCGACCCCTCCAAGCTGACGAGCAACAAGTTTTCTATCGAATGGCCTCCCAAGTCGGGGCGCCTGCAGGAGTTCCCCGAAATCGATCGAGTGGATTGGTTTGCCATCCCTGAGGCCCAAGGGAAGATCCTCGCCGGTCAGTCAGGCTTTCTTACAGAATTGGTCGCGCGTATCGCTACCGTGCGGAGTAACCAAGCGCCTGCTGATCTTCATGGGCCTACCTGATGGTTATCCTACTGCCGGACTTGGTGGTTGGAGCGGCTTGGAATTATCCGCGAGGATTCAGCCTTCCAGGGGGTCGCCAAGTTAAGGTGGCCTTTCATTAGCTGTCCAAAGTAACTTGAGAGTACCGACTTCTCGGTCAGTCTGACGCCACCTTCTTCAGTTCCTCGAGGCGAAGGCGGGAGTGCTCGAGTGCAAGGTGGACCCACTCGTCCGCCAGCTCGCGAAACCGCTTGTAGCT
>Ga0335078_10000270_pt1 | contig 83423 bp, 70 predicted proteins | sample Lox_Sample_32_FD_206711 | JGI IMG/M metagenome (GOLD analysis project Ga0335078, IMG submission 206711) | Soil microbial communities from Loxahatchee National Wildlife Refuge, Florida, United States - Lox_Sample_3.2 | ecosystem: Environmental > Terrestrial > Soil > Wetlands | place: USA... | reverse complement strand
CCAAGTGCTTTTTTGCAATCTGCTCTGGGTTTCAAAAAAATGACAGCCGCGTGACAACTGGTGCCTAAACTTTGCACATAAGGCCCACGGCGAATACAATTTAGACCGTAGCAATGGGGCGGAATCCTAGGTTTCGCTGAAGTTGCGACTAATGTTTCGAGCTCATTCAGGAGGCACAGCATGTCCGCACCCAGCCGGCGGCCCGAGATACGGCGCCGCCGAACCCGCAAGGAAAAACTCCTCAAGCTTCGCAAGCGCCTGACCGCCACGGCAGCCGAGGGCGATCGCAAGCGTATCGAGCAGAAGCTGCACCGTCTGAGCCTGGTTTCGCCAACCACTCCATTGGTGAAGAATGCCTGAGGCGGTTACGCTGTACCCTCGTGGGCGACCGTAGGATGTTGCATTTGGCAGAACGGTTGTCACCGGTAACACCACCCAATAATTAAGGCCGGCCAGGATAAAACTGGCCGGCCATTGCACGCCTGTTTCTTGGATGTTTCTTAGAACTCAAGCCGCAGAGCGAACTGCATTTCTCGCGGGATAGAGGCTGTCTGCGTTATAACGCCGAAACTACTCGGATCGGTGAAGTCCGCGGTGCCGGCGACGTTATTCAAGGGCAGCGCGAAGCTGGGGTGATTGAAAGCGTTGAAGGCCTCCGCGCGGAACTGGAGGGTGAAGCGCTCCTGCAACCTGAAGTTCTTGATGATAGCCAGGTCCGTATCGGAGAAATGTGGACCATGGAGATTGTTGCGGGGGCCCATTTCGAGCCCCAGGGGACCAGAGAACGCGCCAATCGCCGCAGTTGGGTTGGCAAAGAACTGCAAGGCCCCGCCATTTGAGTTGTCGGTATGGATGTTACTTGCGAGCGCAGCCGTATTTCCGTCAAAAATCCCCGGCGCCACGGTGGCGTAGCCGATGGGGAATGCATTAGAGCTGGTTCTGAACGCAAAACCCGTGTGCCAGTTCTCGATCCCCGATAAAGACCACCCTCCAACAATCTGATTGAGCCAGCCGGAAGCGTTGCCCGCGAAACGCTTGCCGGCTCCGAAGGGCAGGTCATAGAGGCCAATCGCGCTTATGGAGTGGCGGACATCGAAATCCGAATCGCCTTTGCACACACGCAGATTGGTTATGTCGCAAACGAAATCCGTAAAAAACGAATTCGCGGACACCGAGGCGTTATCGATCGAATGACCATAGGTGTAGTTGAGATCGAACTGCAAGCCGTTGGAATAATTCTTGTGTAGAGTGGTAAGCAAACCGTTGTAACTGGAAAACGATTTGTTGGTGACGTAAACATTGGTATCGAACTGCGGCGCAAGCCCGATGCCCGATGCCAGGAGGCCGTTTCCATTCAGGAATTGCACCGAATCGGCGAGATCGCCGCGCGTGACCAGCCCACTGACGAAGGTCGTCAGAATGCTCGTGCAGTTGGGGAAGCCGATCGCAGTGCACGATGCCCCAAATGGCGCGAGGGCAGCGTTCATCTCGTTCTCGAAGAAGGGCTCTGGGTTTACCGGTCCGTTCGGATTTGCTCTTACCTGTTTTGATAAGTCGGCGAAATCTCCAGCCAGAGTGTGCCTCGACTTGGGATCGGTGAAGTTTATGATCTGCCCGCCATCCGCCTGAATCAACAGGCGCCGGCCAAGGCGGCCAAAATAGTTGACGTCAAGTTGGAACTTGCCAGGTAACTCCCGTTGAATGCCAACGGTGTAAGTGATGTTGTACGGGGTCTTCAGGTTGGGATCGAGGGCATAGTTAAATGTCAATCCATTCTGCTCGCCGAAAGGAACTCCGTTGGCCACGAACGGCGTGAAGGGATTGGTGGGTTGCTGGGGAGTCATAAGGCCAGCCGGGAGGCCGGTAACGCTGGCGAACTTGGGATCGTTGGCGAGCGCCTGTTCCGGACTCTCGCCGGCCCCGAAATTCGTGGTGGTCTGGCTGCTGAATAGATAACTGTTACGGTTTTGCTCGAAGTTGACCGCTTCGGTATTTGGATGGTCGTCAACGATGCCGCCCCCTGCACGAATGACCGTCTTACGGTCCCCTAAAAGGCGCCCGAGAGGACCGTCGGTAAAGGATGGATTGTAGGCCACGCTGAAGCGCGGGGCGAAATCTCTCCAATCGGGATGGTAAAAGCCGGGACCGTTGTTTGCTTTGCCACCCTTGCTATAAGTGACAAAGGGAATGGTGTTGTTCCCCGAAATTCCCGCCTCGGATGCGGCCAATCGCTCATTGAAGTAGGTCGCCAGGTCGGTATTCGGGACCGCTTCGAAGCCCTGAGTCTCGTAGGGAACAGAGTAATATTGCCAGCGAATCCCGTAAGTGAAGGTCAAGTCACTGCGGGCCCGCCAGGAATCCTGCAGGTAAATCTCGGTCTCGTAATATCTCCATTTGCGAATGTCGCCGGTATCCTGCGGCGTCGCCTGCTGGTTTAAGTTGTAGTTGAGGTTTTGCTGGAATGAGCCGATTCTTCCCACGGTGAATGCGAGGGCGCTGTCCCACTCCGTGTTCGCAACCCCGCCCGCATCCTGAAGAATATTCCCCGGACGCAGGGTGGAATCCAGCCCGAAGAGCTGTCCACCGAGCCCCATCGTAATGTCGTTCAAGTCAAGCACCTCATTGGACAAAGCGGTGATCGGTTTAAAGGTTCCTCCAACCTGGATATTGTGAGTGCCGCGCACGTACGAGAAGTCATCCCTAAAGTTGTAGATGGGAATGTCGCGCCGCTGCGTGTCCTGCTGCAAATAAGGGCTATCCAGGATGCCCACATTTCCCCCATTATTCGCAAAGGTGAGGTAATTGTTTGCCCCGGCGGGATTAAAGTGATCGGGGAAATTCAGCCGCGACCGCGAAACCCCATATACGAATTGGTTGACCTTGTTGTTGCTGACCGTCCAGGTGTCGCCGACCGAATAGATGTAGCTGGTGTCGATAATGAACTTGGTGACCGGATCCCCGGGGAATTGAACTGTCGCCCCGTTTACGTTATCGCCTGACTTTTCCCCGTTGATAGAGAATTTGCCGAACAGCTTGTGTTTACTGCCCAGGTTGTAATCCAGGCGGGTGATGAAGTCGTTTTCGTACAGGTGGTCGGGAGAATTGAAGCGGAATCCGCCCGTGTTGATGCCGTCTCCGTCGGTCAGGTCGTTGGCGACCGGATAGCGGCCGTCGACAAAGCTTAACAGCGCAGGATCCGCTGCCAGCCCCTGCCCGCCGATCGCCGCGACTTGGGCTGCCGTCAACTGCGTGATACAAGTTGGCTGGGTATTGAGGCGGCTGTTTGCAGTGCAGCCTGGGCCACTGTTGATATAGGACAATCCGCCGCTGCGCAGATTCGCCAGCGGTACCAGGCGCTCGGTCGAATCCTGCTGCGCGTCGCGTCTCCCGTTGTAATCCACGAAGAAGAAGAATTTGTCTTTCTTTATGGGGCCACCGATGGTCCCGCCGAACTGATTGCGGTTGAGCTGAGTGCGCGGAATTACCGGCGTGGCGCGAGTGTTGAAGAAGTCGTTGGCCTCGGTGTCAGTATTACGAAGATACTCAAAAAGTGAGCCGTGCCATGTATTGGTGCCACTCTTGGTGACCAGCGCAATTTGCGCTCCGCTGCCGCGGCCCTCGGCGGAGAGAGGGTTGGCAGTCTCACCCCGGAACTCTTGAATAGAATCAACCGGCGCATTGGCCGTCACCGCGAACGCCTGCCCCGTCGAAAAATCGTTGACGTCGATGCCATCCAGCGTGATGTTCCCCTGGTCTTGGCGCGATCCGGTAACAGCACCGGTTCGGCTGTTGTTGGGGTCATCGGCAATGGGATTGTTGGAGGCGACCACCCCCGGCTGGTATTGCAATAGGGCAGCGATGGAATCGCGGAATATCACCGGCAAATCATGGACCGTCCGCATGTCAAAGTTGTTGCCGACGGAGGTGTCGGTGGTATCCAGGGTTACCTCTGATCCGGCGCCGCTGACCTCGACGCTTTCGTTTACCTTCCCCACGCTCAGCTGGGCATTCTGTGTATGAGTGGTCGAGACTGCCAAGTAGATATCCGAGATCGAGATCGTATCGAAGCCCTCTTTCACGAACGTCACCTTATATCCAGGACCAGGCAAGAGCCTGGCGAAAAAGTACGCTCCCACGGAATTGGTTTCCGTCTCATAGCTGGTGCTGGTTCTGGTGTCAACGAGTTTCACAGAAACATTCGGCACCACCGCCCCGGTTGCATCCGTAACGACTCCGGTGAGAGAGGCGACCTCTTGAGCCGAGAGCAGCTGCGGAACGAGGGAAACAAACAGGGACATAACAAGCACAACAAACGCCGCACGCTTCATTGCGTGATCCTCCATCGTCTCAATAATTTGTCGGTTCCTTGCCTGACAATCACGGGAGCACTACGCAGAGAAGCAGGCGACGGGCCACAACCGCAGAGGGAGGCGTTCGCGTAAGTGGAGATTTCAAGTTTGGTAAGTGCCGGAAATCAGAAGGTGATCTGTCGCGAGCTCATCGTCTGCCAGTTGCAAAAATGAGGAATGGGATCGATCTCTATGAGCTTTCATAGCCAGACTTGAAGGGATGGGACGCGGCCCGGCGCAAGAGCGATCCCCTGTGTAAACAATAATAATTAACATTTGTTGCATTTGTTGAAGCGCCGGCTTTTATGCAGAGTGAGACATTCCTGCCGGCGAAAGGGCGCCAATCGCGACCTCTTCGTATATCTCGAGAATTCTTTGCGCGGATTTGTCCCAGGAAAATTTCTTGGTCTGCTCACAACTGCGTTGCTTAATTCTGTCCCTCAGCGACTGATCGAGAAGCACACGCTGTAACGCGCGCATGATTTCGAAAACGTTCTCCGGATTTACCATTACGGCCGCGTTTCCCACTACTTCTGGAAGGGACGACGTGTTCGAGGTGACCACGGGCGTGCCATGCGCCATGGCTTCGAGCGGCGGTAATCCGAATCCTTCATACAGCGAGGGAAACACAAACACCTTGGCGGCATCGTAGAAGACTCGCAACATCTCGATGGGAACGAATCCCATGAAGCGCACGTCGTTGTGTACGCCGCCGCGGATCACGGTCCGGCGCAGGTCGGGATGCTTGGAGAGCTCGTCGCCGATAATGATCAACTTCAGATCGGAGAACTTTTCCTCCTTTTCCAGTTCGCCTTTCAGAGCCGAGAAAGCCTCGATGATGCGTACCAGATTTTTGTGCGGGCTGATTCTCCCGGCGTAGAGCAGGAACGGATAGGTGATCAGGTAGCGCTCGGCGAGAATCTGGCGCTCGTTTTCCGAGGCATGCCCGTGGAGGAAGCGCTCGTCAATGGCGTTATAAACAACCTCGATGCGGGAGCCGCGAATCCCAAACAGTTTTTCAATCTCGTTCTTGGTGAATTTCGAAACTGCCAGAATCCTTCCCGCTCCCTTCAACACCCGCCGGGTGAGGTGAAAATGCAGCGCGCGGCGCAGGCTGGAGCGATCCCGGGTGCGATACATGTGATCGAGCACATCGTGCACCGTGACCACATACGGGCACGGCAAACTTCGCGGCATCCAGAAGAGGTGCGGAATATGCACCAGGTCGCATTCCAGGCGGTTCAGAATGGCCCGAAACTCGAGGTAGCCTTTGGCCGTGGTGCCGTCGTCCACGAGCGGAACCGTTTTGAAGCTGGATGGAAGCGGGCCGATTTCTGAGACCTTCTGTGGGGGGCCGATCAGAAAATAATGATTCGTGCGATCCAGGCGGGCCAAAGCCCGGACTACATTGCGGGTGTATGTTCCGACGCCGAATTCAGTGATCCGGCGGATATCGATGGCAACCCTCACGAGGACGATTTAACCACAGTCGCACCGGGTTAGCACGCCGGGCGGCTGAAACCTCTTGGCCCACAGATCGAGACAGGTTGCACACAGAAATATGACCATGGTACAATGACTATAGTCTAGAGGTTAGCAATGAGGAAAATGGCAGCAGGTTCTTTCAAGATACACTGCCTTGCGGTCATGGATGAGGTTCAGGCTAAGCGGGAGACCGTGGTCATCACGAAGCACGGCAAGCCGGTGGCGAAACTCGTCCCTGCTGACAAAAACACAGACGACATCTACAATTTTTTGGCCGGCAAGGGAGCGATTGCAGGAGATATCGTGTCCCCCATAATCTCGAGCGAGGATTGGGGGGAGCTCAAGTGATTCTGGTCGACAGCCATGTTGTCGTCTGGCTGGCCTTCGACCACACGCAGCTTTCCAGGAACGCCAGAGCAGCGATCAACGATGCGCGAGAGAACGGCGATGGATTGGCCATCTCCGACATCACTCTTCTGGAATTGGCGACTCTCGCCAGCAAAAGGCGCATCCACCTCGAAATCAGTCTGGAATCCTTCTTGAGTGAAGTCGAAGCGCGGTTCATTGTCCTGCCGATCAGTGGCCGCGCCTGCGTACGCGCCCTCGGGCTTCCACAGTCTTATCCCAAGGATCCAGCAGATCGCATCATTGGAGCCACTGCCTTGGTCGAGGGAATGTCCCTTCTCACTGCGGACCGCGAAATCCGACGGTCGCGGGCTCTGCCTGCGATTTGGTGAGAAAGCCTTGAACGGCAATTTTGCGGCTTGTATCTAGTCATCCGGCGGATGTTGACAGCAACCATCACGAGGACAACTTAACTCAAAGAGCGTAGGGGTTACGTTCGCACGTTTCCCAGTGTCTCCGTTTGCATTTGGATGAGGCTTTATGAAGCATCCCATTCAGAGCGTCATTTGGACTTTTGACCCGCAGGGACACAGAGGGTCCAGCCGCTAAGCCCGGAGTTCCGCCTGCGCCTTGGCTCTCCGCTCGGGATACAGGGGAAATGTATCGGCTAACTCCAGCACCTGCTTGCGAATCTTGCTTAGCACGGCCATGTCCGCCCGGTTGTGCAACGCTTCTGAAATCCAGCGGCCGACTTGCCGCATTTCTCCTTCCTTCATACCGCGCGTAGTCAGAGCCGGCGTGCCGATGCGAATACCGCTCGGCTTCATGGGAGGATTGGTGTCGAAAGGAATGGCATTCTTGTTTACCGTGATACCCGCTTGGTCGAGCGCTTTCTCGGCTTCACTGCCCAGCATTCCTTTGGCGAATACATCCACCAGCATGAGGTGAGTGTCCGTACCGCCGGAGACAATGCGGAAGCCCTCGCCAGCCAGCGTCTCCGCCAAAACTCTTGCATTGGCCACAATCTGGCTCGCATACTCGCGGAAAGATGGCCTCATGGCCTCGAGAAAACACACTGCCTTGGCGGCGATGATGTGCACCAGGGGTCCGCCTTGCGCGCCCGGAAAGACCGTCTTGTCGATGGCAGGAGCAAACTCCTGCTTGCTCAGGATCATACCCGCCCTGGGGCCGCGGAGCGTCTTATGGGTGGTTGAAGTAACGATCTGCGCGTGCGACACCGGCGAAGGATGAACGCCCCCAGCGACGAGTCCGGCAAAATGCGCCATGTCCACGAGATAGAGCGCGCCTACGCTGTCGGCAATCTGCCGCATGCGGGCGAAATCAATGATTCGGGGATAGGCGCTGCCGCCGCCGATAATCAGTTTGGGCCGTTCCTTCTCGGCAAGCTTCGCCAAGTCGTCGTAGTCGATGGTTTCAGTGTCTTTGCTGACTCCGTAGGGAACAATGCGGTAGGTCTTCCCGGAGAAATTCAGATGATGGCCGTGCGTGAGGTGCCCGCCATGCGCCAGATTCAATCCAAGAATGGTATCGCCGGGCTGGATGACGGCTGCATAGGCCTCCATGTTGGCTTGCGATCCGGAGTGCGGTTGAACGTTGGCATGCTCGGCGCCAAAAAGCTGCTTGGCGCGGTCCCGCGCCAGGTTTTCGACAACATCCGCAAACTCGCAGCCGCCGTAGTACCGCTTTCCCGGATAGCCCTCGGCGTACTTGTTGGTAAAAACCGATCCCATGGCCTCCAGCACCGCCTCGCTAACGAAGTTCTCCGACGCGATCAGTTCGAGCCCCTCGTGCTGTCTGCGAACTTCGTTGTCGATAGCGTTCGCTACGTCAGGGTCGACCTCAAATAGCGGAAGCGACATGCTGTTCTGGTTTTTCATTGGGTAGTCTCCGACTGCGCATCAGTCTGCTGGTAAATTCCCTCGTCGTAACGTTCCATATAAATCTCCGGCCACTTCGGAGCGGTGAACCCTGACTTTGCATACAGACCATGGGCGTCTCTGGTCGCCAGACTCCAGCGTCGCAGGCCCTGTAATTGGGGATGCCGGGTGATACATTCCATCAGCCACTTTCCCAGTCCGCGGCCGCGGAATGCATCCACGACGAAAACGTCTGCAATGTAGGCGTAGGTCGCGAAGTCGGAGATCACGCGGGCAAAGCCGGCCTGCTGATTACCTGAATAAATGCCGAAGCACAGCGAATTCTCGATTGACCGGGCAACGGTTTCGCGGGGTATGCCTTTGGCCCAGTAGCATGCGGTCAAGAAGCCGTGAATCACGTCGAGATCGAGTCGCTCACGATCGGTGCTGAGCACAAACTCTCCCCTGCGATGTTCGATACCCGGTTGGTGCTGAAGGACCGGCGGCATGACTGCAATCATTGTAAATAAGCAGTCAGCAATTGGCACTTGGCATTTGGGCTTAAGCTTGGAGGACGGGCGTCCCCGGCCGTCTGCGGAGGAAGATTACTGGCCTCGGCGGTTAGGTTCCAGCCCGACGGCCGCGGACGCCCATCCTCGACTAGCTCTCCAACGCCGTGCGCAGGAATGAAGCAATGTGCCAGCCATCCATGTATTTGTAAGGCGTCTCTCCGGTTGTGTAATGTCCACAGGGAAGCACGACGACGTTGTGGTCGAGCCCGTATTTCTTGAACTCGTTTACTACTTCACGGGAGAACTCCGGCAGGAAAGTCAGGTCGTACCTGGCATAGATAATGAGCGATTTTTTAGGCCAGCGGGCATACTGCGAAAAGTACGACATGGGACTTACCGCGCTCCATAGGCCGCGCAGGCGCTCCACATCAAGCTCCTTTTGCAGCCCTTCGCGGATATGCCGCGTGGACTGCCCGTGCCAGACGACATCGGCGAAGTAGGTCGAGGCGTGATTGAAGGCAGCCACTCGGATGCGCCGGTCGTGCGCTGCGGCCAGGAAGGCGCAGCAGGAGCCGAGGCTGGTTCCGACGATGCCCAGGCGAGTGTATCCCTGCAACTCCAGCCAATCCAGACAAGCGCGCACGTCGAGCACACCTTGGCGGCAGGCGTCGAGGGTGCGTCCAATATTCGCCGACACGGCGTAATCCGCCCGGCGGATTTCCGCGGGCATACGGATGTCGTGGTACGGCATGCTCATTCGCAGCACGGAAATACCGAGCAGGTTCAGAGTGCGGCACAAACTGGTATAGGCCAGCGCGTCCGAGTTCCAATGGGGCAGCATCACGATTGCGCGCTTGCCGCGCGCCGGAAACCAGCGCGCGTTTACCAGATTGTTCTCCGGAAAAGGCGAACTCACCGGCGAGGTGAAGCGCAGGAAATCTGCGTAGGTTCCCTGGACTTTCTTCTCCAGCCGAGGGTCAGGAACCTCGCGGGTGCTGAAAACCTGTACCGCGCGCCGCTCCAGACGAAAGTCGGCGGGCCGGGTGCAGGCGTAGAATTCATCGCTGGCTGCTACGATGCGTTGGTTATATTCGCGGAAGAAGCCCTCGCGATCCGGCGGCGCGTACCCAGGCGCGAAGCCGTTGCGGCACGGCCAGTTCCGCGCCCACTCCACACCCCACTCCAACGGGCGGACGACGCGATTATTGTCCACCGACGTAAGCCGGGTCTCCCAGTCGTACATCCACTGTGCATAGCGCGAGGGCATGGGCATCTTCAAACATACAGCAGGACTGTGCCAGGCGGCAGGGTGAGGACAGCGAATGGTTTCCACTTGCATTGAGCGCCAGTGCTACGCGGGTGGATGGATATTCCATCGAATGTGCGCCGCACCCAGTTTTGACAATCGTCTGACAAACTTTCTGGCCTTGTCGGGTAGTCTGACTCTTGAGTTCCGGCCCTTTTATGCCGTCCGAGAATTTAACCTCATCGAACCGGGGCGAGATCAGACTAATCGCGGACGAGATTGACCGCCTCTTCCAGCGCCAAATTGAACTCATGAAGTCGGAGTCGTTTGTGGGCCTGAGTCCCGCCGAACGCTCCGAATATGACCGGATCGGCGAACGTCTCAGAGACTTGTTCAGTGAACTCTCCAGACTGAAACAAACCCGTTAGGCACCCCACACTCCAGATAGAAGCCCTTCCCTGCTCCTGAACCGGGAGGGTTCCTGATATGGAACCAGCTTCTGGTCTGGCCGCAAGAACTCAGTGGGCATGGGCAATGCCAAGGTGCTCCCGGTCCGATGTGCAAGTCAGCGGCGGGGGATCATGGGAAATCCGAAATCAGCCACTTTCGCGCCTGCGCACTTGTTACTGTTCGGTGATCGCAACCGGGATTTCGATTGCTTGAGGGACCGATTGAGGAAGGCCGGAGGTGACAACATCAAACTGGATTGCGTGTATTCGCAGGAAGAGGCTCGCTCGTGCCTGGCCAAGACGAATTATGACGCGGTTTTTTGCGATAGCCATTTCGACGAGAACACCATCCGGCAGGCTCTGCTCAAGAGCGAAGGCCTGCCCATCGTTTTTGTTTCCGGTCTCGATGAAGCGAGGTTGCAGCGTGAAATTTCCTCAGCCTTCTGTGCGCAGCATTGTTCCTCTCTGGCTAGTGGACCGTGCGTGAGCTTGCCGCTCTATGGCGCAATTGCCAGGCAGCCAAAAGAGAACCGGCGGCAAGACTCTGAGGAAATGCTGCGTAAGCTGCGAGCCACGGTGGAGCAGTCGCCCGACCTGGTGATGATCACCAACTATTCGGGAGTGTTGGAGTACGTGAATCCTGCTTTTGAAATTTTGACCGGATATTCGCGGCAAGAAGTGATTGGCCAAACCCTCGGCATCCTGAAGTCGGAGCAGCAGTCGGGGGAGTGTTACGAAGAAATGTGGGACACGGTACTTTCCGGGCGGCCGTTCCACGGTATTGTCGTCAACCGGAAGAAGAATGGAGAGACCTTCATTTTGGAGAAAGCCATCACTCCTTTACACGATTCCGCGGGACGGATTACCCACTTTATCTCCACCGGACGCGACATCACCGAGCAACGCCGCCTGGAAGGCGAACTGCAGCAGGCGCAGAAGATGGATGTAGTGGGCAGGCTGGCGGGAGGAGTTGCCCACGACTTCAACAATCTGCTCATGATCATTGGCTCCTATGCGGAGCTCATGCTTGATTCGCTCGCGCCGGACCATCCCCTGCGGCAAAACGTCGGTGAGATCATGGGCGCCTCCCGGCGCGCGGCGGATCTTACCCGGCAACTGCTGGCTTTCGGGCGGAAGCAGGTGCAAGTCCTGCAATTGCTGGATTTGAACGACGTCATCCGGGAAATCAGCAGGATGTTGCCTCGTCTCATGGGGGAGGACGTCCACCTGTTGTTTATCCCTGGGCCGAACCTGGGCAAGGTTGAGGCCGATCCAGTTCAGATCGAACAGGTGGTGATGAATCTGGCAGCCAATGCGCGTGACGCCATGCCGCGGGGAGGTAAGCTCAGGATTGAAACTGCCAACCTTCAACTGGATGACTTTTCTTCCCCGCAACATGCCACAGTGCCACGCGGCGACTACATCCTGACTACTTTCACAGACGCGGGAGAGGGAATCGCGCCAGAGCATCTGCCGCACATTTTTGAGCCTTTCTACACCACCAAGGAAGAAGGCAAGGGAACCGGGCTCGGCCTGGCGACGGTGTATGGCATCGTCAAGCAGAGCGGGGGATGCATCCGGGTAGACAGCGAAGTGGGAGTTGGCACCTCATTCAAGGTGTACCTGCCGTGCTCCCTGGCGACCGAACGGCGACCGCCGGCGTCCCGGGTGGCGCCCAGTGTTCCCCAGGGGTGCGAGACTGTGCTTCTGGTGGAGGACGAAGCGGCTCTGCGCCGATCCACCCGGCAGTTCCTGGTCAAGAACGGGTATACGGTTCTGGAAGCGGCGAATGGTGAAGACGCGCTGCGAATCTCGCGCGAGTATGGCGGCGGGATCCACATGATGATCAGCGATGTCGTCATGCCTGACATGAGCGGACCGCTAGTCGCCCGGCAATTGTATGGGGAGAGGCCTGAGATGAAAATCCTATTCGTCTCCGGGTACGCCGAAAATACTGTATTGCGCCACGGAGAGATCGATCTCTCCACTTGCTTTCTGCAGAAGCCATTTACCCTGGGCGCCCTGGCGCACAAGACGCGTAAGATTCTGGATGCCGGTGCCCCATGTGTCTTGGCCGCCGCCTCTGACTAATCCGGCGAAACAGCTGCCGGCGTTACCCAGAAGACTCTCGCGCTGGGTTGGCGCCGGCAGTCCGTGACTCATCTCACCACTAGCCTGTCCATCAACGGCTGGCAGCGGGAAAGGTGAATGCGTCGAACAAGTCGTCCAAGGCAGGACTATTGGTCGGCACATAGGGGTTACCCTTGGCGGTCTTCGGATTGGGGTAGTTGTCGCGGCTGCGCGCCGTCAGCGGCGCCAGGTGCCAGTTCCGTTCGATGAACTTGGTCAACGAAACGTGGTCGGAATAGCTGTGGTTCACGTGGCCACCCGTAGTGAAGGGGGAGACGATAATCAGCGGAATCCTTGTGCCATCGCCGAAGAAGTCGAGCGGTTGCACATAACCCGAGTCATAGTAACCACCGCCCTCGTCGAAGGTGATGAAGATGGCGGTGCTGGCCCACACTTCCGGGTTGGCCTGAACGGCACTTACCACTCTCTTCGCAAAGGCCTCGAACAAGTCCAGCTTGGATGAGGACGGGTGACCGTCGACGAATCCGCTGGGTTTGATGAACGATACGGCCGGCAGTTCGCTGGCTTTCACGTCCTCATAGAAGTTGGCCAAGTCCTGAATATGCTCCGCGCGCAATGTGCCATTGGTCATAATGTCGCTGGCATACTGGAACGGGTTGCAAATGTTGCAGTACTGCTGCAGCGGGTTGGTGTAATTGGGATCGGAAAGATACAGGTTCCAGCCATCGCCGTAGTACTTGAACGAGACATTCTTCTCCATCAGGGCGTCACCGATGTGGCGAACCGAGGTGGGCGGAATGGTAAACGATGCGTACGCATTGCTGTCGTTGACCGCCAAGGTCCCGTCCGCGTTGTAGCCCGGGTTGTAGTTGTTCAGCAGGTAGTAATGTCCGGGATCGCAGTTGGGTTTGATCGGCTGTGACAGCGACTGCAGGTAATTCACGACGGCGGGGACGCCGGGCTGGGTCACATCCGCGCAGGCGCTGTAGCTTCCGCCTCCGAACGGTGTATTGGTGGTGTAGTCGTAAGACCCGTATCCATCTTCGACATACCAGTTATTGGTGCCTGACTGCGCATCCGGATCTTCGATCTGCATCTTGGGAGGTGCCATCGCGTTTCCATTGCCATCGCTATACCAGATGGCGTCGGCAAAGCCCAGCATGATGTGATTCAGTCCGGTTCCACCCATCGCCGCCTGGTGGTAGTTGTCACTCATGGTGTAGGTGTCGGCCAGATGCTTCAGATAGGGGGCGTCTCCCTGCTGTACGTTGTAAAACTCCATCGACGTCGAGCCCTCGCCGGTGGAGGTGTAGTCGGTCGGGGGCGAGGTTGAGCCGCTGGAACCGTCACTACCCGCGCCAATCGTGACTTCGACCCAGGGAAACAGATCAGCCAGGCAACCGCTCGGGTTGCTGCGAGTAGCAGTGGCGGCGCTGCAATCCTCCTGCTGCCACATCTGATAGAAGCGATGAACCGGGCTGTTGGCATAGGCGTCATAAGGGACGCCAGGAGTGAGTTGGAAAGCGCCGGCTGGCAGGTCAAGCACGTCCGGAATTCGGGTATCGGGACCGGTGTAGCGATTGGTAAGGCCAGTGCCGCCAGTCATCAAAAGGTCGTAATCGGCATTGGGAAGGAATCCGGGTTCCATTTGGCGTGGGGTGGTGATGATCCCTGCATCAAAAAGCTGCTCGCCATAAGCCAGCTCCGGGCCTCCTGTGACGACGGGCGGGATGTTCACATAGGGATTTTTCCCACCGGGGTGGATCGAGTAAGTGCCCGTGTCGCTGGCGCTGTACTGGGCGGAGCCCGCATAGTTGGGGCCGGGAGTTCCGTCGGCGTTAATGATGTGCTTGGAGAGAAGATTCGAGATAGTCTCCCCGTTCTTTGGTTTGTAGGTGGCGAAAATGTGATCGAAGGTACGGTTTTCTCCAATGATCACAATCACGTGCTTGATGGGCGTGGCGGTTCGGGTTTGGGCGGCAAGGCCGGCAGGTTCTAACAGATTCATCAAAGTCGACATCAAAGCCGCACCCAGGCCCAGATGGCGACACGTGGCTCGGCACAAATTTCCAAACTGCATTGTCGTTCCTCCGCGAAGAGATTTACGTTTGAAGTTGCGCACCCAGCGCGTTTCCACACTGCGCCCACGCTGTGACAAAAGGATGAAGGTGCCTTGAATGTTCGTTGAATAATTGGCTACAGGGTGACGACGGTTCGGCTACGAGCTGTGGAATACCGGGCCGATCCGTGAAAGTGTGAAACGTGAGGATGCGCGGCCAGCCTGATATCCTTCCAGAGGCAGCCTCATGGGCAACCTGTATCCACTTTTGATGACGCCGGTATTCGATCCGAGACCCTGGGGTGCGCTGGATCTGTCTCCGATTTATCCCGGACACCGCTTTGAAGAAAAGATCGGCGAGGCCTGGCTGACTGGCGATGAGGGCCGTGTGGGAAATGGCCCGCTAAAAGGGAAATCGCTGGCTGAGTTGAGCGCGCGATTCGGGCCGGAATTGTCAGGCAGTGCGGCCATTGACCCGCGCCGATTTCCGCTGCTGCTGAAGTTCTTATTCCCCCACGAGAAACTTTCTGTACAAGTCCATCCTGACGATGCGGCGGCGCAGCAAGCCGGACAACCTTGCGGCAAAAACGAGTGCTGGTACGTAGCTCATGCCAAACCGGGCTCGCAGATTGCGCTGGGCCTGAAACCGGGGGTGACCCGCGCACAATTTGAACAAGCTATTCGGGAAAACCGGGCAGAAGAGCTGCTTCACTGGATCAAAGTCTTCCCCGGGGAAATGATTTATGTAGCGGGGGGAACGGTGCACTCTTTGGGACCGGGTTCGGTCATCGTCGAGACACAGCAGCAGTCGGACACGACGTACCGCCTGTACGATTACGGGCGTCCACGCGAATTGCACTTGCGCCAGGGATTGGCAGTGCTCAAGGAGAAGACGGCATCAGGCAAGACTATTCGGCCGGCGCCTTCGGCAATCGATGGCACGAAGAACCGCCGCTCGGGGCTCGTGGCTTCGCCATATTTTGTGGTCGACTTGTTTGAATTGAAGGAGCCGCACCGGTTTCTAGCCGGCGAAGAAAGGGGCAAGAGCTCGGTGCAGATTCTGGTTGCGGTCGAAGGCTGCGGGGTGGTCGAAGCCGAAGGCTGCGAGCCGGTGACTTTGGCCAAGGGTGATGCAGTTGTTGTGCCGGCATCTTTGGAAGAATTCGAGGTTCGTCCGCAGTGGACGGTGGAATTCTTGCGTTCCAGACTGCCGGGTCGGGAAACGCCGGAGCCGGCGACCAGAATGTAGGCGCCGAGGACGCCCGTCCTCCATTACGAATAGTGGAGCTTGTTGAATTCGGCATTTAACGCTTATGTTGGCGAAAGATCCACACTTCTATCCCGTGATTCTGGCTGGCGGCCGCGGCACCCGTTTCTGGCCGCTGAGCCGCAAACGTCGAGCCAAACAACTGCTGGCACTGGACGGAAGGCAGACGATGATCCAGCAGACCTTCGCCCGCCTTCTGCCGCTGGCTTCGCCACAGCGCTTCTGGGTCATTACGAACGAAGATTCGCAGAGGGAAGTTCTTCGCCAACTGCCGCGGCTGAAGCGGCAGCAAGTCATCCCCGAGCCGATAGGACGAAACACGGCGCCTGCCATCGGCTTGGCCGCGTTTCTGCTGCTGCGGCACGATCCTGGAGCGGTCATCGGAATGTTCCCCTCGGATCATGTCATCTCCGACGAGGAACGCTTTCGTGAGACTCTGCAATTAGGCATCGAAATCGCTGCTTCCAGTGAAAATATTGTCGTGCTGGGGATCCGGCCAACTCGCGCGGAGACTGGGTACGGGTACATCGAAGCCGGGACCGAAAACCGTGGTCAGGCATTTCGCGTGCGACGTTTCACCGAAAAGCCAGACGCGCTGCGTGCGGCGGAGTTTCTGAAAGCGGGCAATTATTATTGGAATAGCGGCGTGTTTCTTTGGACTGCCCGAACGCTGGCCGATGCTTTGCGCGAACATCTGCCTCTCACGTCGCCCATTCTGGAAGAGATTGCTTCGACGTTTGGAACCAGGAAATTCTCTCCGACCTTTCGCCGGCTTTACCCCAAGAGTGAAAATATCAGCATTGATTACGCAGTGCTGGAGCCGCGCTCTGCCAAAGGCGAGCAGCACTCCAACCTTTTTTGTCTTCCCGCAGACTTCGGCTGGAACGATCTGGGGTCGTGGACCGCTCTGCACGAGCATCATGTGGCGAAGTCTCGACCTGCGAATGGCAACGTAGTTTCCTGCGACGGCGTCTTTACCATCAGCGCCGAAGGCAATTACATTCACGCGCCGGGCAAATTTGTGGCAGCGATTGGAGTGAACAATCTGGTTGTGGTCGAGACGGACGATGCTCTCCTGATCACCACGCGTCAGCAAGCGCAGGATGTCGGCAAAGTCGTGAAGCACCTGGATAACAAGAAATATTCGAAGCTGGTTTGACGACGGGTTTCTTGATTTGTCATTCCAAGAAGGGACGGCGACGAGGAATCTGCAGATCTCGTCGCGCGGCAAGAGCAGATCGAAATCACCCGAATGACTGATATCAAATTCGGTACCGACGGCTGGCGGGGCATCATCGCCGATGACTTCACTTTTGACAACGTTCGGCGGGTCGCAGCGGCAATCGCTGCCTACGTTCTGAAACACGAGAAGCCTGCCACTGGCGTGGCGGTTGGCTATGACACCCGCTTCGCCTCGCCAAGCTTTGCTCGAGTTGCCGCCGAAGTTCTAGCCGGCGCGGGCATTCCGGTCAAGCTGGCTAACGATTACACGCCGACTCCGGCGGTTTCCCTGGCGGTGAAGCGGCTGGGCGCGGCTGGCGGCGTAGTAATCACCTCCAGCCACAATCCCTGGAACTGGAACGGGGTGAAGTTCAAAGGCAGCTTTGGCGGGTCGGCAACACCGCGAATCATGCAGGGAATTGAAGAGCAATTGCGCGCTGGTGCAACTCCGAAGGGCCAGCCCGCTGCCATCGACGAAGTCGACTTCAAGCAGGACTACATAGCAACCCTCTGTAACTTCGCCGACCTGAAGCTGATCGCACGGGCGAAGAAGAAGTTTCTGGTCGATTCCATGTACGGCTCCGGGCGAGGCGTATTAACGAAGATATTCAGCGATCATGGCGTTGAACATATAGCCATCCGCCAGGAAGTGAATCCGCTTTTTCCGGGCATCAATCCTGAGCCGATCGAACCTCACGTAGCCCTGGCGCAACAGACTGTGGTGCGGGAGGGTTGCTACGCGGGCCTGGTGACCGATGGAGATGCGGACCGCATCGGTGCGGTTGCCGAGGATGGCAGCTTTGTCGATTCGCACAAAATATTCTCCGTCCTGTTGCGATGGATTCTGGAACGGAAGAAATGGCCGGGTGAAGTGGTGCGGGCTTTCAATACCACCCGCATGGTGGATCGAATCGCGAAGAAATACGGCCGCAAGATGAACGAATGCCAGATTGGGTTTAAGTATGCCGCTGACCTGATGATGGAAAAGGAAATCGTGATCGGCGGAGAGGAGTCCGGTGGCATCGGTTATTCCCGCTTTCTTCCCGAACGCGATGGCACCTTGAACGCTCTCCTGCTTGCGAACGTCATGGCCGAGGAAGGGAAGCCGCTCGGGCAACTGGTGTCAGATCTGCAAAAGGAGTTCGGGTCACACTACTACGGCCGCCTAGACCTCCACATTCCGGAAGACGTCAAGCAGCGCGCCATTCAGCGGGCGCGTGCGGAGGGCACGCGCGCTTTGGGCCGGTACTCTATCTTGAAGAAAGAATCTCTTGATGGAATCAAGTTCTTTCTGGATGCCCCCACCGACGGCAATGGCGCGGAGGCTTGGGTGCTGTTTCGAGCCTCGGGCACGGAACCGTTATTGCGCGTGTACTCCGAAGCAGCGTCGCCCGAACTGGTGAAGGAGATTCTTGCCAGCGCGGATGTCTTCCTGAAGAGCGCGGGCTAGTTCGGAGACAGCTTTAACCCAGTGGGGAATCCGTCATGCGGAAGCGGGTGCGCACATGCTCGGAGAGAAGTTCAATCGCGGGACGGTTCGCGATCCGATCCGCCTGGGTAAGGTACTTGATAGCCTCGACCAGCAAGCGCTGTCCATCCACATAGCGGGGGTCGGGATTGCGCTCCCGCCGCCGGGGAATTCTTGGGGGAACCGGGATAGTGAAAACTCTTGCCATGAAGTAACGCTGCTTTCGGGACTGCTGGATGCCCCTCGTCAGTGCTTATAAGGGCATATTTTTGCAGTATACAGTCCCGAGGCGGCTTTTTCAGCCCTTATCTTGCCCGCCTTTTCCAGCGGGCATTCTCGCTCTTAACCCTTGGGAGACAGGAACTTAGTAGCTCCCGTCGTCTTCAGTTTGAAGGCACTGTCAGGAATCTTCTCGTTCAACCGGATGTCAGAATAGTCTGCCAGCCGGTAATCTCCCCCCGACTGAAACAGCTGCTGACGAAGCGAGACACCACGAGTCATGTCAATCCACAGCACGATGTGAGTAAAAATGTTGCGCGCTTTCTCGCTTTTCGGGACCAGATCCAGCTTGGCGCAGTCGGCGTTGTCTACTTTCTCTGTTCCCAGGTAGGTCAGGTCGTAGGATTTCACTATGTCCTGACCGCTGCCGCCGAAGCCCAACACCAGAAAGCTTTCGATAGCGGCCCGATCTTTGCCGGTGTTGTATTCCGTGACCTGGTCAATCCTGGGCTGGTAGACCTGCACTTTGCTGCCGGTAAAGAGCACGTATTTCGGGGGTTGGGGGTCGGTGATATCCGCGGCCATCTCGACCTGGCCGCCACTACGGCGAAAATATACCGTTCCCTTTTGGATATCGGTTTCGTCCACGATCTTGGTGTATTGCTGCCACACGAAATTAGCTTGAGCAGTGCGAAAACCAGCCGCTGTGTGGTCCAGCAGGCCGATCAGACGTTGCAGTTCAGCCTTGGCATCCGGGCTGGCAGAGGGCGAAGTCTGGGGCCAGACGGCAAGAGAATACAGGAAGATCAACAGAGATGCCTGCAAGCTCCGCGGAAAAGGCCCTCTTGGCGAGAAGGTGAAGTTCACTCCCGCTCCACCCAAACTTTGTATCGCAGGACTCGCCCCGAGGGGTCGAGCACGGGCTCGATTTTCGTAATACTCACCTCGCCGGAAATCGGCTCGATGATTCGCAGCAATTGTCTGCGAACCGCGCCGTTGTCCGTTCCTGTAACGGCCGAACCTTCGACCTGGTAGATGAGGCCGCCCTGTTCATCCGGAACTACTACAACTCCTGTCCGGTGCGGGTTGTGTTCCACCGGCTTATCTTTGAAGTTGATGACCTGCGGGGAGAAAAAGACAAATAGCAGAATGAGCGTGACCATCACATCGTACTGGATGGTTCCCCGTTCGTAAGACCAAAGAATGTAGCTGCGGATGGTGAGCCAAATCCCGGAGATGGGGACGGCAGGCGCCGCCACAGCTGTCGGATTGGTATCGGCCCTATCCAGTCCAAGTCCCTCTTTCCTCTTAGATAACCATTTTATGGCCCGAGTTGCGGTTTTGGCAGCCTAAAACTTGCGGGGGACGATTCGATCGGCCCCCATAAAGGGCTGCAGAGGCTGCGGTATCAGGACAGTGCCGTCGGCCTGCTGATAATTTTCGACGATCGCCAGCCAGGTCCTGCCGACAGCCAAAGCGCTGCCATTGAGGGTATGGACGAATTCAGGCTTGCTCTTGCCCTCCGGGCGGTAACGAATATTGGCCCTTCGCGCCTGGTAGGCCCCATAGTTCGAGCAGGAGGAGATCTCGCGGAACAACTGTTGTCCTGGCAGCCAGACCTCCAGGTCATATGTCTTGGCCGACGATGGCCCCATGTCGCCGGTGCTGAGCGCCATCACCCGGTAGTGCAGGCCGAGCTTTTGCAGGACTTCCTCGGCGTTGTGAGTGAGCTTCTCCAACTCGTCGTAAGAGCCTTCCGGCCGCGAGAACTTCACCAATTCGACTTTTTGAAACTGATGCTGGCGGATGATGCCGCGCACGTCCTTCCCATAGGAACCGGCTTCGCTGCGGAAGCAGGGTGTATATGCAGTGAGAGAGATAGGAAGACGGGCGGCATCGAGCACCTCATCGCGGTAAAGATTCGTAACTGGGACCTCGGCGGTGGGAATCAGCCACAGGTCTTTGTCCCCATGAGGCACGCGAAAAGAATCAGCGGCGAATTTCGGCAGCTGACCGGTTCCATACATGGAATCGGAATTCACCAGATACGGCGGCAACACTTCCGTATAACCATGCTCGCGGGTATGGAGGTCGAGCATGAAGTTCGCCAGGGCTCGCTCCATCCGCGCTCCCAGGTCCCAATACACCGCAAAACGCGCTCCGGTCAGCTTTACTGCACGCTCAAGGTCGAGCACGCCCAACTGTTCTCCCAGTTCCCAATGGGGTTTTGGAGTGAACGCGAACTGCGGAGGCGAGCCCCAGCGTCGGACCTCCACGTTTTCTTCTGCTCCTCTGCCCACGGGCACGCTGGAATGCGGCAGGTTGGGAATACCAGCGAGAATATCGCGCAGGCGGCCCTGATACTCTTCCGCGGCTTTTTCCAGTTCCTGGATCTGCTGGCGCAGTTCCTTCGTCTCCGCAATCAGCACCGAAGCATCCTGGCCGCTTTTCTTCAGCTGGTTGATCTGTTCTGAGGCCCGATTGCGGTGAGCCTTCATGGTCTCGGCGCTGGTGATGGCTTGCCGCCGCTGCGCGTCGACTTGGCCAAAGTCCTTGAGCACATCGGAAGGGTTCAAGCCGCGCTGGCGCAGCTTCTCCTCAACCACCGGCAGATTGTCGCGAACAAAATTCAAATCGAGCATGAATCAAATACTGTATCGGAAAATCGGGCGGAAATGCACGCGGGGCTGGAGGAAGCAATGGCTGCAGAAGAAGTCTTTGGGAGGCAATCGCTCGGCGGGTTACACTACCATCGCGATGACCGCTCCTCCTCCATCCGGCCGCAACCTCGATCTCAGCGTCACCGTCGCCGGCATCCCGCTGAAGAATCCAGTCATCGCCGCCAGCGGCACTTTCGGCTATGGCATCGAATTCGAGGATGTGGTCCACCTGGATAAACTAGGCGGATTCGTCGTCAAAGGATTATCGAAAGAACCGATGGCCGGTAACCCGCCGCCGCGGCTGTATGAGACTGCGGCGGGAATGCTGAACGCTATCGGCCTGCAAAACATCGGCGCCCCCGCGTTTCTGCAAGAAAAGCTGCCCCAGCTGCGGAAACTCAAGAATATCGTGGTCATTGCCAATGTCTTCGGCTATACCCGCGAAGATTACGAGCGAACCATCCAGATTTTGAATGAAGGGGAAGGCATCGCGGCTTATGAGCTGAACGTTTCCTGTCCGAATACGGATCATGGAGGCATGCAGTTTGGCAGCGACCCGCGCTCGCTCGATGAAGTCGTAGCTACCGCACGGCACGTGAGCCAGCGGCCGCTGATCGTTAAGCTATCACCCAACGTCACCAGCATTGCGCAGATGGCCCACGTGGCGCAGGAAGCAGGGGCGGATGCGATTTCGCTGGTCAACACATTCGTGGCCATGGCCATCGATGCCGAAACCCGCAAGCCGCGAATCTCGAACGTGACTGCGGGGCTCTCTGGCCCCGCCATCAAGCCGATTGCTTTGCGCATGGTTTATGACGCCTCGAAAGCGGTAAACATTCCAGTGATCGGGATGGGCGGCATTTCGACCGCGGTCGACATTGCAGAGTTCCTGCTGGCGGGCGCGACCGCGGTGCAGATCGGAACTGCCAGCTACTGGGACCCGTGCGCCACGGAAAAGCTTGTCACAGAATTGCAAGAGTGGTGCATCGAGCACAAAGTGGAACAGCTACGCAGCCTGACTGGCGGAATGGTCGTAGAGTAGGCTTTCGACCCCCCCAGTTATTGTCATTCCGAAGTGACACCGACGAGGAATATGTTGTCTCCCGGCAGGCTTGCAGACCGCTTGCTGCGCTCGGGACGACACAGCCCAGTTTCAGTTTTACCTTCGGTGGCAACCGCGACTCACTCACCCTGTTTCCCTGTCATAATCGGCCCGATGCTGTCCTCTTTGCCGCAAGATCTCAGGTTTGCCCTGCGCCAGTTCCGGCGCAGCCCAGGTTTCACAGTGACCGCGGTGCTAACGCTGGCACTGGGAATCGGGGCGACGACGGCGATCTTCAGCCTGGTCGACGGGATTCTCCTGCGGCCGCTCGCGTTTCCGGACCCGGAGCGGCTGGTCGCGATTCACACTCTGGAATTTCCGGCCGGCGTCGCACCGACCAATCTAGCAGCGGCGAATTCTCTGGGCGCTTCCTATCCGGACTTCCTGGAATGGCGGCAGCGCAACCGCACCTTCGATTCGGTGGCTTCGTGTGACGAAGCTCCACGGCTCTTTAGTAAGCCGAATGGCGAAGGTGCGCGAGTTCTGTCTGCCGCGCGGGTCTCCGCCAATTTGTTCTCCACACTGGGCGTCGCGCCAGCGCTGGGCCGGACCTTTAACGCGGAAGAGGAACTGGCCGGCCATCGGGTGGTCATTCTTAGCCACGAACTCTGGATATCAGACTTCGCCGGCTCACCGAATGTGCTCGGCCAGACGGTCAAGATCAGCGATGAACCCTATACCGTCATCGGGGTCATGCCGGCGGGTTTTCACTTTCCGGTTGGCAACCCTTCTCATTATTGGGCGACCTTCGCCGCAAGCGCAGAGGGGCCGTTTCCAAGGGTAGCCCGCCGCGACGATGACGGCTTATACGTTCTCGGACGACTTAAGCCCGGCGTAGCGATCCAACAGGCCGTGACTGATCTCAGCGCGTTGCAGCGTGGCATGGCGCAGCAATATTCGGAGGATCGCCATAAGCTCGCCGTATCGATGACGCGGTTGCTGGAAGATACCGTGGGTGATTTCCGGCCGGCTCTGTCGCTTCTGCTGGCTGCGGTGGGAGTAGTTCTCCTGATCGGATGCGCCAACGTCGCTGGCCTGCTGCTGGCCCGCGCCAACAGCCGCCGTCCCGAGCTCGCGGTGCGCAGCGCTCTGGGAGCCAGCCGGTGGCAAGTGCTGGCGCAACTTCTGCTGGAGGCCCTGGTACTGGCGCTCATGGGCGGTGCTGTCGGAGTTGCACTGGCGTATGCCCTCCTGCGCACCGGGCTTCACTTCGTTCCCGGCGATCTGCCGCGAGTGCAAGACGTCGCTCTCGACGCCCGCGTCCTCGGTTTTGCGGTTCTGCTCTCCGGCATAACCGCGCTCATCTTCGGTCTGGTGCCGGGATGGCGCATGTCGAGCGTCGATCCGGCCAATGCTCTGCGCGAAAGTGGGCAAGGGATCACAGGTGGTCGCCACCGGCACCATCTGCATAGCGCGCTGGTGGTTGCTGAAACCGCTCTGGGATTCACCCTGCTGGTTGCCTCGGGTCTGCTGATCCGAAGCATGATCAACATGTTGCACGTCGAGCCCGGTTTTGACACTACGCACACCGCAGCCTTTGACATTGCCCTGACCATCAAACGTTACCCCGATCCCAGCAAGGTTCCGTTTTTCACCAAGCTGCTACCACAACTTGCGGCACTGCCTGGAGTTGAGAGAGTCAGCGCCGGGCATCCGCTGCCGCCGCGGTGGCCGTGGGAATACTGGACCGATCTCACCATTCCGGGCTACCTCGCCTCCCCTGACAATCTGCCGGGTGCGGCGGGTGCGGTAGCAGAGCCGGGCTTCTTCGAAACACTCTCCATTCCGCTGCTTCGCGGACGCACTTTTACCGAGCACGACAACGACCCGAAATCGCCTGCTGTCGCCCTGATTAACCGCAGCTTCGCGCGGCATTATTTTCCCGACAGAGATCCGATCGGACAGAATTTTGTGCCGAAACTTGGTCATCCAGGCGAGGCCGATCGAGAGCGCGAGATCATAGGCATCGTCGGTGACACGCGAAGCGAAGACTTTGACAATCTCTATCCAGCGGAGTTCTTCCTTCCCTATGCGCAGGACCCGACCCACCAGCGCCCGCAAGTCGTGATGAAGGTTGCGGGGGATCCTTCGAGCTATGAGAACGAAGTGCGGAGTGTAGTCGCTGGGATCGACAAAGACGCGCCTGTGTTTGAGTATCGTACCTTCACCGACGAGATTGCACGGCAGACCGCGCAGCCGCGGTTCGAAGCGGCGCTGGTTTCCGGCTTCGCCGCGATGGCGCTGTTACTGTCGGCGGTCGGACTCTATGCTGTACTATCCTTCGTGGTCGCCGACCGCACCCGTGAACTCGGGTTAAGAATGGCGTTGGGCGCGGATCGCTCGGATATTCTGCGCCTCGTCCTGCAACACGGGCTGGTGCTGGCGGGCATTGGAATCGGCTCAGGCGCGCTGATCTCGCTCTTCGCCACACAACTGGTCAGCGATCTGCTCTTTGACGTCGCCCGCCTAGACCGGGCCGTCTTCCTGATTGTCACCCTCTCGCTGCTCTCAGTTTCGGTTGCTGCTGCACTCGTACCGGCCCTGCGGGCCGCCCATCTTGACCCCATGCGCACCCTCCGCGAACAGTAACCCTGTGGGGCGGACACTCTTGTCCGCCCGCTCTTGACGTTAATCTTGTTCACCGGCGCCATACTGACCCGGGGAGAATTACCCGAGAGCAAGTCAAAGGCGGCGGACAGGAGTGTCCGCCCCACACACCAGGTTTCCGTGGCAAGAGAAAGCCCGCCGGGAAGATACTCCTCGGCGGGCAAATCGGGAAGGCTACGCGGACGCGTTGGGGATGATGACAGCGAACTTCTTCAGCGGCAAGTGGCCGCACGTCCAGAGTCCCCTGTCCCTATGAAGTGCAATTTTCTGCGACGGGTTAGCGTCCCTGGCTGTACCAGATCGACCCGGGAGTACGGAAGTTCAGGCCTTCGCCCCACACTGCTTGCGTATGGCCGAGGTTGTCAATCGCCATCTCGAAGTAATCGCCAAAGGGAAAGCTGAAACCGGCCGGGCGAATGTAGCGGTATCCCGGCGCGTAACTGGAGAGCTTCGTTTCCGCCGACCAGGTCGCTCCGCCGTTCGTCGAACTGCGGTAATAGGTGTTCCACAGCGGCCGATTGCGGGTATCCATCCAGGAGATGCGTACATCGCCTTCTGATCCAGCCACTAACGCCGGGAACGCGTGCTCGACGCCGGCAGGGGCATGCGAAACTTCGGTCTTGGGCGACCATGTGTCGCCGCTGGTGGTCGAAGAGGCAAAATAAATCCGCTCCTGAGACTTGTCGCCGAGCGCAGAATTCCACAGCGCGTATAACGTCCCGGCCGTGTCGGAGGCCAGTGTGATCTGTGCGCCCAGGTATCCCCACTCGCAGTGGAACGATGCACAATCCGGGGGCGCGCCCGAGACATCCATCAAGGTGGTGGTCCAGGTCTTGCCACCGTCCGCCGATTTGCTGGTCAGCAGGATGACTCCGCTCCGAGCCTGCTCGCGCTGCCGGTAGCCGGCCCAGGCCAGGTGCACATCGCCTAGAGGATCGACCGCCGCTCCACCTGCTATCGAGCGCATGAAAGCCGGCGCGGAAAATACTTCACTGGATGTGAAAGTGATTCCGCCATCGTGCGACGATGCGACTCGCATGCGGTGCAAGCGGTTGAAGGCAAGGTACACGTCCGCTCCGCGAGCCGCGAGAATCGGCTTGTCAGCGTCCTCACTGCCGCGGTCCGCGATCACCACCGACCAGCTTTGTCCGAAGTCAACTGACTTCGCCACTACGGCGTCGGTGTTGCGATTCTGCAGCCAGGCAGCATACACCGTGCGGTGGTCACCGGGATCGACAACGATTTGGGGATCAAACTGCCCCGTCGTGTGGGGAGTGATTCCGCGCGGCGGCTCCCAGGTGGCGCCGTTGTCCTCGCTCACAACCAGTGTCATCGAGGGCAAAGCGCAACTGCTGCAGCCGGGGACGCGCCCGTACTGCGGGTAGAGAATGTACACGTGACCGAACCCATCGGCAGCGATCGCCGGCTCCCACTGATCTCCCACGCCAAAACCGAGCCGAACTTGCGGGGTAAACGGTGTGGTGGCAGCCAGCGCCGCGGTAGTCGCCAGGCAAAGCGACAGCAGCGCCAATAAGCACAGATATCCGCGCTGAAACCAAGGGCTGGATTCCACAGAACCTCAAAACGGCTGGAGAAAGCCGTGAGTGAAATCTATCGTGGAAAATGGGATACGTCAATCACCCGAGTAGTGGAGGAGGATGGAGCACGCTGTCACTTTTCACCGCCTGCGACATCCAATAGAATCATTACTTCGAACGAGGTGATCATCATGGCCAAAGCCATTTTCGCGGCAGGATGCTTCTGGGGCGTAGAAGCCACTTTCCGTCAGCTGCCGGGCGTACTGGCGACGCGAGTTGGATACACAGGCGGCAAGACCGAGAACCCAACCTACAAGCAGGTTTGTACCGATGCCACCGGCCACGCGGAAGCTGTTGAAGTCGAGTACGATCCAGCCAGGCTTTCCTATGACAAGCTGCTCGAAGTGTTCTGGGAGAACCACGATCCTACGCAGCTCAATCGCCAGGGCCCCGACTGGGGCACGCAGTACCGCTCCGCGATTTTCTTCACCACCCCGGAGCAGGAAGCCGCCGCCAAGGCGTCCAAGGAGGCGCTGGAAAACTCACACCGCTTCAGCAAAAAGATTGTTACCCAGATCGTGCCGGCAGTGACGTTTTTTGAGGCGGAGGATTACCACCAGCAGTACCTGGAGAAAAAAGGTTTGGCGAGCTGCCATATCAAGGTGTAGCTCCGCACCTTTGGTTTCGCGAAAGATGACAAATTCATAACCCCATTGCCGCCTTAGTGACCCCGGCCGGCCATACCCGGCCGCAGCCGCAGAAATACGTGAAACGAAACAGGGTTATTCCCGTACGCGGCATTCAGAACCTGTGGTTTGGAATAGAAAGTCACATCGGCACCCAGGCCAATCTGCCCTTTGCGATTGTGCAGCAAATCGCGCACCCCGCCGAAGGTGTAGGCGCCGATGCGGTAGGCAGGATGGATGGGCGCGTCGGGAAAAAGCTCGTCTTTGTCCACCAGTTCTACCCGTGTGTAGGCATAGTCCTGTTGCAGAAAATTCAAAGTGGATTCCAGTAAATAGCTGTTCAGCGGGAAGCTCTCGAAGGTCTTTTGCACCCGTCCCCAAATCAGTGACGTAGCCCAGTGTCCCTGCCCAAGCTTGCCCGCCGAAAACGCGTGGCTATATTCAACCGACGCCGACTGGCGCTGTTGATTCCCCGGTTCGAGCGCCTCGGGATGGATGAGTTCTCCATAGCTGTAGGCCACGGTCCAGTCACGTCCGGGCGCAGCACTCCCGCGAAACGACCAGGAATCAAGCGGCGCGAACTGGATGCTCCAGCGTTCTTCGTTGGGTTCACGTCCGTTGAAAGCCGAACCTTCGATTTTGAAGCGATCGATGATCAAACCAGTGGTAATGACTCCAAAGCTGGTATGCGTCGAATCCTGCCAATGATGGCCGAGCGGCGCCGCGGGATCCTCGGCCGCAGACGCACGGTGCATATACGTCACTGGTCCCATTGCCGGTTCCGCCGACGGTCCACCGTAAAAGAGCCATGAAACTTTCCTGGCGAGGGGATGGGTATAAAGCAGCGATAGTTCGGCGAAGACGTTGTGGGGATGCTGGTGATCGACCAGAGGCTGCCCGTGGTAGGTTTCGCCGGTCTGAAATAATTCCGGGAATCCGGGATGGGGCGAGGTCAGCGATTCCGCCGAAAACATCTGCCGGAAGAGCAACGTGCCTCCCCACCATCGATGCTGCTCCATGAACATTCCATAGTTTGCCGACTCGGCTTTGCCTTCACCACGCGGTCCGCCTTGCTGGTTATAGGTGACGAAAATATTGCCGTGGATCATGAGGTCCCAACCGTTATGGGAGGTCATCCACATGGGTCCAACCACCGATGCCGGCTGCCACGCGGTTCCTGAGGACTCGTGAAACGATGGCAGAGATGGAGCCTGCATGTTCATGTTTGGCATTCCGGGCATGGGCTGCGTGCCAAGACCGGGTGGAATGTCTTGCGCGTGGCCCAAACTGGAGAAGGCGAGCACCAAAAGCAAAAACGAGACCGAGCTGGATATAACACCGTCCGCGAACTCGATCATGGGATGACGCACCCTCCAGAGAAAATCCTAACAGCAGAAATTATTGAGAGGAGAAGGAAACGGAATTCAACGCCACAGGGTTTAGGAGCCGGTGATTTTCAGCCGCAGTTCCTCCGGCAGGCGTTCGCGGATCTCCGCCGGCAGGCGGTCGTGCACATGGCGGGCACCGATTTTGGCGGCGTCCACCATCGCCATGGGCGCGGGTGTGGCCACCGCAACGATCAGCCAGATCAAAGCGGAGAGAGCGAATCCGGCCAGCGCCGCCAGTTCCAACCACAAGGCGTGGCGCGGGCCGAAGTGGCGAATCACTCCGAACGCCAGCAGAAAGACCCCCGCTGAAACCGCTGCCAGGATGATCAGGGAGATATCGATGGTGCGATGCAGGCGCTGGCGGCTTCGGCAGCGTTCGCAGGCAGTGAAGTGGTCTTCGTAGTCGCCGCGCATCTCGGGGGCGATGCCGGAGATGTCATAACGCCAGCCTGCCAGGATTTTGCCTACGATAGGATCGACACACACACTCATAAGCGGTACTGATCGTCCTACAGGCGGATCGGTTGCATACTTTCCGCTTGCGATGCCAGCATCACGCGGTTGCATAACAGCGTGCGCCGCCCACCCAGCGCCTTTTCCGCCGCCGTCCGAGCCAGTTCCGGGTGATTATTCTGCTCGGAAAGGTGCGCCAACACAATGTAGGATGCATTCCCATCATAGTCGGTGACAAAGAAATTCGCGAGTGCATCATTCGAAAGGTGACCAACCCGGCTCATGACCCGCTGCTTGACTGACCAGGGATAAGGCCCGCTGCGCAGCATCTCCACGTCATGGTTGGACTCTAGCATCAGCACATCGCAGGCGCGCAACTGGTCGCATACGCTGGGTGGGATGTAGCCCAGATCGGTCGCAATAGCCACCTTCACCCCCTCGGCGCGGAAGGTGAAACCTACCGGATCGGCAGCGTCATGAGGGATGGTGAAAGGCATGATAGCGATGTCGCCGATATGGAAACATCGCCCGGAAGAAAAGAATTCGATCCGCTCGGTATCGGGCGGTTCCCCCGTGGCATCACGAACCGAGCGCACCCATGCCTGGTGGGTAGCGCCGGTCATAAAGACCGGAATTCGCAGCTTCCTGGCCAGCACCAGTAGTCCATAGACATGGTCACTGTGCTCGTGCGTTACCAGGATGGCGGAGAGCGAGTGGGGATCGTCTCCGGCCACCTTCATGCGCTTGAAGACCTCGCGGCAGGAGACTCCCGCGTCTACTAGAATGCGCGTCGAAGAGCTCTCGACGATTGCGCTGTTTCCCCGGCTACCGCTTGCCAACACCGAGACTGCAACACCCATGGGCTGAGGATACTCGCCGCTACTGTGGAAACGCGATAACTTTTTGGGTAGCCCATACCTTTGAGCAGTGCCGTGGAGGTAAAAACGGACCCCCTGCCTGAATCTGGAAACTTCACTGCTGGAACATTTCTACCGAGCTGGTTGCGCTGGTGGGCAGCGCCCAGAACTCGGCCGGAGAAATCATGTACAGAATGGCTGCCGCGCCGCCATTCAGCGTAATTACCCCCCGGCCACTGCCGACCACGGTGTAGCTCCCGGTGGAACTCTGGTTTGGGGAAAGGCCGCTCGCGCCGTTGGCATAAGTTACGAAACTGACGGCTGACACACCGTCTGCAGCAGCAGCGTCCACTTCAGTGCTGGCGCCGGCCGTGATGGGCGGGATAGAACCTCCGGCGTAATTCCCCGAGAACGATGACGCCGTAAAGGGAGGAGCCTGGGCTTGGGTGAAACCAAAAATTACGCCGGGGTCGCTTCCAATCATGAATCCCTGGTCTGGGCTTACCAGATAGAGAACCGGATCAGGAGTCGCAATGCCCGAATTGCTCAGCCTCACCCGCCCATTCGAAGCCACGCTGTAGGTCCCGCTCCCCGCTACGGATGACAAAGTGCCACCGGCGTTTTGATCAGCGCTGACGACGACATCGCCAGTTCCGGGAGCAGCGGTCAAAAGTCCTACCTGACTTTGCGGCGTCGCACTGCCGCCAGAGATCTCCAGGGCGCTGGTTTCAAACACACTTCCGCCTAACGAAGTTGTCTGAAAGGCTCCGGGCGTGCTCTGCTTGAGGATGGTTCCAGCGACCAGACGCCGGCTCTGGCCCACGATCTGGTCAATCTCGACCGCCAGCAGCTCGCTCGCGGAGACGACATAGAAGCTGTAATTAGTGGTGCCCTGGCCAGTCACGCTGATCGCCATGGTTCCGCGGCCGCTCGCAGAGCCTGAGGGAATGGAATAGCTGCCGGTAAACGTTGCCGCGTGCGTAGCGCCGGTGCTGCCATCCTGATCGAGTTCGCCGGCGCTCAGGCCTCCGGCTCCATCCGCCGAAAATTCTCCGGCCTCGCCATAGCGGTTGCCCTGCGGGTCGGCTCCGAGGAAGCCGAAGGCAAAGCCGCCCGTGATCTGAGCGGTGGCGAACGCGCTGGTGTCCTGTTTCAAGAGAACGCCTGCGGCCTGCGCGCCAGTGGTATCGAATTCGATGAGGCGGGCATTGCCGTTGGCCATCATCGATAGCGCGAAGGTACGTCCCAGCCCGGTGAAAGTCATAGTCCCGAGATTCTCAAGCCCGATCAGATAGCTGCCGCTGAAGCTCTGATTAAGCTGCAGATTCGCCGGGTCGTTGGTGTCAATCACGCCGTTGGTGATATCTCCGGCGCCGTCGGCCGCAAAGCTTCCTGCCGCCATGAAGCGGCCATTAGGATCGAACCCATTCACCAGGAATGCGTAGTTGCCGTTGAGCTTGGAATTGTTGACCGCGTTGGGATCCACCGTAATACTGAGGTCGGCGCTGGCGGTCGCGGCAGGCTTGGCCGAATCGGTCACTTCCACCGTGAAGTTGGTGGTGCCGGCGGTGGTGGGCGTACCGGAGATGATTCCGGAGGTGCTCAAAGGCGAGAATCCGGGCGGCAAGCTCCCCGCGATGATCTTCCAGGTATACGGTGCCGTCCCGTTGAGAGCTTGCAGGGCTTCGAGGTAGGCTTCGCCCACTGTGCCGTTAGCCAGAGATCGGGTGGCTACGCTCAATGCGGGAGGCGGCGCGATGATGATGGTGAACGACTGGCTCAGCGGTGTTCCGGAAGCATCGCTCACTTGTACCGTAAAGTTGAAGCTGCCAACCACCGTGGGAATCCCGGAGACGGAAACCGAGGTACCGCTGCTCGTAGACAAGGTCAATCCGGGAGGCAGAGCTCCCGAAATAATGGCCCAGGTAAAGGGGGTAGCCGCTCCTCCGGCCGAAATGGCCCCGCTGTATGGGACACCCAAGGTCCCGCTTTCGAGCGAGCTGGAAGTGAAGGCGAAAACTGCATCGATGGTGATCGACAGACTTGTCGTGACGCTGGTATTGGTAATCGAGGTCGCGGTCACGGTTGCCGACGTATTGGCGGAGAGGACGCTGGGTGCAACGTAAGTCACAGAGGTGATGCTGGAGTCGCTGAGAACGCCCGGGCCGGAAAGAGTCCACGTCACGCCGGCATTGGTCGAGTCATTCGAGACAGTCGCCGTAATGCTCTGGGTGGCACCTTGGTTGATGGTCGGCGTAGTGCTCGGAGAAAGCGAAATGGAGATGCCCGAACCCCCATGACAGCCCGAAAGCAGAACACTTGCTCCCGCCCCAAGGGCGAGCAGTAGAACTCTGAACCTGGCCACAGTCTTCCTTTGCACCTGGATTTGGCGATGAACGCCCGGAACTTCAACAAATCATTGGGGATGTAATTGCTGCGATGGATTGCAAGGCTTTCCCCATGCGCTCTGCTGTTTCCGATCTAAACACTTAAGAACGTCAAATTATGTAAAGATTTGGTAATGACTCGTAAAACCCGGGTCTCTTCGGCAGTCTATATGATGCAGACTACTTGCCGGAAAGTTCGTTGAGCAAGCGGCGCAGGACGGATCCACCATAGGCCCCCGCAATGCCGGTGAGGAATCCCAGGCAGGACTCATACAGCTGTGCCCGATAGGGCTTCTCGGTCAGAAACAAATAAGCCAGCAGCTGCAGGATCGGGACAAACACGCCGACCAGTAGGATCCAGCGCCAGGGCCGCTGGGGGCGAAGCACACCCAGGAGCATGGTGGAGACCAGAACGAACAAGGCGGTCAGCAGCAGATCGCCGACCGTCACATCAAGTACGCCAGCGCCCAGGCCGAGGCAAATAGCCAAGCTGTAGGCAGCTGTATCGCCATGGTTATCGGACCCCATGAATTTCCCGACTTTCTTGTCTGTCCGAGGGCCAGCAAAGAACCTAGGAACTCCTGGCTACGCCCTCCGCCGCCATCCGGTGAAGCTGGTTGACCGTGTTCCAATTTCTGGCTGTGGCGGTGACACCCAAAACTTTTTCCAGCACAGCCCCGCTCAGCTTCGCCTGGCCCATTCCGTTGCGGTAATAGAGATAAACTTCCAAACGGCCGCAGTGCAGGCGCTCATCTCTCGTCGCCCAGATTTCGAGCTTCCTGGCGGCATCTGGCTTCGGCGACTGCGACAGGAAGGCGATATAAACTTTGCCAGGTTCGGCTTGGCTCTCTTTGAGGAATGGATTTGCGCCGATTGCTGTGGCCAGTTCCTCCGGGGTTCTCGAGATAACCGAGGCAGGAAATCCAAACTCCGCCACAATGGCTTCCTCAATTTTTTTCGACACAGCCGCTGATGTGATCTTGCCGGCGCTGAAAACCACGTTCCCGCTCTGAATGTAGGTTCGCACCTGGGTAAAGCCGAGCGTTTCACACAAGGCGCGCAATTGGTCCATGGGCACACGCTTGTGCCCGCCTACGTTGATGCCGCGGATCAGAGAAATGAACGTTGGCATATGATTGTGGATTTTCGTCACCACCGAAAGGCCCCGCCGTCCTTCGCAAAGAACGCGAGGGCCAGGGCATCCGCACTCGGGGCGAACTAATACTTATAAAATCCTCTCCCGCTCTTTCTTCCCAGCCAGCCGGCGTCGACCATCTTGATCAGCAGCGGGCATGGCCGATACTTGGGATCTCCGAGGCCATCGTGCAGCACGCGCATGATGTCGAGGCAGACGTCGAGGCCGATGAAATCCGCCAGGGTCAACGGCCCCATGGGATGCGCCATGCCCAACTTGAACACTTCATCGACCGCTTCCGGCGTGGCCACGCCCTCCCTCACCGCGTACATGGCTTCGTTGAGCAGCGGCATCAGCACCCGGTTGGAAACGAAGCCGGGCGCGTCGTTCACTTCCACAGGAGTCTTCTCCAGCTTCAGCGAAAGCTCGCGGACAGTCTGAAAAGTATCGTCCGCCGTGGCCAGGCCACGAATGACTTCTACCAACTTCATGACCGGCACGGGATTGAAAAAGTGCATGCCGATGACTTTCTCCGGCCGCTTCGTCAAAGCGCCCAGTTTTGTGATGGAAATGGATGAAGTATTGGAGGCCAGAATCACCCTCGGACGGCAGATCCGGTCGAGGTCGCGGAAAATCTCAGCCTTGATGTCGAACTTCTCGGTGGCTGCCTCTATCACAAAATCGCAGTCCGCGAGCTTTTCGCGATCGAGCGCAGGCGCGATGCGGCCGAGCGTCGCCGCCTTGTCTGCGGCCGCGAGCTTGCCCTTTGCCACCTCGCGATCCAGATTCTTGGCGATGGTTTCCAGCCCACGGTCCAGAAAGCGCTGTTCCACATCGCACAGGACCACCGAGTATCCGCTGCGGGCAAAGACGTGGGCGATGCCGTTTCCCATCGTCCCAGCGCCGATCACTCCCACGCGCTCAATGGTCATGGGCAGAGTCCTCCCTGAAAACCTCAAAGTCTAACATCTCAGGAGTGGGAAGGCGTCATTTCGAAGCCCCGCGTTTTTGCCAGGGGGGCGAGGGATCTGGCGTGCGTTTTCGGCAAACGCCGAGGCGGTCCGCTCGGGATGATTTCCGGAGAATGCTAGGAACTACTCGCGGTCCAGACTCTCTTCGACCGAGACTTTTCCGTTTTTCTCGACCGCAATCACCTTGTGAATGCTCTTGTATCCGGAGAGCGTGATGTCTACCTCGTAATTCCCCGGGTTCAGGTAGAACTCGACCGGCGACATTTTGTCCAGAATGCGGTTGTTAATCGCAATCTGGGCGCCCTTGGGCTGTGTCTTGATGCTCACGGTGCCCATGCCGGCGGTATCGGAGCCACCGAAGAGTTTGCCGAACTTGCGGCCGATCTTGATGTCGTCGGTGTTGCCAAGGGCCCGCAGGGTCGCCGAAAGGTGTGTGGTCTGACCAATCTGCAGGTTGGCGGTAGTGGTTTCGTCGAGATACCCCTGCTTCTTGAAGACGAAGGTGTGATCCCCGGCTTTATCCACCCCAATTTGCGCGGGCGTCACTCGACCGGTGTTCTTTCCATCCATCCACACCATCGCTCCCGACGGATCAGTGCTCGCCGAGACGGTAGCCGACAACAGCCCCAACTGCACGCTGATCATGGAGCGGCTTCCGGAAAGCACGTCGATGGTTCGCGTCTCGGCCACATAGCCGGGTTTGCTGATCACCACCGTGTGTTGCCCGGGTGTGAGGCCGGTGAGACTGAACGGCGTGACGGATCTTGTGTCTCGCCCATCGACCTGGATTTGTGCTCCCTGAGGAGTCGAGTCGATGCTCAATGCTCCCGGAATGATCGCGGGAGCCGCCGGCGGAAGGATCTTCCTCTTTTTGCTATTGGCTTTGGCGTACTTGGGCGTGATGGAGACTGCGGGAGGCGTTTCAACTACAGGTTCCGGTGTTACTTGCGGTGCAGGCGCGGGCTGAGTAACTGCCGGAGCTGGATTCGAAGCTGTCTCCGCCGGAGCCGGGGTGGCCGCTGGAGCTGACTGGGTTGCCTGGTCATCATCGGCATCTTCCGAGTGAATGTGGTAAGTAATTCCAGCCACGATCAGGAGAATCACGGCTACCGCTCCGCCAATCGTATAGAAGAAGAGTTTGGGCGGTGTGCCTTTAATTTCGCTGGCCGCCTTCTTGGCGACGTCCCCGACCGGGATTCTTGGTTTCTGTGGACGTACGGTTTTGACGACAGGCGGCTTGATCGCTTCAACCGGCTCCGGCTGCTCTTCGATCGCAGGCGGTGGCGGAGGCTCGGGAGCGATGTAGACTTCTTTCAGTGGCGGCAACTCGTCGATTTCGGAGAAGCTCCTCGCTTTCGTAGCGGCGGGCCGGTTGTCATTCATCATCGGGTCGACAGTGATCCTCGGCGTCTGCACTTCTGGCTCTTCCAGGGTTGCCGCTGACATGTGCGCTTCCTGCTCGGCTGCCGCTTCGACGGTTGCTTTCACACAATTGCTGATGAACTGCGCCGTAGGATCGAGTTTGGGAGAGGTGGGCGTGTTGCCCTCGGAAACATTCTCCAGTGCGCCACCCCAACCCGCTCCGGCTGCAGCTGCTTTGGCGGCCAACGGAGGCTGAGCTGCCACTTCTTTCTTCCTGGCGACCGCTGCCGGAGGAGGCGCGATTGGTGCAGGCGGCTTGGCGGCAGCCACGGGTTTCGGAGCCGGCGGTTTCACTTCGAGCTTGGGCTCCACCTTGACGGCGGCGGCCGGCGATTTTCCCAGCGTGGTCTTCGCCGGATTTTCTTTGCACTTTTCCAGATCGTTAACCAACTCCTGCCCCGACTGATACCGCTCCTCGGGGGCCTTGGCCAACGCTTTCATGATCACCGCACTCAGCGCCGGGTGAATCTTGCCGTTGATTTGGTTCACCGGAGCAGGGTGGCTCTCCAGAACGGCTTCGCGGACCTGCGCACAGTCGTCACCGGCGAAAGCCTTACGCTCCGTCACCATCTCGTAAAAAATGGCTCCCAGGCTAAACAGGTTCGAACGCGCGTCGACCGGGTCGCCGCGCAATTGTTCGGGAGACATATAATGCAGAACTTCGGGAGCCTTGCCGGAGGCCTGCGCGAGAAATGCGCCCAGGCCGGAAGCTCCGAAAGAAAGTATTTTTGCGATGCCGTCCCATTGCACCATGATTTTGGACGGCTCAAGACTGTAATGGACCACCTTGCGGACGTGTGCGTGGTCGAGACCCTGGCAGCTCTGCCGGGCAATATCTTGCAGATCCCAGATGGAGAAGCCCTCTTTCCGCGCCAGCATGGTGGCGATGCTGTTTCCCTGCACATATTCCATCGAGGCGCACAGATAACCATCCGCCTCGGTGGCACTGTGCAGCACCGCAATGTTATGACTGGCGAGAACCTTGCAGGCTTCGGCTTCTTCCAGGACCCGCTTCACCATCTCCGGACCCTGTTCGCCCAAAGCATCCAGCCGGATGGCCTTCAGGGCAACGGTTTGGCCGCCTTCCGTGTCGGTCGCTTTGTAGACCGAGCTGACCTCGGAGTGCGCAATTTCACTGATGATTTCGAAACGCCCGATTTTGTTCGACATTTGTTCCTACCTTCGCGCAAGCGAAAGAGCAACCGTCCCGGTCGCGTGGAATCTGGCGTTGGTTCCTGAGGGAGGAATGAGGCTAGGATATCCGCTGAGCCGACGGAAGGGGAGTTACGAAAGTGACTGTAAATTCGATTTGCAAAGCAGATAAAGTCTCTTGAGCCTGAGTTGCTGCGCGTAACTATCCTGCCCTCTATATCGTTATTCACTATATTAGGATGACATTTGTCACCCCGCCGCGATGACGATCTCCCCTGGTATCTCCGTGCCGCCGGAAAGACGATGGAACTGAGAGAGCGCGAAGCGGGGAACGACTCGCCGTCCGGCGGTTGTTATCCTGCGACAGGTTCGGCTATGCTGAATAAATCCCAGGGTAGCGTCCCAGGCGTGGTGTCTCCCGGAGTTGGCCGATGACTTTGACCCGTTTTGTCCGAAAAAACGCCCTTCGCAACAAACGCCGCAGCATCCTGACTTTGCTGAGCATTAGCTTCTCGTTGCTTTTGCTGACCGTCATGATGACCGTCTGGCGGGCGTTTTACAACGACCAGGGCAGCGCCGAGTCGGCCGAGCGGCTGATCGTCCGCCACAAGGTCTCCCTGGCGCAGTTCTTGCCCATATCTTATCGCGAGAGAATCCGCTCCATTCCGGGTGTGAAGAATGTAGTCAACGAGACCTGGTTTGGCGGCCAATATAAAGACGACAAGCCAGAGAATTTCTTCGCTCAGTTTGGCACCGACCCCAACGAGATCTTCGAAGTACAGAGGGATTTCCATATCCCGGCTGACCAGCTCGAGGCCTGGAAGAAAGACCGCGCCGGCTGCGTAGTCGATGCCGAGCTGGCAAAGAAGCACGGATGGAACGTCGGCGACCGCATCAATATCAAGGGTACGATCTTTCCGCTCAACCTGGAGTTAACCATCCGCGGCATCTTTACCGCGCCGGCTTCCACAGAAACGCTTTATTTCAACAACACCTATATCGACGAAGGTTATTCGCGGATAAAAGGCTTTGTAGGATTCTTCGGTGTTCTGGCGGATTCCCCTCAATCGGTGCCGGAAGTGGCCAAAGCGGTGGATTCGGGCTTCCGTAACTCCGACTGGCCCACCAAATCGGAAAGCGAGAAGGCCTTCAATCTCGATTGGATTGCCATGCTGGGGAACGTGAAGGCGTTTATCTTAAGCATCTGCGCTGCAGTGGTATTCGCCACGCTGCTGGTCTCAGCCAATACCATGGCCATGTCGATCCGCGAACGCACCCGGGAAGTGGCGTTGCTGAAGACGCTGGGCTTCACCCGCGGCGCAGTCCTCGGCTTGTTTATGAGCGAGTCCATCAGCCTGGCGGCGCTGGGCGGATTGCTGGGAGCTTTGGCGGCATCGGGGCTCATTTTTCTGATGGCGCACTCCTCTCAGGGTGGTTTTCTCTTTACCAATCTGAAGACCAGCGTTCCGACCATGCTGGTTGCGGTGGGCGTGGGAGCGGGGGTGGGCCTGGTCAGCTCGTTTGTGCCTGCTTATAACGCATCGCGGCGAAACATTGTGGAGGGTCTGCGGCATATCGGCTGAGCGCAAACACCATGGCAATTCCCCTGCAATACAATATTCGGAACCTGAGGCTGCGTAAGAGTGCGACGGTGATGACCGCGCTCGGCATCGCGCTTACGGTCACCACTGCGATCTTCATTATGGCGCTGCTCGCCGGCCTGAATGCGGCCTTTCGCGGCAGTGGCAATCCTTTAAATGTCCTGGTTTTGCGCAAGGGCGCGACCGCGGAACTGGCCGCGGGTGGAGTGGACCGCGATGCTTTGCCCATCATGAAAGACCTTGCCGGGGTAGCCCACGATCCGCAAGGGCAGCCTATGGTTTCCGGGGAAGATTTGCTGGTGATTGTTCTGCCGCGCAACGATGGAACTGGCGACGCTAATGTAACCGTTCGCTTCATGACCGGGATGGGCATGGAAATGCGCCCGGAGGTGAAGATCAAGACCGGCCGCTGGTTCACTCCCGGGCAGCGCGAAATCGTGGTCAGCGAATCAATTCACAAGCGCTTTGCGCAAGCCAATATCGGCGATCAGATGTGGATTGGCAAAGGACCCTGGTCGGTGGTAGGCATCTTCGACTCCGGCGGTTCGTCGCACGATTCCGAGATTTGGGGCGACATCAATCAGCTTGCAGCCGATTTCGACCGCTCGACGTACAACTCGGTTCTTCTTCGCGCCACCGATCCGGTGGCTGCCGACGCCTTGAAGAATCGGGTGAACGACGACCAGCGGCTGAAGTTGAACGGCATGCTCGAAACCGATTACTGGGCCAAGCAAACCAAGTCGGGAGCGCCCATCAAGTTTGTGGGCACCATTGTGGCCATTATTATGGCGATCGGGTCCTGCTTTGCCGCCATGAACACCATGTATGCCGCGGTCGCCTATCGCTCCCGGGAAATTGCTACCTTGCGAGTCATCGGATTTTCGCGTCCCAGTATTCTGACATCATTCGTTTTCGAATCGGTCCTGCTATCGATCCTGGGCGCAGCGGTAGGTATTTTGCTGATGCTGCCCTTTAATGGCATGACCACGGGGACGAACAATCCGGTCACCTTCAGCGAGGCGGTGTTCAGTTTGCAAATGACACCCGCGGTCCTGATCACGGCTGTTCTCTTTGCTGTGGTGATGGGCTTGTTCGGAGGCATCGCACCAGCATGGCATGCCGCACAGCGTGAGATTCTGGCCGCGCTGAGGGATTAGTCGAATATGCCGCTCGATACCAAACACGCCGATTTGCAAAGTTTGCGCATCGACCGTTCGGCTCCTGACGGGGAACCGCCGGGTTGGGCTCGCCGCTACATCGTGATTGGCATCGCTCTGGTGGCATTGCTGAGCGTAGGAGCACTCGCTTACCGGTTGTTCTCCTCCGACGTTCCCGAAGTCGAAGTCGCCCGCGCAACCGCAGAAGACTCCAGTCCGGCCGGCAGCGTAGTTCTTACCGCGAGCGGCTACATCGTTCCTCATCACAAGATCAACGTGAACTCCAAGGTGACCGGTCGAGTGGCCTGGATCGGGGTCGAGAAGGGCGACAAGGTGAAGCAGGGACAGGTACTGGTCCGGCTGGAAGATGACGAGTTCCGCGCCCAGTATGAGCAAGCCAGGGGAGCCACGGAGAACGCCCGCGCTTACCTGCAGGAACTGGAAAACGGGTCACGGCCGGAGGAGATCGATCAGGCGCAGCACAATCTCGACGAAGCCCGCGCTACTCTGACGAACGACAAACTTACCCTGGACCGCGATCGCGACCTGTGGACTGGCGGCGTAGTGTCCCGGCAGGCATTTGACGATGCCACGGCCAAGTTTGCCGCTGACCAGGAGCGGGTGAATTCGCTGGAAAAAGCCTACCGCCTGGCGAAGATCGGACCGCGCTCCGAGGAAATTACGCGCGCCAAAGGGGCCCTGTTGCAGGCCGAAGGGCAGGAGGCTTACGCCAAGTCATGGCTGGATGCCACTGTGATTCGAGCCCCGGTCGATGGCACAATTCTTGAGCGCACCGCGGAGAAAGGCGAACTGGTCACGGCTCAGTTTGCCAGCGGCGCGGAGGGTGGACCGCAGGGTCAGGTGGTCGCTCTCGCCGACCTGAACGACATTCAGGTCGAACTCGACATTGCGCAGGACGATTTCGCCAAGCTCGGTCCAAAGCAGAAGGGGATTGTTACCGTGGATGCCTATCCCGACCGCAAGTGGGATGGCGTAATTCATGAGATTTCACCGGAAGCCAATCGGCAAAAGGCCACGGTGCAGGTGAAAGTGCAGATTCTGAACCCCGACCAGTACCTGCGCCCGGAGATGAACGCTACCGTGAAATTTCTGGCGAGCGAGAATAGGCCGGCCAGTTCACAACCGTCAGGAATTCTGGTGCCTACTTCGGCCGTGCGGGATCGTGATGGCAAGAAGATCGTTTTGCTTGCATTCAACGGAAGAGCTTTGCAGCGCGAGGTGCAAGTCATCTCGCAACGCAGCAACGGCATTCTGGTCGGTGGTCTGACCGGAGGAGAGAATGTCATCACTGCTGCGCCGCCAAACCTCAAAGACGGCGACAAAATCAAGATCAAGGGACAATCATGAGCACTGCTACAGTCATCAATACTGCCACCCAAACGAAAGTCGTGCAGGTGCGCAATGTCAGCAAGGTTTTCAAGCGCGATGCCTTCGAGGTGAAAGCGCTCGACGATGTGTCGATTGAAATTGCGAGCGGAGAATTTCTCGCCCTCATGGGTCCTTCGGGTTCGGGCAAGACCACGCTGCTGAATATGATCGCGGCCATCGACCGCCCCACCTCCGGCGAGTTGCTGGTTCTCGGCGACAATGTGTTCCGTTTCAACGATGGTCAGGCGGCGCGCTGGCGCAACGAACACATTGGATATGTTTTCCAGACTTTCAATCTGATTCCGGTTCTGACCGCTTTCGAGAATGTCGAACTGCCGCTTCTGCTCACCAAGCTGAATTCATCACAACGGCGCGACCACGTGATGACGGCTCTGAAACTGGTGGGGCTGGAGGAACGCGTAAACCATCTGCCAAAGCAGCTTTCCGGCGGTCAGGAGCAACGTGTGGCCATCGCCCGGGCCATCGTCAGCGATCCTACTCTGCTGCTGGCGGATGAACCGACCGGGGACCTCGACAGCCACTCGGCCACCGACATTCTTGAAATTTTGAAAAAGCTGAACGAAGAGTTTCACAAGACCGTAGTGATGGTTACGCACGATCCACACGCTGCGTCTTACGCCCACGTCACTCGCCACCTGGAGAAAGGGATGTTGCTGCCAGCATAGCGGAGTTGTCCGTTTTCGCGTCAGTGTTCGAAAACGGACAGCGGAAGGCAAGCCAGTGGGAGTGAAAATCGCAGGAGAATCTGGCCGGCGTTCCGCTTATGCGAGGGGTACGCTCGCCTGCTGGCTGCGCACGGCGATGGGTGCTGGTTCAGAAATCCACTGCCACGCCCTCCGTCCGTTTTCGCGCACAATACTTTGCGCTTCTCCGTATTCGACCAGGCGGTTAAGGACCGTGGTGACCGACGCCAAGGGATCTTTATGCCGCAACAACACTGCCGGCATCCTGTCCTGAATGCGTTCGCAGACCTCGCGCACGCTCAGCGAACCGCCGGCCTCCATTAGAACCATGCGGCAGGCTTTGGTGAATCCCGGCTGGCGCCCAGCGGTTTTGCGGTCCACCAGCTCCAGCAAGTCTTCACCCAGAATTTCGTCCCCGAAAAGGTTGGCTAGACCTGCAATGGTTTGCTTCAATGTGCCGATTCGTTTCATGATATCCGCACGCTGGCGCATCAACTGCCGCAGTTCTTCGTGCGCCGTTTTTACTACCTCATGGACGTGAGGATCGCCATTGTTGAGAAGAGTCCCGCCCGTCGTACGACCGTCTTGCATGACCTGCCTCCAGAATCCCCCGCTGCTGGCGTGCATAGCCACCCCTGGCTTTGCACATTCTGTTATCAGAGTACGCAGACATTCGCGTATTGGTTCCCAAGAATCGACTGCGCCTTGATAGCCATCGTGTGGTGTCCGCTTTTGGGACTTGCCATACTCTGACAATCACCGCAACACACTGTCACATTAGACGCTGACAGCACTGAAAAGTATGGCAATTTACCAAAATGTGACAACCACTTCGAATCGTGGGATTAACGGCGCTGGCATGGGGACGAATTGGCTACAGGGGCGAAAAGTGGAGCGCGAGATTCCCCAAGGATACAATTTGTAAGAATGCGACGACGATGATCTGAGCCGCAACCGGCGTTTGGCTTAGTCCGCGAAACCGTCTGGTTGGCTCACGGCGCCGACATGGGCTTCGTGGTCGACGAAATGGCGGCCGGCCACCAGCGCACTCCGATTGACCTCCAGCAGGGCGACCTTCTTGACCTTATCCTCGATGACGCGCATCGCGGTAGCGGAGGCGAGGCACTCTGTTTCTTCTAATAATGCGCCCAGCATCACGATATTGGTGGCCTTGGTAGAGCCGAGCCCATCGGCAATCTCGGACGCGGGGATGCACACCGTCCGCGCCTGAGGCTTGGGGAAATCTTCAGGCAGCCGGTCGCGGTTATAGAGAATCAACCCGCTTGCCGTCACCTGATGGGCAAACTTCCGCAACGAGATTTCGTTCATGGCGATCAGGACATCAGGATGGGAGATCAGTGGCGAACCGATGCGTTCGGTTGAGAAGCACACATGACAATGGGCGCTGCCGGAACGCATCTCCGGCCCGTAGGATGGCAGCCAGCTTACTTCGAGGCCCTCACGCATTCCCGCTTCAGTGAGCAATTGGCCGAGCAGAAGGACGCCCTGACCGCCGAATCCCGCGATCTTGATGCTGAAATCCTTGAAGTGATGATGGTGCGCCACTTTGGCGGACTGCGCATCAGCTTCCTGCCTGGCCGCGATTTCAAGCACCTCGGCAACCGGCCGTTGCGGCGGCGCATTGTTCGGCGGCATTTCCAGCTTACGATCGCGGAAGACGTTCAGCGGAAATGTAGGAATCATTTTTTCGGCGATCCACCGGCGCGCCTCCACCGGATCCTTGTTCCAGATGGTCGGACAAGGCGAGAGGATTTCTACGAAGGAAAAGCCTGCGCCATCGCGCTGCAACTCCAGAGCCTTCCGCACTGCGCGTCGCGCCTTCATGATGTTCTTATTGTCGGAAAGCGCCACCCGTTCGATATAGACCGGAGCCTCGAGTGTCGCCAGCATCTCTGCCATGTGGATCGGGAAGCCTTCATTCGATGGCCGCCGGCCCCACGGAGAAGTAGTGCTTTTCTCGCCGACCAGCGTGGTGGGTGCCATCTGGCCGCCCGTCATTCCGTAAATGGCATTATTCAGGAAGAAAACCGTAATTTTCTCGCCGCGATTCGCCGCATGCACGATCTCCGCGGTCCCGATCGCTGCTAAATCGCCGTCGCCCTGATAGGAAATGACAATCTTGTCGGGGCAGGAGCGCTTCAAAGCAGTAGCCGAGGCGGGAGCTCGACCATGCGCCACTTGCACGTTGCCCACGTCAAAATAGTAATAAGCGAAAACCGAGCACCCAACCGGACTCACGAAGATAGTCCGGTCCTGAACCCCGAGGTCCTGCAGAGCTTCGGCGATCAACTTGTGCGCCACGCCGTGCCCGCAGCCCGGACAATAATGCGTCTGGTGCTTCAGTTCCCCCTTGCGCTCGTACAAATCGTAAAAGACCGGCGACTTGCTGTGAATTACTTCGTAGCCATTCTTGCTGTTTCCGGCTTCGGCTAAGATCTGGTTGCTGTCGTTTGCCATGGCTTTGTGCCTCTTCCTGCGCCCCTAGATCAGAGCACCGACGCGATCGATCACCTGCCCGTGCAATTCCTCGACGGACGGAACATTGCCACCCACACGCCCGTAGAACTCGATCGGGACTGTGCCGTTCAACGCCAAACGGACATCTTCCAGCATCTGCCCGTTGCTCAGCTCCACATCCAGTACCTTTTGCACTTTGGACGCCGCATCTACCAGCGCTTTCGAGGGAAATGGCCATAGCGAAATGGGCCGGAACAGGCCTGCTCTTACTCCCTCGCGGCGCAGGCTGTCGACGGTTGACCGCAGTACGCGCGATACAATGCCGAATCCCACCAACAGGATTTCCGCATCCTCGCAGCGGTAGAGCTCATAACGCGCCTCCGCCTGTTCGCAGCGGATATACTTGGCTTCCATCTCGCGCTCATGCTCTTCCAGTTCGTCCGGCTCGAGACAAATGGAGCTGATGAAATTTGCCCGGGTCTCGGGAGTTCCCTTTACCGCCCATGGTTTTTCCGGCGCCACCACTTCGCGGTATTCCAACTCGAGCGGCTCCATCATTTGTCCAACGAAGCCGTCGGTCATCAACACCGCAGGATTGCGATACTTGTCCGCCAGCTCGAAGGCGAGTACGGTGAGATCCGCCATCTCCTGCACCGAGGCGGGCGCCAGCACGATGTTGCGATAGTTCCCGTGGCCTCCGCCCTTCACGATAGCGAAGTAATCGCTTTGCTCGGGAGCGATATTGCCCAATCCCGGCCCGCCCCGCACCACATCCACGACAACGCACGGCAGTTCGGCACCGGCCAGGTAGGACATGCCTTCCTGCATCAAGCTGAGGCCGGGGCCAGAGGAAGCGGTCATGACGCGGACCCCGGCCGCAGCTGCGCCGTACACCATGTTGATGGCGGCGACTTCGCTCTCCGCCTGCAGAAACGTTCCACCCACCTGCGGAATATAGAGTGCCGCAGATTCGGCAATTTCGCTGGCCGGAGTAATCGGATAACCATAGTAGGCACGGCAGCCGGCAAGAATCGCCCCTTTGACTACAGCGACGTTTCCCTTACAGAGCTGGCGCATGTTCTCCTCCTGGCAGCGACGCAATCAGTTTGTGAGGAGCGGACAACCGATACACGGTGATCGCCCCCGGCTCGGGGCAGCAATAGAAACAAATGCCGCAACCGGTACAGTTTTCGCCGATGTAACGCGCCGGATGAACCCCGTAGGCGCTGAGCTCTGGCGCCAGCACCAGGCATTTCGGCGGGCAGGATTCGATGCACAACCCGCACCCTTTGCACTCCTCGACGTCGACCGTTACCTTACCGCGCGCCTGGCCCGCCATATCTCACCTCGCTGTCGCAGTCTCAGCGGCTATCGAACGCTGCAGCCACTTGGTTTTTTCACAATACGTGTAGAGCTCTTCCCGGAACTTGGGATGGGCAATTTCCACCAGCGCCTTCGCCCGCTCGCGAATGCTCTTGCCATGCAGATAAGCCACTCCATATTCGGTAACGACATAACGAATCAAACCGCGCGAGGTCACTACCCCGGCTCCGGGGCTCAACATAGGAACGATGCGCGACAGCGTTCCGTTCTTGGCCGTCGAAGGCAGCGCGATGATCGGCTTACCAGCTTTAGAGCGGGAAGCGCCGCGTAGGAAATCGACTTGCCCGCCGATTCCGCTGTAGAACGATGTGCCAATCGAGTCGGAGCACACCTGTCCGGTCAGATCCACCTGCAGCGCCGAGTTAATCGCCACCATATTGTCATTGCGGGCGATGAAAAGCGGATCGTTGGTGTAGGCTGTCGGATGAAATTCGAAGATAGGATTATTGTCCACAAAATCGAACAATTCTTGTGTCCCCAGCGCAAATCCCAGAATGATCTTGCGCGGCTTGAACGTTTTGCGAGCGCCGTTGATCACCCCCGCCTCGATGAGCGGAATCACACCATCAGAAACCAGTTCCGTGTGAACTCCAAGATCCTTGCGGTCCATGAGAAATGGCAACACCGCGTCGGGAATGCCTCCGATCCCGGTCTGCACCACCGCGCCATCCTCGATGAGAGTGGCGACGTTGCGGGCGATCGCCACGTGCATCGGCGATGGTTCGGGCTTTGCCAGGGCGCACAGCGGGCGCGCGGACTCGACGATGGCATCGATGTCGCTCACGTGAATGAAACTGTCGCCATAAGTTCGCGGCATCTGCGCATTCACCTGCGCCACCACGTGACCGGCGCATTTGGCCGCAGTAAGGGTCGTGTCCACACCCACGCCGAAGCTGCAGAATCCATGGAGATCCGGAGGCGACACCTCGATGAGCGCAACATCCAGCGGCATGGCGCCGCTTTCGAATAACTGCTCAATCTCGCTCAGGTGAATTGGCGTGTAGTCGGCGCGGCCCTCGTTGACGGCTTCGCGCACATTGCCGCCGATGAACATGGCGTTGTGGCGAAAGTGCCCGGCCATTTCAGGTGCGACGTAAGGAGCCGCGCCTAACGTCATCATGTGGACAATCTCCACGTTGTGTACGAAGGGGGCGCGCCGCATCAGGGCTTCCACCAGCGTCTCCGGCTCGGCGCATCCCGGTTGAATGTAGACACGCATTCCCGACCGCACGCAGGAAAGCGCTTCGTCCGCCGTCACCAACTTTTCACGATAGCCGGTCTGCCACGTCATCATTCCTCCCCGTCAATTGCCTTTGCCCACCACTGATGTTTCCCTGAGGCCGGCCGCGATCGCCTGTTCGTAACCTAAAGCGGCGTAAAAAATTGCGTGATCGAAGAAGCGTTCGAGCAGTTGCAGCATTTCGAGTTCGCCAAATACTTCAACCGGGCGGTCCATCGCCGACTCCTTCTTCAGGTACTCCCAAAGATTATCTTTGGTCAACATGATAGCCATTGCCACCTGGCTGAAGGGCACTCCCTGTTGCGCGCGCCGCTCTCCGATCTCGCGATAGCGTTTTTCAATATCGAACTCGGTCTTGCCGATCAGCCACTCCCCCAGATGGCGATAGACCTCGTAAACCCGCTGCTTCAACTCTTCGGGAGGGACACCGCGATAGTCGCGCGTGTGCTCCGACTCCTGCACCCGCAGCAGAAGGCTGGCAGCCAAGGGCTGGGAGTGGGTTTCGATCAGGCGGACAAGCCGGTAAAGCAGCATCATGACGCCCTCCTCGCGGATGTGCCCTGAGCCCAGTTTCGGACGGCTACCGGTGTTCCAGCGGTGATGATTGGCACCCCGACCTGTGATTGTGATCACAGAGGCAAGTTATTGAGCACCCGTGTATTTAACGAGATTCGCCGACAGGAGTGTCCGCGCCACACAAAAAATCCCGGCAGGATCGTGCCTGCCGGGAGGTTTAACCGCGTTGCCGACTAGAAGGAGTATCGGGCGCCTATCTGCATCACGCGCGGCTGGCCTTGAATTTGCGTAAAGTTCGACCAATCCGGAGGAGCGCTCAATTTGTTCAGACCGGGATCCAGGGCGACAGCGAAGTCAGCGATGCCGGTCAGCTTTTGGGTATTGGTTACGTTGAACACGTCCCATCGAACTTGAAGCTGATGTGCCTCGTTGTAAGGCATCTTCCAGGCTTTTGAAAGACCCAAATCCACACCGACGTATCCGGGGAAACGCAACCAGTTCCGCGGACCAATCTCCCCGGGGTAGGCGTTACGCAAGCTCTGGTAAACCTGGTCGACATCGCAGCTGCCGAAGAGCTTTGGGGCTGCATTGGCCGGCTTGTTGGGGCAGGTATGGATCGGGCTGGTCGGAGAGGCGTCCGATTGAACGTCCCAATTCGTGGCCCACTGTTCCTGGTCGGCCGGCGAGACTCCAGTGGGCAACCCAGTATTAAAGCGGACAATACTCGAAAGCTGCCAGCCACCCAAAATAGCGTCTGTCGCTTTTCCTGCATTCCCAAGCAGGGCGTGGCCTTTGCCAAAAGGGAGTGCCCAGATCACGTCCGCATTGATGTTGTGCCGGATATCGAAGTCCGAGTTCGCATAATTCTCATCCTGCCGGAACGAGTTAAGAACGAACGCACCGTTGGTCTGGAAGTTGCCGTATCCCCCTTGCTCCGCTTGCAGTCCCGACGCGTCATCCAATGAATGGGAGAACGTGTAATTGAGGTCCATGGTCAGGCTGCTCAGGCGCTCCCGGAAGGAGAACGTCAGCGCGTTATAGTTTGAGTTGCCGTTCGTGGCCCAAGCGGACAGCGCACCGTATTGCGGCTGCATGAACCTGGCTGGAAAGCCGCTGGCAACAAGTGCAAGATCCATCTCCGCTTGCACGTCCGTATAGTCGTTCCCCAGGAAGTACCCCACATTCGACGTCTGATAACCCAGAAAAGCCTGCGCATTTGTCCAGTTACAGTCGAAACCGCCCTGCGTCTGAGTCGGATCGCACGGAAGCCCTTCGTAATTGTTCAGAAGCGCGGCGAAGTGCGGTGGGAACATATCGTTGAAATACTGGTTAATCTTAGGGGAAAGCTGAGCTGGCACCTTTGAAATATCGACCCCTTTCTGACGGAGTTGCTCCAAGGCAGTCCCAGCCGTGTACCAGTCGACTCCAGTTTTCGGATCACGCAAGTCGTTGAATTGGGCGATGTCGTGCGTCAGCAGCAGACTGCGCCCGGCTCGGCCGATGTAGGAAGCTGAAATCAACCCGTTCTTCCCCAACTCGCGCTCGAGGGTAAAATTCCACACGTACTGCGTCGGCGAGTGCAGATCCGACTGCAGCGACTCGAGAATTTGCTCACCGAAGTTGTTTACGCCGTCAAACACCGGCAGCGCCGCAGGCAAGCTCAAATGGGTCGGCACTGTCCCGCCGGCAAGGGGAACCAACGAGCGAACATCCTGCCCGAAAGCGGTAAAGGGGGGAGCCAACGGCTTACTGGAACCGAGGCCGATGCCAAATGTGTTTGCGTGAACCTGGAATTGCTGCGTGTAGCCAAGCGAGTTATTTAGGTCAAAATCCACCGCCAGGGCTTCGCCGAAGTAATCGTTATTCATCGAGAAGCCGCCGCGCAGTGAAGTCTTTCCGTTATCCGGAGACCAAGCCAGAGCAATGCGGGGCTGAAAGTTGTTCTTGTCCCAGTTGTAAAGCGGCTTGCCACCGTTTACTGGTCCCGAACTGCCGATACTAATCGGAACAAAATAGTTTTCCCCCTGCTGGCCGGCGGCGTAACGGTTTGCCAGGTATTGGCCCAGGGGCATTGTGGGTTGAGTCTCGAAACCGTGCGTCTCATAGACCGGCCGCTCCAGGCTGTAGCGCATGCCCACGGTCAGGGTCAAGCTGGGACGAATCTTCCACGTGTCCTGGATGTATTCGTCGTAGGCCTGTGTAGCGAAATCGCGGTCGGCCGCAGTGCCGCTGGGCAGCAGCGCACCACTCTTAGCAAATGTGAAGTCGGAATTGTATTGAGTGAGCCGGCCGATGAAGGCAGCGGCTCCTTCTAGCACTTCGGTCGTGTTTGCCAGTGATTGTCCTCCAACGCCCCCCGGTAAGGCATTCGCAGAAAGGTAGTTTTGAAAGGCAGTTACCACCGGTTGCCCGCCGCCCGAATAATAGTCCGGATTTTCCTCTGCGAAATCGAAGGCGTTGGCGTAACTATTGCGGGAGTTGCTTATCAGCCGCACGTTACCGCCAAACTGGATGGTGTGATTGCCATGGATCCAGGACATGTCATCGGTGAAGTTGTGCACGGGGACGACTTGCGAGAGAGTGTGTTGTTCGCCGGTGGGCTGAAATACAAAGCGAAAATCGATGTCATTCGTGGTACTGTCTCCCTCTTTTGTGAAAGCCTGGCGCGTCAAACCGTAGCGGAAGTTGTTTACCCAATTACTGGAGAAGTTCCAGGTATGCCCGACCGCTGCGCCCCAGCTATGCTCCCAAACCTGCGGAGAAACGGCACCAGGCAACCATTGCGGCAGGGTCTGATGATCATCCTGCAATTGCAGCCGGACGAACGCGCTTTGCTTATTTGTCAGGTTGGTGTCGAGCCTTATCAGGTGTGTATTCAAGTGAATTGGCGTGGGCGCGTTAAAACGGAAGCCTCCGGTGTTCACCTGGTCACCTGTGGTGGTGTCGTTGGCCGGATACTTCGCCGACACCGACGCGAAGGTCGAAATCGCCGCAGCATTGATCCCAGTCGAAGAAAACATCTGCGTAAGTTGAGCGCCGGTCAGTGATGCCTGGGCGGTGCTGCTGCAACCTGCGTCAACACAATACTGATAATTCATAACGCCCTGGCCCATGTTGGCCAGAGGCACGGTTCGCGCCACGCTTTGACTTTCTGCGTCACGACGTCCAGCATAATCGTAAAAGAAGAAAACTCTGTCCTTGACTACAGGTCCACCAATTGCGCCCTCAAACGTGTTTCGCTGTAACGGCGGAACTGGAACGGTCGGACTGGCGTGATTGTTGAACCAATCATTCGCGGCAAACCCCCGCGAACGATAAAACTCCGACGCCGCGCCATGCCATGAATTAGTACCGGACTTGGTCACAATGTTGATTTGCGCACCCGATGATCTGCCCTGGTTGGCATTTCCGTTTGCCGTAGTAACTCGAAATTCCTCAGTCGACTCAGAATTTAATCTGAGAACCGGGCCGGTGGTTATATCGCCGCGATCGCTATCCAATTGACCAATGAGCAGTGTGTTCGTGCTACGTGGAACTTCTACGTTTCCCGTGACAGCGTTGTTGATGTCCACGCCATCGAGGGTGACGTTTGACTGATCGGCGCGCGCCCCGGTGACGTAACCCTCTCTGGTTGAGCCTGGCTGAAGGCTGAGGAGGTCCACTACACTTCTGGCTTCCAGAGGAAGCTGGGTAATCTGCTCGGAAATAAAGTTGTTACCTAAGGTCGCATCCTGCGTATTGATTAGAATCTCCTGGGAAGATGCCTGCACTTCCACGGTCTCGCTGACCGTTCCGACTTCCAGGACGATGTTGATCTCGGTCGGCTTGCCGATCAGAGCTTTTACATTGCCAACTACATTCTTCTTGAAGCCCTTGGCCACCGCTTCCACGCGGTAATCATCCGAGGGGGTGATCAGGTCGAATACATATGCGCCCGCATCGGTCGACTTGGTGCTGCGCACTCCGTTGGTGGCTCTGTTGGTGAGGGTGACGGTGGCGCCCGAGACCACCCGTCCCTGGGGATCGGTAACGGTTCCCCGTACCGTGGACGTGCCCGTCTGGCCCGAGAGCAGGGTGGCATAAACCAGGACCACCAGCAGCGACGTAACAAAAGTGACTGAGGAAGAAACAGCTACTTTCAAGCTTTGCATCGAAAGGCCCCCTATTTAGCTTGTCAAAGTCTGCTGTGTGTAGGCGCACGAGACACGTGCTGTCTAGTTGTAGCTATGGCGGTGAATTATCCACAGCGACCCGAGGCTTTTCAAGCAAAAACTGTCTTTGTGATGAATGCCTTAGAAAACGTCACCAATCTACGAGAGGATGGGCCGGAGCTCGCTATTTCGCCACACAAGCCAGACGCGTGATGCCTGCGTCTGTGAAGCGACGGTGTGCTGATATGGCATCGTGAGCTCGTCTTGCTGCGGATCCGCCTATCTTCTTGACAAAATCAGCATACCTGCTAAAGTTTCGGGCCAGCGACCGAGTGTAGGCTCGCAGGTGCCACGTATGAAGAATGTTTACGAGGTTTTGCGGCAAAAAGAGCTCGAGCTGGCCAGATTGGAAAAGGAAGTAGAAGCGTTGCGAGTCGCCGCGCCTTTGCTGTCCGATGACAAGGAAGCCCTGGAAGCTACCAACAACAAACCGACGCTGACGGCCAACCCGCCGCCGCCGCCGCTTCGCATCCCACCGCCTGCCGTGAACGCCACTGCGGCACCGGCCCGCGCCGCCGCGGGATGGGAAGATACAGCCAAACGCTGGCCGTAGTCAGCACCACTTTCTTGGTAGACGGCTGACCGTTTCACCAGATGGGGCAGCAGGGACAATCGTTTTCCTGCCGGGAACCCCGTCGCATCGCGATTTCTGCATGCCCCAGGCAAAATATTCGGCCCTCGTGCTGCACGCACCTCACTGATATTTCGCGCCGAGCTTCTGCAATTTATCCCGCCGGTTGAGTTAATCTGACAAGTCCTGAATCAATCTCGGTTACTGGATCGCGAAGGAGCCTATGAACGAAAACAAGATTGTCGCCGCACTACTTGCATTGGCCGTCAACACGAAACGGGAACGGAGCACCTCACGGCAAGCCGGCCGCGAGGACTGGAGACTGGTTCTGGACGACTATCGTACGTTCTTGAGCGCGCTGAACGAACCTGCCGCCGATCATTCGCGCAGTTGAAGCAACGGTGTGTCAGTGTGCTGTGACTGTGTTGGCGGGAGCCGATATCGCGGCTTTCTGCGTTGCCACCCACTCGTGGATACGCGTCGACAATACATCCAGGGGCAAGGCGCCTGCGCCCAGCACTTCATCATGAAAATCGCGGAGACTGAATTTGTCGCCTAGCTGATCCCTGGCATACTGGCGCAGCTTGAGTATCTCGAGCTGGCCGATTTTATAACCCAAGGCCTGAGCCGGCCACGCCATGTAGCGGTCGGTTTCGCTCTGCACCATGGCTTCATCGATGGCGGAGTGCTGGTGGAAGAAGTCGACGACCTGCTGCCGCGTCCAATGCTTATAGTGGAAGCCTGTATCCACTACCAGGCGGATGGCGCGCAGCATGTCATCCTGCAGATGGCCGTAATAACTGTAGGGATCCTGGAAGAATCCCACCTCTTTGCCCAGTCTCTCCGCATAAAGCGCCCAACCTTCGGTGTAGGCGGTGTAATACTCGTTCTGCCGGAAAGGAGGAAGCTGCGGCAATTCCTGAGCAATCGCAATTTGCATGTGATGGCCGGGAATGCCCTCGTGATAGGCGGTCGTTTCTATACTGAGAGTGGTGCCGTGTTCAAAATCCCCGGTATTGACCATCACGTGCGCGGGGCGCGATCCATCCTGCGCAGCCGGCACATAATGTGTGGAAGCTTCCTTCTCGCGGAACTCCTCGATCGACATGACTTCCACTTTGGCTTTGGGAAGCCGCCCGAACATCAGCGGCAACTTCTGATACATCTGATCGATATACTTGCGATAGAGATCGAGGATCTCTTCCCGCGAATGCACGTGGACCTTGGGGTTATCAGGCAGGGAAGCGGCAAAGCTTTTCAGGTCCGCATATCCCAACTGATGAATCACCTCCAGCATCCGGCCCTCGATCTCCTTAACCTGCTCCAGGCCGATCTGGTGAATCTCTTCCGGCGTGAGATTGGTAGTGGTGCTTTCCTTCACCCGAAAGGCATAGCGCTCGGCGCCGTCGGGCAGCGCCCATACGCCCGGTTCCGTGCGGCCCTTGGGAGCATACTCATCGCGCACGAAGGCAGTGAACTTCTGATAAGCGGGAAGCACCGATTCGCGAATCGCAGCCAGGCCCTGTTCCCGCAGCCGCTTTTGATCGGCGTCGGAGATGCTCGCCGGAAATTTCTTAAAAGGTTCGGCAAAAGGCGTTTCTTCGGGCGTCTTGCTGCCGAGATTGCTCGATTGTTCGACGACCTTCTCCAGCAAGATGCGCGGCGGCATCAGGCCATCGGCCATGCCTTTCCGCATCTGGATAATGTTTTCATCGAAGACACGCGGAATCTGCTGCAAACGGGAAATGTAGTCCTCGTAGTCCTTCAGATTCTGGAACGAAAGCAGGCTCACCAGTTGCGGCATATCGATGTGCGGGCCGCTGTTCTGCGAGACCGGCATCTCCCAGTCTTTGAAGCGGGCGGCCTCTAGCTGCATTGTCAGGTCGCGAACCATGAGCGACTTGTTCAACGCCTCTTGCTCAGGGAATCCGGTGGTGTCAATGGCCTCGAAACGGGCGAGGTACTTCCTGGATTGCGCCAGGTCGTTGTCGATGGCTTTCTGGGAAAAATCGTCGAGCTTATCGTTCCATCGCTTGTCGCCCAGGATCGAGGCAAAGATCGGGCTGGTGCGGAGCGTGTACTCCCAACGCTCGGCCAGAAGATCGCTGAGCGCCTTGCGGCGGCCTTCAAGGTCAGCTTGCGGTGTGGCGAGACTAAAGGCAGACATCGACATCACCAGCGAAAAGACGAGAATCCATCGCATAAATGAAAAGGCCTTTGGAGAGCTGAATATATGAGACTGACGGTTACACATTAAATAACTCCTGCGGCAGTTGTCGAGGCCCAGCTGGCTGAAGCGCCGTCCATCCCCGTTCTGCAATGCGGTTGACGTCTCCTTCACGCCGCCTTACGATTGCGCACACTTCGATGAGATGGGCACGGCTAATCTTCTTGCTGGCAGCGATGTGCAGCGCCGTTCTAGCCCCGACCTCCGGCGCGGGAAGGAAGGCAGCGAAGCTGGGAGTGAATGAGGTTCAGGTACCCTTTGTCTCGCTCAAACCAGCCGCAACCGTCAAAATTGGTAAAACCGCAGACTGGGTCGTCGTCACCGATGACTCGGTTTGGGTCGCGGGCACAAAGCCTTATGCAATACGGAGAATTGATCCGGCAACCAACCGCATTATCGCCACTGTACTCATCCCGGGCGAAGCTTGCTCCGGTCTTGCCGCCGGATTGGGCAGCATTTGGGTCCCGCTTTGCGGAGACAGATCTGCGCTGATGCGAGTCGACCCCGCCAGCAGCAAAATTAGCGCTACACTGCCGATTGCCCCCTCAGGGCCGGAAGGCGGCATCGCAACCAGTGAGGATAGCGCCTGGATGGTCACGGACAAGAACGGCACGCTCAGCCGGATTGATCCCTCGACGAACCGCGTGCGGCAGAGAATTTCCATTCCCGCCGGCTCTTATAACCCGCTTTTCAGCAAGGACATTGTCTGGATCACGGGAGTTGAGAACAGCGTCTTAACCGCAGTTGACGCCGCGTCCGGGAAAGTGCTGGAGTCGGTGCCCGTGGGTCCAAAGCCTCGCTTCCTGGTTGCTGGTGGAGGCTCCATCTGGACTCTGAACCAAGGCGACGGCACGGTCAGCCGGGTGGATGAAAAGAGCAGGAAAGTAATCGCGACCATTCAAGTTGGTATCCCCGGCGCGGGCGGCGATATTGGCTATGGGGCCGACTCGGTGTGGCCCACGGTCTTTAACGTGCCGCTCACTCGCATCGACGCCACCACCAACCGGGTGGTGAAGCAGTGGGTTGGCAAAGGCGGCGATTCTCTGCGCTTCGGCTTCGGTTCGGTCTGGCTCACGGATTACAAGGAAGGTTTGCTTTTGCGATTCCCTGTCGAAGAGGTGTCGGCTCACTGAAGATGTCCTGGCTCGCTTGCGCGATGCCGCCGCATTGACAAGAGTTAGTAACGCTTGGAAGAAAACGATCGTGTTGACGCACCGTCCCTCTACTACTTGGGGGCCGCCCGCCTTCCGGTAAATGGTACCGGTTCCACGATGGGAGCATAGGGCTGAACCACCGGCACGGTCGGAGTAAAGACGCAGTAAGGCTCGACTCTTTTTGTCGGCGGCAGGTTGGGAGGAATGGGTATCACAAGCGGAGAGAGCGGCTCACGATCAAAATCGAAGCTATCGAACATCGGATCGGCTCTCAGATCGCGGTTGGTCAAGTTAGGCAAATCGAAACGCTTTTCGACAAATCGCAGGATCGAGGTAAAGTCAGAGACGCTGTGCGAGACGTGGCCGGATTTTGCGTAGGGCGAGATTACGATCGCAGGGACACGCGGCCCGAAACCCAGGGCATCGACTTCGGGAGGCGGAACGTGGTCATAAAAGCCGCCGTAATCGTCCCAAGTCAAGAAAATGACACTATCCTTCCAGTAGGGGCTTTTCATCAGTGCGTTGATGGCCTTGGTGACGTACCACATTCCTTGTTGCACGGGCTCGGGCGGATGCTCGCTGTCGTCAAATGCGGGAATGATCCAGGCGACCTGCGGTAAAGTTCCCTTTTCGAGATCTTCGTAATACTGATCCAACACCACCAGATCCGCCCAACTGACGGGATTCTCCCGCACCGATTTGAACGCCGGAAGTGGGTTCCATAAGGAGAACTGCTTCGGGTCGGGGTGCAGGAGATACCAGATGATGTCCGGCGGCATCTTTTCATCGGCGCGCGGAGGCATCGTCTCCAGATAATACTTCCACGAAATTCCTCCTTTATTCAAAAGATTCACCACCGCCTCAAAGCTGAAACCTCCGGGATCGTTCCTGACCTTCTCCACTTCTTCTTCCGTTTCGACCCCGTTGATCATGCCTCCCGATTGCGCGGAAACCATGTAAAGATGATTGGTCAAGCTCTCGCTCATCTGGGAAGAAAAAAAGGCATCGTCCAGAGTGTATTTTTTCGCATATTGCCAGTAATTAGGGATGTCGCGATCGTCCAGGTAGCCCATGGTGTAGGGAGTGCCTTCATACCACACGAAGCCGTCCATTTTTCCGTTATCGTAAGCGGCGTGGGCATGTTCCCATTCGTGGGGTAGATCACACGTCGGAAAAAGATTGGGCATGTGAAACGGGGCGACGCAATCCTTGCTGCCCGGAGACTTGGATAGGCAAGTGGAGGGCGGGATGCCATCGGCGCCGGGGAAAGTGCCGAAATAATTATCGAAGGAGCGGTTCTCCTGCATAATCCAGATGATGTGATTGATCTTCTTCAGGCCGGGTGGGGTTGGGGCGACGATCGCCGTCTCAGAAGAACGTTGAGCGGAAGACAGTGTGGATCCGCCAGCAAGGATGGTTGCCGCGATGATCCCAAAGCCGACTGGGACGCGCACTTTCGTGAAAGATAGAAGTTTCAAGAACGCGTTGCAGGTTGATCGCAGTTTCCGTCGGAGGGCTTCCCAAGGACTGAGGTAAGCGGTTTCTGTAACCGATTTCATGGCTCACGGTAATAAGCCGAATGTACGTTTTTGTCAAGAAGTTTTCGGTGTTGTAAGCTCTTCCAGAACCAGCCCGGCTGATTCACCTCTCACTCCGGACGACATTTCGCCAGGCATCTGTCAGCTTCGAGCAGGCATAAGAGAGTCGACTCCGATGGAAAAAACTGCGTCAGGAAGACCGGTAATGATATTCGGCGCGATCGTCTCGCGCCGAAAATGGGCCTGGGTAGTGGCACTGATTTTCTGCGGCGTGATCGGTAGTTTGGCACAACAGAATCAGATGCCGGTAGCCACAGATACTGACTCCACCAGCATCGACCGGGATGGGACTCTTCACATTGTGAGGGTCGTGCCGGTTCCGAAGACGGTTACACCGGAGGCACAGAAGTTCCTGGCCAAGCCTATACCACCCTCCATACCCGACACGGCAGTTTCGCAGTCGCGCCAAGCGGGGCATGAGTTTCAAAGAACGTTCGAGGAACAGTCGCGGACAATTTATCCGGTCAAGATCGAGCGAAAAACCATCGCGGGAGTGCCGGCGAAGATCATCAGTCCGGTGACGGCGCCTGAGAATAAACGCGGCCGCGCCTTGATCAATCTGCACGGCGGCGGTTTTGTCGCCGACTGGGGCTCGAGCGCGGAGAGTGTTCCTATCGCAAGCCTGACTCAAACTACGGTGATCGCGGTGGAATACCGGCTAGCGCCAGAAAATCCCTTTCCGGCTGCTGTGGATGATGTTGTGGCCGTCTACAAAGAGGTGCTGAAAACCCACGAACCGAAGAATATTGGTTTGTACGGGACCTCCGCTGGCGCCATGCTGAGCGCGGAAGTGATCGTCAGGTTAAAGCAGTTGGGCCTGCCGTTGCCGGCGGCTGTAGGCTTCTTTTCAGGGACTGGCGATCTGAGCCAGCCTGGCGATTCGGAATCCATGTTTGCCGTCGAAGGTCTGCAGGGGAAACCACTGCAGTTACCGGACGTGCTGAAGCTCTATGTAGGCACTCACGACTCGAGAGACCCACTACTCTCGCCGCTCTACGCGGACCTGAAAGGGTTTCCCCCGACGTTATGTATAGCCGGTACGCGCGACCTGTTGCTCAGCGGGACGGTGATATTTCATCGTGCTCTACTGCATGCCGGCGTGGAAGCCCAACTTGTCGTCTTTGAAGCCATGCCTCACGCCCACTGGTACGAGATTCAACTTCCGGAAGGAAAGGAAGCCCTGCAAATCATGGCTGATTTTTTCAACACCAAACTCGGCGGGTGAACGTCAAGCAGTAAGTCTTGAACTTGGTGGCGGCGGTTGGACTCGAACCAACGACCTACGGATTATGAGACCGTCGCTCTAACCACCTGAGCTACACCGCCACGGTGTGTTTGCCTTATCCATCTTAGCATCGTGTCGGGCGAGAGCAGTCGCGCGCGGCTGTCGGCCGGGGCCCGCCATAACCGGGCCGCGGGCGGGATTTCGGTATGATGGGAGGTCCTTCCTATGAGAACTATCGCCGTCATACCCGCCCGTCTGGCTTCGACACGTTTACCGCGAAAGATGCTGCGTGAAATCGCGGGGAAGGCTCTCCTTGCTCGCACTTATGAAGGCGTGCGGTCCTGCAAACTTCTCGATGACGTAATTGTTGCGACCGATTCGGAGGAGATTATGGCGCTTGGCCGGAAATATGGATGGCACGTGAGGATGACCTCCGCGGCGCACCGCAGTGGGACGGAGCGAGTTCATGAAGTCGCCAACTCCGTCGCCGCCGACGTATATGTAAACGTGCAGGGCGACGAGGTCATGGCGCGTGCCGAGCAGATTGCGACCCTGCTTGAAGTTATGAAGGACTCACGGGCCGAGGTCGGAACGCTGAAAACTCCCGCAGCGCCCGAGGACATTCACAATCCCAACGCAGTAAAGGTGATCACCGATAGCTCTGGCCGCGCTCTCTATTTTTCTCGTGCCACGATTCCCTTCGACCGCGATGGGACCGATCCCCGCTATTACAAGCACCTCGGTTTTTACGCTTACCGGAAAGCCGCGCTCGACCGTTTTTGTTCGCTGCCGGAATCGTCCCTCGAGCGCAGCGAGCGGCTCGAGCAACTGCGATTTCTCGAGAACGGACTCGCGATCCATGTCGCCGAGACGCCGTTTGACACTGTGGGTGTGGACACAGAAGAAGATTTGCGGCGGGTGGAGAGTTTGATCAAAATATAGGCGCGGGCATCCGCGCCCGCATGGGTTCAAATGCTTCGACCTCGATTCGGCTTGGAGTTCCGTCCTTGTAGTCTATCGAGCCCGTTGTGCTTCGCCGGGGCGAGGAAACCCGCACCTAGGTCGTTTTCGACCAGGCCTCGGCGGCGGCCACTCGCCGCGAAATCGCAGGATGAGAGTGGAAGAACCATTCCACGAATGCCGAGGGGGTTCTCTCCGCCAGATTCTGCTCCGCGAGCTTGTTCATTGAGGAAATGAAGGGTGAGACGCTGGCGATGGACTGAAAGGCATAGCGGTCTGCCTGGCGTTCGTTGAAACGCGAGAACGCGTTGATTGCAGGTAGCAGCAAAAAAGACAGCACCGCCGACAGCAGCACCAGCAGCGGTAAGTTGGCGAAGTCGGACATGGTATCGAACAGATGCCAGCGCTCCACCGAATAATGCAGCGCCCAGTTCGCTGCCCAGAATCCCGCCAGCGTGACTCCCGCCTGCACCGCGATGCTCTTCAGAATGTGTTTGTGCACGTGGTGCCCGAGTTCGTGGGCGAGGACGGCTTCGATTTCATCCGCCGAATAGTTTTCCAGCAGGGTGTCCGCCAGGATGATGCGGCGAGTGTTCCCCAAGCCGGTAAGAGCGGCATTCGCCTTTTTGCTCTTTTCCGACAGATTCCACTTGTAGACGCCTCGCACTCGCGTTCCGGCGCGCTCGCCCAGCCGCACCAGTCGCGCCTTGAGCTCTTCATTCTGTAGCGGCTCAAACTTGTAGAAAATCGGAAACAAAACTACCGGAGCGAGTTGGGCCATGAGGACAAATAATCCGAGAAACACTACCCATGCGATCAGCCACCAATATTGGGGACTCTGCCGAATGATGAAGTAGAGCAATTCGACTACGATGGTGGCCAGGATCATCCCAACCAGAAACCCCTTTGCCTCGTCCCAGATCCAGGAGCGCAGCTTTTGGTTGGATAGATTGAAGCGGTGCTCCAGACGGAATCCGTAATAATCCAGACCAAATCCCAGGAGCTTCTGAAGCAACATCAACATGAGGACATAGAGGAAAACCGCCAGAGCGTAGTTCTGGAACGAAGTGCGGTAGGCGAGGTCACGCAATGTGCCATTCCACCCGGTGACCAAAAGCACGATAAGCAGGGCCAGGCCGAGAACAAAATCGGCGATGCCCAGCCATCTCCGGATGAGGTTGTAACGCCGAGCCTCCGGCGTGTCTGCCTGGACCTTGGGGGAGTCAACCATGGATCTACCCTTATTGTACCGGGAGCGGCATCGTCCGCGACTCAAAAACCCGCAACATTCTCTATTTCATAGGTTTTCGAGCAGAGGGGAATGCCCCGGCCTTCGCGATGACCGCGAATGGCCGGGGCGTTGATGCAAGGCGGCAAGACTCAGAAGACCATCTTCAGGGCAAATTGCACGATGCGTGGTCCGCGATAGTACGGAGAATTGGAAGGCGTACTGTCGGTTGTAACCTGACCAAAAGTTCCGCCGCCGCCGATCGATCCCCCGTCCAGCGTGGGCCCGAAGAACTGGGTGTGGTTGAAGGCGTTAAAGAAGTTCGACTGGAATTGCAGGTACTTGCTCTCGGTGAACTGGAAGTTCTTCATGATGGAGATGTCCCAGTTGTTGATTCCCGGACCCCGCAGAACGTTTCTGCCCATGTTGCCGTAGCTGAACATCGGAACTCCACCAGCGGTCAGGGTAGTGCTGCTGGCGGGAACGGGCAGGCCCGCTGGCGGTCCGGGGGCGCACACCAGGTTCATTGGATTAATTAAGAAATGTCCCGTGGTTGTGCCGGAGAGGCAACTGCCGTGCAATCCATCGGCCGCCGGACTGAAGGTTTCCACTTGCCGCGGGTTGCTGAATATCTGAATGGGACCGACTACGTCGGGCCGGTCCAGACCTTCGTTGGAGAAGCTGGACCCGTTGCTCGAGTAAAGAGTGAAGGGATTTCCGGACTGGAAGCTGGCGATGGTTGAGACAGCCCACCCGCCCAGCGCTTTCTGTACAAAAGAACTTCCATTCTTGCCGAAAGGGATCTCCCAGATCGGACTTACAACCAAGCGATGGGTGGCATCAAAATCGGCCAGGCCGCGATCAAAGGCGGGGTCGAAGGGATTTGTATAAACCGACGACCGGGCGCGAAATCCCGAAGTCTGATCGATAGTTTTCGAGAGTGTGTAGGCCACGCGGAATTGCAGGCCGTGACTCATCCGGCGATCCACCGTGAGTTGGAATTCATTACTGGAAGAGCTGCCCTCGCTGACGTTGGTCTGAATTTGCGTTGCTGCGGTGGGGATGCCAAGAAACGCTGCGCCCAGCCCTTCGCTGATTCCATTGCATGCCGCCAGCGGCCGGGCGCAATCGGTCGAGACGTAAACGTATGGATCGAGCCCGTTGTTGACGTCATATTGATATTGAGTCATCAGCCCGTTGGGGCCACCCAGAGTGGGGAAATTCAGGTTTGTGCCCGCGATCGCCTTCCGGCTGAGACTTCCCACGTAGACCGCTTCCACCATGGTGTCCCGAGTCATCTGATACTGGAAGCCGTAGTTGAAGTTTTCTGCATAGGGAGTGCGGAAATGCGGGGAGACGACATAGGCGAATGGAATCGCCGGAGTAAAGAACTGGCCAAGGTGTCCACCGGCGATAAAGGGATAGGGATCGGAATATCCAGTTGAAGCGGTTTGAAACGGATCGGCTGAATATGACCCGTTTACCGGGACCAGACAGCCTGAGCCCGTCGTTCCGGCACTGGCAAAGCAGGGATAATTGTTGGCTACATATCCGAACGGAGGCTGGCCTCCAAATTGTTCGTTGAGCGCGCCGTCCTCAACATCATAAAAAATCCCGAAGCCGCCGCGCATGACCAGCTTGGCATTTCCGAACATGTCCCAGGAGAAGCCAAAGCGCGGGGCAAAGTTGTTCTTGTCGGGATAGATCAAGCCGCGGTTCGGTGTTCCAGGATCGCCTGGATATAAAAGGTCGGGAGGCGCACCGGGAAACTTGGTCGATTGCTGCCCGGGATACCAGCCAATGATCTCGTTGTGGGGGTCGACCTGGGGTGAGTCGTATTCGTAACGCAGGCCATAATCCAGACTCAGATTCCTGGTCACCTTCCACGCATCTTGTCCGAAGAAATACAGCTGGTGGCTGCGGATGCCGTACACCGCGTTGGAGAACTGGTAGTAGTTGTCGGTGTATCCGCCCACGAAGTCGGCCAATGCGCTGCCGGTATTGGTGTAGTAGGTGCCGAAATCGAACGATCCATTGTTGTAGAAGTCATAGTTGAAATTGCTCTGGGTCCAGCGCAGGTCTCCCCCAAATTTCAAGGCGTGCTTTCCCTTGTTCCACGAGAAGGTGTCCTGATATTGGAATGTGACATCGTGATCCTTGGTGGGCCCTTGCGGGGACGGTCCCAGGTTGAACGCACCCGAAACCGTAATCAGCGGCGGAGCGGCTCCCTTGGGATCGTCCGGGTGAACCGTGGTAAAGCCTAACGCTGAGGGCGGAGTGTGATCGAGGGGAACGGCATCGTAGGTGGCGGAGCGGTTGGTAGAAAAGCGCAGTTCGTTGAGCATGGTCGGTGAAATGGTCCGGGTCCAGCTCAACGATCCGGTCTGGAATCGCTGAGCATTGGTAAACCCGGAACCGGTGGGAACGTTTCCCCCGGTCGAGGCTCCTCTGAGCACTTCAAAAGGAAAAGTCTGAGGCTGGTCGTCGAAGATATAAAACGCTGACAGAGTATCCTTCGCCGAAATGTTGTAGTCGTAACGAAAGACGAACTGATCCTCCTGCAGACTGGCCACCGGGTCTTCGACAAAGCCGTTATTCGGTGCGTTAGGGAGCGGGAGATACTTGGCCATGTAGTTCTTCATGACGGAATCGACCGGAACCTGGTTGCAGGGCGATCCGCTGCACATGAACGGGCCTCCGGTGGTGGGATCGGTAAGTTGCCCAAAGTCAAGGCCCGTCTGCGGGTTGATTTGTCCGGTGTAAAGTTCGCTGAAGTCGCCGGTGCGCTCGGCCGCGCTCAATACCGTCAGAACCCCCGGGTTCTGCCCTTCGCGCCGCCGTGCTCCCTGGTAGGAAGCGAAGAAGAACATCTTATCCTTCTTGATGGGAAGACCGACGCTGCCTCCGAACAGGTTGTACTTGAATATCGGCGCCTGCTGCAGGAAGTAATCGCTGGCATCGAGCGCGGTGTTGCGAAAGTAGTCGAACAAGGTGCCGTGAACCGCGTTGCTGCCGGACTTGATCACCTGGTTGACGATGCCGCCGGAGGTGCGCCCGTATTCAGCTTCATAATTGTTGGTTAGAATCTTGAACTCCGCCACCGCGTCGGGATTGGGATCGACCACCATGTTGTTGCCGAGGAAGTCGTTATTGTCGGAGCCGTCGATCAGAAAGGTCATCGACTCCGAGCGCTGCCCGCTGACCGAAAACGGGTTGCCGGAACCGTCGTCTTGATCGGGAGCAAAAGTTCCCGCCTGCAGCAAGCCCAACTGCATGGTGTCGCGCGCCGCCAGCGGCAGGTTTTCAATACGGGTAGTGGTCTCCACCTGTCCCAGAGTCGCGCTGGTGGTATCGACCTGGGTCACATTTCCTTGCACCTCCACCACTTGTGCGCTGGCCCCGATCTGCAGAACGATATCCTGCCGGGCGTACTGGTTGATCTGCAAAGTAATGCCGGTCTGCTGGTACTTCTCAAAACCTTGCTGGCTCACGTTCAGCTCATACGTTCCGATGGGAAGCAGGGTGAAAAGGTAATCACCCTCTTTGCTGGTTTTGATATTCCGGGCCACGTTTGTGCCCACGTTTCTGAGGGTGACAAGGGCTCCGGAAACTACTGCGCCCGAGGGATCTTTTACCGTACCCGTAATCTGAGCTGTGGCTTGTTGCGCGTAAGCCCGGCCAGCGTCAAGTCCGACGAAAGATGCAGTGAGACAAAACACGATAAACAAGCGATCTAACAAAGCTGACACCCGCTTCATAGTCTGACCTCACAGAATTTGCGGTTATGCTGCAGTTTGGGTGCGCCAGACATCGCTACCCGGCGTTTGACACTTATGATGCAGGCGCACGGCCATTAGTAAACGCAGTTTTCCGGAAGGAGAAATTAGCGGAGTATACGGAATTCGGAAGCCGAAAACTCAGATTCTTGTAGCTGTGACCTATAGTCACGAATGATTACTGTCTGGAAGGCGGGAAAACAGTGCTGCTGCCATCACGATCAACACTGGATAACATTCCAGGGTGTAGCGCGGCTCGGGATTCTCCAGGCTCCCCAGAAAGAGCGACCGTAAGACTAGAAAAGTAAGCAGCAAGCCAGAGCCTGGGGCAAAGCGGCCCAGCATCAGGCCCAACAGGCCTGCCCCTATATATAAGAGATTGATGATCCCCAGAGCGATGCTCAGAGCCAGCCATTGCGGCATTTCATCGAACTCCCACCAGCGGGTGTTGCAGGGCAGAATTTCGGTTCGCGGGCGCAGCCACATGTCGGCGATACGCACCAGCGGCAGCCGCACATAGTAACGCAAGGGAGCGTGGTGAATCCGCTCCACTGCCAGCGCGCCAAATCGGGCATCCAGTTCCGGCGTCAGACGCAAAGACTGGTTGTAATCGCTCAGAAGTTGCGTGGTCTGCTCCAACTGCTCCGGCGAATCAAAGGCTCGCGACGGGAGATTGTCTACGTCGATCGGGCCCGTAGACACGACCCAATAGATTTCTTCCGTCGAGACGTAGTCCGCCATCCAGGTCTTAACCCAGCGCTCGAAGCCCATGGGCACAAACGCGCCGGGAGCATTGGCATAGCGCGGAGCAAGTGGCTCAAAGGCGTGCAGCGTGCGCAGGTTGCGCATAGTCCAGGGGACAAGCGGCGCGAGCGCGGCAACGGCGACAATCAAGCCAGCTTTGAGCAGGCCGCGAACTCTTGGCTCGGTCGACGGCGTGTGGCCGGATCGCATTCGTCGACGAATGATCACCGACAATAAGAAGAACTCGAGTGAAACCAATAAAAGGCCGCCATCCGGACGCAGTAGAATCGCAGCGCCGACAGCCAGTCCGCATCCGATCCACACCCGCGTGCCTGAATCGCGGTCACGGCCCAGCCCGAGCAAAGCCAGATCCAGCGCAAGCACCGTAAAGAAAATTTCCCAGGTCTCGGTGAGCGCGGCAGCCGCATAGTCAGCCAGAAAAGGGCAGAGCGCGCTCAACAGAAAAGCTGTCTTTGCTGCGCGGGCAGAAAGCACGCGGCGGGCAATATCCGCGGTAAGAAAACACGTGGCGAGGTCGACCAAGACCTGCAGCATAACCGCAGCTCGGTAGTGTTCCATGCCGAATACTGCGAAGACCGCGGCGAGAAAGGCGGGATAACCAGGGAGTCGAATGTAAGTCGGGGTGATACCGTTTGAGCCGCTTAGTCCATAAATCCCATGTTGCAGCCAGTTCTTGGCGATGTCTCCATAGACGAACGTATCAGCGGTCAGAGCGGAGAAGCGAAACACGAAGAGCAAACGCAACGCGAGGCCCGCGAGCACCGCAAGCACGAAGAAGCGCAGATGTTGGCGCACGATCTCGCGCACCATCGGAATATAACACCGTTACTTGGCGAAGAGACGGTTGGCGTCGGCGTACGGGAGTGCGCCTTGCAGCGTGTTGTAGGTTCCGGTGGCCCGCAGTTCTTCCGCTATGCGGTGCAGCAGACCGAGAGTCGCGCGCATCACACCCGATCCCAGGCTGACTCTCGCGACACCGATGGTTTGCAATTCTGGCACGGAGGGGGTGCCTGGTCCGGCGAGAATATTTAGCGGACATTGCAGGTCACGGACTAATTGTGAAATAGTTTCAGCGTCGTGCAGTCCCGGAGCGAAAACGCAGTCGGCGCCAGCGTCACGATAGGCGAGCAGCCGCCGCACGGTTTCGCTGTAACGCAACTCGGGAGCACCTACCTGGGCCAGGTAGACATCGGTGCGCGCATTCAACACCAGCAGCACGCTCGAATCGAGGGCAGCTTCACGAACGGCGCGAATCTTTTCCAATTGCAAGGTCAGATCGACCAGAGGATGCAGCGGATCGTCGGTGCCATCCTCCAGATTCATGCCCACGGCGCCCGCTTCGATGACACCGCGGGCGGTTTCTGCGGCGTCTTCAGGAGTGTCGCCGTAGCCGGCTTCGACGTCGGCACTGACTGGAACCTTTACAGAGCGCGCAATGCGCGCCACTCGCGCCAGCATCTCCTCGCGCGAAATCTTCTGCCCATCCGGATAACCGAGGGAGAAAGCCACGGCAGCGCTACTGGTGGCGATGGCGGGAAAGCCGGCGTCCTCCACGATGCGGGCGCTGGCTACGTCCCACACGTTCGGCAACACCAACACCTTGCCGGTGTGATGCAATTCGCGAAATGCATTCGCCTTTTGCCTGCGCAGTTCGGACATGGGGTTCCTCAGGTGCCGGCTTTCTTTCGCATCTTCTCGGTAAACTTTCCAATACTGATTACAGCACGGCCGACGGTGCCGCGACCGATTTCCTGAGTATCATCCCACGCCGTGACTTTCACTGTGTAAAACCGGCCGTCGAACGATTCCAATACGGCTTCTGCCCGGATTTTTGAGCCGACGCCGCTGGCGGCGCGATGCTCGACGTGGATCGAGGTTCCGACAGTGATCTCATCGCCCTCGCAGTAAGGCTGGAGGGCGTGAAAAGCGGCGGTCTCCATCAAGCGAATCATGTCGGGAGTGGAGTAGACCGGTGGTAATTCGGGATGATGAGAAGTCAGAGTGTGTTCGAATTCCACGATCTCTTCAACAGTTGCATGCGCGCCGATGGGGATTGGTTTCACCATACAGTTCTGAGAAAAGAAAGAAAAAGCCAATGATTCTGTCGAATCATCGGCTCCAGTTCCTGCCGCGGAATTTTAAGCAGCTACTCTGGCAGTTCGCTGCATTTCGATTCCGTCGAGAGCCCGCCAAAGCGCTTGCGCGGCTTTCTCTCCGGCGTCTAAAGCCTTCGAAGCCGCTTCCGGATGTGACTCCAGGCGCTTCTGCAGTTGCTGTCGCCATACCTGAGAATGAAACACGTCGGCGGTCGTATGCAGGGTGAAATAGGCCGTGGTATGGTCGTCGGCGCCGTACATCTCGCGCAGGCCGCGAGCCTTCTCTTTGGCAACGCGCGGTACCTGCGATTCGTAGGCATAGAAAGCTGCAAGCGCTTCTTCGGGCGTACCCTCGCTGGCCACACGATGGAAGAACGCCGTCAAATCTTTTATTTCAGGCAATGGACAGTGAGCCCGTATGTCGCGGCGCACGCCCATGCCTTCGGCGAAATCCAGCCACAGTTCCGAGTGGGCGCGGGAGGGCTCGCCGAATGCATCGTCGATTCCCTTTTCATCGGCGAGGTTAGCCAGGATGGCCCGGCGGAGTTCGCCCTCGTCCAACCGGATGCCCAACTCGGCCAAATAGGTGGGGAACGCTTCGACATGATGGTAATAGTTCCGGCTGTACTCCTGCAGATCCTCGCGAGTCAGTCGGCCTGCCGCCCAGGCCTGGTAAAAGGGATGACAAAGAAGGTCGTATTTTGCGATGCGAGCGTCGAGTGCTTCGAAAAATTGCCTGCTATCCATGATGGCCTCCGGGAACTCTCCACTATACGGGCCGGGTGGCCCTGCCGCAACCCGGGCGCTGAGGAATTCTCATTCCGGGAATTCGACTGGATATCTTGCTTGTTTTGTGGCTGTTGCCCGAGTGTTTCCGCGCATACTGGAGGGTGCATCTAGCATGCAAATTGGCGTTGGCGGCGATTCTGTTGGGGGTCGGTTCGCGGGCGACGGGTTCCGCCGATCCGGTTGAGATCCTCCGCATCTCGCCAACCAGCGGGCCGGAAGGGACTCGCGTGGAAGTTGATGGTAGAAGTCTGCAGAATGTAGATGCGGTTTTCTTCGGGGACTCCAAGGCCGACTTCAAACTCTTTTCTGCCGAAAAATTGGTCGCCCTGGTACCCCATCGGGCGGTAAGCTCTGCGATCACTGTGGTGACGTCGTCGGCGCGGGCGTCGAGCCCGTTTGCGTTTGTGGTGCGCAATGATCCCCGCATTCCTGAAGAAGTCAGTTACAAGGCTGGCTATGTTAATTCCGTTTCTGCGCCGATGGGATTTTCGTCTGCCATGCTGTGGGGAATTGCCATCGCCGACACCCGCGTGGCGGGTTATGAGTCTGCCACGGTGGAAGTCGCTGCGATGCAGCTTTCCTGCCGCGCCGACGGTAAGGACGTCGTACTCAACGATGATGCCGGCAATATCCGTGGCGGGTTCTTTCGCCGCAATCCCTGGTTCGGCACGAATGAGAACGAACCGATGCCTGTAGCCAGTGACGAGCAAAATCAAGCGGCGGTGCTACGCGTTGGTCAGCGCGCCGACCGGGTGTGGCACTTCTGGAGCGGGTCGCCGCGGGCGGCATCGCCCTCCGGAAAGCCTGCAGGCTGCACGGTGAAAGCGCGGGTGAAGATTTCGCCAGGAGCTTTGTTGCAGATGGGCATGGACTACTGGCGCAACACAACCGTTGGCTACGGCTCCGGCGGCAACAACCACGAAGCCGGAGTAAGCAACTGGTATTTTCCCTCAGAGCGCTGGCAGGAGGCTGTGTTCACGGACATCGGCGGTCCGCGGTTCTAGATCGAGATACGGAGCGGGGACGCCAGTCTATCGGCGAAATGCGTCTCCCACCGGTTCCTGGTACAGGTACCACACGATCATGACTCGCACCATCACACCCAGCCCGCCCCAGATCAGAGGCCCGGCTCGAAGCTCAACCACCGCGATAGAAACGGTTGGAACCAGTTCCACGATCCCGGCCAGGGCCGCGAGTATCACGGCACGGCGCGCCCATGGATTCAACCGCAGCAACCCCCAACCCGTGATCGCCGCGGCTCCTCCCAGCAGCAAGAACATGTAGGGCCCGGCGAGTTCGAGGCCGCCCAACAATGGTGCCCCTAACGCCATGGAGAGTATTCCCGGAGAGAGCAACATGACGATGCCGAGACTGGAGAGATAAGCCGCGATCAAAAACAGAACGATCGCAATTGCGGTTATGCCGGAGGGGCGCTCGATGGAGGAATTGGGCAAATTGTTATTTGCCCTGCGCCGGAGATGCTGCGCTCGCCGTGCCCCCGCGTAAAACTCTTTCCAGAGTTACCGCAGGGCAGAGATTCCGATGGATGTAGTCCATGAGGGTTTTGGCCAGGCTGCGAACCAGCTTCTCGACTGCGCCATCGAGCACGTGCCCTTCGGCGTCAAACACCTTCTGCACGATGGGCACGGAGACAGGCAGCGGAAGCACGATGGCCCCGATGTGCGAAGCGATGCTGCGCAACTGCTCGAGCGATTTGATGGCTCCGACGGAGCCGGCCGCTACGCCTAGCAAAGCCACCGGCTTTCCGGCCAACACCGAAGGAAAGCCAAGGTTCTCAATCGCCAGCTTGATCACGCTGCTCAGGCTGCCGTGGTATTCAGGGGTCGCCAGGATTACCGCAGTGGCGTTCTTCACCGCTGCCTGCAACTTGAGGGTTCCCTCGGCCTTGGGGTTCACACCGGGCAGGGGCAGATTGAGCTCGGAAGGATGGATGACCTCAACCGTAACCGAGGGATCCCTTCGCAGTTCATCGGCCACCAAAGCAACCGCCATATCGGTGTAATTGCGGGGGCGAGCGCTGCCGGTGATGATGACAATCCTGATCCCGCGGTCATCTGCCATAAACCACCTCGGTGAAGTATTGAATCACAAAACAGTCAAGCACTTGGGAGGTCCCGCAAGCATCAGGTCAAGTCGAACAGCAGCACCTCGGCATCGCTGGTGGCCTCGATCGAGAGCCTGGATTCATCGCTGACTGCCGCGCCATCGCCCTGTTGCAGCGCTTTCCCATTGAATTCTATCGCGCCCTTGGCTACCTGCAGCCAGGCATAACGACCCTTGCCCAAAGGGCGGGTAACTTCTTCCCCCGGAGATAAGAGGGCCACATACAAGCGCGCATCCTGATGGATGGTGACCGATCCCTCGGCGCCATCAGGGCTGGCAATCAGCCGAAGCTTGCCCCGCTTTTCCTCCTCGGGAAACGCCTTCTGTTCATAGCTGGGCTCATAGCCGTGTCGGTCGGGCGTGATCCAGATCTGAAGCAAATGAACCGGGTCTTTCTTCGAAGCATTCGTTTCGCTGTGCCGGATGCCGCGCCCGGCGCTCATGCGCTGCCCATCGCCTGGCCGGATCACGGATCCGGTCCCCAGGCTGTCCTTGTGCTCGAGGGCGCCCTCCAGCACATAGGTGATGATTTCCATGTCGCGGTGGGGATGGGTGGGGAACCCCCCGCCGGGCGCGACGACGTCTTCGTTGATGACCCGCAGAGAGCGAAACCCCATAAAGCGCGGATCATGATACTGGTCAAAAGAGAAGGTATGACGGGTGTTCAGCCAACCGTAGTCCCCGCCGCCGCGTTCGTTGCTATGGCGAATGTCGATCATCGGAAAATCCTCGTTACAACGACTATTTCTCCAGGTTAGATGAAAAAACCAGGCAAAGGATGCGGAGCGCAAGCAGCTAGCGGCTAATTGAAGACGTTGCGCAATCCTGCCGATTATTTGGTAATGCTCGTTCGCCGCAGCCTGGAGCTTGCTACGCTGAGCGTCGCTCTGGCCGGTTGTGGCGGCTCACCAGCCACGAGCCCGGCAGGATTCGTGAATCGAACCCGCCATTCCGATACCTATCTGTGGGGAACGTGGAAGACTGCGCAGGGAAGTGTTGCCCGCAGTGTGGAGCTGAACCCGTTGCAGCAATCGATTGAAAACGCTCTGCCCATGACGCTCCTTGGGGACGCCAGAGCCTGGAACGTCCTGCCTCGCCAGTTGACGGTTGGGCCGACTCCGGATGTGTCGTCCCGGGCTTTCCTGGCTGCTACGGGGATGCTGCGGCCCGACCCTACCGGCATGATCGCCTGTCCCCGGCCCTGCGATGTGAGGTATACGCCGGCATATTCCCTCTATCGCCCTGAACTCACGCGCTACGCGGCCTCCTGGGAACTGGAGGAGGGAAACTTCCACATCATTCTGGAATATGAGTTTGAAAACCAGATTCTTTTCGCGCTGGGCTACGACATGCGCTGGCGGTAAGGTTTACTTGTTCTCGGCTTTCTTGCTGGAGGTCTCGGCTTTCGGTTTGTCTTCCTTCTTCCCCGTGGACTCCGCCTTGTCCTTACCGCCGTCTTTGGCCTCGCCTTTAGAACCGGAATCCCCGCTTGCCGACGGAGTGGTGGACTTCTTGGCGTAGTCGGTTACGTACCATCCCGAACCCTTGAATTGCACGGCTGGGGCGGAGATCGTCTGCTCGACCGGGCCGCCGCAATCGGGACACTTCTTAATATGGGGGTCGGAGAACTTCTGGATGCGCTCGAATCGGTGATGACATTTCTTGCACTGGTACTCGTAAAGTGGCATGGCCCTCGAAAAAAAGCCGCAGGCACGCGGCAGGATTCTGCTTTCGATTTTAGGGCGTCCAGGGTGAGGCGTCAATGTGCGACGGGCGTGAGCATACGGCGAAATGGAAAGGTACCGGCGGCGTTCGCCTGGGGATGATTCGAGTCTCGTCAAGCCTCGGTGTCGGTGTCGTTTCGCGCGGAAACACGGCAAAACGGCTGATCAACAGATGCCCTGAGATTTATCGCCAATGGGAAACGAAATTCCCCAAAAGGTTTTGGCTTTCTCGTCCTGCTCGACAAACTCAATTCCATAGGTTGAGGCTGACTGCGTGGCGGTCAATTGAGCGACCACGCGAGCAGGAACCTCAGTGCCGCGTTTGTTGCGCAAGATAATCGCAGAGCCAACCACCAGATCACGGCTGAGCTGGACGGCAGCTCCGTGCTTGTTGAGGTTTGTGGCTCTCGCCGGAATCGCAAAAGCGCACTTCAGGCGATCCTTGCCCGACAACCCTATCGACGCGCTGAGCAGCAAACGACTGCTCCGGCGTCGTGAGATCAGGCTGCGACTAGCGCTGTCCGTGGGCATCAGATATGAACCATACGAAACCGGTTGGCGTCGCGGATGCTTCTCTTTGTTCATCAGAAAACATTAAACGGAGCCGGCCGCCAGTCTGCAATGTAACCTAGGTCGCGTAACCACGTTCTAGTACCCCATGTACTGTCGGCCATTCGGACCTTGTGCCTATCGGCCACCGTTTGACTGGACTCTTTAGTTTTCGCAGAGCTGCGATCAGCGAGGTTGGCGGTCGGCAGGGATCAATCGCGGCGAGGGCGGGCTGCTCTGGTTCTAGGGGAGGTAGCTGTCGCGTCCGGCAACTGCCCAATCCTGGCCCGCCGCTCGCGGATTTACAGATGCCACGGCAGAAGCACGGGTTTCTTAATCCGATTGGTTTGCATCGACGCAATACTTATTCAGCGTATTATCGCGATAACGACTGATTTTGGCTTGCAGATTCCTCGCATAGCTGTCCCTGTTCAATAAAAGCAGCATGCCTGAACTCTCCCACGCCCACGTAGGTGGAAAGTCCCTACATACTTTGTTCCCTATTCCCCAGAAAGCTAAAGACGGAAAAATAAGCTGGCGGTTTTGCAAAACGGCGTTATGATAGCCGCCATTTTGAGACTCGTCCCGCTCTGTTTAACCACCGCTCGGGGCAGCGGCCGGGCAGGCGCAAGTCGACCCCGATCAACTCACCCTACAGAGGTACATTCAGGAGGAAAAAAGGAATGAATCGCGAATCTTGGCAGCGGACAGAAGTCAAGGAGTCCCGGCAGTGGCTAAGGTCAGTTTGGTTTTTGGCCGCTTGCATGATAGTTGCCTGTTTATTCATCACCGCATCCAGCGTAGGCCAGGTCACGGTCGGAGCGGCGCCGCAGTCGATCATCTCGCTGGCTCCGGGCCCGAAACCGGAAGCGGAGATCGTCGCCCGTCGTGACAGTGACGGCAGATTCGAAAACCCACCCGCCAATTATCACGTCTTCCCCGCCGCCTCCGTGGGCGAATACACCAACGTGGAAGTGCTTACGCTGAACTTTGAGGCAGGAACCACACTCACGGGGATCAAATCGACGCGCAAAGACTTTGTCATTGAGCGCGGGGGCACGTGTCAGGAGGGCGACAGCTACACTCGCGGTGAAAGCTGTTCGCTTCTGGTGCGCTTCAGTCCGCAGGGCCCCGGTCACAGGCTGGGGTTTATCAGCATTTCCCATACCGCCGAGGCCACGCCCATGAGCTTCGGCCTGACGGGGAATGGCTACGTCCCGGTTGCCAGCTTTACACCCTCCCTGATCACCACCGTTCCCGGAAGTGTCTCCTCCGGCACTGGAACGATCAGCGGCGCGACCAGTCTGGCTATTGACGGCGGAGACATACTTTACATCGCCGACACCGGAAATAACCGCGTCAAGGAGATGGACTCGAGCGGCAACATTATCACCACCACCCTGAGCCCTATTGCCACGCCAGCGTCGATCACTGTCGACAGCTTTGGCATCTTGTACACCGCAAATGTCCACGGTTCCACGTATTACTTTTCCATCTATTACCCCTGGGGGAGTCAGACTGCGTATGGATACGCGTACACTTCCGCCACATGCACGCCGGGCGCCCCCTGTCCATTCTCCTCTGTTGGCATGAACTATCCGGCCAATATGAGCATCGACGCGTATGACGATCTCTTTTTTGAGGAGGGGACGACGGGCGCGGCCGAGATGCCGGTTGCCAGCATTTCAGGCGGTAACGGCAGCTTGAATCTCTGGCATCTCAGCGACCAATTTGCCTACTCCGCGGGCACCCCTGGATCGTTCGCCGTCGACGCTAACGGCAACCTCTACACTGCCTACAGGTTCTCCACATTTACCTGCTATTTGCTGGAAGAGTCACTCTACGATGCCGAGTACTTGCCCACGGCCAATCGCGTGGCTGGCGGCGTGGCGTGCGGGTTCAGCGGCGATGGTGGTCAGGCGCGAGGCGCCGAAATCAGCTCCACGATAGGCCAGATCGCCTTCGACGTCGCCGGCAACCTGTATTTCAGCGACACGGGAAACAATCGGGTGCGCAGGATTGAAGCGGGAACGGGAATCATTCGCACCATCGCCGGGAACGGATCGACTGGCTACAAGGGTGACAAAGCTGCTGCCACTAAGGCTGCGCTTGGCACGCCGACCGGACTCGCCGTCGATTCCCAAGGCCAGGTCTATATTCTGACTCCCTCAGGCACGACCGCGGCGCAGGTAATCCGCAAGGTCGGAACCACGGGGTCATTGGGCTTTTCTTCCACGGCCACTGGATCATCGAGCGGCACTATGCTGGTGAATGTCGCGAATACCGGCAATGCTGCGCTGACCTTCCTCCGGGATAGGATTAGCGGGACCAACGCCGGTGATTTCTCGGTCGATCCCAATTCCACCAATTGCAACTTCAACGCTGGCAATAGTCTCGCGCCGGGACACACTTGCGAGATCGGAGTGATTTTCAAACCCGCCGCGGCAGGCTCGAGAACGGCCACCCTTAACTTGGTCGACAACACGGTCAATGGTGTGAACCAGGTGAAATTGTCCGGGACGGCAACCACAGCGGCAAAGGTGAAATTCACAGCTCCAGCCGGCGGGCAACAACTACCGGCGGCGCAGGCACTCACAGTCTCCGTCATGGTCAGCGCTGCCGATGGCCCAGAACCTACGGGAGCAGTGGACTTTTGGGTCGACGGAAAAGTCGCAACGTCAGCTACGCTGGCCTCGCAGGCGGCGACGGCGAGCCTTGGAGTTCTCACTGCGGGCACGCATCGGCTCACAGCTTCGTACCTCGGGGACAAGTACCATCCTTCGGCGCGATCGAGCAAGACCATCACTGTAACGCAGTAGCCGAAAACGGAGTTCGTCCGGGAGCCGGGCGAGTGCGCCATGATGACCTTGGGCTATTGGGGTTCTCCCCGCCTGATGGTGCGACAGGCCACATGGTGACAGCCGCGCTCGGCTGTCTGGTCGAGCGCAGTTCCGGAACCTCCACGAACTCCGGTACTCGCAATGGTAGACTCGCGACGTGAGCGCGGAGGACAACGCGAAGGCGCTGGCACCCGGGCTTTACCTGGTGGCCACGCCCATCGGCAACCTGGAAGACATCACGCTGCGCGCGATCCGGGTGCTGAAGCAGGCGGACGTGATTGCGTGCGAGGATACCCGGCAGACGCAAAAGTTGCTGAGTCATTACGGCATTACCACGCGCACCACCAGCTACCACGAGCACACCGAACTGACGCGCGCTCCCGAACTGGTTCTCGAACTGGAGCAAGGCGCGCGCATCGCGCTGGTGACTGACGCGGGCATGCCGGGGATTTCCGATCCCGGTTACCGGTTGATCACGCTGGCGATCCGCCATCATGTGCCGGTGGTGCCGATACCCGGGCCCTCGGCTTTTCTGGCGGCGCTGGCGGCCAGCGGCTTGCCTGCCGATTCTTTTCGCTTCAGCGGATTTCTGCCGGCAAAAGCGGGCCAGCGTAGAACCTTTCTGCAGAGTATCCGCGACTCACCACGAACCCAGGTGCTTTACGAGGCTCCGCACCGGGTAAAAGAGGCTCTGCAAGATGTGGTCGAAGTGTTGGGAGCGGAGCGGCAGGTGGTCGTCGCCCGCGAGGTGACGAAGCTGCACGAAGAATTTCTTCGTGGACGAGCGGGCGAGATTCTGCGGATGTTAAGCGACCGCGGCGAGATCAAAGGCGAGATCACATTGTTGATAGGCAAAGCGGAGGGTACTGCAACGAAGGCAGCGCTCGCGCCGGCGAGCATCCGCCAGAGACTGGGGCAGATCATGGCGGAGGAAAAGCTCGATGAGAAAGCCGCGCTCAAGAAAGTCGCGAAAGAGATGGGAGTCTCGAAGAGCGAAGCTTACCGCGAATTGCAGAGGACGAAGTAACTTGTTTGCAAAAAACTTCGGGGATTACTTTCTCCCGGCCACGTCGATACGAGTCTCGGCGCGCTGGAGATCGCCCGCAGTTTGTTTGAACTCTTCCTCGGTGGAGCACTTTCCGAGGTTCGTTTCGGCGCGCCGCTTGGCGGCCTGGGCGCGGTTGACATCGACCTCTTCGGCGCGCTCCGCGGTTTCGGCGAGGATGGTCACCTTGTCGGGAAGCACTTCGGCGAAGCCCCAGGCGACGCACAAGTGATGAGTTGTATTTGCGTTCCGGTACGTGATCTCGCCGACGGCGAGCTCGGAGATCAGCGGAGCATGTCCCGGCAGAATCCCGAGATATCCATCCTTGCCGGGAATTTGCATCTCCTCGGCGACGTCGCGCACAACCATCTTTTCGGGGGTGACGATTTCGAGTTGGAACGTGTCGGCCATAAACCTAGCTGTCGGCTTTCAGCTTTTTCTATGCTTAAAGTTTCGAACTGAAAACGTATAGCTTTCTTACGCTACCGCCTTCAACTTCTCTGCTGCCTCCAGCACTTCATCGATCGTGCCCTTCATGTAGAACGCCTGCTCGGGGATGTCGTCGTACTTGCCTTCGTTGATGTCCTTGAAGCCTTTTACCGTGTCCGCAATCTTCACATACCGTCCGGGCGCGCCGGTGAACTGCTCGGCAACGTGGAATGGCTGCGAGAGGAAACGCTGAATTTTGCGGGCCCGGGCTACCGTCAGCTTCTGGTCTTCGCTCAATTCGTCGATGCCCAGAATCGCGATGATGTCCTGCAAGTCTTTGTAACTCTGCAGAGTTTTCTTTACCGCCTGAGCCACGTCGTAATGCTCCTGGCCGACGATGCGGGGATCGAGAATGCGCGAAGTCGAAGCCAGGGGATCGACTGCGGGATAAATTCCGATCTCAGTCAATGCGCGAGACAGCACGGTAGTGGCGTCGAGGTGAGCGAAGGTTGTGGCGGGGGCGGGATCGGTCAAATCGTCGGCGGGCACATAGATCGCCTGCACGGAGGTTACCGATCCTTTCTTGGTAGAAGTGATGCGCTCTTGCAACTCGCCCATTTCCGTCGCCAGATTTGGCTGGTAACCAACCGCGGACGGCATGCGGCCCAGCAGGGCGGAAACCTCCGATCCTGCCTGGGTGAAACGGAAAATATTGTCGATGAAGAGCAACGTGTCAGCGCCTTCGACGTCGCGGAAATATTCCGCGACCGTCAGTCCGGTCAAAGCCACGCGCAGACGGGCGCCGGGCGGCTCCGTCATCTGGCCGTAGATAAGAGCAGCCTTTGATTTGGAAGGGTCGCCCGGTTTGATCACACCCGACTCAGTCATCTCCAGCCACAGGTCGTTGCCTTCACGGGTACGCTCGCCGACGCCCGCGAAAACGGAAAATCCGCCGTGTTGCTTGGCGACGTTATTGATCAACTCCATGATGACGACGGTCTTGCCGACGCCCGCGCCCCCGAACAAGCCGATCTTGCCGCCTTTCAGGAATGGCTGGATGAGATCGATGACTTTGACGCCGGTTTCAAACATTTCGGCGGTAGTCGCCTGCTCGTCAAAGAGCGGTGCCGGGCGGTGAATCGGCATAGTGAGCTTGTGCTCGATCGGGCCCAACTGGTCGACGGGTTGACCGATCACGTTCATGACGCGGCCGAGCGTGCCGGGACCGACGGGGACGGAAATCGGTCCACCCTGGTCGATGGCCTTCATGCCGCGCACCATGCCGTCAGTTGGCTCCATGGCGACGCAGCGAACTCTGCCTTCACCGAGATGCTGCTGGACTTCGAGAATGACATTGATGGGCGTCGGGACCGCGAAGCCATCGCTCACCACGCGTAAAGCTTCATAGATAGGCGGCATTTTGGCTTCAACGAATTGCACGTCCACGGCCGGACCGGCAATCTGGACAACGTGACCGATGTTTTCTGGCATAAAACCTCAGCTTTTAGCTCTTGGCTTTTAGCTCCTAGCCCCCGGCGGCATCGATATCGATGCAAGCTGACAGCTAAGGGCTAACGGCCAAAGCTCGTTTAAAGGGCTGCTGCTCCACTTACGATTTCAATAATCTCCTTCGTGATCTTGGCCTGGCGGGCGCGGTTCATGGCCAAGGTCAGCGAATCGATCATGTCGCTGGCGTTGTTGGTGGCGGCATCCATGGCCGTCATACGGGCAGCGTGTTCGGCGGCCACCGATTCCAACAGCGCGCGGAATACCTGGATACCGACATACTTGGGCAGCAAGGAGGCGAACAGTTCTCCGGCAGGCTGTTCATAAATGTAATCCACCTGCGCGGTCGCGAATTTTGCCGCCTGGGCGTCGATTTCGCGCGTGTCCGGCGGACGCAACCCGACGCCCGCTCCCTTGGCCGCCTCCAGCGCCCGCTTCCGCTCGGCTTCGCTCATGGCTTCTTCTTGCGCCACACTGATCTCGCCGACGCGCTCGATCGGCAAGATGCGTTCCACCACCAGGCGCTGGGAGATCACCGACTTGAATTCATTGAAGACGATATAAACGGAATCGATTTCGCTGTTGCTGTAACGCTCGATGACGCGCGACGCCATCTCCGAGGCGAAGGCGTATTCCACCTTACTGAGCACGCCGACGTGCTCGCCAACCAGCGTGATCTGCGGCGACCCGGAAGAATCGGCGCTTCGCGGCTTGGCCACGGGAAATCGGCGGCGCAGGAAATCGCGGCCTTTGCGCCCTACCGCCTCAATCTCAATATTCTTCCCCGCCTTAGATTCCAGGAAGCGGGCGGCGGCTTTCAGGATATTGGTATTGAAGGCGCCCGCCAAACCTTTGTCGCCAGTGACCACAATCAGCAAAACATTGTTCTCGGGGCGCTGCGCCAGCAGCGGATGTTTGGGCTCGCCGGTCTCGGGATCGTAGATTTCCGCACGCGACACTAGAGACTTCAGCACATTGGTCAGCATTTGCGCATAGGGACGCGCAGCCAGAGCCCGCTCCTGCGCCCGGCGCAGCTTGGCTGCCGAGACCATCTTCATGGCTTTGGTGATCTGCCGCGTGTTGGTCACGCTGCGGATGCGCCGGCGAATGTCGAGAATGTTGGCCATGGTTCGCTGTTCGCCTTTAGCTTTTAGCTCTTAGCCAAAGGCCAAAAGCTAACAGCCAGAAGCTTATTTCGCCACCGCTTGTCTCTCCGCCACGAATTGCTCTTTGCATTCCTTGATGACTTTGCTCATGTCGGCCTTCAGCGTGTCATCGAGGATTTTCTTCTCCATGATGGCGCGCAGCAGGCCAGGATTTACCGTGTCTACGTATTTGTAGAGCTCGGCTTCAAAATCGCGCACCTGATCAACTGCCAGGTCGTCAAGGAAACCATTGGTGCCGGCGTAGATGATCAGAATCTGTTTGGAAAACGGCAGCGGCGAGAATTGCTTCTGCTTCAACACCTCCACCAGACGTTGCCCGCGGTTGAGCTGCGATTGCGTGGCCTTGTCGAGATCGCTGCCGAACTGGGCAAAGGCCGCCAGTTCGCGATACTGCGCGAGATCGAGCTTGAGGCTGCCGGCCACCTGACGCATGGCCTTGATCTGGGCGCTGCCGCCGACGCGGCTCACGGAAATTCCGACGTTCACCGCCGGACGTACGCCACTGTTAAAGAGATCAGTCTCGAGAAAGATCTGGCCGTCGGTGATGGAGATGACGTTGGTCGGAATGTACGCCGAAACGTCACCGGCCTGGGTTTCGATAATGGGAAGAGCGGTCAACGATCCGCCGCCATTCTTGTCGCTCAGCTTGGCGGCGCGTTCGAGCAGGCGGGAGTGCAAGTAGAAAACGTCGCCGGGATAGGCTTCGCGTCCGGGCGGACGCCGCAGCAGCAGCGAGATTTCACGATACGAAGCGGCATGCTTCGACAAATCGTCGTAAATCACCAGCGCGTGACGTTTGGTGTCGCGAAAAAACTCCCCCATCGCACAAGCGGCATAGGGAGAAATGTACTGCATAGGCGCGGGCTCGGAAGCGGAAGCCGCCACCACAACCGTGTAGTCCATGGCACCGTAGTCACTCAGAATCTTTACTACCTGCGCGATAGAAGATCGCTTCTGACCGACCGCGTTATAAATGCAAATCAGGTTGTTGCCCTTGTTGTTGATGATGGTATCGAGCGCCACCGCAGTTTTCCCGGTCTGGCGGTCGCCGATGATCAGCTCACGCTGTCCGCGACCGATAGGGATCATGCTGTCGATGGCTTTCAGCCCGGTGGCCATCGGTTCGCGCACCGGCTGACGATCAATCACGCCCGGAGCCAGGCGTTCGAGCGGAATGAACTTGTCCGACGCAATGGGACCCTTGTCATCGATGGGCCGGCCCAGCGAATCCACCACACGCCCGATCAAGGCATCGCCCACCGGCACGCTCATGATGCGGCCAGTACGCTTGACCTCGTCGCCTTCCTTGATCTCGGTGTACTCGCCCAGCAAAACGACGCCGACCTGATCTTCTTCCAGGTTCATAGCGATGCCGGCTACGTCATGGGGGAAAGACAGCAGTTCTCCCGCCATCACTTTGTCGAGCCCATGGACGCGGGCGATGCCATCGCCCAGAGTGACGACGGTGCCGACTTCATCGACGGCAATCTTCGACTCGTAGTTTTCGATCTGTTGCCGGATCAGTTGTGTGATCTCGTCTGCTTTGAGTTGTGCCATAAAGTCAGCTCTTGGCTTCTAGCCTTTACCTGTTAGCCTTTCTTTGCGTGCTCCGCGGCCTTCCTCGCGATCGCAGCGGTCAAAATCTTTTTGCTACCTGCGCCCCGATAGTTCGGGGCTACGAGCTGATCGCGGTTCGGATCCGTTCCAGCTGGCCGCTTACGGAACCGTCGTAAATGGTGCTGCCGATTCTGACTACGGCGCCGCCTAGTAAAGAAGCGTCGCGAGAATAGTGTGCCCGCACTTTCTTTCCGGTCAACCCGGCGACCTGAGTCTCCAGAGCGCGGCGTTCGGTGTCGTCCAATTCGCGTGCGCTGGCGATCTCCGCCTCGGCAAATCCCATTCGCTGGTCCAATTCCAGTTCAAACTGCTTCACGATCGGAGACAGGAAGTTCGTACGGCGATGGTCGATCAAGACTGCAATAAAATTGCGCACCGTACGCGAGATTTTCTCGCGCGCGACAATGGCATCGAGCACCGCCCGCTTTTGTTGTGGCGTAATCGAGGGCGTTTCCCAAACCTCACGCAGCTCTTTGCTTTCCGAAACTAACTGCGCCAGCGCCTGCGCTTCCGCCAGCGTCTTGACGGGATCGAGGTGCGCATCAAACACCGCATCCGTCAGGGCGCGCGCGTAGGTGATGGTGACTGAAGCCATGGCTCAGTTCCCATCCTTTCGCTCGCCGCCATTGCCCTGGAGCTGCTGCGCGAAATTTCGGATCAACCTCTGGTCGATGCCTGCGTCCACCTGAATCTGTTTTTTGGCCAGGGAAACAGCCAGGTCGGCGGCGAAGGAAGTCAACTCGCGCCGCGCTGCACGCGCGGTCGCGGCGATCTCCTGACCAGCCGTTTCGGCGATTTTACGCGCATCTTCTTCCGCCGCGGCCTTGATTCTTTGTTCTTCTTCGGTGGCTTCTTTCTCGGCAGAGGCCCGCATCTCGCTGATTTCTAAATCAAGCCGCGAAAGCCTCGCCTCAATATCCGCCAGACGGCGATTGGCCTCCTCGCTGGCTTTGCGCGCCTCCGCCATCGCATGCTGGATGGAAGCAGTACGGTTGCGGAATACGCCGGGAAGGTTCTTTTTCGATAGCCATACAATCAGCAGCGCTATGACCAGGAAGTTCAGGCCCACGCACAGCCAGTAGGAGTGCTCCAGACTCAAACCCGTAATCCGCGCCACCAACTGTACAGAAGCAGAGTGTTTGAATTGGGCGGAATCGTCTTCGCCCGCCGCTTCCCTGGTTTCCCGCACCAACTCCTGCTGGTTCGAAGGCTGCTGCCGCGAAGCCTCCGCCTGGAGAAAGGCAGCGCTTGCCGCCCGGGAGGATTGCGACGCCACAGGAATGATGAGGAGCGCCGCGCCCAGGAGTGCGATCCTTCCGATTGGGCCGTGGGTGGTGCGAGTCGTCTGACCAGCCGCTTGGGGTCTCATTGCGCGCCTCCTACCGAAGCGGGAGGAGTTCCTGCTTGCAGAACCAGCCGCATAATCTCGGCAGCCAGCCGGCCGCTCTCCGCCCGCAAGGTTTCCTGGGCCGCGCGCTTTTCGTCCTCCAGCGCGGCCCGCGCCTGCTCTACCTGAGCCTGCGCCTGGCTGCGCGCCCGGGTCACAGCTTCGGCTCGGGCTTTCATCGCCTGCTGTCGGCGTGCTTCCTGTGCTTTGAAAATTGCCATACGCGCTTCGCGCATCCGCTGCTCATACTCGGAGGTGCGAGCTTCCGCAGCAGCGATATCGGCTCGAGCTTTTTCTACGGCACCTTCGGTCCGACTGCGCCGCTCGGCCAGTACCTTGCTAAGCGGCTTGTAGACCAGCGTGCGATAAAGGCCATAGAGCAGACACATGAAAATGATGGTGGGGATGGAGCCGAGCAGTAATTCCCCTACTTGTCTAAGCGTCTGGTCCATGGTTTTGCTAGATATTGTTTGCTAGATAGAATCCCGAGCGAAAGAGGGCTAATAAAACCATTAAACCTAACATCCTGCGAGTCTTAGTGTCAACGAAAAGGGTCGTGTCCTGCTATCTCACTACATCATTGCCCTACTCACGGTTTGGGATAAGTCTCAGCCAGTCAGACGGAACAGTCACAGTCCCGTTCCCCTTGGGAATCGTAGACAGGATGTCGTTGGCATTCCCTGTTTTCCGGTCAAAGTGAATGACCTTCTTCCGATGATGAAAGGGCGAGAAATGTACTTCCGGACGATGCTAGCCACAGCCAATTTTCTCGATAAAGAATGCTTGACTTCTGGGCGGAGGGGTCTAGCATAGAAGTATCACCTCCGATCCAATTCAGGATCGAGTGGGCCGGCAGCCAAGGAATGTCACCGCTTCTTGGTCGCTGGCCCATTTAATCTCCGGCATACATTTTGTCGATGGTGTTTGTCGTTGGCGGGGTCGCGGCCTGTCTACGGCCTCGGGGCCCAAAGAAAGGTCAGGAATTCGGGCTTCTCCGCGGGGGTATATAAGAAAAAGTTGAT
>Ga0335078_10000269_pt1 | contig 83816 bp, 72 predicted proteins | sample Lox_Sample_32_FD_206711 | JGI IMG/M metagenome (GOLD analysis project Ga0335078, IMG submission 206711) | Soil microbial communities from Loxahatchee National Wildlife Refuge, Florida, United States - Lox_Sample_3.2 | ecosystem: Environmental > Terrestrial > Soil > Wetlands | place: USA... | reverse complement strand
GGAGGGAAGCCTTGACCGTTCAGTCGGACGGCTTCAGGCTCGGAATGGCGTAGTTCAACTGAGCGACGCCGGTGGGCCTAGAAACTGATCTTCAGAATCTTCCCGCTATTTCCGACAAACCAGCCCGCCTTCGGGTTCGCAAACGCGACCGCCCAATATCCGCTTACCTTGGACAGCTTAGACCAGGTTTTTCCTTCATCCGCAGACCAGGCCCCGGCCCCGGAGTCGAAGTTCGGCGCGGTTTCGGCGGTGATCACGACTGTCTGTTTGAAGTTCCCGTTGCCCTCTTCTTTGCCGGGCTGCGCGTAGCTGAGGCAGAAGATCGCTCCTTTTACCGGCGGCTTTTTCGTCAGCTTCCAGGTCTTGCCGCCGTCATGCGAAATCGCCGTTTCCGCATGGTTGGGATCGTTTGTGTCCAAATCGCCTCCGCCTACAATTCCATTCTCGCCATCACGGAAGGCGACCGAGAATGCCCCCGCGGTGGCCGAGCTTACAAACGGAGTGTGATATGCGTTCCAGGTATTACCACCATCTCGGGTGGCCAGGATCCTCGCGATCTTGGAGCCGCCAGTGGCGATCCATGCGTTCTCGTCGCCCTCCGTCGCCACGCACGTTCCGCTCGATGAGAACGACGCTTCTCCCTTTAGCGCCTTGGGCATATTCTTGCTGATACTCTTCCAGGTCGTCCCGTTGGTCGTACGGAGGTCGGGGAATACTCCTTTCACCGAGTCACTATGCGCAAGGCCGCGATCCGGAGTCCAGAAAGCAAAACAATCGTAGAAGGCCTTGGCAGTATGGTTCTTGAATTCGACCGTCCAGTTTGCTCCCCCGTCGGTGGTCTTGTAGATGCGAAAATCCGTCGTGTTATTTCCCACCGACAACAGATACGCAACCTTGTCGCTTACGCCCTGCACATCGCGAAACTGCAGACTTGTAGCGCCCGGCACGGTTCCGGCTGTCCAGTGCTCTCCACCATCGGTGGTGACGACGTACGTGCCGCCTGCGCCGGCGGCCCACACCACCTGCGAATTCACCGGGCTTACAGCAATCAGCAATTGTGTGGTGCCGCTCTGTTGCTCGGTAAGTTTGGGCTGAGTGAATTGTTTGGCAAAACTGAACGTTGTACAAAGGGCAATCAGGAAGATTGTTAGCGAGCGAGTCAGCATGAGAAGGCCTCCCAGGCGGGAATTCGTAGTGTGGTGGAGTATAGGAGGATCATAAACGACTGTCAAACCAGAGCCGGAGTTATACGCACGGGTTGGTTTTGCTAGACCCCGGCGGACGGCGGGCGGGGCAGGGGTTCGCAGACGGGGGCGGAACGAGCGGAAACCAGGATCAGGTAGCTTGAGTCATTGAGTGTAATCGCATCCCGCTTACACACCCGCGAAGCGTGCTGCGAAGTCGAAGGACCCTACCGCGCATGTAACGCCGAAAACCTGGCAAGGCATTCTGAACACGTACTTAAAAGAAATTTCCGCGAGAATTCCCAGCAGCGACGACGAAGCCCGTGCACAGCAGGGATGTTTCGACTGCGCGATGGCTTTCGCAAGCCAAAGTCATCGCTCCGCTCTACACGACAATTTTGTATGGACTTCAACACAGCGAAGTCGGAAGAGGCTTTCCAGGCGAGCGCCGTCGGCAGCCCGCTGAAATCTCCACGTCTCGCTATGCACTATAATCCCCGACGTGCCGCACCCGATGAGATTCTCCTGTCGAAAGCTTCGTAATCTGCATTTCGCGCTCGTGATTTTCCTAGGTCTGTCATCACAAGTTCTGCCCGCGCAGGCAGCAATCCCCGACTGGTGCCGCGCGCAGCCTCGGCCCGAATACAAGGCTCTGCAGCGCGTGCCGCTCAGCGATTCCTGGTTTGAGGTTTACAAAGTCGCGCCCGCCGTTTTCGCCATCTACGAACCTCATCAGTTCGAAGAGACCATGAGCTACCTGATCGTCGGAGACAAGCGGGCGCTTCTGTTCGACACCGGCATGGGGATCAGCGATCTGAGAAAAGTTACTGCTGATCTGACTCCTCTGCCCATCGTTGTGCTGAACTCTCACACCCACAACGATCATGTCGGCGACAACTGGCAGTTCGACACCATATATGGCATGGACACGGAGTTCACCCGCCAGAATGCGCAAGGCTCGCGCCAGGATGCGCAGGCCGAACTCGCCTCCGATCAGATCTGCGGCAGTCTGCCCAAGGGATTCGATCCGGAAACCTATGCGACCAGGCCGTGGAAGATTACGTCGTATGTGCACGATGGAGACCGCATGGATCTTGGCGGACGATCGCTCGAAATCATCGCCGCTCCCGGGCACACACCGGATGCCATCTGTCTTCTTGATCGGGTCAACGGCCTTCTCTTCACCGGCGACACTTACTATCCGGCTCCGATCTGGCTTTACCGGCCTGAAACCGACCTCGCGGCGTACCGCAAATCAATTCAGCGATTGGCTGCCCTTGCTCCGCAGATCAAACTGGTTCTAGGCTCGCACAATGTTCCCGTCGCGTCCCCGTCAGTGTTGCCGCGGTTGGTTGCGGCGTTCGATGCCGTGATGGCGGGCAAAGTCCCGGCGACGCCGGCTTCCCCGGGCCAAGTAATCTACGAGGTGGGCGGCATTTCTTTCCTCACGCGCAAGGCGGAAGTCAAACATTAAGAGCGCGCCCGGCTGAAGCCTGTGGCGCGTTTTAGTGATGCGCCGTTTGATCTCTGGCCGCGGAAGCCCGCGAGCCATGCTCCTTCAGCCAGGAGGCGAGCTGCCCTTCCTGCTGCGCCTTCAAATCAATGCAATTGTTGATGCGCTCGATGGACTGTTCCAATGATGTTTGTGCCGCTGGAACCGGATGGGCGGTGAAAAAAGTCTTTACCTCATCCAGCATTCCGGCGTCGCAGAAAGAACCCGCAGCCTGCACGATCACGCCTGAGGCGAAGGCGCCACCCAGCTTATCAATAGTGGACCAGTGATCCTGAACAAATTGCCAGGCTTGCTTTTCAACCGACGTATTCCGGATCACGGCGGAAATCACGTACGGGCTGTCCTGGGAGCGCACTTCGGGCGACAGGGTCATTTGCAGCGTGCGCTCGACCAGCTTGGGATCGCGGAAGCGGTCCAGGGCTGCGATGTCGCGCGTGCGAATCTCCGGCGTCTTGGCATTCTTCAGATCGGCCAGCACCTTGTCGTATAACGCTTCGTCCCCATGATGAGCCGCCACCTCCATCGCCGCCCGAGCGATATCGGCATTGACCGAGGTCGGATCCAGTAAAGCCTGCTCGGCCAGGTTGTGGGCGAGCGCCTGGGTTTGCCCATCCTGCCCAACATCCGCCAAAGCATGCAACAGGTTCGCGCGTAGGGCATTCAGCGACTCCGGTTCGCCTGGCTTCGGTGTCCAGCCCAGTTCCTGAGCGATCGGCGCCAACAACTCGCGCACCCACTGGCTGTATGCCTCGCCATCAGAGTCGTTAGTCAGACGCTCGCCGATATAGGTGAGTTGGGGAAGCAACTGCCCCAGCACGACATCGTTACGATCCGACTTGAGGCCCTCAGCCAGCGTCAGGTAGTCCCCAATTGGCTCGCGATTGACGATGGCGGAGCTGCCGACGTCGGCGAGCAGCATAATCCGCTCTGCCGGGGACAGCGCGGTTTCCACTTGTTCGGCCATGGCCCGTACCGTCTGCGATTCATAGCCAGAGCGATAGAAGCCCATTCCGCCGGCGTTGATGAAGTCCCAGGAAGCGCATCCCGCGAATTTCACGGTCTGCTGCTTTTTCGTGATCAGCTCGCATTTTGCGCGCGCCTTGGGCGCCGAAGATGCCGGCCGGATGCACACCGGAATTTGCCACAACTCCGGGTTGGCTTCTTCAAAACTCTTCCGGTCGAAGTAATAACGCCGCTGCTCGAAGCGGAAAGTTTGTGTGCCTGCGGAACACTCCGTCTTCACGCTCACCAGGGGCGCACCCGGCTGCTCCACCCAGGTCGCCATAATTTCGTTTACCGGCATTTTCGAGATTCCGGCCATCACATTCCAGAAATCACCGGCGGCGGCGTTGCTGTAGGAGTATTTGGTCAGGTAGGCATTGATTCCCGTCCGGAAGGTCTCCGATCCCAGGTACGATTCCAACATTCGCAGGACGGCTGCAGTCTTGCCATAGGTGATGGCGTCGTCCAGTTCGAGCATCTGTCCCGATGTGTTGGCAGGCAGATGAATGGCATGCGTGCTGGCGAGCGAATCCAGGTTAAGGGAGTTAACGGCATCGGCGACTACATTAGCGTCCGGGTCCCATTCCGGTTTCCACGCGGCCATGGGCTTGCCCGATACCCAGGTGGCAAAACCTTCGTTGAGCCACTTATCGTCCCACCACTTCATGGTTACCAGGTCGCCGAACCACTGATGCGCCATCTCATGGGCCATAACGTAGGCGACCGTTTTCTTCATGGCCAGGGAAGCGTTCTTCTCATCCAGCAACAGAAGGACTTCGCGGAACGTAATGCAACCAGTGTTCTCCATCGCACCGGCCGAAAAGTCGGCGAGCCCCACCAGGTCCAGCTTCCCGTATGGATACTTGATTCCGAAATACTGGTCGTAGAAATGAAGATTGAATTCCGCCGCTTGCAGAGCGAAGGTGCCCAGCTCTTTCTTGCCCGGGCTGGTAAACACGCGAATAGGAATTCCGTCAGCGGAGCCTTCCACGTATTCGAAGTTACCCACAACGATGGCGACAAGGTAGGACGACATGCGAGGAGTGGCGGCAAAATGCACGGTGTGTTTGCCGTCGGCGGCCGGGGTATCGGAGGCAATGTTCGTATTCGAAATAACAGTCAGCCCCTGATCGGCGGTCACGCTCACCTCAAACGTGGCCTTGAAGGCCGGCTCGTCGAAACTGGGAAAAGCCCGCCGTGCGTCGGTGTTCTCCAGCTGCGTGGCCGCATACTTTCGGCCCTGATCATCCTTGCCCAGGTAAAATCCACGCATTTCGTTATTCAGCGTTCCGCTGTAGAGGATATGAATAGCCGCTGAGCCGGTGGGGAGAACCTTGTCAACGCTCAAGGTCGCTGTCTGCTTGTCCTTGTCCAACGCGACCTTGGCGGTTTGAGTTCGGCCGCCGCTCGTGATGGCTACCTCGTGAAACTCGATGTCCACGGCATTGAGCACGATTCGCCGGCTGGGCTGTGGCAGATGGATATGTATGGTTTCGTCACCTTCGAAGCTGGCTTTCGCAAGATCGGGCGCCAGACTGAGGATGTAACTCTCGGGAACAGCAGTTTGCGGCAGCCTTTGCGCCGCACATAGCGAAGTGGCGAGAAACAAAACGCAGCTAAACAGTGATTTCATTTGTCTATACTCCCTTGTGCCTGCCGGGCAGGCTCCGCTCTGCAGGCAGAATACGAATCGATCCATGCAAAAGTTTCAACCGCCCGCGAGTTCTACAAGCAGGCCGTTCAGCGCCGACCTGGTGACCTCGGCATTGTGGCTTTGCGCCGGCTCTTTCTCGCCCGGCGGCGCAATTCTTCTTCTGAGTACAGGCTGCCCCGGCAGTTCTTCGCTCCGCAGGAACACAGCTCCAGATCGTCCAGGTCGCCGTCGTAAAGGTTGTAATCGTAGGTCAACTCTTCCCCGGCCGCGATGTCGCGCATGGCAATGATCCAGACGCGGCCGTCAATTTCGTCGGCTTCGCAATTGGGATCGCAGCAATGATTGATGAACGCGGCCACGCCTTCGCCGTCAATCACGTGCTTGCCATCGGTCAAACCGAACAAATAAGTGCGTCGGTGATGGTCATAGAGCGTGTCGGCTTCTTTGATCGTCAGGCGCGGGCCGGTGTATTCCACGACGCGGCTGCCTTTCTTGATTGGCTCCAGCGTATAGCAGCCTTCGGAATCGATTTTCGAGCGGCGAAGGACCAGGTGCGGCGGGGCGACAAACTTTTTTCGATCCACTCGGTTGCGGGCTTTTCTGATCGGACGGTTCGGCACAGGCGTTCAGTGGGATCGCTGGAAGATTTGAGGGCTCTAAGTAAGAGTATCTGAAGTAATGCGACATGGGTAGTCGCTCACTTTGAACTCTTTTCCCAACGTCCGACCGGACACCACACGGGCGAGAGCCAGCCCTGAGCCAAGTCGAAGGGACGCCCGCGCCTACATCGGAGACTTAGTCAGAGCTTCCCCGACCGCTGGTGGGCTAACGCCCCTTCAGCCCAGTCGCCAATTTGAAGATCGTGCCGTCCGGATTATCCCCTTCTGACACAGTTCCACCTACGGCGGTCAGGCCATAGAAGTTGCCATCACTCGCTTCGATTAAGCTGAGCGGGTCGCAGCCATCGGAGTTGCAATCGAATTCCTCACTGAAAATGGTCGTTCCCTTGGGGCTGATTGCGAGTACATAACCGGGATACTCTGAGCCGTCCGTGATCAGGCCGTACAGATTGCCATCGGAGCCTGGGACCAAAAGGCTCGGCGCGAACGTGTCTGGTGGCGTCTTCTGGACGATCTTGTACTTTCCCGCGGAATTGATCTGGAAAATACCAGTGTTGGTGCCGCAGCAAAATACTCCGTAGAGCGTGCCGCTCGAACTACGGGTCAAAGCGCTGACTCGATCGAGTTTGGGGAAGGTGTGAAGAACGGTGTACTTGCCGCTTGTACTCAAACGGAAGACGGACTCCTTGGAAGTGTCCCAGGGAAGAGAGCCTGCGACTCCGTACAGATTGCCGTCGCTGCCGGCGATGAGCTCTATCCCCTCCTCGGTGGACGGGAAGCCGTAGAGCTGGCTCCAGACGCCCTTGGACGTCAGCTTAAAGACCAGATTCGCAGTGATGCCATAGAAATTGCCATTCTTGGCGAGAACGATGGGAGCGCCCAGATCGGCACAGCCGGAGAGCGAACAGAAGTTGTACAGAACCTTCAGCTTTCCGCCGGTGGTGATGCGATAGAAGACGCCGTTGTTCTGGGTCCCGCCTTCTAAAGTTACACCATAGAGATTGCCGTCAGCGCCCGCTGCGAAGCCAACCGCCGGAAGCGAGCCGTGGACATATTGTCCCTCACCATTGGGCGTGAAAGTGTACAGGACTTTGACGTCGCCCGAGGGAGTTGCTTGCCACACGGTTCCGAGATCGGTGTCCGTGTTGCCGTACCAGGTCGTGCCATAGAAATTGCCGTCGGAGAGTTGAACCGGGCCGAGCGCGGGTTGGAAGCCATCGGGACAGGACGAATAATCGGAGTTGCAATAAAAGGCAAAGACCTGAGAAATGGGCGGCGCGGATGGGCCTTGTGCCCAACCGGAGATGGCAAAGGTGAAGAATGCAATGCAAGCGAGAAGTGGCTTCATGGATTCGATCCTCGGTTGACAGAATTACATCGTACAGACCAGGCTGCGGCATTCTACCCGATTTCAATGCCGGGCGCATCTAGGAAAATGTCACTGTTTGTCAATCGGCGGGTGCCCCATCCTAAATCGCGTTCTGTGCGATTCAGGGTGGGAAAGTTGACTTGGTTAGAACGGTCGCGGGAAGGGTACGACGTTATTCGTGTAGCGCCGGCATCTTGCCGGCTGTCCGGCGGGCATCCCACCGCCAGGAGCGCCCCTCTGATCGGAAAGCTCCCCAAATCTTGCCTCCAAATCCGTCATTGACCATCCCGCCAAACCGGAGGATACTGTGAGCCGCCATTTCTGGAGGGACCATGAAGCGGCCTGCAAACCTGCCTGAATCCCTGTCTCGGCGGCTGAACTCTTATGCGCTTGCTGCCAGCGCGGCGGGAGTGGGAGTGCTGGCGTTGGCCCAGCCGAGCGCAGCGAAGATCGTCTATACAAAGGCGCACATCAGGATCACGCCAAACACCGCCCATGATCTCAGCCTCAGCCATAACGGCGTCACAGATTTTTCATTCTCGGACACGTCGGCAATCCGAGGTTATAAATTCGGCGCGGCACTCGTAGTGGCACCGGCGCTGCGAGGCAACATGGTGTGGGTCTCGACCTTTAATTGGGGATATCACTTTGCGGGGGACTTGAATCGCGGACAACCCATTGGCCCGAGCCCACAATTTGCAGAGGGCTCGCAGCTAATCGCCGCGCTTGGCGACAACCTATGGTCAAGCGGACCATGGTGCAAAACCCGCCAGGATCGCTATCTGGGCCTAAAGTTCGATGTGAACGGCGCAGTGGGATCACATTTCGGTTGGGTTCGCATGAATGTAGCCTGTGATGGTAACGTTTCAGCCCTCATAACGGGATACGCCTACGAGACCATCGCTAACAAACCGATCCTCGCGGGTCAAACTAAAGAACCTGAAGTCATGAAGCAGCGGCGTGCCAGCCTTGCCCATCTGGCACGCGGAGCGTCAGCGATTCCGGCGTGGAGGACAAAGCCATGAAGAGGCAACCTGCGAACCTTTCTGAATCACTGCATCAACGGCTCAACTCGTATGCACTGGCGGCGAGCGCGGCGGGGGTCGGCATCCTTGCCCTGGCACTGCCCGCAGAGGCCAAGATCATCTACTCGAAAACGGATAAGCTGATTGCCCCGCATCAGAGCCTCAATCTCGATCTTGACCGCGATGGGAAGACCGACTTCAAAATTTCGAACGGCGCCACCTGCGCTACCGACATGTGTTGGACTTGGCTTTCTGCAAAAGGGGTGATTCCAAGCAACGGCGTGCAGGTAGGGGGCTACGACGGAGTGGCTGCGGCTCTCAAGCCAGGCTCGTATATTGGGCCAAACCGGAAATTTTCTTACGCCGCTGTGATGCTTGACATGGTTTGGGGACAGACCTCGGGCGGTTATTGGGCTGGCGTCAATAACCGGTATTTGGGACTGAAGTTTCAGATTCATGGACAGCCTCACTATGGCTGGGCGCGAATGAACGTTGACGTGACGCGTGAGGGATCGTACACGGCGTTCATAGCGGCGAGATTGACCGGCTACGCCTACGAGACGATCCCGAACAAACTTATCATCGCAGGCAAGACGCACGGCAAGGGTGCCAACACGCTTCATGGTGCGGGGCTTCGGCAGTTGGCGCGGGGCGCGTCTGCGATTCCGGCGTCGAGGGCAAAACAATGAAGCGGTTACCTGCGCACCTTCCTGAATCACTGTCTCGCCGGCTCAACACGTATGCCCTCGCGGCGAGTGCGGCGGGAGTAGGATTGCTGGCACTGGCGCAGCCCGCCGACGGGAAGATCGTTTACACGCGAGCGCACCACTTAATCGGCTCCGGCGAAAGCTACATGCTCGACCTCAACCGCGACGGCAAAGCCGATTTCCGTCTCGCCCACAGGGTTGTCAACACTGACTCCGGCCACGCTTCATCGCTCTACGCCTCAGCCGCCTCATTCGCCGACAAGAATGAAGTGCAAGGCACCAGGGGCAGCCACTCCTTCCTTGCCTCAGCCTTGGAAGGGGGTGCTCGCATACCCGAGGGCCACTTCTCCTACAAGGGTGTGATGGCGTACGCATGCACCGCTATCTTCTGCTCGAAATATAACCGCGGGAACTGGATCAACGTTAGGAACCGCTATCTGGGGCTGAAATTCAGGATTCGCGGAAAGACCCACTATGGATGGGCGCGGCTGACCGTTCAAACTCAGTATCCCGCAACCATCGTGGCAATTCTGACCGGCTACGCCTACGAAACCATCCCCAACAAGCCGATCATCGCGGGCAAAACGCACGGGAAGGATGTCATCACGATTAAACCTGCGAGCCTCGGCCACCTGGCGCGCGGCGCGGCGGCTATTCCGGCGTGGAGGAACAAAGAATGAAGCGCCCACCTGCAGCCCTTTCTGAATCACTGTCTCACCGGCTCAGTTCGTATGCACTGGCGGCCAGTGCGGCGGGAGTCGGAATGCTGGCGTTGATCCAGTCGGCCGAGGGCAAGATCGTTTACACACGAACAAATGAAACATGCCCCTGCGAAATCAGCCTTAACAATGATGGGATGTACGATTTTTCTATAGGAAGAACATCCTCCGCAAGGAAAATACCGGGCGAGTTTTGGAGCAATTACCCTGTGACGCCCTTGATTAAGGGCAACCGGGTTTGGGGATCCCCACATAGAAGCCTGCTCTCCTCTACTTCGGTACAATGGGCCTTTGCCCTCCGGTCTGGTGCTTTGATTCATGCCGTTCCCAAACGCAACTTACGCACCGTCCTGTTTTCATGGGGGTGCAACTCTACAGGTAATGGTTGCTTTTCTACCTATTACGTGGGCTATTGGGTCAATCGTCACAACCGCTACTTAGGGTTGAGGTTCATTGTGAGCGGGAAGGCTCATTACGGTTGGGCACGTCTTAGTGTTGTCGGGATGCAGGCCACACTCACCGGCTACGCCTACGAGACGATCCCGAACAAACCCATCATCACAGGCAAGACCAAAGGCCCGGATGTCATCACTGTGCAAGGCCCGAGCCTCGGTCATCTGGCGCGTGGGGCATCAGCGGTTCAGGCGTGGCGTACGAAAGGGCAATAACGTGGGAAACGGGACTGTGTTGCATTCGTTCACAGGCGGAGCGGACGGCGGGTATCCCCTCGCGGCGCTGGTGATGGACGCATCGGGAAACCTCTATGGCACTACCGCTTTTGGTGGCGATGACTCGTGTCACACTAACGGGACGCCCGGCTGCGGTGTCGTGTTCAAGATCACGCCCTGACCCTGCGGGCCGACTTTCGCCGCCCAGGCACCCGCATCCGCGTCCGCCAAGGAGCGTCGAGCAAAGGTTGAGACTTGGCCCCAAACTCGGCTAAGCGAGAGATGGGGTTCGAACGCTATGGCCTGGTTATGTCAACGAAGGAAGGCCGGACTTATCGGCTATCAAACCACTCTGACCGCGATGTCAGCATCAGCAGCAGGCCGGGAAGGAAAAAACAGAAGGCCACTCGTAACGAGCCCATCGCGGTAAGGTCCGCTGGATTGTCAGCCAGACGAATCTTGCTCGGATTCGAGTCTTCATATCGGATGGCAATGTGCTGGCCTCGCGACCAACTTGCGGCCCAAACCTGGGCATCCATTGTGTAGGGGGATGGGGGAGAATCCAGTTCAGACTGCCGAGTTTCGCCCTCCACTGGATAGGAAACTGTGCAATGGTAGAAATACGATTTGGAAAACCTGCCGCCTGAACGCAGCGTGCCCGTGGACCCCGATGTAAGTTGGCGAAGCTCGCCGCTCAGCGCCGTGGCTTCCGACTTTGTCCATTGCGTCTGAATCCAGTAATGAGCAAATGCCAGATAGCCGCTCAGCAGAAAAAGGAGCATCGAGAAGAGCATTAGCGCGCGCCCCACGAGTCTTCCCAAGTTCCTCAATGCGTTTCCCGCGGAAGGCTGTGGAGTCACCCCAGCCGATTTTCGCGGGCTAAATAATGTCGTGATTGAGGGCTGGTAGCTCAATGGAATTGCGTCAATCGCCGGCACTCTGTGTACTGATTCGAGATCAACGATTGACCTTAGTCTTCAATCTTCCCTAACCCAGCCTGCACGCGCAAATTACACTCGTCCATTGCCTCCCTGGGAGACGGAAATCGCCTCGGAACAGGCGAGGGCGCCTGTCCGCACCCGCCAATCCCCATCCAATGCCCGCTCGACGGCCGGCAGGATGCTGGTGTGACATGCTTTAGCGGGTTCCATGCCCTTCAGTTCCTGCGAAAAGTGTGCATTTCCCACCGTCCGGCAGTAACATTGTCACGGCCTTCTGTGACAAGGGTCACGGTGATTCCTAGGCATAAGGCCTTAAATGGTCCGTTAGGCCCAATATAGGCTTGGCATCAGTTACTGGCAGCAGGAAGCATTGAAAAGTCTTCTTACCTTGGAGGGTATGAACATGACCGTTATGACACCGCCCGGAATCAAGTCTCCGAGCGATTACATTGAAGACGTAATGACTACGGTGAAGGCCAAGAATCCGGCCGAACCGGAATTTCACCAGGCAGTGCAGGAAGTGTTCGATTCGCTACGTTTAGTGTTGCAAAAGCACTCGGAATACCGTTCGGCAAAGATTCTGGAGCGCATTACCGAACCCGAGCGGGTTCTGATGTTCCGTGTGCCCTGGTTCGACGATCGCGGCGAAATTCAGGTCAACCGCGGCTTCCGCATCGAGATGAACAGCGCCATCGGCCCTTACAAGGGCGGACTGCGCTTCCATCCATCGGTGAACCTTGGAATTTTGAAGTTCCTGGCGTTTGAGCAGGTATTCAAGAATTCGCTCACCACGCTCCCCATGGGCGGCGGCAAAGGCGGATCGGACTTTGATCCCAAAGGCAAGAGCGACAACGAAGTGATGCGCTTCTGCCAGAGCTTCATGACCGAACTGCAGCGCCATATCGGCCCCGACACCGACGTTCCGGCGGGCGACATTGGCGTGGGCGGGCGCGAGATTGGCTTCCTGTTTGGCCAATATAAGCGGCTGCGCAACGAATTCACCGGCGTCCTGACCGGCAAAGGGCTGAACTGGGGCGGCTCGCTGATTCGTCCGGAAGCCACCGGATACGGCTGCGTGTATTTCGCCGCCGAAATGCTGAAGAGCAAGAAAGACTCGCTGGAAGGCAAGCTCTGCCTGGTTTCGGGCAGCGGCAACGTCTCTCAGTACACGATTGAAAAGCTGCTCGATCTGGGCGCGAAGCCGGTGACGGCATCCGACTCCGACGGCGTGGTCTACGATCCGGACGGCATTGACCGCGAGAAGCTGGCCTGGATCCTGGAGCTGAAGAACGTGCGTCGTGGACGCATCCGCGAATATGCGGATAAGTTCAAGAAGGCGATCTTCATGCCCACGGACATCAAGCTGGAGCACAATCCGATTTGGAACATCAAGGCGGATTGCGCATTCCCAAGCGCCACGCAGAATGAGATCAAGGCGAAGGACGCCGCGAATCTCCTGAAGAATGGCGTGAAGCTGGTTGCCGAGGGCGCGAACATGCCGAGCACGCTCGAAGCCACCAAGATGTTCCTGGATGCGAAGATCCTCTACGGGCCGGCCAAAGCTGCCAATGCGGGCGGCGTGGCTACTTCCGGCCTCGAGATGTCCCAGAACAGCGCACGGCTGAGCTGGACGCGCGAGGAAGTGGACGATCGGCTGCATAAAATCATGATCGCCATCCACAAGAATTGCTTCGAGACGGCCGAGAAATACGGCACGCCGGGCAATCTGGTGAACGGCGCCAACATCGGCGGCTTCCTGAAGGTCGCCAATGCCATGCTGGACCAGGGACTGGTGTAGCTGGTCTGAAGCTAGTGTTGAGAGAAATCAGGTGCCCCATTCTTGCCGCGTTCTTTGCGGCAAGGGTGGGGATTTTGACTTTGTACCAACCAAGAATTAAGAAGGACGGCACCGAAATCACAGACTGAGACCTGTGGCATGCCTCAGGCTGTCATATTATGAAGCTACGCCGATGACCTCCCCGAACACTCCCTCCCCGAAGCTCTCAAGGAGTAAGTAGAAGGGCAAGTTGCTACGGGCGACTGTGGGTGCGCCAAGCGAGTATGTCCGCGAACTGATTCGCCAGGACAAGGCACACTGGTTGAGCAATCTGGGGCAGGAACTTGCCGCGGCAGCCAAGGAGCCCGCCGCTGATCATAGGCATAAAACACCTCACCAAAACTCAGCTTTTGGACCCGATCGAAGCGAATTCGCCCAGCCAAACCCGCAATTCATGGACAACTATCGGCTGTAGTGCATGCCGAGTTATGGGCGACGTCCGGTGCGGTTGCTCGGAAGAGAAAAAAGAAATCCTGAGCGAGGATATTTCGGGGTACAATTGCGCGCTTGAGTTTCAACGCCGGAATCGTGGTTAGATGGGCACTCCCGCAACATCCAGCCAGGAACCGAAAGCGAAAACCCGATCAAATCCTAACAAGGAGAGCATCATGATTCGAAGAGTAGGCATATTTTTCGCAATTGTCGCGCTGGTTCTTGGCGCGACCATTGCCTGTCTGGCACAGCCACAGTCCCTGCTGACCCCTCATGTTCGTGAAGTAACAGTCAATGGGCAGGCCCCGTTTGTCGGTCGCCTTCCCGCAACCCAGTCGATGCGAATTGACGTTGTTCTGCCAGTACGCGAAGGCTTGGACAGTTTCCTGCACGAAGTTTACGATCCTGCCAGTCCCTCCTACCGGCACTTCCTTACGGTGGAACAGTTCACCGAGAAGTTCGGTCCCAGCCAGAAAGATTTCGACGCTTTAGTACATTTCGTGAAAGCCAACGGCTTTACCGTGGTTGGTGGCTCGCGCGATGCTCTGGATCTGCAGCTCAAGGGTTCGGTAGCGACCATCGAGACTGCCTTCCATATCAACATCGGTGTTTATCACGATCCCATCGAGAAGCGGGACTTTTATGCTCCGGACCGGGAACCCACCGTGGACCTGCCGTTCCGGCTAATGCACATCACGGGTTTGGACAACTATTTCATCCCACGTTCCTCGTTGGTACGTAGACCTCCGGGTGCGAAGCCCCCTGCGCAAACCGGCTCTTGTCCTTCCCAGTCTTTCTGCGGCAGCGACATGAGAGCGGCCTACTACGGAGGGAAAACTCTTACCGGCAAAGGCCAGACCATCGGGTTGCTGGAGTTCGCCGGATTTGACATTGCCGACATAAACACCTACTACCAGAACGCCGGGCAAAAGCGGACTGCCAAGGTCAAAGGGATTTCCACGGATGGAACCTCTGTCGACTGCTTTGCATCGCAAGGCTGTGACGACACCGAACAGAGCCTGGATATCACCCAGGCGCTGGGCATGGCTCCTGGCATTGGCACGTTGTATGTGTACGTGGGCTCTAGCGGCACCGCCCTGTTGAGCAGCATGTCTTCGCATAAGCCGTTGCCTTTGAATTTGAGTTCGTCGTGGTACCGGTGGGGCACGGACTTCACATCGGACGACATGTACTTCAAGAAGATGGCTGCACAAGGCCAGAGCTTCTTTGAAGCGGCCGGCGATGATGGCGCATGGAGAGGCACGGACACCTGGTGGCCGATGGAATCTCAATACGTCATCTGCGTTGGCGGCACGGACTTAATCACCAAAGGCGCAGGCAAAGGCTGGGCATCGGAGACCACTTGGGTCGACGGTGGCGGCGGCATTTCTCCCGACGGCATCAAGATCCCGAGTTGGCAGAAGGCCAAAGGGATTATCACCAAGAATAATGACGGGTCCACGAAATACCGGAACGGTCCGGACCTTTCCGCGAACTCGAATTTCACCTTCTACGTCTGTGCCGACCAGGCAGGCTGCACCGCCAATGAATACGGCGGGACCAGCTTCGCCGCGCCCATGTATGCGGGCTATTTGGCTCTCGCCAATCAACAGGCGGCCGCCAAGAAACTTCCCCCGCCGGGCTTCATTAACCCCGCCATTTACAAACTAGGTCTAGGAAGTGGGTATAAGACCGACTTCCACGACATTACCGCCGGAAGTAACGGCTTCTCCGCCGTCAAAGGCTACGATTTGGCGACCGGTTGGGGCAGTCCGAATAACTCCGGCCTGATCAACGGACTTCTGGGAACGAAGTAGAGCAAGTCCCAGCCTGTATGCCAATCGGCCCGAACCTCTGGTTCGGGCCTTTTTTGTGCGCATTTTCAAAGTTACCCATCCAAACCCCTTCTGCGCTCGCCCGCGGGTGCCCGTCGCTGAACTGGACGAAACCCTGGGCGTAGAATTCACGTAATGCACAATCATCCTGAGCGCAGGGGCTGCTTCGCTGAGCGAACAACCTATTCGCTCCGGAGGACAGAGTATAAAGAATGCCCATAGCCCACACTCCCGACCCCATCGCGGACCCCGAGCGCCTCTTCGAGGGCTTTGAAAACCTGATGCCATTCCGGGTGCAGGATATCCTGCTCGTTTCCAGCCTCTACGATTCTTTCATTCTCCGCGAAGACGGGCGACTCAACGAACTGCTGATCGGTGACTCGCTCGAACTGGAGCAGCAGCAGATACCGGGCATCACCCACGTTTCCACCGGCGCCGAGGCGCTGAAACTAGCGCGCTCGCAGCCGCGCTTCAACCTCATCGTCACTAATCTTGAAGTCGGAGACATGGATGCCGCGCGCCTGGCGCACGAGGTCAAGGCCGCCGGACTCGATGTGCCGGTGGTGGTGCTGGCTTATGACTATCGCGAGATCAAGAAATTCATCGCGCGCAATCCGGCCACCGACATCGAGCAGATTTTTTTGTGGCAAGGGAACATCCGCATTCTGATTTCGATTGTCAAGTACATCGAAGACAAGCGCAACGTGGAGCACGATACGCACGCCATCGGCGTGCCGGTCATCCTGGTCGTCGAAGACAACATCCGCTACTATTCTTCGTTTTTGCCCACGATTTACACCGAACTGATCAATCAGTCGCGGCGGCTGCTCAGCGAAGGGTTGAATGTCGCGCACAAACTGGTGCGTATGCGTGCCCGGCCCAAGATTCTGCTGTCCACAACCTATGAAGACGCCGAGCGGCAGGTGATGAAGTATCACGAGTATCTGCTGGGGATGGTGTCGGATGTGGAGTTTCCCTGGGCGGGAGAACTCAGCGCCGACGCGGGTTTTGGCCTGGCACGCGTGGTGCGAGAGGAAGTGCCGGATGTTGCGATTGTTCTGCAGACCAGCAGAACGGAGTTTCGGGCGCGCGCTCACGCGGAAGGATTCTCGTTCCTGCGAAAGCGCTCGCCCACGCTGCTGCGCGATCTGCGGAGATTTCTGACGGAGCAGTTCGGCTTCGGCGATTTTGTTTTTCGTCTGCCGGATCGCAGCGAGGTCGCGCGTGCGGGCAACTTGAACGAACTGGAAGCGCGGCTGGAGGAAGTGCCGGCGGAGAGCATCGCATACCACAGCGAGCGGAATCATTTTTCCCGCTGGTTACGGGCGCGGACGGAATTTGCCCTGGCGCAGAAGCTGCGCCCGCGCAAAGTTTCCGATTTCGCGACGCTGGAAGATTTGCGTCACGATCTGATCTCCGCCATCGCCGAGTACCGCAGCGAGCAGAGCCAGGTTCTGGTCGGCGACTTCAACGCCGCGACTTTCAAATCGAACGGAGCTTTTTTCCTGCGGATCGGCGGCGGCTCGCTCGGCGGCAAGGCGCGAGGACTGGCTTTCATCCGTCACCTGCTGCACAAATATCAGGCGGCGCGCCGCTTTCCGGGCGTCCGGGTTTCGGTGCCGCCAAGCGTGGTGCTGGCGACGGATGTCTTCGACCGTTTCCTCAGCGAGAACAATCTGCTCGACTTCGCCATCAACAGCACCGACGATGAAGAACTGATGCGGCGCTTTCTGGACGCGTCGCTGCCTCCCAATCTTCGCGAAAGCCTGTTGGCATTTTTGAGCGAGGTGCCTTATCCGCTGGCGGTGCGATCTTCCAGCCTGCTGGAAGATTCGCAGTACCAGCCTTTCACCGGCGTGTATGAGACTTTCATGCTGGCGAATCAGCATCCCGATCTGTTAATTCGGCTTGAGCAGTTGATGGAAGCGATCAAGCGCGTTTACGCTTCCACATTCACGCAGCATGCAAAGGCGTACGTGCGGGCGACGCCCTATCGGCTGGAGGAAGAAAAGATGGCCGTGATTCTGCAGCAGGTCGTGGGCAGAATGCACGGGCCAAGATTTTATCCGGACTTCTCCGGTGTGGTGCGCTCGCATAATTTCTATCCGGTGGCGCCGATGCGCTACGAAGATGGCATTGCCGCCGTGGCGCTGGGCCTGGGCCGGGCGGTGGTGGATGGGGGAAAGTGCCTGACGTTTTGCCCGCGCTATCCGCGCAACATCATGCAGTTTTCCTCGGCGGAAGACATTTTGGCGAATTCGCAGCGGGAGTTCTGGGCGATGGAACTCAACCACGTGGAGCGGCAAGCCGACCCGGTGGCCGATCTGCGGGAAGTCCGCTTTGGTCTGGATGTCGCCGAGGGCGACGGCACACTGCACCATGTCGGCTCGACTTATTCCGCCGATAACCATGTGGTATATGACGGGCTCAGCCGCGCGGGGACACGCATTGTGAGCTTCGCTCCTATCCTTAAGCACGGTGTGTTTCCGCTGGCTCCGATTCTCGAACACCTGATTCGCATTGGGGAAGACGCATTCGGCCGTGCCGTAGAGATCGAATTCGCCGTGCGCCTGCCGCAGGATGGGCGGGCTGCGGTCGCCGAATTCGGATTCCTGCAGATTCGCCCGCTGGTGCTGTCGCACGAAGGTGAAGAGTTGCGGATTGAAGAAGTGAGCCCGGACCGGCTGATCTGCCAGAGTTCGATGGTGTTGGGAAACGGCCGGATTGCCGATTTGCGCGACATCGTCGTGGTGGACTTTCACCGCTTCGAGCGCTCGCGCAGCCAGGAAGTGGCGGAGGGCGTTGCCCACTTCAACGCCATTCTGACCGACAGCGGCACGCCCTACCTTCTGATTGGCGTGGGACGTTGGGGATCGAACGATCCCTGGCTTGGCATTCCTGTCGAATGGGATGAAATTGCCGGCGCGCGCGTGATTGTGGAGGCAGGTTTTCGCGATTTGCGTGTCACGCCGTCGCAGGGCAGCCACTTCTTTCAGAACCTGACCGCGTTTCAGGTGGGATATTTCACTGTGAATCCGGATGCGGGCGAGGGCTTTGTGGATTGGCAATGGCTCGGCGCACAGCCTGCGGCCGAAGAGCAGGGATGCGTTCGGCATCTGCGGCTTGAGGCACCGCTGAGTGTTGTGATGAACGGGAAGACGAGCCAGGGGATGATCTTCAAGCCGGAGAGAACACCGATCAGTTAGGTTACCAATCGAACGTGCAATCGGCTACGATGCCACAATTGACACCGTATCTGATATCAATTATGCTGTCTCTATGACATCCGTTTCTGACAAATCCCCGTCACAGACCACCACCGTGCGGCTGCCGAAACCCTTGTATGAGGAAGTTCGCTCCGTGGTCAAGAAGGGTGGAACCGAAGCGAGGAGTCTAAATGAATTCATCATTGCGGCAATCCGGACCTCCCTGAGAATGTACAAGCGGCAGCAGATTGATGCCGCGTTTGCAGGTATGGCAGGGGATGCAGACTATCAAAAAGAGGCGACGCGGATGGCGGATGAATTTGCGCATAGCGACTGGGAAGCCCTTAGAACTATCGAAGGGATCTGAAAATTCAGGAGGGACGCTTCATGCCGCAAGTTTTTCGCGGCGATGTGTTCATGGCTAGCCTCGAACCGGTGCATGGCTCCGAGCAGGGAGGAACCCGACCCGTCGTAGTGGTAAGCCGTGATGCTCTGAATCAGTTCAGCCCAGTGATCGTCGTCTGTTCGATTACCGACGCGGCGAACAAGAAAAAACTCTATCCCAGCCATGTCAAAGTCCTCGTCGGCAGTGGTGGTCTTACACTCGATTCGGTAGTGGTATGTGAGCAGGTGCGAGCCATTAGCAAGACCCGGTTACGTCAACAGATGGGGAAATTCGGCCACGACGTGATGAGAAGCATTGACGTGGCGCTGAAAATCACGCTGGATCTCCCCTGAAGCCGCGCCCTTTCAAATCAGGTCCAAATCTGGAGTTGTTTCCGCAACTGTCGGAGCTGTATCTTTCTGGAGCAATTTTCCTCCAACCGCCCTCGATTCATCACTTTGCCGCTAAGGTTACGCCCGTGATCCCGGCACGCCTCACGCGTGACGCACGTCACAGCCTCATGCCCGTGTTTCCCCGGACAATATTCTGTAAGGTCAGTCTTTTCATAATCCATGGGGCTACATGTTCAAAATCCTGCAAGCTGAGTTCATTGCACCGGGAATTAAACGCTTTACCATCGAAGCACCACGCATTGCGCGCAAACAAAAGCCAGGACAATTCGTAATCCTGCGTCTCTACGAGCAGGGCGAACGCATTCCCCTGACCATTGAAAGCTCCGACCCGGAGCGCGGCACCATCAACCTCGTGGTACAGGCGATCGGCAAGACTACCCACCTGCTCACGTCGAAGCAAACCGGCGATGGGATCCTCGATGTTGTCGGGCCGCTGGGCAAGCCCTCGGAAATTGAGAAGTTCGGCACGGTAGTTGTGATGGGAGGCGGCGTCGGCACGGCGATGGCCTATCCGACGGCAGCGGCCTTGAAGCGCGCCGGCAACCGGGTGATCTCGATCGTGGGCGCGCGCAACAAAGACCTGGTCATCGAAGAGCACGAAATGCGCGCGGTGAGCGATGTCCTGATGATCACCACCGACGACGGCAGTTACGCTGACAAAGGATTTGTCACCGACAAGCTGCGGCAGTTGATCGAGAACGGCACGCGTATTGATTTGGTGCTTGCCGTCGGACCGATCCCGATGATGCGTGCGGTGGCGGAGATGACGCGCAAGGAGCGCATCCGTACCATCGTGAGCCTGAATCCGATCATGATTGACGGCACCGGCATGTGCGGTGGCTGCCGCGTGCTGGTGGACGGCAAAAGCGAGTTCGCCTGCGTGGATGGCCCTGAATTCGATGCCCACCGCATTGATTTCAGCATTCTGGTGCGGCGCAATGGGATGTATCGCACTGCGGAGCAGAAATCGTTGGAAGACTTTCAGCATCAGGCGCTCGCAGCCGATGCCATGCCCTGCGACGCGCAAGGAGCCTGCCGATGACTCAGACCTCGAAGCCTTCATCGAATCCTCTATCGCTAAAACAGCGGATGCAGGTTCCGCGGCAGCATATGCCGGAGCAGCCTCCGCTGATCCGGGCGTGCAATTTCACCGAAGTGAATTCCGGATACTCGGAGGAACTGGCGCGACAAGAAGCCCAACGCTGCCTGGAATGCGCCAAGCCCGCTTGCACCGATCGCTGCCCGGTGGGTGTGAATGTGAAAGAGTTTGTGCGACTGATTGTGGAGGGGGAGTTTCTGAAGGCCGCGGCCAAGATTCGCGAAGACAACGTGCTGCCGGCCATTACCGGGCGCGTCTGTCCGCAGGAGGATCACTGCGAAGGCGGCTGCCTGATGGGCAAGAAAGTGCAACCGCTGGGCATCGGATACCTGGAGCGCTTTGTCGCGGACTACGAGCAGCGCCATCTCAATCTGCAATCGCTGCCGAAGGCTACTCCGACGGGAAAGAAAATTGCCATTGTGGGCAGCGGGCCCTCGGGCCTGACCGCGGCTGGCGATCTGGTGCAGAAGGGGCATCAGGTCCACGTTTTCGAGGCGTTGCACGAACTCGGCGGGGTGTTGGTTTACGGCATTCCCGAATTCCGCCTTCCCAAGACGATCATCCGCGAGCAGATTGATTACATGCGCGCCATGGGCGTGGAGTTTGAGACCAATGTCGTGGTCGGCAAAACGGTGACCATCAACGAACTGATGGAAGAAGAAGGCTACGATGCGGTGTTCATTGGCACCGGCGCCGGGCTTCCGCAGTTCATGGGCATTCCGGGCGAGCATCTGAACGGCGTTTATTCCGCCAACGAGTTTCTGACGCGCATCAACCTGATGCACGCTTACGAATTCCCCCGCTACGACGAGCCGATGGTGGATTTTCGCGGCAAGAACGTGGCCGTGATCGGTGGCGGCAACACGGCGCTCGACTCAATTCGCTCGGCGCTGCGCCTGGGGGCAGGGAAGGCTTATGTGATCTATCGCCGCAGCGAAGCCGAGATGCCCGCACGCGCGGAAGAGGTCAAACACGCGAAGCAGGAAGGCATCGAATTCCGTGTGCTAACAAATCCGCTCGAGTTCCTGTCGGATAAGCAGGGATGGCTGAGCGCGGTACGGTGCACGCAGATGGAACTGGCAGAACCGGGCGCCGACGGACGCAGGCGGCCGGTTCCGATCGCAGACTCCGAGTTCGATCTGCCGTTGTCGGTCGCCGTGATTGCCATTGGCACCAGCGCCAATCCGCTGATCCAGAGCACGACGCCCGGTCTTGCCACCAACAAGCGGAATTACATCGAAGCCGATCCCTTGACGCAACGCACCTCGCGCCGGGGAGTGTTTGCCGGAGGCGACATCGTCACCGGAAGCGCGACGGTGATTCTGGCAATGGGCGCGGGCCGGCGGGCGGCGAAGTCCATTCACGACTATCTGACCACGGGGAAGTGGTGAGGCGGGGAAGCCGTTCCCCTTTCGGTCCACGCTCTACGAAGTTAACTTCCAGCCGCATTTTCTTGTGACTACGCTCACTATCGCGAGTGAGGTGAGTCACTGCCGAGTTCCCCGTCGGGACTTTCTAATAGGATTGTTGGCCGAAATCATAAGCCAAGATTCGGCGCGGACCGCGCGTTGGGAGAATTTATGCGAGACGAAGATTTGATGAAGTGCCCGTTGCTCCGGGGTCTAGATGCAATGCACAGGGCGGAATTGATCGGATTGTTGAACGACAGCAACCTGCGGGAGCGTCTGGAGATCTGCCTGGCTGAGCATATTGAGGCGGAGAGCACGGGAAAAGCCGAGGATCCTTGCGCTGCGGAGACGCGAAATTTTGAGAAAGAAGTTCACAGCTGGAATCCGCAGCACCTGATTTTCAGCCGCAGCCCCAAAGAGTAGGCCGCTTCCCGCTTCGGCGCTCGCTCTCACAAGCGCTGTTGATCGGCCGCAAAGGGCGAGACTGTCTCGGTCACACTGCGCACTGGGCGCCGCGGCGCATGGCTCTCGCCCACCGGCGGACGCTGTTCCAGCGTCCCCAGCACAGGCGCATCCATCACACTGTTAAGTTCGAGCAGAGAAATGAAACCATGCTGGCCACACATGGCGTCAATGCGCCTGAGTTGGCGAGCCGTGAGCACCTTCACCGGTAAAGTTTGAAAGTTGCGGAAGATCCACAACAGGTAGAGGCGTTGCATTAAAGAAGGCTTGAGGTAGCGCGGACCCAACGGCGTGAGCACCCGCAAGACTCCATCGAGGAGCTTTTCCGTCCACATGGCTTAAATCACCTGAGCTTGCAATTTCTATCAGATATCCTGGACCAGAGCAATCCAAGGGCCAGCATTATTGCACTAAAGCCAGGGCAAAGTGAAGGGAAAACGGTGTTTCCCCCTGAATTTTCACAGGGAAGATGCCGCCGCCTACGCGAACAATTTGCCTAGCATTCCAAAGCGGGAGAAAACCGACCAATAACAGGAATGGCCGTGAAAGCCTATCTGGCATCGGAGACTGCTACGCTGGCGCCCAGCCCGATCAGCGTCAGCCCGGTAAGAGTGCGCTGTCTTCGCCGGAGCACGGCGGATGACCGCAGCCGCTCGCCGATTGGTGCGGCAGCCAGGGTCACAATGAGGTCGCAAGTCGTGTTAAGCGCAACCGAAATCGAGCCCAGTCCCAGGAATTGCCAGAACACACCGCCGCCCCGGTTCACAAATTGGGGAATGAAGGCGAGGAAGAAGATTGCGGTTTTGGGATTCAGAACTTCGGTGACAATCCCATGCCAAAAGGGGTTTGTGCGGCCTGGCTGCGAGGTAACCGGGATCTCCACCGCGTCATCTCTCCGGGCGCTGAGAATCATGCGAACCCCCAGGTAAACCAGGTAGGCCGCGCCGGCGTACTTCACCGTGGCGAAGGCCAAAGCGGACGTGGCCAGCACAAGGGAAAGCCCGCAGGCGGCCGCGACCACGTGAACAAGGCCGCCAAAAAATGTTCCCAGGGATGAGAGCACGCCTTCGCGGCGTCCCCCGGCCAGGGTGCGGGCAAGCACGTAGAGCATCCCCGGTCCGGGCGCGATGGCGAGCAATGTCGCGGCGACCAGAAAGAGCGAAAACTGGTGCAATCCGATCATGGGATGATTCTACCTCTGACGGTTGACCCGAACGGCATTCTTCCATCAATTAGCATAGGGCGTGGCACTTGATCCGCAATCTCGACGCGTGGGCTTGGCGCGAGTGTTGTCGAAGCTTGGGTATTGTTCCCGTTCGGGCGCATTCGCTTTGATCCACGCCGGGCAGGTAACGGTGAATGGAATTGTGCGGCGTGACCCGGAGGCGCCGGTTGGCTTGCAGAAAGATCGCATCGAAGTGGATGGGCGGCGGCTCGACGCCGCTGGCAAGATCTACTACATGCTGAACAAGCCGCGCGGCGTGGTCACGACCGCCTCGGATGAAAAGGGCCGCGAAACCATATATGCCTATCTGCCCGAACTGCCGTGGCTGGCTCCAGTCGGTCGTCTGGATAAGGCCAGCGAGGGCCTGTTATTGCTCACCAACGACACCGAGTGGGCTGCGCGGATACTGGCGCCGGAGTCGCATCTTCCCAAGACGTATCACGTGCAAATCGGCAAGGTGGGCGACGAAGCTTTGACTCGGGAGATCATGCACGGAATCCGGGCTGGCGGCGATTTCCTGCGCAGCGAGAGCGCCCGGATCCTGCGGGGCGGGAAGAAGAATACATGGCTGGAAATCGTGCTGGAAGAGGGCAAGAACCGGCACATCCGGCGGATGATGGCAGCGCTCGGGATCGAAGTGTTGCGTCTGGTGCGGGTCGCCATCGGGCCGCTTGCGCTGGGGGAGCTACCGAAAGGCGCTTCGCGAGCCTTGACGAACGAAGAGCGGATGGCGATGTATCAGGCGCGGGGTTCGCGCCGTGTGGGCGGGTGACAAGAAATTCCTTACTTCATGAAGGGCAGGTTGCAGGCAACTTTGGCGGCGAGTTCCAATTGCTGCAAGTCTTCCAGCGCGAAATCCGGGCCCGCGGTCTGCAGATCGTATCCTTTGCGGCTGATCTGAATCACACCCAGAACCTTGCGATGCGAATCCAGAATTGGCGCCGACATCAGCTTCTGAATTGTGCCTTGTTCCGGCGTCGGGTTCTCTTCCGACGGAGTGGTCAGTTTGACGCTCTCGAAAATGCTGGCGTGCTTTACCTTCACGAACGAATTGAACATTTCCGTCTTCCTGGTGGAAGCGGTGTGCGCCGCCACGGCGGAAGAACTGGAAACCGGGATAGAACCGGCGGTCTTGAGTTGTTCGGGGAGCATGAACCGAAGCAAGCCCTTTTCGAGCTTCAGCAGGGCAACCTCGGTGGCCCGCACTCCAAACAGCTTGGCGATCGCGGTGCAGAATTTTTCGGGCGTATCGGCCTGGTTCAGCACATGCTCGACGGAAGCCTCGGGCGCCATCGCTGCCGCGGCTGCACCGCCGGGACCGCTATTTGATTTCTTCTGCATATGGCCGGTTTGAAGGCAGGACAGTGTCCCGCAATCAGAAAGCGTTCTCATAGTGACCGCTTTGGATCACCTCCAGCAAGTTACCAAGGTACTTCTGGGAAGCGAGGCGCGAAGAATTTCATCCCTTGGTCAAGGGCCAGCCTTTCTCCCGCCAGTCACGGATGCCGCCGTCCATGGAAAGCACATTGGTGTAACCCATTTTTTGCAGGTTGTCGGCGGCCAGAGCGGAACGGAACCCGCCACCACAATAGAGGACGATGGGCGCGTCCAAATCGGGCACGCGCTCCTCAACATCGCGCTCGATGATTCCCTTGCCGAGAAGAACGGCGCCGGGCAGGTGATCCTTGGCGTACTCGCTTTCTTCGCGCACGTCCACGAGCAGGAACTTCTCGCCACGATCGAGCTTAGCTTTGACATCGCTGGTGGTGACTTCATGGACGCGTTTTCTGGCGTCGTTGACGATCTGCAGGAAACGCGGGGAGTGCCGATGAGCCATGAGAATTCTCCGTTCTGCGCGGCATCGCGCTCATGGACCTATTTTATCGGAGGAGTTCTCTTCGTGTTACTGGCCCGGCGTAGCTGCAGTGGCGGTAGTGGCATTCAGAAGCTTTTGCAAGTCGGCTTGCAGGCTGGAGCGGTCGGCATCAGCGAGATCGGCAAATTCGAATGGCTGCAGGCAACCCTGCGTCGCCCACATGGGGAACAGCGTCCTGGCCTTGCTGCGCACCGTGCTTGTGCCGAGGTGGAAGATGACTTCGACCTTGATTCCCTCATCCAGCGGCTGCTCCAGTTGCAGAAGACCCCCGGTGACCGAGAGCTGATGCAGCCTGCCACGAAGTTGGCGGCCGTTTTGCAGCTTCAGCAGCGCCAGGACCATCCCCCCGAGTTTGACACGCGGGGCGCGAGTGCCGGCTTGGGCTTTGGATTTGGACATGCTCTCCTCTCACTATTTCATTTCCCTGCTTAGCCGTGGCAGATTACGAAAGAACCCGGCCCACCGCCGCGTCGGGTACCGCCGCCCGCGGAGCCATAACGACTTACGGCGGGTGCTGCAAAACGCAACGCAGGATGGTATAGTCGGGCTGACCAGCGAGGGCTCCGCGGGATATGAGCGTACCTTACGGCCTGCCAATCTCGGAAAATTGCCTGATCTGCAAACTTCGGCACTCCGGCTTTTTCTGCGACCTCCCGAAGGGGACGCTGCAGGATCTGGAGAAGATCAAGTACGCCAGCGCCTTTCCCCAGGGTGCGGTGCTTTTTGTCGAGGGCCAGGCGGCGCGCGGGGCCTATATCATTTGCACCGGCCGGGTGAAGTTGACGACTACCTCCCGCGATGGCAAGACGCTCATCCTGCGCATTGCCGAACCCGGCGAAGTACTCGGCCTGCATGCCAGTGTTTCCGGCAAACCGTATGAACTGACCGCTGAGACCCTCCAGCCCTGCCAGTTGGATTTCATCAAACGCGACGATTTTCTGCGATTCCTGCAAAACCACGCTGACGCATGTCTGAGTGCGGCGCAGCACCTCAGCCAGAATTGTCAGGATGCCTATGAGACGATCCGATCACTGGGGCTTTCGCATTCCGTCTCAGAAAAGCTGGCGCGGTTGCTGCTGGAGTGGGCCTCGGACGGCGAGGCGACAAAAGAGGGAATTCGCATCAAGGTTTCGCTGACCCACGAGGAGATGGCGCAATTGATCGGAACGTCACGCGAGACGGTTACCCGCGTGTTGGGTGAGTTTCGCGAGCATCACCTGGCACAGTTGCGAGGTTCGACTCTGCTCATTCAAAACAAAGCTGGATTGGAACGGCTCATCGGAGCCTGAGTTTTTGCGGTCTGGCGGAGTTTTCCTGCAATTCCAACTTGGCACCATGGCCTCCCCGGTAACTCCGCAAGAATTACCGCTGTGACTTTACGAGGGCGCGCCCGGGACATAAGCTGCGACTGTATGAAGCTGAATGCTCTGCTCATGACGCGGGACCGGGCGTCGGTGCGGCTTTTGACGGCGGCGCTCGATGACTTGCAAATCGGGCGGCAGGTCTGCCTTTCGGCAGCCGACGCCATGGAGTTGCTGGTGAGAGAGCAGTTCTCGGCGCTGATACTGGATTTTGCGCTGCCTGGGGCGGCGCAGGTGGCCCGCATGGCACGCATGGCGTCGCCCCAGCGCAGACCGATTGTCTTCGCTATGCTGGGCGCGCTGACTCCGGTTTACGGGGCGTTTCAGGCCGGGGTGAATTTTGTGCTCTATAAGCCTTTGGCGCTCGATCAGGTTTCGCGCTCGCTGCGTGCCGGGCAAACCTTCATGCGGCCGAACCGGCGGTGCTCCACGCGTCAGCAACTGGAGGCGCTGGTGTACTTGCAATTGGGAATGGCTGCGCTTCCCGCCATTGTGCTTGATCTGAGCGAGCAGGGGCTTGCTTTGCAGGCCGCCGAACCGCTGCCGCCGGTGCAAAATGTGCCGTTGCGCTTTGTTTTGCCGGGCACCACGCATCTGGTGGAAGCCGTCGGGCAACTGATCTGGGCGGACGATGAAGGCCGGGCAGGCATGTTCTTCTCGCAACTTTCGGCGGTTTCGCGCAGGTATCTTAAGATCTGGCTGGCCAAACAGGGCGCGAGGAGAAAAGACTCGGTGCGGGTTCTGTTGCCCGCGTCGCGGTTATCGCAGACGGTGCGAATTCCGCGGGGATAGATTGCTGGATCGGTGAGATTCCGGCCCTGCTCAGGGCAGGCTCGGCGGCTGTCGCGCGGGCGTTCGTGCCCGGATTGCCGGGGGCGATGCCTGTCTTGAGCAGGGCTGGAATGCGGCCGATTCGCAAGGATTCTCGCGGTTCGTCCTAATCCGTCGCTAGATTTGGTCTGGCGCGCATTCGAACGGGCTAATAGCCATAATCCCGTCCAAGTCCTGTCCCGTTTGCAAGTCTTCCGTCAGCAAATAGTGACAGTCTGCAGACTTTGCCGATGCTACGATCAGCGCATCCAAAACGAAACCTGATATCGCTCCTGGTACTTCCATCCTCGCTTTAAAATCTCAGCGTCCACCAGGATTGGTCGCCAGGTTACAAGGTCTCGTACTTCTGCACGCACTCCCTCGCGTGCCCGCGGTTGTTTCTGGGTGGTCTTGGCGTAAAACTCCTGCAAGACTTGAAAACTGATTCGGCCACGCCTGCTCTTCCATAGCTCGGTGCGCCACAAAATGGCCGCTTCGTGCTTTTCTCGCGGTGCGGTGATATCGGCCGCGTAGATAAAGACGTTTGCGTCAACGAAGACGGTCGCGGTCATGGACTTCCTCGCGTGTGAGGTAGCGGCCATCCAGCTTCAAAAACGGCTTGCGCGCCAGGGATCTTCGCATAGCCTCCGCATATCCGTTCCTGGTCGAGCATCCGTTCCTTCAAGATGGCGCCGAGCAGGCGGGAAACGCTGATGTCCCCGCGTGATGTCGCCCATGCGGGCGGATGAGTCACCAAGCTGCTGCTGATCCCCAGCACTACCCAGCTTCACCTTACCCGGTCTGGACGCTCTCTTGGTTTATAATTACTGATTCCGTCGTGTTCCCCGGAGCTATAAGACGATGATTCGATTTCTGCAAACCCCTGGTCCGCTCAAGAAGTTTCTGCTGGGCGGGCTGCTGACCATTATTTGCGTATTCATGGTGATTACGCTTGTCCCCGGCTTTGGCAACTCGAACTTTTTCGGCGGGGGCGCGCCCGCACGAGGCGTCGTCGCCACGGTCTCCGGCAACGAAATTTCCAGCATGGAAGTGCTGCGCATGGCCAAGCGCATGGTGCAGCAGCAGTTCCCCAAGGGCGGAGCGCAGGCTTCGATGTTATTGCCTTTTTTTTCCGGCCAGGCGGCGCAGCAGTTGATCAACGAGAAAGTGATCCTGTTCGAAGCTGACCGCCTCGGTCTGCGCGCCACCGATGAAGATGTGCGCGACGAACTGCAGCATGGCCAATACGCCGAGACGTTTTTCCCCGGTGGAACATTCATCGGAGAAGTGGCTTACGAAGAGAGGCTGCAGCAAGCCGATCTCACCGTCCCGTTATTCGAACAGTCGGTGAAGGACCAGATTCGGTTTGAGAAGCTGCGCGCCCTGGTGGCAGGCAGCGCTTCGGTCACCGACGCGGAAGTTCACGACCAGTTCGAGAAGGAAAATACTAAGGTCAAGTTCGACTACGCGGTGCTGCGGAAAGATGATTTGCTGAAGGATATTCATCCCACGGATGCCGAACTGAAGGCGTTTTACGATCGCAACAAGGCGAACTACGCGAATTCGATTCCCGAAAAGCGCAAGATTCGTTATGTGGTGGTGGATACCTCGAAAATCCAGGGCAACACCCAGGTCGCGCAAAGCGATTTGCAGGCATATTACGATCAGCACCGCGATGAATATCGCGTGCCGGATCAGGTCAACGTTCGCCACATTCTTATCAAGACGCCGCTTCCCGACGCCAACGGAAAAGTTGATGCCAAGGGCGTGGATGCGGCCCGGCAGAAGGCTCAGGACGTTCTGAAGCAGTTGAAGGCGGGAGGCAATTTTTCCGAACTGGCCAAGAAGGATTCGGAAGACGGCAGCAGCGCCAAGAATGGGGGCTCACTGGGATGGATCCAGCGGGGCCGATTCCCGGCGGATGTGGACAAGGTCGCCTTCTCGCTTCCGAAAGGCGGGACCAGCGACGTGATTGACACGGGGTCGGGTTTCGACATCATTCATGTTGACGACAAGCAGGATGCCCACGTGAAAACGCTGGACGAGGTCAAGGGCGAGATCGAACCGGTGCTCAAGGCGCAGAAAGCCGCGCAGGCAGCCGAGGGGATCGCGAACGGATTGCTGACCGACGCTCGCAACAGCAGCCTGGAGAAGGCGGCCACCGCAAAAAACCTGCAAGTCGTGACCACGGATTTCATCAGCCGGGAAGATACGCTGCCCGGCATCGGCAAGGCGCAACAATTCACGGACGCGGTTTTCAATGAAGCGGAAAAATCTCCGCCGGATGAAGTGCAGCTGCCGCAGGGATTTGCAGTATTCGAGTTGCTGGCCGTCCAGCCGCCCGCCACGCCCACATTCGAGGCGATTCGCAGCCGGGTCGAGACTGAATTCAAGAACGAGCGCGCCACGACGCTGCTTTCGCAGAAAACGCAAGAACTCTCCGACCGAGCCAAGGCGGAACACGATCTGAAGAAGGCCGCCAAGGAGTTGGGAGCGACCATGAAGACCAGCGACTTTGTGCTGCCGGATGGACAGGTCCCCGATATCGGCTCCATGTCGGGCGCGGCCGCCGCTGCCTTCAGTATGAAGCCTGGTGAGATCAGCGCACCGATTGACACCAGCAGCACCGGCGCCGTGCTCTCGCTCTTAGAGAAGCAGACGCCCACGGATCAGGACTTTGCCGCGAAAAAAGATCAGATCCGAGACTCATTGCTGCAAGGCAAGCAGTCAGAAATATTCGGCCTCTTCGTCTCCAGCCTGCGGGATCAGATGGAAAAATCCGGGAAGATCAAGATCAACGAGGAAGAGATGAAAACCCTTACCAAGCAGCGGAGTGAAGAGGACGAGGGCGAGTAGACTGCGCGGGGACTCAGACTTCGATTCAAGGGCGCGTAGGGACGGAGTAGCAGCAATTCATGCCATTGCCGCGTTTGACCGGAATTTTGCTTCACCCCGTCTCGTTGCCTTCGCGCGGTGGGATTGGCGACTTTGGCCCTGCCGCCTACGAGTTTCTTGATTTCCTGGCCACCGCACGCCAGGGCCTTTGGCAGGTACTGCCGCTCGGGCCACCCGCCAACGGAGACTCTCCTTACTCCTCCACTTCCGCCTTCGCCGGCAATCCTCTGCTGATCAGCCTGGAGCGGCTGGCCGAGCGTGGCTGGATTGAGGCCGCCTGCCTGAAGACTTTGCCCGACTCGGCCGGTCCGGTCAACTATGACGAGGTTCGCGAGCGCAAGATGCCCTTGCTCCACGAAGCCAGCCGCCGCTTTGTGAAATCTGCTCCCTCGCCGGCGCGGACCCGCTTTGACCAATTTTGTGCCCAGAACGGATGGTGGCTGGAAGACTTTGTCCTGTACGACAGCCTTCGGGATCGCTACCAGAAGCAATCCTGGAATCACTGGCCTGCCGACCTGGCGAGACGCGAACCGGCGGCATTAGAAAAAGCTCGCGCGGAATTGGCAGAGGAAACGAATGTTCGCCGCGTCATTCAATTCTTCTTCTACGAGCAGTGGCGCGCGCTGCGCTCTTATTGCGCGCAGAAATCCATCCGAATCGTCGGCGATATCGCCATTTTTGTGGACTACGACAGTGCCGATGTCTGGGCCAATCCGCATCTTTTCCGTCTGAAAGATGACCTTAGCCCGGAATTTGTTTCCGGCGTTCCGCCCGATGCCTTCAGCGCCACCGGACAACGCTGGGGCAATCCGCTTTACAACTGGGACGCGATGCGAGCGCGTGGATACAAATGGTGGGTAGAGCGGCTGCGCTGGACCACCCAGACCTGCGACTTTATCCGCCTGGATCACTTCCGCGGCTTTGCCCAATTCTGGGAGATTCCGGCGAGCGAACCCACAGCCATCAACGGCCGCTGGGTGGATGGACCGGGCGATGCGCTTTTCATGAAGCTGCAGCAGGAGCTTGGCGGCTTGCCCTTCTTCGCCGAAGATCTGGGCTACATCACGCCGGACGTTGTCGCCTTACGCGAGCGTCTCAGGATTCCGGGCATGGCGGTTCTGCAATTCGGATTCGGCGATGCCGGTGCACATATTTATTTGCCGCACCGCCTCACGCCGGATCGCGTGGTCTATACCGGAACCCACGATAACGACACGACCGTGGGCTGGTGGCAATCGGCGAGCGACGGTGAACGGCGAGCCGCGGAAACTTACCTTGGGCCGTTAGAGGACGGGATCAATTGGGCCTTAATTCGCGCGGCGCAGACTTCCTGCGCCAGCATGTCGGTGATTCCGCTGCAGGATGCGCTCGGACTGGGCAGCGAAGCCCGCCTCAACACTCCCAGCAAGCAAACCGGCAATTTTCGCTGGCGGTATGCGGCGGGGTCATTAACGCCAGAACTGGCGGCGCGTTTGGCGGCCCTGGCGGAGGTGACGGACCGGCTTCCAGAGAGTGTTCCCGTTTCCCCGGACCAGGAGTTTGCCGCCTAGAATGCGGAACAAACTACCGCACGACTGCGTACAACCATGGTGAAGGACAAATTATGGCTTCCGCCCCGCTTCCGTCACCCGACGTCCCGGTAGTCGCAGCTCCATCTCGCGCGCGGCAAATTTTCTTTGGTGAGCACGGCTTGCGCGCAGGGTGGCGAGTGCTGCTCTTCATTCTTGTGGTCGTGTTGTTTGAGATCGCGATCACGATGGTCTTGAAGCGAATCCCGGCACTTCATTTTCTTGGCAAGCAGGCGAAAACGGGGATCTTGAGCCCGACCTTTGAGTTCGTCATTGAAACTTCCGCCATCCTCGGACTGTTTCTTGCGACTCTGGTGATGGCACGGCTGGAGAAGCGCTCCTTCTGGTCCTACGGGCTTCCGCTGAAAGGCGCATTCGGGAAACTCTTCTGGCAAGGGGCAATTTGGGGACTGGTGTTTGAAGCCGCGGAGATGTTTGCCATGTACGCTCTCCACGGCTTTTCATTTGGCAGCCTCGCGCTCTCGGGCTTTGCGCTGGTCAGGTATGCGTTGGCCTGGGCCTTAGCGTTTGTGCTGGTGGGAATTTTTGAAGAATTTCTATTCCGCGGTTACGTGCAGTCAACGCTGGCCAGCGGGATCGGCTTCTGGCCTGCCGCCGTTGTACTCTCCGCTCTGTTTGGGGCCACTCATCTTAGCAACCCTGGAGAAGGCTGGGTGGGCGGGCTTTCGGTGATGGTGTTCGCCCTGTTCGCCTGCTTTACCCTTACGCGGACCGGCAGTCTATGGTTCGCCATCGGATTCCATGCGGCAGGGGATTACGCTGAAACCTTCATTTTTTCGGTCCCGGACAGTGGAATCATGTCCACAGGACACCTGCTCAATTCAACGGTCCACGGTCCTCGCTGGCTGACCGGAGGGACGATTGGCCCGGAAGGCAGTGCGCTTGAGTTCGCGGCTTTCGTGCTGGTTTTCATAGTCTTCGCCAAGTTCTATCCTGCCGGCAGGACCAAGTCCGATCGTCCGGCGCCGTTTCTCTCCACAGTTGCACCTTCGTCACCCGCTTTGTAGGACGCGCTCCAGTTATAATGAAGTCAGGTGATGAGACTTCGCGGCATTTTCCTGTTTTTCAGCATTGGCCTGATTCTGCCCACGATCTGGGCGCAGAATTCGGGACAAAATGAATTGCCTGCTGCGCCCTCGGCATCGCAACAAAACCGACAGCAGCAGCCTGCTTCGCCCAACCACGCGGCGCAGCCTGATCCGCCCGCGCCGCAAGCGGGTCCGCCGCCGGGTGCTCCGACCACGCCGCCGCCCGCAATGGATGACGAGGCCCTTGCCACCATTCGCACCTCAGTCAACGAGGTGAATGTCGTCTTCACCGTGACCGATAAGCACGGAAGGTACGTGAAGGATCTGAAGAAAGAAGATTTCCAGGTGATTGACGACAACAAACCGGCGCAGGAGATTCGCAGCTTTCACAGCGAGGCGAACCTGCCGCTGGAGGTTGGGCTGCTCATTGATGCCAGCAATTCCGTGCGCGACCGCTTCAAGTTCGAGCAGGAAGCCGCCGTGGAATTTTTCAATCAGACGATCCGGCGCAAATACGATAAGGCTTTCGTGATCGGATTCGACGTCACGCCGGAAGTTACGCAGGATTTCACCGACGATACGCAGGCGCTTTCCATAGGCGTGCGCTCTCTGCGCCCCGGCGGAGGCACAGCGATGTATGACGCGCTGTACTATGCCTGCCGTGACAAACTGATGAAGGCCCCGCAAACCGGCCCGGCGCGGCGCGCGATCGTTTTGCTCACCGACGGCGAAGACAACCAAAGCCACGTTACGCGCGAAGAAGCCATCGAGATGGCGCAGCGCGCCGAAGCCATCGTCTATACCATCAGCACCAACCTGACCGGCTCCAGCCATCATGGAGACAAAGTTCTCGAACGCATTGCGGAAGCCACCGGCGGGCGCGCTTACGTGCCTTTTCAAATCACGGAAGTCGCCAACGCGTTCGCCGCCATTCAGGAAGAACTGCGCAGCCAGTACGCCATTTCCTACAAACCGGCGGACTTCAAGTCTGACGGCCGTTACCGCAGCATCGAGATCATCGCGCAGAATCAGAAGAGCCTGCGCATCCGCAGCCGCCACGGCTATTTCGCTCCCTCGCAATAGAACATCATGGCCGGATATTCCGGAACTCCTCTGCCGAAAAAGCTTGGCATCAAGAAAAAACACCGCGTATTTCTGCTCAACATGCCTGCGGATGTACGTGGCGAATTGAAGGCCGCGCTGGCGAATTGCGAAATTCAGAAAGAGGGCAAAGGCCCGCTGGATTTCGCGATGGTGTTTGTGAAACCTGCCTCGGCGTTGGAGCAGCAGTTCGCACGGGTGGCGAAAAGCCTGGCACCGGCGGGAATGCTCTGGGTGAGCTGGCCGAAGAAAAGCTCGGGAGTTGCGACCGATCTCGACGAGAACGAAGTACGGAGGATCGGCTTAGCGGCAGGGATGGTGGACGTGAAGGTGTGCGCGGTGAATGAAGTGTGGTCAGGACTGAAGTTTGTGATCCGGCTGAAAGATCGGGTGTAGCGCGTCCGTTTTTGTCAGCGCCAGTTGCCTTCAAAAAGCAGATTCCGCGCTCTGCCCGGAATGACAAGTGGTTAGAGCGATGCTGCGCACTGCACGCCTAGTCGCGTCTGGGAACGGCGTAATATCCAGTGCGGGCCTGTATTTTGTAGTCTTTGTTGTTGGCGTGGATTTCGACTTTTCGGAACGTCCCGTCCAGCTTGTCGTTCGTCGGCGTGTAGCCGATGTTGTACTGACTGCGCAACTCGTTAGCGATCTGGTCAAAGCCCTCTTTCAGCTTTTCGAACTTGTTGCCGACCTCAATGACCCGGCCTCCGGTTTCTGACGTGAGCTTCTTCATCTCGCTGTCGCCGGAATAGCCTCCGAAGCCATAAAATCCGCGATCGGCACAGAGCAACACATACACGATGCTGTCGGATTTTTGTGCCGCCTCGATGGCGTCTTTGATCTTTAGTTGGCTCCCCTGATCTTCTCCGTCGGTCAGAAGAATCATCGCCTTGCGTCCCACTTGTTGTGCTAGTTCATCGTGCGACGCCAGGTAAACCGCGTCGTAAAGCAGCGTGCCACGCGGTGAGCCGATGGTTGGAACGGTTCCTCCGCCTAGGCCCGGAATGCCCATGCCGCTGCCTCCCGCGGTGTTGATGCGGGCAGTGTTCAGAGCGGCTTTCAGCAGATGCACGGAGCTGGTGAAATCCTGCAGCAGATCCACGTTCACATCAAAGCTGATGACGAAAGCCAGGTCCTTTTCACGAAGGATCTGGCTGAGAAATTCTCCGCCTATCTGTTTTTCCATGTCGAGCACGCGCGCCTGACTGCCACTCGAATCAATCAGAATGCCCAGGGTCAGCGGCAGATTCGATTCCGCGGCAAAATACTTGATGGTCTGTGGCTTGCCATCTTCTAGAATCTGGAAATTGTCCTTGGTCAGGCTGGGAATCAGCGCGCCCTTCTTGTCCTTCACATTGAAGAAGATCTGGACCACATTCACATTCACCTTCAATGTCTGCGCGGCGTCGTCCTGGGACGGGTTTGATTCGGAAGGCGGTGTTTGAGCTGCCGCAAACACTGCGCAAAACAGCCAGAACAGGATGGCGGTCGCAGGTGCAATTGTTCGGGACTTGGACATGAAGGTATTCTCGCGTTCTTTTTGTTAGTCTATTCCTCTAGCGTTAGATGCACCAAATAGCCCGAGTCAGCATCCGAAATAGTGCGCCGTTAGCCCGAAGATAGAGAGGTTGCGAGTGCCGCAAGTCATCCGTTGGCGAACCAAGGCTGCCTGTGCCGTAATCGCTGTATCTATGTTCGGCCTCTTGGCCGCTAAGGCTCAGCAGCAGGCCAAACCCAAGCCGGATCAGCCCCAGGATATCCCGGATGCTCCTTCGGCGACGCGTCCGGCGCAGTCTTTCCCGACGACACCATCGGCGGAATCCCCGGCTCCGCCTGCGAATGAACCCGGCCCGGGCGCGTCTGCGCCTCCGGCAAGCGAGGCGCCTCCCACATCTTCGACTCCGGCCGTCCCGCCGCAAGATAATTCTCCGGGCGCACCGCCGCCATTTACGGTCACTACCGTTCCGCCGGGAACCGCGCCACCCGCCGAGCCATCGGCCGCGCAAGGCGAGCTTTACAAATTGGTGATCAGCGTCAACCAGGTGGTGGTGCCGGTCCGGGTAACGGACGAATCCGGGCGACTGGTCAACGGGCTGCTGGCCAAGGATTTTTCCGTTTACGAAGAAGGCAAGAAGCAAGCTCTGAATTTCTTTACCAGCGATCCGCTGGCGATGTCTGCCGCGGTCATCATTGATCTGGGCATGCCCGACATCGCGGTGCAGAAGGTGAATCGCACATTTCCCGCGCTGCAGGGCGCATTCAGCCAATTCGACGAAGTTGCTGTCTATACGTACAGCAACACCGTCGGACGGGTTACCGACTTCACCGCTGTCGGGCGACGGCTGGACGCGGTGCTCAATCAACTGAAGACTACGCACGGAGAAAACAATGGCGTGCCTGTGACCAGTGGGCCTTTGGGACCGCAAGGGCCTGTGATCAACGGCATTCCCGTTGATCCGACTACGCCGACGGTCTCCACCCCGCCCAAACAATCGCGTGTGCTGAATGACGCCATTCTGGCCGCGGCTCGCGATCTGAGCACGCGCAACAAAGACCGCCGCAAGGTTATCTTTGTCATCAGCGACGGCAAAGAGTACCGCAGCAACGCCAGCTACAGCGATGTTCTGAAGGTCCTGCTTTCGAACGGCATTGCGGTTTACGGCATTGCCGTGGAGAGTTCCGCCATTCCTGGCTACAAACAGCTGGAACGGTTACATCTGCCGAAGATGGGATACAGCGACATCTTGCCCAAGTACGCCAGCGCCACGGCCGGCGAAATTTTGAGCGAATATTCCAAGACCGCGATCGAAGGCGTGTACCAGCGCGTGATCGGCGATGCCCGCAACGAGTACACGCTTGGCTATTCCACCCGGGCGACTGTGAGCAGCAGCTACCGCGAGGTGGAAGTGCGTGTGGACCGGCCCGGCTGCAAGAGTTCGGATTTGCGGCCCTGCGTCCTGGTCTATGCCAAGGCCGGTTATTATCCTTTACCGGCGGGACGCTAGATTCCCTGACGAGGAAACTCGCTCGACCACGATCAGGGAAAATCTTATGGACAAGATATTCCACTTCGATTCCGCGCCCGAACCTTATGTTGCCGACGCCGCCGTGCTCTGCTGCTTCGATCAGCGAATCCGCCTGGTGGTTGACAAATTTCTTAAGCGGCAGAAAATTCTCCGCCCGGACATGATTGTGGTTGCTGGCGGGGCCAAGACGCTGGCCTCACCGCGCAATGATTTCGAGCGCGATTTCATCCTGGAGCAGGTGCGCATGTCCGTTCGGTTGCACCAGACGAAGCAGATATTCCTGATGAGTCATTCCGATTGCGCGACCTACGGCGGTTTAGCCGCCTTTGGCGGAGACCGCGCCTGCGAAGCCGATCATCATCAGACTGAACTGCGTCGCGCGGCTGCATTGGTCAAGGAGAATTTCCCGGAACTCGGCGTGAAGTGTTTCTTTGTGACGTTTGATGGTGTGCATGAAGTGGATGCCAGCGCAGCCCAGGGAACCGCCTGAATGAAAGATTCGTCACCCCGCTTTCACCCTAATTCGTCTTCCCGGCGGCCTTCGTTTATTCTTTCTTCGCAATCCCTAACGGTTCCATCGGAGGTCCGTCTTTGATTCGCGTAACCTGGCTTGCGCTGATCGTCGCCTGCATTCAGTTTTGCGCGGTTTCCACCACCCGCGCGCAGCAGTTTCCTGAGAGCATGTACCAGGAAATGCGCTGGCGCATGATCGGACCGTATCGCGGAGGCAGGACCCGCACGGCAACCGGGGTGGCAAGCCAGCCGAATGTCTTTTACATGGCGCCAGTGAATGGGGGTGTCTGGAAGTCCGATGATTACGGCCGGACTTGGACGCCGATCTTCGACCAGCAGCCAACCCAATCGGTGGGCGCGATTGCCGTGGCCCCGTCCGACCCTAACGTTATTTACGTGGGCAGCGGAGAAGGCTTGCACCGGCCGGACCTTTCCGTGGGCGACGGAATTTACAAGTCCACAGACGCGGGAAAGACCTGGATTCACCTTGGCCTGCGCGACGGGCAGCAGATTCCTGCGCTGGTGGTTGACCCGCGCGATCCCAACCGCGTTTTCGCGGCGGTGCTCGGACATCCCTACGGTGCAAATCAGGAGCGCGGAATTTTTCGTTCTACCGACGGCGGGCAAACCTGGCAGAAGGTCCTTTATCGGGACGAGAATACCGGCGGCTCTGACCTGCAAATCGACCCGTCGAACCCCGACTTGATTTACGCGTCGCTCTGGGAAGTTCGCGAGGGCCCCTGGGAAGACCGCAACACATTCTCGGGAACCAATGGCGGACTTTTCAAGTCCACGGACGGCGGCGTGACCTGGCGGCCTCTGAGCAACGGCTTGCCGAAGGATCTAGTTCAGATCAACGTTGGCATCGCGCCGAGTGAAACCAAGCGTCTTTACGCCACGGTTGCCGCTGCGCCGCCGGCCAACGTCGGCGCCAGCGGGCTGGGGGTGTATCGCTCCGACGACGCCGGGGAAAACTGGTATCAGGTCACGACCGACGCCCGCCTGGGAACGCGCGTAGGTGGTGGAGGCGAACTGCCAGTCGTCAAAGTTGATCCGAAGAATCCCGATCTCATCTATGTGACCAGCATCGTCACCATGCGCTCGAGCGATGGCGGGAAAACCTGGATGAGCCTGCGCGGCGCGCCCGGCGGCGACGATTATCAGAACATCTGGATCAATCCGGACAATCCCGCCATTATTTTGCTGGTCAGCGATCAGGGCGCGCTGGTGAGCGTCAACAAGGGCGAGACTTGGAGTTCGTGGTACAACCAGCCGAGCGCGCAGCTCTATCACGCCATCGCTGACAACAGCTTCCCTTACCGGGTTTGCGCCGGGCAGCAGGAAAGTGGTTCCGTATGCATTGCCAGCCGCGGCAACGACGGCGAGATCACCGAGCGCGACTGGCATCCGGTGGCCGTGATCGAGTACGGCTACGTCGCGCCCGATCCGCTGGATCCTGACATCGTCTATGGCGCCGGTCGCAACGAGGTTTCCAGGTTTCACTGGTCTACCGGCCAGGTGCAGAACGTCACCCCCATCCCATTCCGCGGAGCGAACTACCGCACCGACAGAACCCAGCCGCTCATGTTCTCGCCGCTCGATCCGCACACGCTTTATTACGCAGCGAACGTGCTTTTCAAAACTGAGGATGGCGGCCAGTCATGGCAGGTGATCAGCCCTGATCTCACGCGGGAAGATGCCGGAATGCCTGCCAGTATCGGCAGTCTGGCCGACAGAAATCCCGGCGCCGCCAGGCAGCGCGGGGTAATCTACGCGCTTGGACCATCGTTTAAGAGTGGCGACACGCTCTGGGCCGGGACCGATGACGGGCTGATCTGGATTACGCGGGACGGCGGAAAAAACTGGAACAACATTACGCCGCCGGAACTCACGCCCTGGAGCAAGGTCACGCAGATCGAAGCATCACATTTCGACGATCAATCGGCTTACGCCTCGGTGAGCCGCTTTCGTATTGACGATCTTCACCCCTACATTTATCGCACGCACGACGGCGGCAAGACCTGGCAGGCGATATCGAACGGTTTGCCGGAGAATGCTCCCGTAGATACCGTGCGTGAAGACCCGGTGCGCAAGGGCTTACTCTTCGCCGCAACCGAAACTAGCGTGTGGGTCTCGTTCGATGACGGGGATCACTGGCAGTCGCTGCAATTGAATCTGCCCCATACCTCGATGCGCGACTTGTGGATTCACGATGCCGACCTGATCGTCGCTACTCATGGGCGCTCATTCTGGATTCTCGATGACATCACGCCCCTGCGGCAACTTTCCGATGCAGTAACAAAATCGGAGGCATTTTTGTTTGCCCCGGCACCGGCATATCGGGTGCGGCGCAGCACATATTCGGACACGCCAATTCCGCCCGATGAGCCCACCGCCCAGAATCCGCCTGATGGCGCGGTGCTTGACTATTATCTGGCGCAACCGGCATCGGGGCCGGTCACGCTGGAAATTCTGGATGCTCAGGGCAAACCGGTGCGCCGCTTTTCCAGCGCGGATAAACCCGAGCCGACGCAAGCTGCACTGGAGAAACAACTGATCCCACTGTATTGGATCCGCATGCCGAAGATTCTCTCTACCACTACTGGCATGCATCGCTGGGTGTGGGACTTACGCTTTCCTCCGCCAGAATCTCTGACCCACGGATATCCGATTTCCGCCGTTCCTCACGATACGCCGAGAGATCCGCTCGGCCCGAGCGTTCTCCCTGGGGAATATGCGGTGAGCCTTACCGTGAATGGGAAAAGCTACACCGCGCCTCTGACCGTCAAGATGGATCCGCGCGTGACGACTTCGCTGGCCGGCTTGTCACAACAACAGTTCATGGAAATCCGCCTGTCGACTCTGTTGACCCATAGCACACAGGCGGTCGCGCAGGCACGCTCGCTGCGGGAGCAGATCCAGAAGGTCTCGCCGCCGACCAGTGGCTCGCTGGCCGAAACGCTCAAGGGGTTTGAGCAATCGATCGTTGACCTGCTTGGGAAGCCTGCGCCCGCGTTTGGGGCGGCACCGCCCGAGCTATCGCTGACTCGTCTGAACGGCGAAGCGGGCGCGCTTTATGGCGAATTGGATCGTGGCGACGCGGCTCCGACGCTCGCACAACGCGGCGCAACCGAAAGGATAAGTCACGAGCTGGCCAATGTGTTCAAGCACTGGGAAGAGCTTAGAAACCGTGTCCTGCCATCCATCAACCAGCAACTCCGCCAGGCGAATCTGCCGGAAATTCACATTGACCCCAATCTTGCCGCAGGCGACGACGACACGGACCCAGATTAGTCCTCTCTCCGGATTTTCAGCGGCAGCGCCACGAAAGCAACTTGGCACTGCCCAAGTTGTGTCCCATACTTAGTTAGCCAATCTTTTTTCCAGGAAAAAGAAAGTCTTGCGTCTTGTGAACGATCCGCACGGAGGCTTATTCCATGAAAAATCTGATCTGGTTCGGCATCGTCGGGGTTCTGTGTGCCCGTCCGGCTTCTGCACAGCAGCCAAATCCTTCTCAGTCTTCACCCAGCCAGGCTGAAAACGAAATGCTCCGGCAAAAGGTTCAGGATCTGGAAGACCGGGTGATCGCGTTGGAAGGCCAGCTGCGGCTGCTGAAGGGCCAGCCAGCCCCGCCCGCCCAACCTGTCGCGCCTCAAACCGCAGCATCAGCGCAACCACTGCCGGCAGAGACGGTCTCACAGGCGGCGTCGGCGGCGCAGGCACCGTCGGCAGAACCGCTCCCCATCACGGCGAGCCAACCTTCCCTCGGCGGCGCCGGCGGCAGTGCAGCCAAGGCGTTGAACCCGGACATCAGCGCCATCGGGGATTTCATCAGCGTCGCCGGGCACAATCCAGTGCAGCCCTCGCCTTCCCTGCAAATGCACGAGTCGGAAATAGGAGTTCAGGCCATTATTGATCCCTACGCCCGCGGAGACTTTTTTCTTTCGTTCGGAGAAGAAGGCGTAGATCTGGAAGAAGGTTACATCACATTTACCTCGCTGCCTGCGGGCTTTGTTGCGAAGGTCGGCAAGATGCGCGCCGCTTTCGGCAAAGTGAACACATTTCACAATCACGTGCTGCCCTGGGTGGATCGTCCGCTGGTGACCAACAACCTCGTCGGAGGCGAGGATGGCATTGATGACGCCGGAATCTCGATCGAACGTATTATCCCGGCGCCCAAGGGAATTTTTGTCGAGGCGACGGGGCAACTTTTCCGCGGCGATTCCGGAACTATGGCGAGCCCGCTGTTTCAGGCTACGAACAAGACCGACGTCGCCGGCGTGGCGCACCTGCGCACCTACAAGGATCTGACCGAATCTACCAATCTGGATTTGGGCGCCTCCTGGTCGCGTGGCCATAACGATGTCGGCGCCGATTTTCTCACCCAGCTTTACGGCATTGATGCCACCCTGCGCTGGAAGCCGCTGCGGCGCTCCATCTATCATTCGTTTGTGGGCCGCAGCGAATTGATCTGGAGCCAGCGCCAGCAGCTACCCTCTACCGTGCGCTCTTTCGGATTTTATACCTCAGCCGATTATCAACTGGGCCGGCGCTGGTTCCTGGGTGGACGCTTCGACCGCTCCCAGCGGCCGGAGACGGCCTACATCACAGACCAGGGCGGTTCTGTTGTGTTGACTTACTGGCCGAGCGAGTTCAGCCAGGTGCGCGGCCAGTACCGCTTCACCCGCTATGCAGCTAACATTGATACCAATGAACTGCTGATGCAAGTGATATTTTCCCTTGGCGCGCACGGCGCGCATCCCTTTTAGGAGAAGCATGAGAGCGCGAAATCGGGTTTTTCGAATTGCAGCTGTCCTCTTGTGCGCGCTGATCCTTATAACTACGGCCAGCGCGAAGAAGTTCAACGTCGTTACCGCAACCACCGACATGGCTGCGCTCACCCAGGAAGTCGCCGGCGATAAGGTCAACGTAGATTCCATCGCCAAGGGTTATCAGGATCCGCACTTCGTCGAGGCCAAGCCCAGCTTCCTGCTGAAACTGCGGCAGGCAGATCTGCTTATCGTGGTCGGATTGCAGCTTGAGATCGGCTGGCTTCCGCCGTTGATCACGCAGAGCGGAAATTCGCGCATCCAGGTCGGCGCACCCGGCTATCTGGACGCATCTCAATTTGCAGAGATCCTGGAAATTCCACAGGGAACCGTAACCCGCGCCGAAGGCGATGTCCATCCCCTGGGAAATCCGCATTACTGGCTCGATCCCGATAATGGGCGGCGCATTGCGCATGGAATCGCCAACAAGCTTGCCGACATGGACACCGCCGATGCCGCCTACTTTCAGGAGCGCGTTCAGGACTTCGATAAGCGCCTAACGGCGGCGGAGCAGAAGTGGGACAGCGAGATGAAGCCCTATCGCGGGCGCAAAGTCGTTACCTATCACCGCTCGTTTCCGAATTTCGCCAAGCACTTCGGCCTCGACGTGATCGGCTATGTCGAGCCGCGGCCCGGCATTCCTCCGACACCTACGCACACCATCGAACTGATCCAGTTGATGAAGCGCGAGAACTGCAAAGTGGTACTGGTCGAGCCGTATTTCGATCTGAAGACGCCCCAGTCGATTGGCCGTGAAACGGGCGCGCAGGTCGTAGTGTATTTGCCCTCGGTCGGCGGAGAAAAAGGCGTGGACAATTATTTCCAGCTGTTCGATTACGATATTGGTTTGCTGATCAAGGCCTTTACCGCACAATAAAGGACTTTCATGGATATCCTTCCATTTTTGCTGGCGCCGTTTCTGGCGAGCCTGATTCTGACCGGCATTCATGCGTATCTGGGCGTTCACGTGGTCGAGCGCGGCGTCATCTTCGTGGATCTGGCGCTGGCGCAGATCGCCGCCCTGGGCGCGACCATCGCTATCTTGATCGGGATGGATCCGCATGGCGGCGGGGCCTACTGGCTGAGCCTGGCATTTACTTTTGTGGGCGCTGCGGTTTTTGCGTTTGCGCGTACGCGCCGCGGCCACATTCCTCAGGAAGCGTTCATCGGCATCGCTTACGCCGTAGCATCGGCGACCGCGATCCTCGCCATGAGCAAGGCTACGGGCGAAACCGAGCATCTGAAAGACATGCTGGTGGGCAATATCCTCGCCGTCTCCATGCACGACGTGGCGAAGACGGCGATCCTGTACGGCGCTATTGGATTGTTTCATTACATCTTCCGCAAGCAATTTCTGCTGATCTCAACCGATCCCGAGCGAGCCGAAGCCGAAGGCCGCAGCATCCGCTTCTGGGATTTTCTTTTTTACGCCTCGTTCGGCTTCGTAGTGACTTCGTCGGTGGCAATCGCAGGTGTGCTTCTGGTGTTTTGCTATCTGATCGTTCCGTCCGTGGGGGCGATGCTGTTTGCCGACCGCATTGGCCGGCGCCTGGCAATCGGGTGGACGATGGGAACTCTGGTGTCCGCGCTCGGAGTTTATTTTTCTGTTCTGCTCGACCTCCCGACCGGCGCCACCATTGTGTGCACATTCGGTGCCGTGCTCATCGTGATGTTCTTCATCCATCTGTTTTTCTTTCAAGGGCACAAGCCGCGCGAACTGAAACCCGCGGTTTCCACCGATAATCCACAGGAAAGGATTCTGCAGCACCGGCACTGATCCTGGCGAAGACTTGTCATTTCGAGCGAAATTAAGATGGCTTGCTCGCAGGCCATTTTGTAGAGTCGAGAAACCTGCTTGCTGCTGCCCCACACTTTCGTAATGCCGCCACTGTGCCTTTTTCGATTACCCGCGCTTCGTAGTGATGACAAGCGTATGTAGAATCAAGATGATCCCGCGACGCAGCAACATATTGCCGGAAACTGCGTTTGTATGAGCGGGGGTTTGGAGACTGATATTTTGAACATCTCTTCATCCGCGCAACCCGCAGCGGCAAAGCGAGATCGGGCAAGCGAAGGATGCAAAGGCAAAGGAAACCATGACTGCGATCAGGCAGTTTCGCTGGCTGTTCCTCATCATAATCATCGCGGCCATGCCGGTGGCCTCGTTTGCACAGATCGGTGTTTCGATCACCATCGGCCCGCCGGCGCTGCCGGTATACGCGCAACCGATTTGCCCCGGCGCGGGCTACATCTGGACGCCCGGATATTGGGCCTGGGGTGGCGGCGACTATTACTGGGTTCCGGGCACGTGGGTGATGGCCCCTCAGCCGGGCTTGCTCTGGACGCCGGGATACTGGGGCTGGGTTAACGGAGCTTATCTCTGGCATGGCGGCTACTGGGGCCCGCACGTCGGCTTCTACGGCGGCATCGCTTATGGCTACGGCTACGGCGGCGTCGGCTATGAGGGCGGATATTGGGACCGTGGGCGCTTCTTCTACAACCGCTCTGCGAACAACGTGAACGTCACCAACATCACGAACGTTTACAACCGCACCGTCATCAACAACGTTACGGTGAACAGGGTCAGCTATAACGGCGGCACCGGTGGCATCGCTGCCCGGCCGAATCCGGTCGAATTACAGGCGGAGCGTGAGCATCACTTCGAAGCCACCCGGCTGCAGACTGAGCACATGGAAGCGGCGCGGCGCAATCCGCAATCGTTTGCCGCGGCCAATCACGGGCGTCCCGCGATAGCAGCCACCGCTCGCCCGGGTGAGTTCAGCGGTCGGAACGTGGTGGCGGCGAAGACGGCCGGGGCGCCGTACAATCCGGCTGCCAATCGCGCCACTGCACCGCGTGAAGTTCCCCGGCCGGCAACAGCGGGCAATAATCAGGTCGCGCGGCCAGGAAGCATGAACAACAATCAGGTGGCGCGGCCGGAATCGAGTGTTCCGCGTCCGCCGGCGAACCATGCTCCGGGACGCGGCGCTTACGAAGGATCTACGGCCCGCAATCCCGAGAGCGCCCCGTCTGCGCAGGGCGCTCGCTATCCGGGAAATGGGCAGAATGCGCCGCATGCGCAAAGCGTGCCTCGCATGGAAAGCGCCCCTCGGCAGCAAAATATGGCGCGCCCGCAGAACGAACCGCATCCGCAGTCGGCTCCGCGTCCGCAGAGCGCACCGCATCCTTCCAGCGGAAATGGGGAGCACGGAGAACACCCGCACTGATGATGGGGCTTGATGGCCCGCGGCTTCGGCCGCGGGCCTTTCTTGTGCGAAAAAGACGCGCTCCCCCCGACGGCCGAACTTCTCCCGATGAACCTCCTGATCGCTCGCCATGTTATGATCCGGTAACAGCAAGCGGGAGTAGTTCAGCGGTAGAACGCCAGCTTCCCAATTCTCCGTCACTCAATACAATCAACAACTTAACAGGCGACCGGGGACTGCCAAGTGCTTCAAAATACACGGTAGCCAAAACAAAAACGGGTGCCGCGACGGGGGCTCCAGAATCGTTTAAAAAGGTAGTGCCCTCTGCCCATTCATTCACACGTTAACGATGATATAGTGTGGCACCGCAAAACATTCGCTTGAGCTTGCAACAGCAAGCTCAGTGGAGGATTCCGATGATTCGAGAGGATCTCGTTGCGGCAGTTCGACGATATGCATATCTGGCTGTGATCGTCCTCGGCTGCCTACCCCAGTTTTGTTCAGCCCAAACGGAGAGGATACTCGCCAACTTCATCGCGTTCCCTGAGGGATCTCTCCCAAATGGTGATCTGATTGCCGATTCGCACGGCAACTTGTACGGAGTAACGCTCCTCGGCGGCAGATACGGAAATGGCACGGTATTTAAGCTCGCGCGGGGCCAGCGCGGCAGGTGGATGCACACCACGCTTTACAATTTTCAAGGCGGCAATGATGGCAGTGCCCCAACGGGCCGCCTTATTCTTGACTCGTCTGGCAACATCTATGGTGCTACGGCAGAAGGTGGTTTTTGGGGCGGGCAGTGCCTTAACTTCGCAGGCTGTGGCACCATTTTTGAGCTCTCACCGAGCGCAAACGGCAGTTGGAATAAACGCATTCTGTATGAATTTGACAGAGAAGACGACGGCTACCGGCCCAATGGAAACCTCGTGTTTGATCCTGCCGGGAGCCTGTATGGAACGACAATGGGAGGGGGTGCGAGCGGTTCAGGTACGGTCTTTGAGCTTTCCGCGAACTCGGGGGGATATTGGTCGAAGAAAGGTCTTTACAATTTTAGTGGCGCGATGGACGGAGGGAATCCTGTGGCCGGTGTCATCTTCGACTCCGCCGGGAATCTCTATGGTACGACGCAATATGGGGGTAATTCGAATTGCAACCCGAATCGAAACAATGAGACCTGTGGCGTGGTTTTCGAACTTACACCGCAGAACGGCAGCTGGACCGAAACTGTGATACACACCTTTGCGTACACCGACGGCGCCAATCCGGAGGGAAATTTAACATTCGATTCGGTTGGAAACCTTTTTGGAACAACTGCCGGGGGTGGTAACAGCCAGAATGGTTATGGAACCGTCTTTCGCCTGCATCCACGGCCGAACGGCGGCTGGAGCGAAACCGTCATCTACAATTTTCAGGACGGGAGCGATGGAGCTTTCCCGCTTGCGGGCGTTACTATCAGCCATTCCGGTGCCCTCTATGGGACCACTCCGCAGGGTGGCGGGCCAGCCTGTAGCGAGTGGGGGTCTTGCAGACCCGACTGTCGATTCGGCTGCGGTACTGTCTTTGAGCTAGTGCGGGATTCCAAAGGTCAGTGGGCTGAGGAAGTGATACACCGTTTTGGCACCGGTGGAGCAGAACCGAACTCCGGTGTGCTTCTGGATGCCAACGGGAACATCTATGGCGCGGCAGAGTACGGTGGCGCCTTTGGGGGTGAATGTGGCCAGGAATTGAGCGGTTGTGGCACGCTATTTAAACTCAGCAGGAAGTCTGGCCACCGGTGGGGATTTGATTTGCTCTACGCATTTCCCCCAGGCCGGGAAGGCATCTCTCCCAGCGCGGGCCTAGTTGCCGACAATGAAGGCTACGTCTATGGGGTAACTCGAAACGGCGGATGGAACACATGTGTCGCTTCGAGTGGCAGCGGATGTGGAACAGTTTTCAAGGTGTCGCTCGGCACGGGTGGTCACTACGACACATCAGTCCTGCATAACTTCAATGGTGCCGATGGCGCTGATCCTCTCAGCAGCTTGATTCGAGATTCAGCGGGAAATTTCTATGGCACCACCATCAGCGGCGGTTCTCCCCCTGACTGCATCGATTATTATGCGGCATGTGGCGGGACAGTCTATGAATTAAGCCCCACAAAAGATGGTTGGAAGGAGACAGTGTTGCACAAGTTCCATCTCGATAAGACTGACGGTCGTAGTCCAATCGCGGGACTGGTCACTGATGCCTCTGGCAACTTTTACGGAGCTACTGTATTGGGTGGCGCGCTAGACGCGTGCCATGACGGATGCGGGACTGTATTCAGTTTAGTTCCCGCTGGTAACGGCAAATGGAAGGAACAGCAGCTTCACGTCTTCGGCAGATCAGACTACGGCTCGGCGGACGGTAGTTTTCCAGAGGGCACGTTGATTCTTGACGGTGCCGGTGCCCTTTACGGCACTACATGTTCGGGCGGGGAAGGTGGATACGGAACTGTTTTCAAACTGACTCCCGGTTCTGGAGGTAAGTGGAGGGAAGACATTTTGTACAGCTTTCAAGGGCCGTCAAAGGGTGATGGCGACTGCCCGGCCGCCGGGGTCGTGATGGATGGTGATGGAAACTTGTTTGGCACCACAGTGTGGGGCGGCGAGCAGGGTTGTGGTGGCACGTGTGGCATCGTGTTCGAGCTTTCGCAGAATGGACCACAGTGGAAGGAAACGGTGCTCCACGTTTTTCAACAGAGTGACGGCGGCTTACCCGAAGGCGCGTTAACGTTGGACGAATCTGGCAATCTCTATGGAACCACATATCAAGGTGGTAGCCGCTCTTGTGGCGGCTTCGGTTGTGGGGTACTTTTTGAGCTTTCCCACGGACCGGCGGTCTGGACCGAGCAAATCTTGCACACATTCGGGACCGGTAGAGATGGAGAACATCCGAATGGACAGGTGGTTCTCGATGAGGCCGGAAACCTCTACGGTACAACGGCTAACGGCGGCGTGGATGGCAGTAGCGGCACAGTCTTCGTTTTTTCACTTGGAGACTTCGAATCGCTGTGCACAACTCCATCATTTCGATAGCATGTATTGGTTGAACACCCTCACTTCTCCGAGACTTTCTACAATCTGGGAGTCGCCTATGGCGAACTCGGCCTATTGAGCCGCTTCAGATTCAGCGGTGGATTGACAGTTTGTCGAAGGGAGTTCAGCCGAAAGTCAGAAATCTGATGTCGGCAATCTACCGTTACGGGCAGAAGATCGGCAAGATTCCACGGCGGGAGGAATGCAATCCCATGCGCTGGGTGAGCGTGGGGATAACGAGTGATTACGAAGCTGTTGTACTGACGCCGGAACAGGCGTGGTTGATAGCGGAAAACCTGCCGCTGTATGAAAAGACCCTCGTAATCACTGAGGCGGCAACAGCCTGTCGCATCTCCGAATGCCTCGCATTGAAATGGTCAGACGTTGAATGGGAGAAAGGTCAGATCAGGGTGCGGCGGGCTTGGGTCCGGGGTCGGATCGGGCCGACAAAGTCGAAAACGAGCAAGGCGCCGGTCCCAATGCATCCGACTCTTGCGGCGATCCTGAAGAGCTGGCGCGGAGAGACGCCCTATGCGAACGAAGCCGATTGGGTATTCCCGCCTTTCAAGCTGAATGGAAGGCAGCCGAGGACGGCAAGTACGATCGTCGCCGATTACATTCGGCCTGTTGCGCTCCGACTTGGGATCATAAAAGGCGATGAGGCTCGATTCGGATTTCACAACTTTCGTCACAGCCTTGCGACGTTCTTGATCTCGGAGGGAAAAAATCCAGATGTTGTGCGGAAGATGCTGCGTCAAAGTCACATTGACACGACGCTTATCTGCACCCACATGGATGCCGACAGGATCGGGGCGCAAGGCCGAATGTTAGAGCGGATGTTGTCCAAAACAGAGGCGATCCAATAGGAATAACGGGGGCTCCAACGGGGGCTTCCAAAAGGTGAGTGGATGAGGGTAGTGAAGCAAATCCCGTGTTATGATTCGGCTAGAACCGAAGAAGCGGGAGTAGTTCAGCGGTAGAACGCCAGCTTCCCAAGCTGGATGTCGCGGGTTCGATTCCCGTCTCCCGCTCCATCGTTTGGCCGCGGCAACACTCAACCCCTCCAGCTAGCGATCATCCCTAACAAAGTCCCGGACTCTATGTCCCCCCAAGCCGGCTATTCTCTGGCGTTTTGGCCGATTCTTCGATTTCTAAATCTGCCAAAGAACGGGCTTCACACTTGGAGATAGAAATAATGTCTAAGGCAGCGGTTCTCACGCAGGCTGGGTGCGGCACCGTGTTCAAACTAGACAAGTCCGGCAAAGAGACTGTGATACACACTTTCAAGGGGGGAATTGATGGCAAGTTCCCCGTTGCTGGTTTTACGATGGACCGAAAGGGCATCCTGTACGGTACAACCAGCGAGGGTGGTGCTTACGGCTGCGGCGTTGTGTTCAAAATCACGCCCTGACCCTGCGGGCCGACTCTCCGTGACTCGGCGCCCCCGCTTTCTCTTCCTCTTCCGAAAAAACGGTCCAGCCGCCTGCGATCAGCGCCTCCTGAAGGCCGCCAAATCGCGGGCGTAGGCATTGCACAGCAAAATGGTGCAACCGAAAACGTTCAGCCCCAGGATCAGGGCCATTGGACTCTATGCCCCCCAGACCGGCTACTCTCTGGCCTTTCGGGCGATTCTAGAGTACTCTGTAGCCAGTATTTTGCCTGGAGGACGTCTGTTATGCCATCCATTCTGCTCGCTCCTCTGCTCCTTTTTGCCTTTTGGAGTCCAATGGGGGGCGCCTCCGGCACAGCCCAACCCGCGGTGGATGCCTCGCAAAACACAAAAGTCAATGTCAATCGTCCCGTTGCCCGGGCCACCGGAACGCCGCCGGTGCAGTATGTGATCGTGATCATGCAGGAGAATCGCAGCACCGATAACCTGTTTCACGGTCTGCCCAACGCCGACATCGCCGACAGCGGCATGAATTCCAAGGGACAGAAGATCGCGCTCACCTCGATCGGGCTGGTGAATGATTACGACCCCGTGCATCAGCATCCGGATTTCGTCGTGCAGTACGATGGCGGAAAGCTGGATGGAGCGGATCTGGTACGGATCAAGTGTGGTCCCAAGGCCAAGCATTGTCCGCCACCCAACGCGCAATTCAAGTATGTTGTCCCTAAGCAGGTGGCGCCGTATTTTCAGATGGCCGAGACGTACGCCTTCGCCGACAAGATGTTCCAAACCAACCAGGGACCGAGCTATGCCGCGCATCAGTTTATTATTTCCGCCACGGCAGCTCCCGATTCGACCAGCACGTTGTTTGCCTCGGAGACGCCCAACGGCGGTTCCGCCGGCTGCGCCGTGCATCCCAACGTTTGGGTCCAGATGATTGATCCGCTGGGACACGAAACTCTGCTGCGTTATCCCTGCTTCGAGCACGCCACTCTAACCGACCTGCTGGACAACCAGCAGCTCACCTGGCGATATTACGCGGAGGCCGCGGCCGGCTTGTGGAACGGACCAAACTCGATTGCGCACATACGCAACGGCCCGGATTGGAGCAACGATATCATCGATCCCGAGCAGGTTCTGACAGACATTTCCCAGGGACAACTATCCAACGTATCCTGGGTAACCCCGCGGCATCCTGATTCGGACCATCCCGGCACCAACAACGGCACCGGGCCTTCGTGGATCGCGTCCATTGTGAATGCCGTCGGTGCCAGTTCGTATTGGAACAGCTGCGCCATCTTTATCACCTGGGACGATTGGGGGGGCTGGTACGATCACGTCAAGCCGCCTGTGATCAATTCTTATGAGTACGGTTTCCGCGTGCCGTTGGTGATCGTATCGCCGTTTGCCCGGCCTGGTTATGTATCTCACGCAACGCATGACTTCAACAGCATCGTGCGTTTCGTCGAAGAGGACTTCGGCCTGCCCTCCCTGGGCTTCGGAGATGCGCACTCCGATGATCTGTATGATGTTTTTGATTTTGGCCAGGCGCCTCGCCCGTTTCACAACATTGCGGCGCCTCATGATGCCCATTATTTCCTGACCCGCAAGAAGATTCCGATTCGGCCGTCGCTGCCGGATGACGACGACGATTAACGCCTGCGCCGGCCCGAGATATTTGTTGTCGGAGTCGTGTAGCGCCGGCATCTTGCTGGCGGGCGTCCCGCCCATCGGGCCGCCGAGGAGGGCGGCGCTACGCGTCTCCATTTGAAGGATTTTAGGTCCAGCGGAACCAGCGCAGGGCGAGCGCAAAGGAAATGCCTCCCCATACCAGCAGCAACAGAACCCGCCCGGTTTGAGCGGCGAGCGGAGCTCCCTCCAGGATCGTCGCCCGCAGTGCGTCGTTGAGCGCCGTCAGCGGCAGAGCCTTGATGAGCGGCTGCAAGACAGCAGGGAAGCGCTCGTAGGAAAAGAAGACACCGGAAAAAATCCACATGGGCATCATCACGACATTGATGAGGCCGCTGACGCTTTCAATTTTCTGCGCCCGGCTGGCGGTCAGCAACCCAATGCCTGAGAATCCCAGCGCCCCGATTGCGCCAATCAGAAGAATCGTCAGGATGGATCCCAGCACGTGCATCCGGAACACCAGCGCGCCAAAGCCCAGCAGAAACGCGACTTCAATGGTCATGAGCAGCAGGCGGCTGCTGGCCAGGGCCAGCAGGAAATCGCTGCGCCGCATCGGAGTCGCCACAAAGCGCTTGAGCAGCTTGCGCTGGCGCATATCCACCAGAGCGAAGCCGATTCCCCACATGGCGGCGTTCATGACGTTCATCCCGATCAATCCAGGGATGAGGAAATCTATATACCGCGACCCCGGTGCGCTGGACACGGCCGCGGTGGTGGCTAACGGATTCTTGCGGCCCGCGCCGGATTGCAGAGCGTCGTCCACTTCCGCGCGCGAAAGCAAACTCTCCGGCCGCGATGGATCGTAAATATATCGGAAGCCTCCGCTGCCATCACCCTCGACAACCAGATCGTACTTGCCCAGGCGGAATCCCTTCCCAGCCGGCTCCGCATCCACAATTTCGGCGCGAATGGAAGATCGCTGAGGAGAGCTTTGAATCAACTGCTCTGCGCCTGGGGCTTGTGGGCCGGCGACGATTGCGATTGCGGTGACATCTGCCGGCTTATTGCGGAAGGCAAGGCCCAGACCCAGTGCCAGCAAGAGCGGGAATCCGAACACCCAAAACACAACTTCGGGCTCGCGAAAGAGTTCTCTCATTCGCGCCATGAGCAGGTGGCGATAGCCGGCCCAGCGGCCATTCGGTCTCGTCGGCGGCCCGGGACTCGCCACTGTGCTCAGCCGAGTTTCTTCGGCGGTCTTCACTGAGCGACCGCCCCGTGGCCATCCGGCAGCCACTGTTGCAAGAATGCCAGCAACTGGCTGGGTGTCAGCGCGCGGGCATTCTCGAACTCGCCGTTCTTCTGGCTTACCACGAGCTTGCCGTCGCTTTCCACTACCGCCAAGGCAGGAATGCCTTTATTCAGCGGCACATCGAATTGTTTCGCCAGATCGGCGTTTTTCTCTCCGTCGGGGCCGATGTCAACGTGCACCACTTCGTATCCCATCGCCAGCACGGAAGCCAACTCGGGACGCTGAAATGCCAGATCGAGCACGTGGCAGTCGTAGCACCAGTTGGCGCCAAAGACCAGCAGCACCCGCTTGTGCTCCTTCATCGCACTCTGCTCAGCGGCTTCTAAATCGGCATGCGCATCCGCGGTCGCGTGATAAATTTCTTTCTTCATGTCCGATGGCTGTTTCAACTGCGGCGCGTCCACACGTGCAACCGACACCAGTCGCCACTGGTCGGATTGCTTCTGCCAGACCTGGTCGTCGGCCACAACCATGGGCGCCTGATTCGGTGATCCTGGCGTCGCGGTCGCACGAAAAATTACGTGCTGGATATCGGGCCGCGGATTCGTGCTGCGAATGATTTCCACCTCGATGCTCCGCGCCTTCAGGCCCAGCCAGAAGTCGGTATCCAGAGCGGCGTCGCCCACGGTTGAGTTTGCCTTGACGTGCGCCGCTGTGCCATAGAGAGCCTTCAACCCCGCGGCATCTCCTGAGAGCACCGCGCTCTTCCATTGTTCGAGCAGCGTGATGCCCGTGACCTGGCTCGGCGCATTCGGTGTTGACTGCGCCACTCCCTCGGAAACCGCGAGCGCAGCCGTCAGAAACATAAGCACGATTCGTGAATTCTTTTTCATCGTTGATCCTTTCCTTGCCGGTCACTGCTCGCGCAGGTGGCGGCCGGTCAGATTGACGAACACATCTTCCAAACTGGCCTGGCGTGTATTCAAATGCTGCAACTGCGCTCCTTGTTTTTCGACGGCATCCAGGAGCGCGGGAATGGTATGGTGCGGCTCACGCACGCTGAGGCAGATCAGCCCATTGTCATGGCGCACCGACTCCACCCCGGGCAGGGCACGCCACGCGTCAAGCCCGTCGGCATTCTTGCCACTGGCCTCGAACTCAACTACGTGATGGCCGCCGAGGCGCTCGATTAGATCAGAAGGCGTACCCTCGGCTATGACCTGGCCGTGATCAATGATGGCCAGGCGATCGCACAGGCGCTCGGCCTCGTCCATGTAATGCGTCGTGAGCAGGACCGTCCCGCCTTTTTGCTGAAACGTCCGGACAATATCCCAGAGCTGGCGGCGGCTCTGCGGATCGAGGCCGGTCGTAGGCTCGTCGAGAAACAGAATTCTGGGATTTCCCACCAATGCCGTTGCTACGGCGAGCCGTTGCCGTTGCCCGCCGGAAAGCTTGCCCACCCAGGCGTCGGCCTTCTCCGTGAGCTGCAGATCGTTGAGCACATCTTCGCAGGGACGCGGATGGCTGTAGAAGCTGGCAAACAGCTCAATGGTCTCGCGCACGCTGAGCTTTTCCGACAGGCGCGTTTCCTGCAGCGAAATTCCTAGCCACTCGCGCAGTTCACGCGGATTTTCCTGCCAGGTGCGGCCAAGTATGGTTACCTGGCCGGATGTCGGTTCGAGCAATCCTTCAAGGATTTCGATCGTCGTCGTCTTGCCTGCGCCGTTCGGCCCGAGCAGCCCGAAGCATTCGCCCGCTTGAATTGCCAGGCTCAGCCCGCGCACCGCCTCCACTTTGCCGTCATAGGTCTTGCGCAGCTCGCGACATTCGAGGGCGGGAGGCATCCAGAAATTCTATCGCACTCCGGTGGTCTCCTTGTGAACGCGGGATGAAACGGTATCTGTTTTCAGTTGTCTGGCTGACGCGGAAAATGAAACTTTTGTTTACAATCTGCAGAAGCATTCGGGCACGGTGCGCCTTCGCCTGACAGCCCAACGCCCGTGCGTCGTTTTCTGGATATCAAATGAAAGGAATCTGCGTCATGCTACGGAAAATTTCTGCGGTGCTCTTCTCTGCCTTCGTGCTGGTTGCGTTCGCCTCGGCGCAGGCCGTGCGTCATTTCACGTTTCATTACGGTTTCACGGTGCAGAATGTTCCGGCCGGAGAGAAGGTTCGCGTCTGGATTCCGGCTGCGCACTCCGACAACTTCCAGGAAGTGAAAATCGTTTCCGCGACCGGCGACCTGCCGCTCAAGAAAAATCATGAATCGAAATACGGCAACGAGATGTACTTTGCCGAGGTGTCTAAGTCGAAGCTATCCGAAGTGCACTTTGAAATCGTGTACGACGTGGTGCGGCACGAGCGCCTGACGCTGAATGTTTACTCGCCGCATCTGGAAGCAGCCAAGCTCAGCGACAAAGAACGGAAAGAAGACCTCGCGCCGGATGCGCTCGTTCCGGTAACCGGGCTGCCGGCGGAGCTCGCGGCGAAGACTGTAGCGGGCAAGACCACTCCGCTCGACAAGGCCCGCGCCATCTACGATTACGTCTTCACCACCATGCGCTACGACAAAACCGGCACCGGCTGGGGCCGCGGCGACGTGCTCTATGCTTGCGACGCCAAGAAAGGCAATTGCACCGATTTTCATTCACTGTTCATCGCCATGGCGCGCTCACAGGGAATTCCGGCCCGGTTTGAAATTGGCTTTCCCTTGCCCGCCGATAAGCATTCCAGCGAAATCGCCGGCTACCATTGCTGGGCGGAGTTCTTCGAGCCGCAGCACGGATGGATTCCGGTGGATATTTCCGAAGCCTGGAAGCACCAGGAAAAGCGAGACTATTTCTTCGGCGCTCACGATGCGAATCGCGTGCAGTTCACCATGGGGCGCGACCTGGAACTGACTCCGAAACAAGGCGGCAAGCCACTGAATTATTTCGTGTATCCATACGTGGAGGTGGGAGGGAAAGAATATTCCAACGTTGCGACGGCATTCTCGTTTGCGGATGTGGATAGCGGAGCGACGGCGCAACGCTGAATAGATCATATGGGGCGCACGCCCTTGCCCGCCCGGCCGGGCATAAAAATCAATCTTTCGGCTTACCCGTCACACTGATCACCGCATGCGTTGCCACTGGCACCGGTATATTCCCCTTGCGGTCGCGCCATAGGATCGCATTCAGCAACTGGGCATTGTTGGCGTCGGGGCGGCTGAAATCCATCTTTCCGGATTCCTTTGCCCCCTCGGCGTGGGCGGGATTTACCTGATAGATCAACCCCGTGTCGCGATTCTTCCAGTCCGCTGTAAATGGCGGTTGGTTGCCAGCCCCGGAAAAGAGCGGCGCCATCAGCGGCGCATAAGCGTCGTTCTGGTTCATCGGCGGCAGGCCAACCAAGCTCTCCATCGTGCGCATCATGTTGACCGTGGTATAGGAGTGGCTGTCCACGAACGGACGTTCGCTCGATCCCGGAGAATATTTGCTGATCACGAATGCGATCGAGCGATGCGCGTCCACGTGGTCGGCGCCATCCTGGGCATCGTCTTCCACGATGAAAATTGCCGTGTCGTCCCAGTAAGCGCTGTGCGAAACGGCCTCCACCACGCGGCCGACGGCGAGGTCATTGTCCGCCACCGAGGCTGCCGGACGCGGCATTCCCGGCGTGGTTCCGTGAGTATGGTCGTCGGGCAGGTACAGCAAAATAAAGGCCGGCAGCTCCGTGCCTTTGCCGGCTTTGCGCGCAGAAACAAAATTCTCGAACTCGTTGAGAAATTCGTCGGTGCGAAGCTGATCCGGATACGCGGTCTCAAATTCCGGAAACAGCGGATCGAAGTGATTGCGTAGTGCGGCCTTCGTGGGCTTGACCAGCTTCACCAGAGGCACAGGCCACGGCCACGGACTCGCCGAACCGTGGGGATCGCCAACATTGGACGGCAGCGGCTCGCCTTGATTCACGGCTAATCTCGGGCAGGGTCCTCCCTCCGCGGGCGAGTCTTCATACGCCGTACCCTTCGCGCCCGATGGCTTGCACCATACGGTTCCCAGGAATTCGCCATAGTCGCGGAAACTCAGGCCGTGATTGACCACATTGTCCCAGATATAGCCGGTCATCGGATCGTCCACGTCCGGCTCGCCGTGCTCCATGGCAATTTCATCCGCGACTAATCCCTGATAATCGTAGGAACGCTCTTTGCTGCGATACGCGATCTGCCAGGTGCGCTCGTTGTAGTCGCTGGTAATGGCGGCGGTGGACCAATTGTGACCGTCGCCGGAAACTTCGCCGCTGTCGTAGAAGTTGTCGAGCACGCCGAATTGCAGCGCGAGTTTATGCTCGTTTGGCGTGATCTCCCAGCCGTAGAGATTCAGCGCGGGATCGCCGTTGCCCACTTTCAGGTCACCCAGCACCTGATCGTAGGTGCGATTTTCTTTCAGGATGTAGATCACGTGGTGGATGGGATTCTCCCCCCGCGCAAACTGAATTCGACCCGGATCGCTGCCAATGTAATTCTCTCGCTTCACCTGACTCGTGAGCGCCGGCAACTGCCTCTCGATGTCGCCGATGTTGAGCCGGGCCAGCGAGCCGTAGAGCAGCGTCGGGATGTACGGATGAGCGCGATGCCGGTGACCGCTTTGCACTTGATTCACGCCGTGATCAGGGCCAGTGCCCTGGCCTTTCGCGGTGGCGATCAGCAGATCGTCGCCCACTGTCGCCACAGCGCTCGGATACCAGTCGGTTGGGATGAATCCAGAAGCGGCCCTTACCGGAAGCGACTGCCCGGGTTCTGATGTCGAGTGGCTGTCGAATACCGCGACGGCGTTCAAGGATGCGTCAGCGACAAACACTTCGCCACCGGACTTCGACAGAGCCACAGCCTGGGGATAGCTCCCCGCATGGTCCTGTCCCGGTACCCTCGTGTCCAGCAGCGTCTGCAGCGTGCCGGTCTCGGTCGAGACTGCGGCGACCCGGTCGGCATTCGACAGTGCGACGTAAAGCTGTTTCTCGTCCGGACTAAGCAAAAGCGCCGTCGGATGCGAGCCAGGCGATAGCGGATCTTTCGGCTCCGGCAGTGGAATCCAGCGAACTATCGTTCCCTTCTCCAGGTCCAATTCAGCGACGCGCGATGCGTTCCACAAACTGCACCAGGCACGGCGGCCATCGCGCGAAGCGGCCACCGCGTACGGAAACTCGGAGGGAACAAATTCATGCCGGCTCAGATCAAGCCTCTTCAGCACATGGCCATCGGCAGTGTCCATCAGCACCACATCGTCGGCGTAGTTGTTGGCAACGAGCAACCGGTCGGCCTCGCCGCGGGCTGCAATCACAGCCAATCCGGCGGGATATGGAAGCGCCGTACCTTCTTCTGCTTTGCGCAGTCCGTATGCGACTCTCTTGCCCGCAGCGAGTTTTTGCGGAGCAATCTTCAGGAAGCGCTCCCAGGTCACCGTTCCTTGATGAAACTTGTAAACCGCGATGCCGTTTCCCAAATCGTCCAGTTGATCGCCCGTGGGGTCGGTGATCGACCCGACGGAAGCGTATAGATGGTTGCCGTCCGAACTGAACGCCAGTCCCTGGAAATAACTCTGATGAGCCTGCTCCGGAAGGCGCTCCTCGGGAAAATCTGTAATGTGGTTTGTGCTCAGGTCCACTATCGCGATGGACTGATGCGCTCCGTTCTCCTGCGCTCCATAGCCATCGTTGAGAATCGCCGCATAGCGCTGGTCAGGGCTCACAATCATGGTCGCCGCGAATCCATTCAGTGAGCCAACGATGCCGGGGGAAGGCGGTTCCACGAACCTGCTGGTGGGCAGCGCAATCCGGGGTGCGCCGTCATGAGTTTGAGCCGGCAGCAGGCTCAGCGTGGCCATCGAAAGCAGAAGAGTCACAAGGCAGGCGGACTTGCGCACGGTTGTCTCCGAGAATCAGAGCCTATCACTGCGAAGAGAGAAAGTCAGATCCACCCGGACTAGGGCGTGTCGGCTGCCGCCTGATGAACCGATGTCTCCGGTGCCACGTTGTGGCGCACGTCAGCGCCGCGCACCCAGAAGATCACGTCTTCGGCGATGTTGGTGGCGTGATCCGCAACCCGCTCCAAATTGCGCGCGATCAGCAACGCGTCCAGCGCCGGCCGTGTGACCTCGGGGCGTTCGTTCATCGTCTTGACCAGCGTGATGAAGGCCTCGTCTTTCATCCGATCCACCACGTTGTCCATTTCGAGCACCGCCTGCGCCAGTTCGGCCTTGCCTTCGATGAACGATTCGAGCGACCGCCGGACCATGGCGGAAACCGCCGCCGCCATGCGGGGGATGTCCACCGGAAGATCCACTTTGGGCAACTCGACGAGATCCATGACCCGCTCGGCGATGTTCACGGCCTGATCGCCCACCCGCTCGAGATCGGAGTTGATCTTGGTTACCGCCAGAATGAAGCGCAAATCCACCGCGATCGGCTGTTGCAGGGCGAGCAGATCGAACGCCAGTTCGTCAATTTGCCGTTCCGCCAGATTAATTTCCGATTCGCCTTCCAGCACCAAATGGCAGCGCGCCAAGTCGCGATCAATGTAAGCCTGGCAGGCGCGGTCCACCGCTTGCTCCGCCAACCCACCCATACGCAGCAACCGGGTGCGAAGTTCATCCAATCCTTGCTGAAAGCGCGTCCGCATTATCCAAACCTGCCGGTAATGTAATCTTCCGTTCGCTTATCGGACGGAGTGGTGAAAATCCTTTCCGTCTTATCGAATTCGATCAGCCTTCCCAGAAGGAAGAACCCGGTGAATTCGGCCACGCGCGAAGCCTGCTGCATATTGTGCGTGACAATTACTATCGTAAACCTTTCCTTGAGCTGAAAGATCAACTCCTCGATCTTGCCGGTCGAAATGGGATCGAGCGCCGAACAAGGCTCATCCATCAACAATACCTCTGGCTCAACCGCCAAGGCGCGGGCGATGCACAGCCTCTGCTGCTGCCCGCCCGAGAGGCTGGCTCCGGACTTCTTCTTCAGAGAATCCTTGACTTCATCCCACAGGGCCGAAAGCCGTAGCGAGCGCTCCACGATTTCATCGAGCCGCCTCCGGTCGCGAAAGCCGTTCAGCTTCAATCCCGCGGCTACATTGTCATAGATGGACATTGTAGGGAAGGGATTCGGTTTTTGAAAGACCATGCCGATGCGGCGGCGAATCTGCACTGCAGAGCTGCCATTGTATACGTCGAGTTCACCGACTCGCACTCTGCCGTCCGCGCGGGCTTCGGGGACGGTCTCGTGCATCCGGTTCAGGCAGCGCACAAAGGTGGATTTGCCGCACCCCGAGGGACCGATCACAGCCGTGGCGTGGTTGGCCGACGCCTCCATGCTGATGTCGTAAAGCGCCTGCGTCTTGCCGAACCAGGCATTCAGCTTCTCGACTCTGATGCCAACCCCCATAGTCTCAGTTCGCCCCCTTGAGCATTCCGCGGCTGGCGGCAATGCGCACCGCGCTCACCGACAATACGATCAGCACAATCAAAATCAGCGCGCCCGCCCAGGCCTGCCGGTGCCACTCATCGAACGGCGAAATCGCGTAGGTGAAGATCTGCAACGAGAGTGCGGCCGTCGGCTGATTTATCTTCCAATTCCAATACTGATTCCCGAACGCGGTGAACAGCAGAGGCGCCGTCTCGCCTGCTACCCGCGCAAAGGCCAGCATAACACCGGTAATCACACCTGAGGTTGCGGTGCGCAGTGTGATGGAAAGCGTGGTGCGCCAGCGCGAGACTCCCAAGCCGTAAGCCGCCTCACGAACCGTATTCGGCACCAGCAGCAACATCTCTTCGGTCGCGCGGGTGATGGTGGGAATCATCATGATGGCCAGCGCGGCCCCGCCGGCCAAAGCGGAAAAATGTCCCTGCGCCAGCACGACCAGCCCGTAGGCCACGATGCCGACCACGATCGAAGGCACGCCGTTCAGCACATCCGCCGTGAACCGCACCAGATTGCCGAAGCGGTTGCGGCCATACTCCGCCAGATAGATGCCTGCGCCAATCCCAATGGGAACGCCAAACGTGCTCGCAATCAGCAGAATGAAAGCCGTGCCGGCGATCGCGTTCGCCATGCCGCCGCCGGCCTCACCCACCGGCTTCGGCGTCTGCGTAAGGAACGCCCAATTGATCGAGCCGATGCCTTTGTACACCAGATAACCGAAGATCGCTCCCAGCGGCAGCAGAACCAAAACCACCGACCCTGCGGCCGCGAACGTCGCCATCAAGTTCATACCACGCCGCCAGACGCTGATGGGAGATGCCGCGAGTTCTCCGGTTGCCGCCGATGTGTTAGGCATGGCTCCTCGCTGGCGTTCCGCGCGTGACTGTCCAAACCAGAAATTGCGCCAGGATGTTCACGATGATGGTCACGATAAACAGCGCCAGACCAACCTCCACGAGCGAACTGAGATAAACGTCGCCAGTCGCCTCGCTGAATTCGTTCGCGATCACGCTGGCCATGGTATACCCCGGCGCGAACAGAGACCTGGCGATCTCGGGGCGATTCCCGATCACCATGGTCACGGCCATCGTTTCGCCCAACGCGCGCCCCAGGCCCAGGATGATGCCGCCGACAATGCCGGCTCTGGCATTTCGCAGCACGCCGGTGCGGATCATCTCCCAGCGCGTCGCACCCAGAGCAAGAACGGCCTCGCGCTGCTGCTGCGGAACGGCCGTCATGACCTCGCGCGTGATCGAAGACACAATGGGAACGACCATAATGGCCAAAATGATTCCCGCTGCCAGCATCCCAATGCCATAAGGGGGGCCTTCGAACAAACCCGTCCAGCCGAAATAGCGGGCCAGGAAAGGCTGAACATATTCCCGCAGCAAGGGAACCAGCACGAAAATCGCCCACAGCCCGTAGATCACGCTGGGAATCGCCGCTAACAGCTCCGTCGTGAATGCCAGCGGTCCCTTCAGTCTGCGCGGACACATCTCGGTGATGAACACTGCCACGCCGACCGCAAGCGGCACCGCCAAAATTAAAGCCAGCAGCGATGAAACCAGCGTGCCATAAACAAAGGGAAGGGCGCCGAACTGTTCGTTGACCGGATCCCAATCGCTGCGCACAAAAAACTTGAAACCAAAGGCATGCCAGGAAAGGCCCGACTTGGTTATCAGTTCATAAACAATCAGCCCCACCAGCGCCAGCACGCAGAGCCCGCAGCCCAGCATGGCGACATGAAAAATCCGGTCCGCTATGTGGCTGTTCCCCGCCTTGATCAGAGGCTCAGTCTGAGGCCTCGACTTAGGCACAACCTCCGGTTTTGCAATAGGTTGCGGTCCCGTCAAATGCGGCGCTCCGAATGCTCGATTAGCCATTCCGGGCAGGCTATCAGAAGCGTGTTACAGCAATGTTAAAATGGCCCTTCGGCACTTCGCTCGGGGATCCGGTAAATCGGTTTCCAGGAGGAATGGTGCCGCTAGATTTCCTCCATTGCATTTTCCCGGTTTCCCTTGTAGTTTGTTGTACTCTCAGTGCATTTTCTATATGCCGCTTGACCCAAAGCGCAGCCGTCTAGCGTTTCAGCGATTGGGACGCGAATTGACCAAGCTGGCAAGGAAGCCAGCCGCCGAAAGTGTCCACAAATTCCGCACCAACAGCCGCCGCGTCGAAGCCCTGCTCAGCGAAGTTGTTCCCGCGCTGCATCGCAACGACAAAAGGCTGCTGAAACGGCTGGCGCGCCTGCGGAAAAAGGCCGGGCGCGTGCGTGATCTCGACGTGCAGATCGCCGCGCTACGCAACCTGAAAATTCCCCAGGGCAACGGGCAAAAGTCCGAGTTCATGGCAACCCTGCTGCAGGATCGCATCCGTCGTGAATCCAGGCTGGCGCGGGCTTTCAATCGCGAGACCGCCGTCGAAATTCAAAAGCGCCTTCGCCGCGCTGCCGGCGAGTTAGACGTTCCAAAGAATCTGGATCCCCTCGCTTTGGCGCTGGCACAACTGGTCCGCCTGGAGAGGAATCATGCTCCGCTCACCGAGGAAACTCTACACGAATACCGCATTATCGGGAAACGCGCCCGTTACATTGCCGAGTTGGCCAGCGCCAAAGACGCCGAGGCCGCGCGCGTGGTGGGTCAGCTGAAGCAGATGCAGGATGTGATTGGCGACTGGCATGACTGGCTGAAGCTCACCGAAAAGGCCGAGAGGCTGTTCGGCGGAGTTCGCAATTCGGCGCTGGTTGCCATGCTGCGCAATGTGACGCAGGCGAAATTCCGCCTTGGACTGGACGCGGTTGCGGAAACTCGGGCTGCGCTCTTCAACCCGAAGCCCGAGCCGGTTCAAGCCCCTGCCTCGTCGGGCCGCAAACTGCCGTCGCCATCGGCCCGGGCCGCAGCCGCGGCCTAGAGGGCTGCGAAAAACTCTTTGATTCGTCATCCCGACCGAAGCGAGGGATCTGCAGTTTGACGAAGCCCTTCGCAGGACTGCAGATTCCTTGCACAATCTCGCCGCAACCGCGGCTGCGAGCGAATCGGCGAGGGACAGAATCTATGCCTTTCACTTCACCGCCAACCCTTAAGCAACTGCTGCTCGCGCCCAAACCGCGGTTTGACAACTTGAGTTCCGATGCGGCGTAAGCTTCGCCGTCGACCGCCGATCAAATTGAAGTGAACCGAGATGCTCCTCGCATCGCTCCCTTAATTTTCCTTCCCATGTCGCGCTTCCTTCGCAGGCGGTACACTATAGCCTCTTCGCCATGCCGACCTTCGCCGCCGTTGACATTGGATCGAACTCAGTGCGTTTGAAGGTGGCGCGCCTCACCCGTCATCGCCTGCGCGCGATTCACGAAGAACGCGAAGTGACGCGCCTGGGAGAATCGGTGTATCGCAGCGGCTTTCTCTCGCCCGATGCGATTGCGAACACGGTCAAGGTGCTGCGCCGCTTTCACCGCGCTGTGCAAAACGCGGGCGCCGATTCGGTTCGCGTCGTCGCCACCAGCGCCTTGCGCGACGCGCGCAATTCTCAGGCCTTCCTGGAGTGGGTGCGTTCGGCTACGGGATGGAAGGCGGAGATCATTTCCGGATTGGAAGAGGCACGCCTGATTCATCTGGGCCTGGTTTCCACCCTGCGGGTGAATTCCACGCCCGTCCTGATGATGGACCTTGGCGGCGGCAGTTGCGAACTTACCATTTCCAGCCAGGGTCACATTCGCACCACCGTGAGCCTTCCGCTGGGAGCGGTTCGCCTGACCAATGAATTCCTGCTGCATGATCCACCGCGCAAGTCCGAGCTGCGGCAGTTGCGCGGATTCATCGCGCGCGAAACCCAACGCGTGGCCGATCGGATCAAGCGCCTCCACCCGAAGGTGGTCATCGCCACCTCCGGCACCGCGCAATCGCTGGCCGCGGTCTGCCATGGCCTCTACCGCACCAAGGGATCGCGCACGGCATCGGTATCGCGGGCTCAAATGCGCCGCATCGCGAAACTGCTGGCCCGTCTGCCGCTCGAGGAGCGAAGAAATCTCTCCGGCGTGGGACCGCGCCGGGCCGAGATCATTGTCGCCGGCGCGGCGGTTTACGCCGAACTTCTGGAGCGTTGCCAGTTGGGAGGATTCCGTTCTTCCGAACTCGGTTTGCGCGATGGCTTGCTGGCGCAGATGGCGGCGGAATACGACCGCAGCACGCGCTCCGGCAAGCAGATCGAATCCGAGCGCTGGGACTCGCTTCGCAATGCCGTGGAACACTACCGCATTGACATGGATCACGCGCTCAAAGTGCGCGCTTCGGCCATGCATCTTTTCTCTGCCCTGAAAGCGGTGCACGGCTTGCCCCCGGAGTATGCGGAGTGGCTCTCCGCCGCGGCCATGCTCTATGAAGTCGGCGACTTCGTGAATCGCAACGGCAGGCACCGGCACACGTATTACATCATTTCGCACTCGGAGATTTTGGGTTATACGCCCGAACAGCGAAGAATTATCGCCGCCATCGCCCGTTATCTGGGTAAATCGCGCCCCGCTCCCGGCGACGGGCCGATGAAAGGCTTGCCGCCGCTCGATCTGGAATTTGTCCCCAAAGCTTCATTCCTGTTGCGCTTGGCACGCGCGTTGAATCTCAGCCGCAGCGGCTCCGTGCAGGCCGCCAAGGTTCGAGTGCATGCCGGCGAGGTGAAACTCGTTCTGATGACCAGGCCGCGCAGCAGCGTGGATTTGGAATTGTGGGCGGTGGAACGCGAGCGCGCTTATTTCCGTGAGGTCTTTGGCCGCGAACTCTCAGCGGCCGCGGCATAAAGGCTGCGCAGCACGCGCGGCGTGATGCACCATTGCAGGATGGCCGAATTGCGCCCCAATTCCACTTTGGCGACGGCGCCTTTTTTCAAATCCGTGCCCGCTTCGCAGCCGGTTTGGCTGATGATGCGTCCCAGGAATTCGCTCAGATTGGGGTTGTGTCCCACCACCATGATGGCTTCCTGCTTGGCATACTTTTCCAGCAGCCGTCGAAAATCGGCGAAGGCCGCGCCCGGGCGCAACGCATCTTCGAATTGAATCTTGCCCTCATAGCTGAGCTCATTGCCCACCAAAGATGCGGTCTGCGCGGCACGTTTGAGCGGGCTCGAAATCAGAACGTCGATTTGCACCTCCAGCGCTGCCAGCGTCCGGCCCACCATTCCGCACTGATCGATCCCTTCTTTATCCAGCGCCCGCTTCTCGTCCTTCTTCAGATTGGCCAGCGGCTTTCCGGCATTGGCGTGACGCAGGAAGTAAATGATCATGGCGCCTTATCGTTCCTTTCCGATCGCGATTCGCCGCGGCGTGGGAGCGGGCGACTCGGGAATTGCTTCCAGAACCTGTTTTCCCTCCGCCAGCCCGATCAAAAAATCCTGAGCATTGAAAGCGGCGGCTCCCGTCGGCCGCCTTTTCCGGCCCTGCGCCCGCCACGCGCGGATGTAGCTGCCGTCTTTCTGCAGCACGCGGGCCTTCAGAGTGTCGGCGAGATACGATCCGAGAATTTCCTGGCGCACGCGCTCGCGCAGAAACTCATCTTTCACGGGAAACATGACTTCCACGCGCTCATACAGATTGCGCGGCATCCAGTCGGCGCTGCCCAGGTAAACTTCCTCTTCGCCGCCGTTAGCAAAATAATAGATGCGGCTGTGCTCGAGAAACCGCCCCACGATACTGCGCACGCGGATGCGGTCGCTCACTCCGCGCACGCCCGGACGCAACGAGCACATGCCCCGCACCATGAGATCAATTTCCACCCCCGCCTGCGAAGCGCGATAGAGCGCCATAATGATGTTCTTGTCGAGCAGGGCGTTCATCTTGGCAATGATATGAGCGCGACGGCCATGCCGCGCATGCTCCGCTTCCCGTCCGATCAGCGCCAGGCAATGCTCCGCCAGATCGAGAGGAGCGACAAACAGAGGATTGTAATTCGGATGCTCCGCATATGCCGTGAGAAAGCTGAAGACATCGTGAACTGCGCCCGTAATCTCCGGATCCGCCGTGAGCAAACTCACGTCGGTATAGATGCGCGCGGTCGTCGTATTGTAGTTGCCTGTGCCCAGGTGGGCATAGCGGCGCGTGACCCCGTCAGGATCGCGCCGTACCAGCAACGACAGTTTGCAATGCGTCTTCAGCCCGACTAATCCGTGAAACACCTGCACGCCGGCGTCTTCAAGATCACGCGCCCAGCGGATGTTCGAGGCCTCATCGAAGCGCGCTTTCAGCTCCACCACTGCGGTGACTTCTTTCTTCGCCGCAGCCGACATCAGCGCGGGCACGATCAGAGAATGTTCGCTGGTGCGGTAGAGCGTCTGCTTCATGGACAGCACGCGGGGATCTTCCGCCGCAGCTTCGATGAAGGAAACGACTGCGTCAAAGGAGTCGAAGGGATGGTGCAGCAGAACATCGTGGCGGCGCAGCTCTTCAAAGAGATCTTGCGATTTTGCCGTAAGCCGCAGTTCGCGCGGAAGAACGGGCTTGAACTTCAGTTCCGGCCGGTCGGTCTGCTCGTAAACGTTGAACAGGCGCGATAGATTCACCGGCCCATTGACGGAAAATACCTGCCACGGCTCGAGTTCAAAATTGCTGCGCAGGCGCTCGATGATCTCGGGATCGGCGTCGGCTTCGATCTCCATCCGCACCGCATCGCCCTTGCGGCGATTGTGCAACTCGGTGCGCACCGATTCCAGCAGGTTTCGCGACTCTTCCTCCGCCAGGTAAAGATTGCTGTTGCGGGTGACGCGGAATGCCGCCGAAGACACAATATCGTATCCGTGATACATCCTCGACGCATGATGCGCCACCAGATCGGCCAGAAAGATGAAATCGGCCGTTCCCTCCGAAGGCAGGCGCACCAGCCGCGGCAAAGCGCGAGGCACGGTCACCACTCCGGTGTAAGTCATGGAGGAGCGCCGCCGGCGCCGCAGCAGGAAAGCCACGCACAGAGCTTTGTTGATGACGCGCGGAAAAGGATGAGCCGGATCTACGGTCACCGGGGTCAGCAACAGATCCAGTTCGCGCTCGCAGTAGTCTTCGATGAAATCCTGGGCCCGCGTATCCAGTTCATGCAGGCCAAGAACGCGAATCCCGTTTTCCGCCAGCTGCGGCCGCAGATTCTCGTTCCAGCAGGAATATTGATCTTCCACGAATTCGTGAGTTTCCTTCGAAACCCTGTCGCGCTCCTCCAGCAGTGTAAGCCCGTCTTGCCCGGCCTCGGTATATCCGTCTTCAATCTGCTGCACCAGGCCGGCGACCCGCACTTCGAAAAATTCGTCGAGATTGCTGGCGCTAATGGAAAGAAACTTCAGGCGCTCCAGAATCGGATTGCTGTCGTCCTGCGACTCTTCGAGCACGCGCCGGTTGAACGCCAGCCACGACGCTTCGCGGTTGATGTAATAGGCCGGATTGTCGAGGTCGGTTCGTGCCATGACTTCAACTTTGTGGGAACCAATAGATGGGCAAGACTCTTCCCGCCGCGCCGGTTACTTCGTCGCGGGCTGTGGAATTGTCTGCTCAGGTTTTACGGCAGTGCGCTTGGCAATGGCGAAGTCCACGTCAACTCCGCTCGGCTTTCTCAGGTACAGATGGTGCGCTTCCACTCTGGCCTGAACCGAAGAGCCGGGTTGCCACTCTTCCGGCAAAGTCTCGCTGGCGTGACGCGGAATGTATCGCCCTAAATAAACTGTGTCGTTGATCCGCACGGAGACTTCGAAATAAGGCTCATCCTGCGTAATCGGCGTGTTTACGATGTAGTAAAGAACCTTGGTATTCGTTTTCTGCTGAATGTCCACAAATTGGGCGTTGGCATACTGCTTTTCCACCGCGCGGGCCGCGGGGATCATCGCCGTCACCAGAACCAGCGCCCAAAAATGCCTCATGAATGAACAGTATAAAGCAATGTAGGCGCGAGCGTCCTGTTACGCTAAAAGCAACGGGGCGGACCGATTTGTCTTCAGTCCGCCCCACGAACCGCTGCGTGCTGCTGCCCGCCTACCGCACCTCTTTTATCTCGTCTTTCACTTTTTCAGCCACGCTTGCCGGCAAGGGCGCGTACGTCAAGTCGGCAGTCATCTTCTGTCCATCGCTGACCATCCAGCTCAAAAAGTCGGCCAGGATCTTGCCCTTGGCGGGCTCTTTCGACTGCGCCGGAATCAGCAACCAGGTAAAGCTCGAAATCGGATACGCGTCTTTGCCCGGGGCATTGGTGATGGATACGCGAAAATCCGCCGGCATGCTCTTCACCGAAGCGGCGGCCGCGGTCACGCTCTCCAGGCTGGCTTTCACAAAATTGCCGCCGGCGTTTTGCACAACTCCGTAAGGAATCTTGTTCTGCACGGCATAGATCAGTTCAATGTAGCCGATCGCGCCTTGCATCTGACGCACCATGCCCGCCACGCCTTCATTCCCCTTGCCGCCCAGCCCCACCGGCCATTTCACCGAAGTGCCTTTCCCCGGCCCGCTCTGCCAGTCAGGACTGACCTTCGACAAATAATCCGTGAAGATGAAGGTCGTGCCGCTGCCGTCAGACCGGTGTACCACGATAATCGGCTGATTGGGGAAGTTCACACCGGGATTGGGCCCGGTGATCGCCTTGTCGTTCCAGGTCGTAATCTTTCCCAGAAAAATCCCCGCCAGCGCCTGCGCCGTAAATTTCACCTCGCCGTTCACGCCGGGAATGTTGTAGGCGGGAACCACGGCGCCGAGCACCGTCGGCACATGCAGAATCCTGGTCTTCGATTCCTTCAGTTGATCGTCGCTCATCGGGCCGTCGCTGGCCCCGAAGTCCACTGTCCCGGCCAGCACCTGGCGAATCCCGCCCCCGCTGCCAATGGATTGATAATTGATCTGAATATCGGGGTGAGCGTTGTGATATTCGCTGAACCACTTGGAATACATGGGATAAGGGAAGGTTGCGCCGGCGCCATTCAACGTGGTTTGCGCAATTGCGGGTACGGCCAACAGCAGGCACAAGAGTGCAATTCGACGAATCATGCGACCGTTCCTCCAAAGTTGTGAAATAAGCGTTCTTTTGCCTAAGTATCTCTGTTTCTCACTCTGAATTGTTACGGAAACGTTACAGCAGGATGAATTTCCCATGAATCAGGGTGGTGCAGGACAACCCACGACGAGTTAACGCGCCGTGTTGAGGCGTGTGATTTCCCGTGTGAACAAAGGGTTTTCGGGGAATTCATCGCGTAGCGCGATCAGAAGTTCTTTGGCGCGGGGCTTGTCTTTATCGCGCACATAAGCGATCGCCAGCAGAATGCGGGCAAACGGCGCCAGATAATGCCCGCGCTCTGCCGTCAACTGCAGGTCGCGGATTCCTGCCTCTTTGTCGCCCGAGACGCCGCCCAGGCGCACCAGCCAGCGCAGCGGCGCTGCCATGCTGCCCACAAGATATTGGCTTACGCCGGTCGCAAGATGAGCGTCGTAACATTCCGGATCCACCGCCAGCAGTTGCTCAGCCCATGTGGTCGCAGTCTTCGTATAGCGCAGCGCCGCCAGGTTCCGCTTCTCAATGAGCGCCGCATAGTCTGCCCTCAGCCCCGACGAAAGCGTCATCGCGAACAACGCATCGTGATCCTTTGGGTCTTTCGCAAGTTGGCTGGTGGCGCGGCTCTCCGCCTGTTGCAACTCGGCATTGAACCGGTCCCGTACCGCCGGGTCTGGCGCCAGCTTGGGCCGCGCGTCGAAGGCACGGTCATCCTGGTAGAACTGCGACTCCAGCACCCCCAGCCGATTGAATTCGGCGAAAAGCAAGCCCGCCGCATCGCACACCGGTCCCAGCGGATTTTCCGGGTGCTGTTCCTGCCAGGAAAGAAAGCTTTCATGAGCCCGCGGAAAGTCGAGATCGTACAGATAGCTGAATCCGCGATCAAGCGAGATACCGGTGGAGACCGTATCCGCTGCGCTCGCGTTCATAACCAGAATGGCGATCGCTGCAGCGCCGATCACAATCCATTGCCGGGTTGGGAAAATCTGAGACATGGCGTCAACCTAACTGCAATCGCTCAGATTAGATGCCCGATTCGTCTGCCGCTTGACCTCGATTTGCAAAAAGATTGTCAAAAGCTCTTGCGGTCTGGTTACTTTCGCTCCGCCGTTTCGCGCACGCTTGCGGCGGCTGCGTTGGCGCTCTCCGCTTCGCACTTATGCCTGTTGAACTGCTCCTGAATGGCAGACTGCGAATTGCCCATGTTCGGGTCTCCCAGGAATTGAGCGTTGCAATGTTCGCAGATTCCGAGCACGGGGACGTTTCTGAGCCGCTTCACAATCCGCAACTTGCGTTTGGGCATAGGAACAGTCTCCCACAGGGCCACGATCTAAGCTAGCCTGTGATTTCATGCCGCGCTATGGCATTCGTTTGACCCCTCATCGGCGCTTTGTTAGCTTGGAGCTTTCCCCTTCTCCACCGTGCCGTTCGCGTTGCGGCACAGAAAAGAGCACTTTTATGTCCTTAAAGTTTCGCGGGGTAGATTTTATTTCCTTTGACTCGCTGCTGAGCGACGAGGAGCGTCTGGTTCGCGATACCGCTCGCCAGTTCATCGAAGACAATCTTATTCCTATCATCGAAGAGTGCAACCGCGCCGGCCGCTTTCCGCGCGAACTCGTCAAGCCCATGGGCGATCTCGGCTTCTACGGCGCGAGCCTCAAAGGCTACGGCTGCGCCGAAATGTCGAACGTGGAGTACGGCCTTGTCATGCAGGAACTGGAGCGCGGCGATTCCGGCGTGCGGTCGTTTGTGAGCGTGCAGTCGGCGCTGGTCATGTACCCGATTCATGCCTTTGGCAGCGACGAGCAAAAACAGGCCTGGCTTCCCGCGATGCAGAGCGGCGAAAAGCTGGGATGCTTCGGCCTCACCGAGCCCGATTTCGGTTCCAATCCCGGCGGCATGCGCACGCGCGCCCGCAAGTCCGGCAAAGAATATGTTCTCAACGGTGAAAAGATGTGGATCACGTCGGGCACGATTGCCGATGTCGCTATCGTCTGGGCGAAGGTGGAAGACGAAGACCTCAACATTCGCGGCTTCCTGGTCGAAACCGACCGCCCCGGCTTCAAAGCGGAAGATATCCACGGCAAGTGGTCGCTGCGCGCTTCGGTCACGTCCGGTTTGTCGATGCAGGACGTGCGCATTCCTGAATCGAACCTGCTGCCGAAAAGTGGTGGTTTGAAGTCTCCTTTGATGTGCCTGAATCAGGCGCGCTACGGCATTGCCTGGGGAGGCATCGGCGCCGCCATGTCCTGCTACGACTGCGCCTTGCAGTACGCGCTTCTGCGTAAGCAATTTCACGACAAGCCGATCGCTTCCCACCAACTGGTGCAGGAAAAGCTCGCCTGGATGATCAACGAGATCACCAAGGGACAACTGCTGGTCTTGCAGGTCGGACGTCTGAAAGATCAGGGGAAAGCCGGTCCCCAGCATATCTCGATGGCCAAGCGCAACAACATCTGGATGGCCCTGGAGTGCGCCCGCATGGGGCGCGATATCTTGGGCGCCAACGGCGTGGCTGACGAATATCCGCTGATGCGCCACATGATGAACCTGGAGTCAGTCAAAACCTACGAAGGCACGCACGACATCCACACGCTGATTATTGGACAGAGCGTAACGGGGGTGGATGCGTTCTGAAAAGAACCTGGCTGTTAGCCGTCAGCTCCTCGCCAAACTTAGGTATTTTTCCCAGAAACCGCCGACCATAGGGTCGAAAGTCCCCAATTGACAGCCACTCTGAGCCGCACTAGACTCCCGACTGCCTCGCGGCGCGGATTGCGGCTGCCCGAGGCATCCGGACGATTTTCAAACCACACCCCCGTCAATCGAAAGGAACACTATGAGACCCCGATTCGAAATCAGACGTTTACAGACGGTCAGCACCGTGCTGGCACTAGCGCTGTTCATTGTTCTCACCACGGTCATCGCACCTTCGGCGCATGCCCAGACCTTTAAATCGCTCTACAGCTTTGCCGGACCTCCTGACGGCGCCACGCCGTACGGCGACGTAATCAGGGACAAGTCGGGCACTCTCTACGGCACTACGCTGGCTGGTGGCGACGGCTATGGCACCATCTACAAGCTGAAGAAGGGTAAGGACACGGTCCTGTACAGCTTCACCGGCAGTTCCGACGGTGCGGAACCCTTCGGCGGTCTGGTGATGGACAAAAAGGGCACTCTGTATGGCACCACGGCCTTCGATGGATCGGGCTACGGAACCGTGTTCGCTCTCAGTTCTTCGGGCACTCTCACCGTGCTTTACAGTTTTTCGGGAGGAAGCGACGGAGCCGAGCCGTTTTCCGGCTTGACCATGGACAGCAACGGCAATCTCTATGGCACAACTCTGGCTGGCGGAGCCTCCGGCGACGGAACTGTCTTCAAGGTGAACATCAAGAGCAAGAAAGAAACGGTGCTGCACAGCTTCGCCGGCGGCAGCGACGGGGCCGAACCGCTCTATGGCAGGCTGCTGATGGATAAGTCCGGCAACCTCTATGGTACGACCGTCGGCGGAGGTTCAACCAGCAACGGAACCGTCTGGAAGCTCACGCCCAAAGGCAAAGAGACTGTGCTCTACGCCTTTACCGGGACGCCGGATGGAACCGGTGTCTTTGAGCAAAGCCTGGCGATGGACACCAAGGGCAACCTCTATGGAACAACCGAAGATGGAGGCACCAGCGGCTTCGGCACGGTCTTCGAAGTCAACCTCAAGACGAAGAAGGAAAAGGTCCTGTACAGCTTCACCGACGGCGCGGACGGCGGCTTCCCGTCCTCCGGCATCACCCGCGACAGCAAGGGACACCTCTACGGCGCATGCCAAACAGGCGGCGCTAACCAGGAGGGAGTCGTTTTTGAGGTGACCGGAAAGAAGGAAACCGTGCTGCACAGCTTCGATGGCACCGACGGCGCCAATCCGTTTACGTCACCTTTGCTCGACGTAAGCGGCACGCTCTATGGCGTCAGCTATCAAGGCGGAACGAACAATTACGGAACCGTCTACTCCATTAAACCCTAGCGGCCACAGCAAAAAAGCGCGGCCCGCTTGGGCCGCGCTTTTCGTACCATCACGGTCAAACCCCATTCGCCCGGTTGCGAATCAATGAAAGGAATTCCGTGCGCGTCTCCTGCTCCTCGCGGAAACAGCCCAGCATAGACGAAGTTACCGCCGCCGAGTGCTGCTTTTCCACCCCGCGCATCATCATGCAAAGGTGCCGCGCCTCGATCACCACGCCCACCCCTTGTGGTTCGATCGCTTTCTGAATCGTCTCGGCGATCTGGGTCGTCAGCCGCTCCTGTATCTGCAGGCGACGAGAGAAAATCTCGATCAGCCGCGGAATCTTGCTCAACCCGATCACCTTCCCATTCGGAATGTACGCCACATGCACTTTGCCGAAAAACGGCAGCATATGATGCTCGCACAGGCTGAACATTTCGACGTCTTTCACGATCACCATCTCGTCATAGTTCACCGTGAAAAGCGCATTCTTGAGCATGGCTTCCGCGTCTTCCTTGTAGCCTTTCAACAAATGCTCGTAAGCGCGATGCACGCGCAGTGGCGTGCGCTCCAGGCCTTCGCGCGTCGGGTCCTCGCCCAGGCGGACGATCATCTCGCGCACCAGATCGTCAAAACTGGCGTTGGTCAAAGTCCGGGGTTCAACCGATGTTTTCACTCAGTGTCCTTTGGTCTCCGGGTACTCTCCCGCATATTCAAACGAGTTCATCATGGTCTCGTCAATCCGCACCTTCTCCAGATGTGCGAAGCGGAAACCGCGCTGCAAAATATCGTAGATGACCATGCACAGATGCTCGGTGGTGGGCACCCGAGCGGCGAATTCGGCCAGCACATTCAGGTTCTGATGGTCGAATCGCTCAAGGATTTCCCGCTCGACGAAGCCATCCAGATCCACCAGGTTGCAAACCATGCCCGTGCTAGCATCCACCTGGCCGCTCACCGTAATCGCAAGCCCGTAATTATGACCGTGCCCAAATGGGTTGTTGCACTTGCCATACGTCGCGCCATTTTCCGTCTCCGACATGGCCTCGCTATGCAGACGGTGGGAAGCGGCGAACAGGTAGCGCCGAGTCAGGTAGGCCTTCATGCTTCTCCGTAGAAATCCACAAACAAATCTGGCGTTTCGTACACGCGCACGCGATGCAGTTGTGCGCGATTCATCTTCGCCGCCAGGCGCTGCCAAATGGCAATGGCAATATTCTCCGTGGTCGGGATGCGGGTGAAAAACTCCGGTACCTCTTTGTTCAGGAAGCGATGATCCATGGCGTCGAGGACCTCGCGGTGCATCGTCTCTTTTAGCTGCTTCAGATCCACTACGAATCCCGAGTGCAGATCCACTTCGCCTTTGACCGTAACCTCCAGCGTGTAGTTGTGGCCGTGGCCGTGGGGATTATTGCACTTGCCGAAAAGCCGTTCGTTCTCTTCCCGGCTCAACTCCGGATTGTGATAGTAATGCGAAGCGGAGAATTCAGCCTTGCGGGTTAGGTAGACCAAGATTGCCTCTCAGCGCCGGTCGCGAATTCACGCTTGCATCGGGCATACATTCAGGTATGCCGCGAGTCCGATTTCGTTGTTATTCCGAGCCGCCCGCGGCCGCGCTTTGCGCGGCGAGAGCTAGCGAGGAATCTGTTTTCTTCCAGGTGAAGCAAATCCTTCGCTGCGCTCGGGATGACAAAATTCAGGGTTCGTAGCCTCTCCATGCGCCTGGGGGCCCTAAACCAATTCTGGCATGATCCACCGCCCTTCCCGCGGCCCTCGCGGGTGACTGCACAACACCCGGATCGTAGCTCCGTCCCTTCCAAACCACTGCTCCTCGCCTGCCGGCACGATGCGAACGCAGCAGCAAGTACGAAAACATGGGCAACCCCGCCAGGGCCAGGATATTTGCATCCCAGCGGAAGTGCGCTCGCTGGATCCGCATCAGAAAAGAGGCATACAAAATGGCGCACGCAATCGCCGCGCCCGCAGCAGCAAGGCTTCGGCCTTGGAATCCGAAATACGTCGCCGCCGCCGTGCTGCCCATGATCAGCAGAAATTCTGCCAGCCGCAGAACCGCCAGCCGCGTCGGCGAAGAAAACAACAGCGCCAAATTCTTCGTCCAGCCCTCCCGCAGCTGGGCAAAGCTGCGATACATTCTGGTGCGCACTGCGTCGCTGCCATAGCGGAAGAAGACCTTGCGCCCAGACGCCTTAACCCGCCCTGCCAGCGCAACATCCTCCAGCAAGCATGATGCGATCGCCGCGTGTCCGCCGACAGCGTCGTATGCCTTTCGCTCAACCAGCAGATACTGTCCATTGGCCGCCGCGGCGGGCGAAGCCGGATCGCTCACATCGCTGGGCCGGTATGCCGAGGCCAGCTCGGCGAAGATCACCGGCATGATGGCTTTTTCCCAGAATCCGTGGACTTCCTGTTCCGGAGAATAGGACAGCAGAGCAGCTCCGCGCTCCCGCGCCTCCGCCCGCGCTTTCGCCAGTGATTTTGGGCGATGCACCGTATCGGCGTCGGTGAAAAGCATCCACTGACCGCGGGCCGCGCCCGCGCCTGCCACCAACGCGTTGTTCTTGCCGCTCCAGCCCGCTGGCAGCGGCGGCGGTGCGATCACCCGCACTTTCGGGAAAGACCTCGCAATCTCGCGGGTGCGGTCCGACGATCCATCGTCCACCGCGATGATTTCAAAGGTCACGCCCAGCTGCGCAACCAGTGATTCCAGGCACGCTCCCAGACACAACTCTTCATTACGCGCAGGCACAATAACCGACACGGCTGGCCGGTTCGAATCTGAATCGGTCGTGGTCACAAGGCGAATTATGTATTATAGCTTTGTGCGGTACGCCTGGGTTTCCCTCAGCGTCATTACTCTGCTGCTCAGTGGCTGTTATCGCGGCTCTCGCCCGCCTCGGATCGGCTCCGCCGCGCCCGATTTTACGGTGCAGGATTCGGATCGCAAAGTCACGCTGAGCGACTTCCGCGGCAAAATCGTGGTCCTGAATTTCTGGGCGACCTGGTGTCCGCCCTGTGTTGAAGAAATGCCGTCGCTCGTGCAGCTGCAGCGTCGCTTCAAAGATAAAAATGTCGTCCTGCTCGGTGTCAGTTTGGACGTGGACGGCAATGCCTATCACAAGTTCCTGCAAGACCACGCCGTTGATTTCCTCACTGTCCGCGATCCCGACCAGAAGAGCAGCAGCCTCTACGGTACCTTCAAATATCCCGAAACCTACATCATTGACCGCGGCGGCGTGGTGCGCCGCAAGTTCATAGGACCCGTGGACTGGGCGCAGCCGGAAATCGTGGATTTTCTCAACAAACTCTAAGGAATCTCTGATTAACTTCAGGGTTCTCATTTCGAGCGAACCGGATCGCCCGTTTATGGGCGACTCCACGGCGTCGAGAAACCTGCTGTTGTTTTTCTCTCGAACTTAATCGAGCTTCCCTGGGAGTACGCGGACAGAATCTCCGCTCCACCCGCCTAAAGAAAGTTCTGCCCACTGCCGATGCTTCTTATGGACAGCCTATGTCTTCGTGTGACGCACAGGCGCAACCGGGCTCCGCTCAGTCTTCCCAGTTGCCTCGGGAGACCTTACCGCCGAATCAATCGGTGTTTCGCGCCATCACCGAAAACATCGAGGACTTGGTCATGCTGATCAACCGGGAGAGCAAATGGCAGTACGCCAGCCCCTCGCACGCGGTCGGGGTCGGCTACACGCCCGAGGAGCTCCTGGGCAAGGATGCTCTCTGTCTGGTTCACAAGGACGACCGGCGCGCGGCGGAGCAGGCCGTTCGCGATATTCTGCGCGACGGGCGCGGAAGGTTGGTCATACTCCGTTGCTGGCACAGAGACGGCAGCCTGCGGCACTTCGAGTGCCGGGGAGCGGCGCTGCGCAATTCGGCTGGAGCCATCGAGAGCGTCGTGGTCGTGTCCCGCAGCATTGATGACCGGATTCTGTCCGAAGAGAAACTCCGCAGCGCGCACGCCGAGACCGAGTCCTTTCTGCAGTCCATTCCCTCCATCCTGATCGGCCTTGACCCCGAGGGCCGCATCACACACTGGAATGCCACGGCAAGCCATGTTCTGGGGTTATCCAGCACCCAGGTGCTGGGGCGCATGATTGAGAACTGCGGCATCAAGTGGTTGCATCCGGAACTCGGCCTCGAAGTGACCCGCTGGCTGCAGACCGAGACGGTGCACAACTCCGACAACCTGGCTTACGAGCGCAATGGCCAGATTCGCTTCCTGGGGCTGACCGTGCGTCCCATCTCCACGCCTGCCGAGGGCCGGTGCCGCTTTCTGATCATCGGCGCCGATGTCACCGAGCGCAAGTCGCTCGAAGCGCAACTGCGCCAGGCGCAAAAACTCGAAGCCATCGGCCAGCTCGCCGCCGGCATCGCCCATGAGATCAACACCCCCACGCAATACGTCGGCGATAACACCCGCTTCCTGAAGGAATCCTGGGACGCGATTGCCAGGGTGATCGAGTGCGCTCGCGCTCTCTGTCAAGAGTCCGCCCGGGGCTCAGCCAGCAACGAACGCCTGCAGGAGTTGGCCCGGCTGGCCGAGTCATCGGATCTGGAATACCTGCTGAAGGAAGTTCCGCACGCCATCGAGCAATCCCTGGAGGGGTTGCAGCGGGTCAGCAAAATTGTCGGCGGCATGAAGGAGTTCTCTCACCCGGGATCGGAAGAGAAGCACGCCATTGACATCAACAAGGCCATCGAAACCACCATCACCGTCGCCCGTCACGAATGGAAGTACGTCGCCGATCTGGTCACCGACTTTGCCAAAGACCTGCCTCTGATTCCCTGCCTGGTCGGTGAGTTCAACCAGGTCATGCTCAATCTGATCATCAACGCCTCGCACGCCGTCGCCGCCGCCATCGAAGAGGGGCTGACGAAAAAAGGCGCCATCACCATCACCACCCGCCGCAGCGGGATCTGGGTGGAGATTGCCATCAAGGACAGCGGAACCGGAATTGTGCCCGAAATCCAATCCCGTATCTTCGAGCCCTTCTTCACCACCAAGGCCGTGGGCAAGGGAACAGGCCAGGGATTGGCCTTAGCCCATTCGGTCATCGTGAACCGCCATCAGGGCCAAATCTGGTTCGAATCCGAAATCGGCAAAGGCACGGCCTTCTTCGTGCGCCTGCCCCTGGAGGACCCTTCTCCGCGCCATGAGTAAACGCATCCTGTTCGTGGATGATGAACCGATGGTGCTGAGCGGCATTCAGCGCAGCCTGCGCAGCATGCGCGCGGAATGGGATGTCGAAGTGGCCACCGGCGGCGCCGAAGCCCTCGAAATGATGGCGCGCTCTCCCTTCGACGTGGTGGTCAGCGACATGCGCATGCCGGGCATGGATGGCGCCCAGCTCCTTGACCGGATCAAGACGCAATTCCCGCGCACGGTGCGCTTTGTGCTGTCGGGACAGTCCGACCGGGAGACGATTCTGCGCTCCATCGGCCCCAGCCACCAGTATCTTTCGAAGCCCTGCGATGTCGAGGAGCTCAAGCAGAAAATCAACCACGCCTTCGCCCTGCGCGAGCTGCTGGAAAATCCCAAGCTCAAGGAAATTGTCTCTTCCCTGCAATCGGTGCCCAGCCTGCCCTCGCTTTATGTGGCGGTCACCGACGCGCTGCGCCAATCCGACGTCTCAGTGGCCAAAATCGCCAGCCTTATCGCGCAAGACATGGGCATGACCTCGAAAGTATTGCAGTTGGTCAACTCCGCTTTTTTCGGCCTCCCCTGCCAGGTCTCCAATCCCCAGCAGGCGGTCTCGCTGCTGGGCATTGACAACATCAAGGCCCTGGTGTTGTCCGTGCACGTGTTCTCCGAGCTCGAAGGTCAAACTACGCAGGAGTTGGCTTTCCTGTGGCCGCACAGCTTGCACACCGCGGCTTTTGCCAGAACCATCGCCCATGCGCAAGGCTGCAAACCGGCGGTACAGGACGAAGCCTTTGCCGCCGGCCTGCTGCACGATGTCGGGCGACTGGTTCTGGCCTCGGCTTGCACCCAGCAATATGAAACGGTGCTAAAGCTGCGGACCGAGCGCAAGGCGGGGATCTCGGAGATCGAACAGGAAGTCTTTCACTGCACGCATGCCGAAGTCGGCGCCTATCTGCTCGGACTGTGGGGTCTGCCCGATTCGATTGTGGAAGCTGTCGCCTGGCATCATTCGCCGGCCGGCGCCAGCCCCACGACTTTCTCGCCCATCATCGCGGTCCATGTAGCCGATCACTTGGATCAGGAATTCCACCCGTTCTCTTCCTTTAGCGAAGCCCCAGCGCTGGATGTGGAACTGCTCGCCCGTCTGGGCCTGCGGGAGCGCATGAACACCTGGGTAAGCCAATGTCAGGAAATCGACCCACAAGGCGGCCAACATGCCTGAAAAAATTCTTTTCGTAGATGATGAACCCAGCGTGCTGCAGGGCTTTCAGCGCCTGCTGCACCGTGAATTTGTGATCGAAACCGCTGTCGGCGCCAAAGGCGCGCTGATTGCCTTTTCCGCCAACGGTCCTTACGCGGCCGTAGTCTCCGACATGCGCATGCCCGAGATGGACGGCGTGCAGTTGCTGGCGGAAATCAAGCTGCGCTCGCCTGATACCATCCGCATCATGCTCACCGGCAACGCCGACATTCAGGCCGCCGTCGGAGCGGTCAACGAAGGCAACATCTTTCGCTTTCTCACCAAACCCTGCGGCAAGGAATTATTGGCGAAAACCCTGAACGCCGCCCTGGTGCAACACCGCCTGGTCAACGCCGAAAAAGAACTCCTGGAGCAGACCCTGAGCGGCAGCATTCATGTGCTCACGGAAGTGCTCAGCCTGGTCAGCCCGGCCGCCTTCAGCCGCGCGGTTCGGCTGCGCCGCTACATTCTGCACGTGGTAAAACGCATGTCCCTGGGAAGCCCGTGGAAGTTCGAAGTGGCGGCCATGATGTCGCAACTGGGCTGCGTGACACTGGATCACGAAACCATTGACGCAGTCTATGCCGGGCGCACGCTTTCTCCGGTCGAGCAGGTCCTCTTCGACAAACATCCCAGGGTCGCTCATGATCTGCTCATCAACATCCCGCGCATGGAACCCATTGCCTGGATGATCGCCCACCAGAACCAACCCGAAGTGGTCGAAGGTGACATCACCGATCCCGACCGAGCCGACATGCGGCTGGGCGCCGAGATTCTCGCTGTGACCGTGGCCTTCGACGATTTCCTGCGGCAAGGCCTCTCCCGTACTGAGGCGGCACACCGGCTGGTGCGGCGGCACAAGCATCTGGATAAACGGATCTTTGAAGCCCTGGTGGAATTAGAGCCGGAGGTTGACCAGAAACAGACCCGCCCCTGCAGCATCGCCGACCTTGCCATCGGAATGATTCTCGAGCAGGAGGTTCGAACCGAAACCGGCTTGCTGATCGTGGCCAAGGGCCAGGAAGTGACGCCCGCCTTGATTCTCAAGCTGAGGAACTTCTACGAGAAAAATGTGATGGACGGAGTCCTTACCGTCTCTGTCCCGGAGGGTCTAAGCCTGGCCAAAGGAGCGTCCTGACACCGCGCTCAGAATATGTACGCCGCTCCCTGCCCTTTGTTGGAGCCGACCGCATGATAGGGCGCACCCACCGCGATGGTCGAGCCATTGACGGCCACCGATTGCCCGAAGACATCGCCGACCGTTCCATCGGAAGCCTTGATGATCGCCGTCTGCTTCGCGGTCTTCCATCCCCCCGAGGGTTCCACGAACACATATACCGCGCCCTGCGATAGATTGCTGCCTACAAAACCGTCAACCGAGCTGACCAGCGCCGTCTTGGTCGAGCTGCCGCTGAGCGCAACCGAAAATCCGAACCAGCCAAACTTCTCTCCATTCGATGCCGTCAACTTGGCGGTGTATTGCGAACTGTTCTTCCAGGTCGCGCCCGGCCTCGAGAAGATGTAAGCGGCTCCTGGCCTGGTCACCGTATCCTGCTGTGAGGCTCCAATTAGGACGGTGGCGCCGTTGTCATTGACGGACACCGAGCCTCCGAAATTGTCTCCCGGTCCGCCGTCCCGGGTATACAGTTTCGCGGTCTGCGTCATTGTCACCCACCCCTGATCCGGTTTGACGAACACATACGCGGCGCCCTGGAACAACAGGCACTGCTTGGGACAGCTCCCGCCCACCGTAGCGTCCGGCGCTCCGATCAGCACAGTCGCCGCGCTCACGGACACCGACACGCCGAAGCGGTCGTCGGTCACGCCATCCGACGCGGTCAGCTTCGCGGTCTCGGTCATGTTCGTCCACCCGCTCACCGGCATGACAAAAGCATAAGCCGCGCCGGTCTGCGATTGCGCGCCATCCGCCGTCGGAGATGCCGCCACCACGAGATTGCCGCTGATGGCAACGTTGGTGAATACCGCCTGATCCGAAGCCGTCAGCACGGCGTTCGGTTGCGAACTGTTCCCCCATCCCCCGGTGGGCATTACATAGACATACGCCACACCCGACAGTCCTGTCGCCGCGATCACGTTTCCACTGATGCAGACATAATTCAGTGAGTCCCCGCTGACCGTCAGTTGCGCCGTCGGCGCCGTCAGATCCGCCCAGCCTCCAGTCGGCTCGACATAAATATCCACCGCGCCGCCAGTGGTGGCGGCGACGGTGTTGCCGTTGGTCGAAACAGAGAAGCCAAGCTCAGCGAACGCACTGGCGTTGGAATCGGTCAACTCCGCCTCTTGCGCGAACGCCCCCTTTTTGTCGGCGCCCTGCGTCGGAACGCACCAGCAAACCACCATCAGCAGCAACACGGTAATTGGCATTGTTCGATTCATCGTCCACCTCACTCCAACCATCCCGCGAAGTTCTTCCGTACCTTACTTCTGACCCTGATTCTGCAGAAAAATCGGCTCGTAACCGATCTGCACTGTGCCTCCGCTGAGCTGGAAAACACCGCCCAGCAAGTTCACGTATTGCACATATTGCGGATTGTAGGTGTAGTTGCTATAAGTGCAGGTGCCGTCGCTGCAGGTCTGCGACGTGTCCCACACGATCTGTCCCAGGAAATTATTCGGCCCGGTGACATTGCACGCCCACACCGTGCCTTGCGGAGCGCACGACTGGTCCACACTGTTGCCGACCATCCACTTGTAAATCTGGGCGTAGGCCTTGCCGGGTTTCAGCAGCGTTCCTTTTTCCCAGATCTTCTGGTTGTTGGCCACCCAAAGCGTCCCCGCCGGCGTGTCATTCCAGGCGTACCAGTAATAGCGGTCTGTGCCTCCGAACCAGTGCATCAGGTAATAGCGGGCGACAAATCCTGCCTGCAGATCCTGATCGGTGAAGTTGCAGCAAGTCGCGATGCCCCAACTGGCCTCGGTATCCCAGAGAGGCTTCTTGTCCTGGTGATAAGGGTGCAAAACATTTTTCGTGAAGCTCTTAATGAACCGGAGATAGTCTTCCGGAACCGGCGGCACGCCCTGGGTTTGCAAATAGGAGTGGATACCGACCATATCGAATTGGTTTCCGCCTTTGGCTTTCAGATAATCCCGCATCCAGCCAGTTTCCTGCACGACCTTAATTCCGACCGATGGGCTCACGATCTGGGAGGTGCTGTCAAAGGAGAGAATGATGTTGCGGGCGTCGGTGTTCATGCGCAGCATCTGCGCGATCCCAGCCTTCTCCGAAACCGGATGCCAGCGTCCGGGGTTGCCGGCTTCGTTCCACATCTCCCAGTATTTGATGGGCGCGTGGGTTTGCAAATAGGTGGGATCGTTCACGTGCTTCGCGATCGCGGTAACAAAATCCTGCCAGTGCTTATTGGTGCCGCTTCCATCGGTGTTGAGATCGTTGGGCGGATCGCAGCTTCCGGGGGAACTGGCGCAAATCCGGTCGTTGGGGTTCGCGGAAGCCCACTGCGGCGTCCGGCCGAAGCAATAGAGCACATCCACGTTGTGGTTTTTCGCCGCCGCCAGCCAGGCGTCGAGCATGCTCCAGTCATATTGCCCCGGAGCGGTGTTAATCACGGCCCACGCCGTCGCCGTGTCCCACAGGCGAATGCCGTAGAACGAATCCACCGGCCAGGGTTCGCCGGTCACGGTAGCGTGCTCCATCTGCATGTCGAAAAAAGAAGCCGGAACCT
>Ga0335078_10000268_pt1 | contig 83817 bp, 80 predicted proteins | sample Lox_Sample_32_FD_206711 | JGI IMG/M metagenome (GOLD analysis project Ga0335078, IMG submission 206711) | Soil microbial communities from Loxahatchee National Wildlife Refuge, Florida, United States - Lox_Sample_3.2 | ecosystem: Environmental > Terrestrial > Soil > Wetlands | place: USA... | reverse complement strand
CACGATCACGATCACGACGGTCACGATCACGACGACGACGGGCCCTATGGCGTGGACGAAGTGCACGCGCACATCGGCTCGTACAAGCAGTACATCGCCGTGTTCCTCGCGTTGATTTTCTTCACGCTGCTCACCGTCGGCGTCGCGAGCATTCACCTCGGCAAGGCGAACCTGGCGGTCGCTGTCATCATCGCGTCGATCAAGGCGGCGCTCGTCTGCACGTTCTTCATGCACTTGAAGGACGACAACAAATTCAACTCGCTGATCCTCATCGCGGCGATCACGTTCATCGGCGTGTTCTTCGCGCTCACGCTGAACGACGTGAGCTACCGCGAGAAGCTCGACGTGCAGGCCGGCAACCGGGTGTTTCTCCCATCGGGAGACATCGCGCCGGGCAGCTGGGAGAATCCGATCAAGAAGGAAGAGCCGAAGGAGACCGCGCCCGCGACGAGCGGAAGCGCAGCCGCGCCGAAGCCGGAGTGATATCGTGATCCGATGCGATCACGACCGAGCCTGATTGCGCTCGCGGTCGGGGGTGGTCTTGCGGCGTGCGGTTTGTTTCCGGACTTGTCCGGGCTGAGCGGCGATGGCGGCGCCGACGCGCCCGCGCTCGACGCGCCGATCGAAGCGGGACCTGCCGACGGCGGCGCCGACGCGACCGACGCGCAGTGCCCGACGATCACGCGCGTCGCGCTCCAAACGAACACCGGCGGAACGGAGAGTGCAACCGCGACCATCACGATGGACGTGACCCAGGGCGACCTGCTGGTCGCGATCCTCGGCGCGCAGTTCGCGGGCACGCTGTCGCTCGGCGACTCCGCGAACAACGCGTGGATCGTTTTGCCCGGCGCCGACAACCTCTCGTGCGTCACGGACGCCTCGCCTTGGGAAACGCGCTCGCGCATCGCGTACGCCATCGCGTCGTCGACGACGTCGAACGATGCGATCACGTGGTCCACCACGTCTTCGAGCGGGGACTACCTCGAGATCACAGTGGCCGAGTACGCAACGTCGGGGACCTTCTCGCTCACCACGTCCGCCGTGGAGATCCCGGACGCGGCGACCGACCTCCTCGAGCTCGCGCCGATGCAGACGACGTCGTGTCGAAGCCTCGTCGTCGCGATGGTCGGCGACGAGTATCCGGGCGGCGACACGTGGACGCCGCTCCCCGGTTTCGCCGCGCTGTCGACGAACGGCGATTGGTCGTACGTGGCGATCGCGAACGGCGACGCGGGGCCCGGCACGGTCGTCGCGGGCGCGTCGCATCTATTCTCCGAGACGTGCGGCGCGGTCGCGGGCGCGGTGTTCGCCGCGCAATGACGCGCCGTCGTCGCGTCCGACGCGCTAGGATGCGTCGCCATGCGTTGGTCACCTTTCGGGTTCGCCGCGTCGCTCCTGATGCTTGCATTCTGCAACGATAATTCCGCGCAAAACACGGCGAATTCGAAGGCTTCGGCCGCGCCCAAGGCGTCCGTGACGGCGCCGCTCGTTGCGTCGCCTGCGGACGAGGCGAAGCAGCTCGCGCAAGTGCGCTGCGCGATGTGTCACGGCGTGAGCGGCAAGGGTGACGGACCGAGCGCCGCGACGCTCACCCCGAAGCCGCGCGATCTCACGAACAAGGACTGGCAGAAGTCGGTGAGCGACGCGCAAATTCATTCGGTGATCGTCCAAGGTGGCGCGGGCGTGGGGAAGAGCGCGCTCATGCCGCCGAACCCGGACCTCGCGGACAAACCGCAAGTCGTCGACGAGCTCGTGAAGATCGTCCGCGGCTGGGGAGGTGCGTCGTGAACCGCACGCTCTCCGATCTCAACGCCCGTTACCTCGCCGCGCACGTCGCGAAGGAAGACGCGTTCTGGGCGCAGAAGATGGGGCACGCGGCGTACGTCGAAGGCACGTTCGAGAAAGCGGAGATCGAGCTCCGCGATCTCACGAGCGACGACGCGTGGCTCCCGAAAATCCGCGCCGAGCTCGATCGAAAGGATCTCGAGTCCGACGATCGCGTGGGGCTCGAAGGGTGGAAGCAGTTCTTCGAAGCGAACGTCATCGAGCGCGACGACGCGAAGCGGCTCGCGCAGAGCATCATCGTGAAGGAGGGTGCGCTCGAGCGCTCGCGCGGCGCGATGAAGCTCGGGTACGTCGATCCGAAGACCAGCGCGCGCGTCGACACCGATTATTTGAACCTCGCGTTGCAGCTGCGGACGAACGAAGACGAAGCGATGCGCCGCGCCGCGCACGCGGGGATGAAAGAGATCGAGACGCACGTCCTCGAGAACGGGTTTCTCGAGATCCTCCGCGCGCGCAACGCGCTCGGCCGAATGCTCGGATACGAGGACTATTACGACTACAAAGTGTCGCGCAACGAAGGCTTCGGGAAGAAGAAGCTCTTCGCGATGCTCGACGGGCTCGAGCGCGGGACGCGCGACGCCGCGAAGCGCGCGATCGAATCGCTGAAGAAGGAGAAGGGCGAGGGCGTCGACCGCGCGCACAACTTCGGGTTCTTCACGTCGGGCTCGCTCACCGCGCAGCTCGATCCGTATTTCGGATTCGCGTCGGCGCTCGGTCGGTGGGGTCGATCGTTCATGGCGCTCGGCATCCGCTACCACGGCGCCGAGCTCACGCTCGATCTCATCTCGCGCAAGGGCAAATACGAGAACGGGTTCATGCACGGGCCGTTTCCGGGTTTCGTCGATCGCGGAACGTATCGTCCCGCGCGGATCAATTTCACGTCGCTCGGCACGCCCGGGCAAATCGGGGCCGGGTACGTCGCGCTGCAGACGCTCTTTCACGAAGGCGGGCACGCCGCGCACTTCAGCAACATCTTCATGCCCGCGCCGTGCTTCTCGCAGGAGTTCGCGCCGACGTCGGTCGCGTACGCGGAGACGCAATCGATGTTCTGCGACAGCCTCGTCGCGGACGCCGATTGGCGCGCGCGCTACGCGGGCGTGCCGCGCGAGCTCATCGACGAAGCCATCACGCGCAAGCAGCGCTTCGCCGCGAACGGCGTTCGAATGTTGCTCGTCGTGCCGTACGTCGAGCGAATGCTCTACGAGCTCGCGGACTCCGAGCTCGACGCGCAGACCATCTTGAAGCGAACGCGCGAGATCGAGCGCGACTTGCTCTTCCTCAGCGAGAGTCCGCGGCCGACGCTCTCCATCCCACACCTCATCTCCGGCGACAGCTCGGCGTATTACCACGGGTACGTCCTCGCGGAGATGGCGGTGCAGCAGACGCGCGACTTCTTTCTCTCGCGCGACGGGTTTCTCCTCGACAACCCGCGCGTCGGACCCGACCTCGCCAAGCATTATTGGAATCCGGGCAACTCGCGCACGTTCCTCGCGCTCGTGGAGGAGCTCACCGGCAAACCATTCTCCGCGGACGCGCTCGTGCGCGACTCGAACCGCGAAGTCCGCGAGGCGCAGGACGACGCCGCGAAATCGCTCGAGCGCGAAAAACGAATCCCGAAGTCCACGGCGCCGATCGATCTCGACGCGCGCATCGCGCTCGTCCACGGCGACGAGGTGATCGCGTCGAATCGAAAGGGAGAGCCCTTCGAGCGGATGGAGCAGGATTTCGCCGCGTGGCTCGCGCGCGCGCCGACGCGTCAGTGAGCGGGCTCGACCGCGTGTCGCGCGGGCGGCGGCGGCGGGCTGCTTCGACCGTGCTCGACGATTTCGTACGCGGAGAGCGTCGCGACGAACACGGCGGCGATCGCGAGCAGCGCGATCTGCGCGCGGCTCGGCTCGGTGCGCTCGCGGAGAGCGCGCGCCTTCGCCTTCACGTCGTCCGGCGCGTCGCTCGCTTCGATCGCGCGCGTGCCGTCGCGCACCGCGCGATAATTCCCCGCATCGAACGCCTCTTCGAGCGCGAAAAGATCCTGCTTCATGCGCCGATCGCGATGCCGAGCTGCCTTCGCAATTTTCCGTAGCGATCGCTCGACACGAACGAGAGCAGGTCGTCCATCTTCTCGCGCGTCTTCGACGCGTCGTCGAGATCGAACACCGCCTGCGCGGCGCGGAGATCGTTCGCGAGGAGGAGCCCGGCGCGGCACACCGTGCGATCCACGCCGCTCGCCCAGCGTTGCAAATTGGTGCGCCCGCCTTCTTCGACGAATCGAAGAAAATGTCCGCGGAGCTGGTCGATCGCGGTGGGCTCGAGGATCGGCTCGATCGCCTTCGCGATCGGCACGACGATTTTTTTTCCGCGCTCGTTCATCGGCATTCCCGGATTTCCGATCGAGAGCGCGGCGAGGAAGATGTCCTCGAGATCCGCGATGCCCGGGATGAGAGCGCGCGTGAATTCTTGCGCGCGGTGATGCGCGAGGTGCTTGCCTGCGATGAACGCGAGCTCCGCCGCGCTGCGCCCGGAGAGGCTCTTGGCGCCGATGCGCGTCGCGGGCGGCATCGCGGGGACGAGCTCCGCGGTGCCGTCGAAATCGGGATCGACGAAGAGGTTCGGCGCGTGCATCCCCAAGATCGCGGACGCCCACGCGAAGCAGCGCACGGCTTGGATCGTCGACGTCGCGGGGTCTTGTCGCTTCGTCGGATCGAGCTTCGGAAGTTGTTTGTCGCGTCGGAGCGCGGAGAGTCGTCCGACGAGCACGGCCGGCGCGACCACCGCGAAGATTTCTCCGACGAGCGGCTCTTCGTCCGGATGAAGCAAGAGGCGCGACCAGGCGTCCGCGGTGAGCGCGGCCTTCGGCTTGATGAGCGCGGTCTCGCGGAACTGGTTGAAGTGCGCGCGCTCGTCGGGCGCCGCTTGATTCAAGTAGACGAGCGCCTGCGCGACGCACCACTTGGCGTCTTGATCGCGCTTCTTGTCGTAGACGCGGTAGAGCGAGTGGAGCGCGGCCTCGTCGCGCGGATCGTGGCGCAGCCGCTTCTGGAGCTCGATCGGATCGTCATCCGGGACTTCCTTTGCCGTCACGTTCGAGAGATCGACCTCGACCGACACGTTGGCTCGCGCCTCTTCCAATTGACGCTCGAGCTCGGCGACGCGCGCCTCGAGGAACTGCACTCGTTTTTGGAGCGCGTGCGACTGCGCGTCGTCGCCGGGCAACTGGAGCGACGCGCGCGGCGCTTCGCGATCCGCGTCGCTCTCGTAGAGCTCTTTGATGATGACTTGATGGCGCGCTTCGTATGCGGACTGCAGGGCTTGCTCGAGCGAGCGCAGGCGGTTTTTGTCGAGGCCGAGCGAGTCGGCCATCTTGTCGAGCTTCTGCCGCTCTTCCTGCGTGATGATCCCGTCCTCGATCACCTCCGCGAAGAGCTCCTCGTACATCATCTCGAGCTTGCCGAGGCGGACGTTCGCGGCGAGCTCGCCGGGCTCGAAGGAGACGCGATGCTCGAAGTCCTGCAAATCGACCTGATCACCCATGGCACGACATCGTAACGCATCCATCGGCAACGCGCGGCTGGCGCCGCGCCTCCCAGCAAGAGTCGTTGATTCGTGCGTTGGCACGAATCAATTCACCCGCGCGTTACAATCGCCGAGTAGGTTTCATCGTGATGGCTCGCATTCTCGTGATCGAAGACGAACGCGATCTGCAGCAGGTGCTCGCTTACAACTTGCGACAAGCAGGTCACGACGTGGCGACGGCGTCCGGCGGACAAGAAGGGTTGCGCCTCGCGCGCGAAGAGCCGCCGGACCTCGTGCTGCTCGATCTCATGCTCCCGGATCTTCCGGGCACCGAAGTGTGTCGCACGCTCAAGCGCGAGCCGGCGACGCAGGGCGCGGCGGTCGTGATGGTGACGGCGAAGGGCGAAGAGATCGATCGCGTCGTCGGGTTCGAGCTCGGCGCGGACGATTACGTGGTGAAGCCGTTCAGCGTGCGCGAGCTTCTCTTGCGCGTGCAGGCGATCTTGAGGCGGAGCTGGAGCGAGCAGCCCGTCGCGCCGACGTTCGAGTTCGGATGCCTGCGCGTCGATCGCGAGGCGCATCGCGTGTGGGTCCACGACAAGGAAGTCGAGCTCACCGCGCTCGAGTTCAAACTGCTCACGACGCTCCACGATCGTCGAAACCGCGTGCAGACGCGCGGCGCGCTCCTCAGCGACGTTTGGGGAATCGACGCGGACATCACGACGCGCACCGTCGACACGCACGTGAAGCGCCTCCGCGAAAAGCTCGGCGAAGCGGGCGAATACATCGAGACGGTGCGCGGCGTCGGGTATCGCTTCGCGGACGCGCCGACGAAGTGAGACTCTGATAAGAACGACGGCGTGAGCGACGACGCGGACGAGCGCGCGACCGAGCGCGTCGGGAGCACGCTGAACGACAAGTGGACGCTCGAGAAGCTCGTCGGAGTCGGCGGGATGGCCGCGGTCTACGCCGGCGTCCACCGGAACGGCGCGCGCGCGGCGATCAAAGTGCTCCACCCGTCGCTCGCGCGAAGACCCGAGCTCCGCGAGCGCTTCTTGCGCGAAGGGTACGCGGCGAACCGCGTGAATCATCCGGGCGTCGTGAAGGTGCTCGACGACGACGTCATCGAGACCGGCCCCGACGAGGGCGGTGCGTTCCTGGTGATGGAGTTGCTCGACGGGGTGAGCGTCGAGGATCGCCTCGAGCGCGGACCGCCGATCTCGGAGAAGGAGCTGCTCGCGATCGCGATCGCGGTTCTCGACGTGCTCGAAGCTGCGCACAAAGCGGACGTCGTTCACCGCGATCTCAAGCCGGAGAATTTGTTTCTCGCGCGCGATCCGGACAAACCGAACGCGCCGCCGAAGATCAAGATTTTGGACTTCGGGCTCGCGCGCGTCGCCGAGGGAAACAAAACGATGGCGGGCATCGCGATCGGCACGCCGTCGTACATGCCTCCGGAACAAGCCGCGGGGCGCGTTCACGAGATCGACGCGCGCTCGGATTTGTTCGCGCTCGGCGCGACGTGCTTTCGCATCCTCGCGGGACGCACCGTGCACCCGGGCGAGAGCGCGCTCGCGATTTGCACGCTCATGGCGAAGGAGCCCGCGCCGAAGCTGCGCACCGTCGCGCCGCACGTGTCGCCGAAGACGGCGAGCGCGATCGATCGCGCGCTCGCGTTCAGCCGCGACGCGCGTTTTCCGGACGCGGCGTCGATGCGCGCGGCGCTCGTCGCGGCGAACGAGGCGCTCGGTGGAGACACGATCCCGATCGACAGCGGGATGATCGAGGTCGCGCAGCCGCCGCCGCTCCCGAAGAAGAAGAGTCGCGCGCTCGGAATTTTCGTGGCCTTCCTCGTGCTCACAGCGCTCGGCGTCGCGGGAAAGATCGCGTACGACAAATTGCAGATCGAACCGGGCGCTCCGGGCTTCGAGAGCGGCGCGGAGGCGAGCGCGCAAGAGGCCAGCGCGGAGACGGAGGCGGCGGCGACCGCGACGGAGAACGAGGCGGGCGCGGCCAGTGAGCCCGACACCGGCGTGGGCGCGGCGGCCGGTGAGACGGACGCGGAGCCCGAGAGCGACGCGAGCGAAACGGACGCGACGCTCGACGGCGGCGCGCTCGACGCGGAAATTCGCGACGCGCGCACCGACGCGCCGAGCGACGCGGGTCACCGAAGGCACCATCACGACGGTGGAGTTCACCACGTCCACCACGGCCATTCGCGCCCGGGTCAACGCTGACGGCCGCGTTCTTGGGCGTTCCGTCGAGCGTGTGTGTAGAATGCATAACGTGCAAGCGAACGCCCCGACCGGGTCGAGCGCGGCCCCTCGGACCTTCGAGCGCGTCGCGGTCGTCCGAACGCTCGCAAATCGCAAGGTTCCCTCCGCGATCGTGCACGCGTTCGCCCCGACGGGGGCCGAGGTGGTCGTCGTCGAGCGTCACGGAGGGCTTGCGCCCGCGGATCTCGACGCGATCGAGGCCGACGCGCGCGCCACGATGACCCTCCGCCACCCCAACGTCGCGAGCGTGCGCGACGTATGGCGCGAGAACGGCGAGGTCGCGGTCGCGACGGAGTTCGTCGAAGGCGAGACGCTCGAAGAGGTTCGTCGCCTCGGAACGGGCGGAAAGGATTTGACGCTCGAGGTCGGCGTGCGCGTGCTCGTCGACGTGCTCGCCGCGCTGAGCGCGCTCCACACGCTCGGCGCCGGATCGCTCGCGCACGGCGAGATCACCGCAGGAAACGTGATCGTCGGGTTCGACGGGCTCACGCGCGTCGTGCGTCCGTACCGCGGGCGCGTCGCGGGCAAGCTCGCGGAGCCCGATTGGTTTTCGTACGCAGCGCCCGAGGTGATTCGCGGTGGGCCCGCGAGCGTGCACGCAGATCTGTACGCCGTCGGCGTGCTTCTTTGGGAGACGCTCTCGCGACGAAAGCTCTTTCCCAAGGCGACGCGCGAGGGTCGCGCGGCGCGCACGCTGCCCGTCGGGAAACCGTCGCCGCCGGCGGACGCGAGTTGGGCGGCGCCGCTCGCGGCGGTCGCGGAGCGCGCGCTCGCGAACGATCCGAACGCGCGCTACACGTCGGCGGCGGAGATGGCGGCCGCGGTGCGCCTCGCCGTGCGCTCGAAGCTCGCGATGCCGCCGCGCGTCGCCGCTGCGCTCGACAAGCTCGCCGGCGAGCGCATCATCTCGCGTCGCAACACGAACGCGCTACCCGAAGCCTTCGCGCCGCGGTCCGGTCGTCCGTCGCGTCCGTCGGTGCCGCCGGAGGCCGTGCGCGCTCTTCAGACGATTCGTGCGTCGTCGCGCCCTCCGCCCGTCGCGGTGGACGCGGCGCCGCCGCCCGCGATGCCCAAGGCGCCGCCGGTTCCGAGCGTCGCGATGCCGCCGACGCCGACTCCGGGTCCCATCGTCGCGCGCCCACGTCCGCCCGTGCCCGCGATCAAGATCAACGAGCCGACGCCCGTCGCGCCTCCCGTCGCGCAGATCGACGACGCCCCGATCTCGATCGACGATGCGCTCGTCGAGCCCGCTCCACCGAGCGTGAAGGTGCCGATCGCGTCCGCGCCCATCACGGCGCCACCAGTCGTCGCGCCGGCAGCGGTTTTCGCGCCGCCACCGCAAACGTCGATCGCAACGGACGCCGGCGCCATCGTTCCCGCGGGGATCCCCACGTCGAATCGTCGCTTGCCCGTGATCCTCGCAGCCGCCGCGCTGATGCTCGTGCTCGCGGTGGTCGTGCTCGTTCACGCGCTCGGTGGAGGTGACGCGACGAAGACGAACGCAGCGACGCAATCGACGCAGACTGCGCACCCGTCCGCCATCGCGCCGCCGGCGATCACCACGGCGACCAGCACCACGACGAGCGCCCCCGCGGAAACCGCGCCGACGGAGAGCTCGTCGGCGAACGGCGCGCCGAGCGCGTCCGCGAGCACCGAGCCCGACACGTCCGCTGCGCCCGACACCACCGCGGCGCCTGAAGGCTCGCATCGCCCGCACGTTCGACCCCGACCGACGTACGATCCGATGGGCATCTGATGAAGAAAACGATCCTCTCGACGTTCGCCATCGCCGCGCTCCTCTGCGCCGCGCCACGAGCGCGCGCCGCCGGCGTCGATCCCGCCGTCGCCACGCCCGTTCAACGCGAGCAAGCGCAACAGCATTTCCTGAAGGGCAAAGCGAAGTACGACAAGAACGATCTCGACGGAGCGCTCGAAGAGTTTCGCGCGTCGCTCGACATCGTCGCGAGCCCCAACGCGCGCCTCTACGTCGCGCGCACGCTGCGCGAGAAGGGCAAGCTCGTCGAGGCGTACGTCGAGTTCGGGCGCACGGCGGCCGACGCGAAAGAGCACGAGCGCGAAGACGGACGTTACGGAAAAGCCGCGCAAGCCGCGCTCGCCGAGCGCGACGCGATCGCGCCGCAAATCGGATTCGTCCAGCTCTCGATCAAGAACTCGACCGACGCGACGACGGTGAACGTCGCGGGCAGCGCCATCGTGCGTGCGGGTTGGAGCGATCCCATCCCCGCGAAGCCGGGGAGCGTCGACGTCGACGTCGCGACACCCGGCGGCGCGCCCGTGCACAAGACGGTGAACCTGCACGCCGGCGAGAAGCTCACCGTCGACGTCGACGCGAACGCTCCGGCGACGAACACGGCGACCACGACGACGACCACGACGACCCCGGAGCACGCGTCGACGCTCGGCGCGAACAAACCGAAATGGCTCCTTCCGACCGCGATCGGCGCGGCGGGCGTCGGCGTCGTCGGCATGGCGATGTTCACGATCGCGGGCATCGCGTCGAACAACACGTACTCCGATCTCAAATCGAAGTGCGGTACGGGGCCGTGCCCGCCGAGCGACGCGGGCGAAGTATCGAGCGGCAAGACGCAACAAGCGATCGCCAACACGGGTCTCGTCATCGGGCTCGTCGGGCTCGTGGCGGGCGCGGGGCTCTTCGTGTGGTGGGTCCTCCCGCAGAAATCTTCGTCGACGACGGGCGCAGCGGTCACGTTGGGACCTGGTTCGATCGGCGTGATGGGGACGTTCTGAACATGAAAAAAAAGATTGCGATCGCGAGCGCGCTCTTCGGCGCGCTCCTCGCGAACAGCGCGCGCGCCGAAGAGTCCATCATCAAGAAGCCCGACGAGCATCCCGACGCGTTCGCGGAGCTCGACGTGCACGGCGTCGTCGCGTACGCGGGCGGTCCGCTCGCGCTCGGGCGCTACGACTTCATCGGTTTCGGTCCGGGCGTTCGCGCGAACCTGCGCATCCTCAAGAACGGTTTTATCCCGAGCTTGAACAACAGCGTCGCGATCAGCTTCGGCGCGGATCTCGTGTTCGACACGGACAACGACGTGCGCCTCGTGACGCCCGTCGCGCTGCAATGGAACTTCTGGCTCACGCAGCACTGGTCGGTGTTCGGCGAGCCCGGGCTCGCGATCGAATTCCCGATGAGCACGCCGCGCGGCCCGGAGCCGATTTACCTGACGCCTTCGCTCGCGGTCGGCGGGCGCTACAACTTCAACGACAAAGTCACGTTCACGGTGCGCCTCGGGTATCCGCTCACGACGATCGGCGCGTCGTTCTTTTTGTGATCACTCGCTCGGCGTGTCGGACGCGTCCGATGCGTCGGGCGTCGGCACGACTCCGCCGTCGCCCGCGCACACCGTCCCGTCGAACGCGCCGCTCACGAGCACCGGCGCGCAGTTCGCCGAGTTGAGCGTCCACGTCGCTTGAAACGTGGACGACGTGCCGTCCGGGCAATTGACTTGGATCGTGCAGAGCGCGTTCGTCCCGATGTTCAGCGCGAAATCGGAGTACGTGCCGCTGCCGCACGAAGTGGATTGAACGATCGTCGGCGTCGCCGTGCACGTGTAGGTGATCGCGAAGCAAGCCGAAGTCCCCGTCGCGATGTCGAGCGTGTTGATGTCGCCGCATGGATCTTGATCGCACGCAGCGAATGACGCGACGACGCCGACTGCGACGACCGAAGACAAGACGCGAGCACGCAAACGCAAAGTCATGGCGACCATTCTATCTCGCGCGCCGTCGCCGGACCCACCGCGAGCTCGTCGAGCGTGTCGAGCACTTGCTCGTCGTTCGGCGCGATGGGTTTGCCGCGCGTCATGACCTCGACGAATCGCTGGGGGATCTGCGGCTGCAAATCCGGCTCGGCGAGTCCGCTCGGAATCATCGTGCGACCCTGCTCGTCGTATTTGTCGGTGGCATCGAGCGTGTGGAAGAGCTCGTGCGCGATCACCGCGAGCGAAAAATCCACGGTGCTCGCGTCGAGATCCACCGTGACGACGCCGACGCGTCCGCCTTGCTCGCTCGAGCCTTCGATCATGTGCTTCTTGCTCCGCGGCATCTCGGCGGTCACGTAGATGCGCGAGTCGAACGCGCCCGACGCGACGTGCGCGCGTCCGTCGACTTCGCGCGTCCACGCGCGCAGCTCCCACGCGTGCGCCGCGAGCGCGAGAACGCCGTCGCCGGTCGCGGTCGGCGCGGGCGTCGCGAGGTCGACCGGGCCGAGCACGGTGAACGCGAACGGCGCGGGCGCTCCGGGTTTGTAGCGACGAAGCTCGCTCGTCATGCGTTCGGCGAGCGCGGGTGCGCGGTCGCGGAGCGCGTCGATCGACGCGTCGTCGACGCCTTGCGTCTTCAGCACGACGATCGCGATCGAGAGCGTGTGATCCCACGACTTGCGCGCGCGGCGCGACGCGACGTCGTGCGCGGCGTACGCGATGACGACGACGAGCACCGCGAGGAGCACGGCGACGCGCGCGTAGAAAAATCGAGATCGCGTCACGCGTCAAACGTAGCGCGTCACGCTACGATGAGCGCATGAAGCGCTTCGCGTTCGCCGCTGCGACCATTTTGCTCGCCGCGAGCGCGCTCGCGGATCCGCAGGCGCTGAAAATCGGGACGCTCGCGCCGCCGGACTCGCCGTGGGGACAAATCTTCAAGGTGTGGAAGCGCGCGGTGAGCGAGCGGTCGCGAGGCGCGATCGACCTCCAATTTTTCTGGAACGGACAGCAAGGCGACGATCGCGCGATGGTCGCCAAGATCCGCACCGGCCAGCTCGACGGCGCGACGCTCGCGGGCGCGGGGCTCGGCGAGATCGATCGCCAAGTCCTCGTGCTGCAGATCCCCGGGCTCTTTCGCGAGTGGAGCAAGCTCGACACCGCGCGAAACGACATGCACGCAGGGTTCGACGCGACGTTCGAGCGCCAAGGATTCAAGGTGCTCGGTTGGGGCGACGTCGGCCGCGCGCACTCGATGAGCAAAGGATTTCAGGTGCGCGTTCCGTCGGACGTCAAACACCGCCGCACGTTCTACTTACCCGGCGATCCCATCGCGCCCGTCGTCTTCGCGCTCATCGGCGACGTCACGCCGCGACAAGTCGCGGTGCCCGAGATCCTCGCGGGGCTCACCTCCGGCACGATCGATTTGCTCACCGCGCCGCCGCTCGCCGCCGAGCAGCTCCAGTGGGCGTCGCGGCTCGACAACCTCGGCGAGGACGTCGCGGGGATCGGAATCGGCGCGCTCGTGTTCTCGTCGGCGCGCTATCGCGCGGTGCCCGCGGACGCGCAGCAAATCATCGCGGACACGGGGCGCGTGGCGGGCGAGGCGCTCACGCGTCGGATTCGCGCGGAGGACGACGCCGCGCTCGTTCGCCTCGAGGCGCGCATGACGCACTACGCGTTGACGCCCGCCGAGCGCGCGGAGTGGGAGAAGCTCTTCGTGGAGACAGCGCGCCGCCTCCGCGGCGCCGTGTTCGACGCCGCGATCTTCGACGAAGCGATCCGCCACCGCTGACGCTGGTTTATTGCTTCTCTTCCATCACCGTGTCGCTCACGATGAAGAGCTGGTGGTTGCGCGCGGCGATCGTGAGCACGGGGACGTTGCCCGGCGCGGTGACGATCGACTTCACGATCTCGCCGCGCACGGTGCGCCCCTGCACGTCGAGGATCTCGTCGCCGACGCGGAGCTGATCGGCGCGGATCCCCCCGCGCGACGTCTCGTAGATCGGGTGATTCGGCGTCACGTGGAGGCGGTCGTTGATGACCAGCAATCCATCGCGCGATGCCTCGGGTCCGTGCGCGTCGATCGACTCGACGGGCGAAGGGACGAGCGCGTGCGTCGCGAAGTCGAACGTCATCACGACGTCGCCGACGCGGAGCTCGCCGATCGCGCGCGTGGTGCCGTCGCCCATCGTCACGAGCTCGCCCGCGGGGAAGCAGCCGCCGCCTCCGCCGCCGCAGCACGTCGAGCCGACGCACGCCTTGCCGCAGTTGTCCGTCCCCGCTCCGCAACACGACGAGCACGTGCCGTTCGACGTGCAACCGCACACGTTCGCCGTGCCTCCGCCGCCGCACGTTTGCGGTGACGTGCAGTTCGGTCCGCACGACACGTTGCCGCCGCACCCGTTCGGCACCGTCCCGCAGTTCGCGCCGCCTGGGCACGTGCCCGTCGGCGTGCAACCGCACACGTTCGCCGTGCCTCCGCCGCCGCACGTCTGCGGTGACGTGCACGTCGTGCAAGGTCCGACGCTTCCGCCGCACCCGTTCGCGACCGCGTCGCACGGGTTGCCCGCTTGCGCGCACGTCATCGCGGTGCAGCCGCACACGTGCGCGGTGCCTCCGCCGCCGCACGAGTCGGGCGATTTGCACGTCGTGCACGGACCCACCGTCCCGCCGCAGCCGTCGGGCTCCGAGTCGCACGGGTTGCCGAGGTCGCTGCATGTTTGCGGCGTGCATGGCTTCGCGGTGCACGTGCCGTTCGTGCAGTTCGGCGTGTTGCCCGAGCACGGGCTGCCGCAGTTGATCGTGTCGGTGCCGCAGCCCGTCGGGTACGTGCCGCACGCGGGATTGTTGTAATCTGCACACGTCTTCGCGACGCACTTGCATTGGTTCTGCACGCACTCGAGGCTCGCGCCGCACGTGCCGCAGTCGAGCGAGTGACCGCATCCGTCGTCGACGGTTCCGCACTGCACGGCGAGATCCGTGCACGTCTTCGGCGTGCACACGCACGACTGACCGTTGCACGCGTAGTTCGCTTGCTGGCACGTGGTGCCGCAGTCGAGCGTGTTGCCGCATCCGTCGTTCTGGATTCCGCACGCGCCGAGCGACGCGCACGTCGCGCACTGTTGCGGCGCACCGCCGTCCGGCGACACCGAGCCACCGTCGGGCTTGTTGAAGTTGTCGAAGTCGACGTCGAGCAACGAGCTGCAGCCCGCGAGGACGATCACGAACGGAACGAACGCGAGCCACCTGTTCATCTTCTACTCCCGCTCAGAACGTCAGCATGAAACCGTGCAGCAACGCGCTCGCCCGGACTTGCGCGTGCTTTGCGCCCAACACGAAGAATACCGCACCGGCTGCCAAGAGCACACCGCCGGCGATGAACGTCGCGGTCGAGAGCGGCGAGAGGACGCGCCCGTCGGCGGCCGCGCCGTAACCTGCGGGGTTCGAGCAGACGTTCGTCGTCGTGTTGCAGTCGCTCTTCACGGTGTTCGCGCGATCGAGCGCCATCACGCCGCTCACGATGCCCGCCGCGAGGCTCGCGACGCCGACGGACGCGACGACGATCCCGACCGACCTGAGCGGCGAAGACGACGAGCTCGCCGCGGGCACTTCGCGCGTCACGATCTCCGTCTTCACCTCGACGCGTTCTTGCGCGACGTCGCCGGGTTGCACCGTGAGATCGATCGAGTCGCCGTCTTTCACGGTGAGCGGGTAGGGGCGATCGACGCGCCCCGGGGCGGTCACGACGATCGACGTCGCGCCGGGATCGATCGCGATCGATTTTCCGAAATCCGTGACGGCGACGCCGCCGCGACTCACCGCCGTGCCGTCGGGCACGCCAGGCGCGAGGCGCAGCGTGAGGTGCGCGATGCGCGCGTCGAGCTCGTCGGCCTTCTTCGCGCAGAACGCGCGGCGCGGATCGTTGCGCGGGAATCCGCTCGCCGCGAGCCGGTAGTGCTCCTGCGCGTCGACGAGGTGCCCGAGATTTTTTTCGCAGTCGGCGAGGTTGAGCAGCGTACCGGGCGCGGGCTCGAGGCGCTCGCTCTGCTCGAACAGCGGACACGCGTGCGTGTAGTCGCCGGACTCGACGAGCTTGCGCGCCTCCTTGAAGAGCTTGTCCGCGTCTTGCGCGTGGGCGGCGATCGGCGCGACGAGAATCGCGAGCGCCGCGAGGAGGTTCGGGGTTCGCGTGCGCACGTCAGAACCGTTGGTTCATCATCGCTTCGTCGTCGTTGGTCGCGGGCTTGGCGTGCGACGCGGCGGGCTTCGCGCTGGTCGGCGCGTGCGTGGGGAGCGCGGTGGGGAGCGCCGTGACGGCCACGGCGGGAGCGCTCGTCGCGGTCGTCGCCGTCGTCGCGTTGCCGACGGCGCTCGTCGTCGCGGTCGCGGTGACCGCCAGCGGAGCGTTCACGGCGGTGGCCGTCGGTTTTGGCGCGTCGAGCTTCGTGTCGACCGTGATGGGCGCTTCGGTGGGCTTCGCCGCGTGCTGTCGCATCCAAATTGCACCAAACGCGACGAGCCCGATCACGAGCGTCACGCCGAACACGCCGATCGCCAAGCCCAATTGGCGCTCTTTCGGCGACGCGCCGCCCGCGACGAGCGGACGCGATGTCGTGAGTCGCGCGTCGAGCGGCTCGAGCGGCATCGGCGGAGGGTGAGGCATCGGCGTTGGCGTGGGGACCGCGCCACCCATCACGGGCGCAGTGTCGGGCGAGAAGGTCATCGCGAGCGGTGAGCTCGCCGACGACGAGCTCATCGAGCGCGACGCGAGCGCCACATCCCCCGCGCGCTTCAACGCGACTTGCATCGCGCGCGCGTCGCTCCACCGCTGCTCGCGGTCGAACGCGAGCGCGCGATCGATCACGTCGACCACGGGACGCGGCACGTCAGGCGCGACCTGCGCGAGCGACGGAACGGGTTGCGTCATCGCGAGGAGGAGCTCCTCGTTCACCGTCTCCGCTTTTCGCGGACGCTGGCCGCACAAGAGCGCGAAGAGCGCGGCGCCCGCCGCCCAGACGTCCGTGCGCGCGTCGACCTCGCTCCATCGTCCGCGCGCTTGCTCCGGCGGCATGAACGCGGGTGTTCCAATCGACGTGCCGGTCTGCGTCGCGCTCGAGTCCGTCGCGAGCCCTTCGCGCAGCCGCGCGATGCCGAAGTCGAGCACCTTGAGGCGACCGTCGCGCGTGAGAAACAAGTTCGCCGGTTTGATGTCGCGGTGAATGACGCCCTTCGCGTGTGCGGCCGCGAGGACGTCGAGGAGCTCGTCGCCGATGCGGAGGACGCGATCGAGCGGCAAGCGCTCGCCGGTTTGACGCGCGTAGCGATCGAGCGCGGTGCCCTCGAGGAGCTCCATCACCAAGAACACGGCGCCGTCGTCGGTGCGATCGTCGTCGAGCACGGAGACCGCGCCCGCGTGCTCGAGCTTGTTCGCTGCGTATCCTTCACGAAGAAAACGTTGCACCACCTCGTCGTTCGACGTGAGCTCGGGGTGGAGGATCTTGATCGCCGCGCGCTTCCCGTTGCGGTGTTTCGCGGCGTAGATCGCCGCCGTGCCGCCGACGCCGAGCAGCGCTTCGAGCTGCCATTTGTCTTTGAGCACCATCCCGACGCGCCCGCGGGCGCGGTTCTGGAGCGATTGAAGGTGGCCCACCACCTCTCATTCTAGCATCAGTCGCGCTCGATGAGACCAGCGGCGCCCATCCCGCCGCCGATGCACATCGTGACGATCGCGCGCTTTCCTTTGCGCCTGCGGAGCTCGTGCGCGGCGGTCGCGACGAGCTTCGCGCCGGTGCATCCGAGCGGGTGACCGAGCGCGATCGCGCCGCCGTTCACGTTGAGCTTCTCGGCGGCGATCCCCAATTCGCGTGCACAATACACGGATTGACTCGCGAAGGCCTCGTTCATCTCGATCAGATCGACGTCGGCGAGCGTGAGCTTCGTTTGCGCGAGGAGCTTGCGCACCGCGGGCACCGGACCGATGCCCATGATCGCGGGATCGACGCCGACGGTCGCGAACGCGCGGAACGTCGCGAGCGGCGTCAAGCCGAGCGCCTTCGCTTTTTCTTCGCTCGTCACGATCGCGGCGGCCGCGCCGTCGGAGAGCGGCGACGCGTTGCCCGCGGTGACCGTGCCGGTCTGCGCGAACGCGGGCTTGAGCGCGGCGAGGCCTTCTTTGGTCGTGTCCGCGCGAACGAGCTCGTCGCGCGCGAAGTCGAAGTCGACGCGCTTGTCGCCGTCGAACTTCACGGCCTTCACCGGCACGATCTCTTCGTCGAACTTGTGCGCTTCGATCGCGGCGGCGGCTTTCTTTTGGCTCGCGAGCGCGAAATCGTCTTGCTGCTCGCGCGTCACGCCGAATTTCTTCGCGACGTTCTCCGCGGTGATGCCCATCGGCGTGTAGACGTCGGGACAGACTTCCATCGCGCGCGCCGACGCCGACAACTTGTTTCCGGTCATCGGCACCATGGTCATCGACTCGACGCCGCCCGCGATCACGATCTCGTTCGATCCGAACGCGATCGCGCCCGCCGCGAGCGCGATGGCTTGGAGCCCGCTCGAGCAGAATCGGTTGATCGTCATCGCGCTCGTCTCGATGGGCAGTCCCGCGAGGAGCGTGACGACGCGCGCGACGTTCAAGCCCTGCTCGCCTTCGGGCATCGCGCATCCGAGCACGACGTCTTCGATCGACTCGCGCGCGACCTTCGGATTTCGCGCGAGGAGCGCCGCGATGACTTCGGCGGCGAGATCGTCCGGACGTTTTTGCGCGAGCGAGCCCTTGTGCGCGCGGCCCACCGCGGAGCGGACCGCGTCGACGATGACGACTTTGTTCATGCGCGCACCCTAGCGCGCCGCGCGGCCCGCGTCAGCGGTCAGGTGCCGCCGTCGTTTCCACACGCGCTCTTGTTCGCGCTGCAACAATTCGAATAGGCCGCGACCTCCGCGGCGCACGCGGTGAACGTCGCCGTTTGATCCGTCGTTCCCGCGGGCGTGCACGTCTGGTTGATTTGCGCGCAGTTGTTGAGGTCGACGTACTCCGTGCCGCACGAGTCCTTGCTGAGCGCTTGGCAGCTCGCGATGCCCGCGAGCGTCGGCCGCGGGTCCGCGGGACACTTGCTCGGCGCGTTGCACGACGTCGAGTCGCCGTTGCAAGCGATCAGCAGCGCGCTGCACGCGCCGAGAGCGATGAGCACGACCTTCAACATCGTCTCACGATACACGAGCTCACCGCTGCCCTCACTCAGTTCCTCAGCGGCTTGTGCTCCATCAACATGTGCTGCATGCGCGCTTGGCTGAGCGGCTCGCCGCACAAGCTCACGAACGCCTCGCGCTCGAGCTCGAGCACGTGATCTTCGGTGACCTCGTGGCTCGCGCCGCCGCGACCGCCGCACAGAACCTCCGCGAGCTTGATCGCGATCTTGGCGTCGTGCTCGGTCGCGTAGCCGCCGGACACGAGCGTCTTCACCATCATCTCGAGCGTCGCGATGCCGCTCTCGCCGGGCAGCACGTACGCGCGCGGCGCGGGCGGATGGTACCCGCTCTCGGCGAGCCCGATCGCGCGCGCCTTCGCTTCGGTGACGAGGCGCGCTTTGTCGAACGACACGCCGTCCGTCTTGCGGAAGTAACCGAACGACTTCGCTTCGTCGGCGCTCGTCGCGACGCGCGCGAGCGCGATGTTCTTGAAGACCTGCGTGACGTACTCGTACGTGTTCACGTTCGCGCCGTCGGGGATCGCTTCGAGCGCGCGCCACAGCATGTTCATCGTTCCCGCGCCGCCCGGGATCAACCCGACGCCCACTTCGACTTGTCCCGCGTACGTCTCGGCGTGTGCCTGCACCGCGTCGCCCGCGAAACACAGCTCGAGACCTCCGCCGAAGGTGAAGCCGTACGGCGCGACGACCACGGGGATCTGCGCGTATTTCAGGCGCTGCGTGGCGTCTTGGTAACTTTTTACCATGGTACGAATCTGGTCCCACGCGCCCTGCATGGCCGCCATCACGACGAGCCCGAGGTTCGCGCCGAGGCAGAAGTTGTCGCCATCGTTCGCGATCACCATCGCGCGAAAATCCTTCTCGGCGCGCGCCGCCGCGTCGTGCAGCATTTGGATCGCGTCGGGATCGATCGTGTTCTCTTTCGTCTTGAATCGCACGCCGAGCACGCCGTCGCCGAGGTCCCACGCTTCGGCGCCGTCGTTCTTGAGCACGGGCGCGTCGCCGCGCTTCAGCGCGTCGAACGTCGCGTTGCGCGGATCGATCGCGCGCTTCACGTACTTGCCGGTCGCGAGATCGAAGACCTCGTTGCCCTTGTAGAAGCTCGTCGCGCCGCTCGCGCGCATCTTCTCGATCGACGCGGGGATCGAGATGCCGTCCTTCTTCATGCGATCGAGCGTCTCGACGAAGCCGAGCGCGTCCCACGTCTCGAACGGACCGAGCTCCCAGTTGTATCCCCACTTCATTGCGTCATCGATCGCGACGACGTCGCCCGCGATCTCCGGAATGCGGCGCGCCGCGTACGCGAGCGAGCGCGACATCACCTTCCACGCGAACTGACCCGCCTTGCCCGAGTCGTTGACGAGCTTCTTCACGCGCTCGCGCACGTCCTCGGTGCGTCCGATTTTTTTCGTGGTCTCCTTGATCGACGCGTCGCCCCCCTTCGCGCGGTACGCGAGCTTGCGCGGGTCGAACGTTTGAATGTCCGCGCCCATCTTCTTGTAGAAGCCTCCCTTCGTCTTGTTTCCGAGGAGCTTCTTGTCCGCCATCGCGCGGATGAAGTCGGGCATCTTGAAGACGTCGCGCTCTTCGTCTTGCGTGAGCGACGCGTAGCAGTTGTCGGCGACGTGAACGAACGTGTCGAGGCCGACGAGATCCGCGGTGCGAAAGCTCGCGCTCTTCGGGTGACCCATCGGCGTGCCGGTGATCGCGTCGACGTCCTCGGGCTCGAGACCGCTCGCGAGCATCTCGTGGATGCCGAGCATCATCGCGTGCGTGCCGATGCGGTTGCCGACGAAGTTCGGCGTGTCCTTTCCGATCACGATGCCTTTGCCGAGCACGTCCTCGCCGAATTGCTTGATCGCGCGCAGCGTCTCTTGCGCAGTCTCCGGTCCCGCGACGAGCTCGAGGAGCTTCATGTAACGAACCGGGTTGAAGAAGTGCATCACGAGGAAGCGCTTTTTGAAGTCGTCGCTTCGACCTTGCATCATGTCGTGGATGCGGAGGCCGCTCGTGTTCGACGCGACGACCGCGTGCGAGGGCAAGGTCTTTTCCAGCTTCGCGAAGAGCGCTTGCTTGGGCTCGAGCTTCTCGATGATCGCCTCGATGACGAGATCGCAGTCCTTGAGCTGATCGAGATCGCGATCGACGTTGCCCGTCTTCACGAGCAGCGCGCGCTCCTTCGTGAAGAACGCGGCGGGCCGCGCCTTGCGCGCTTTCTCGAGACCGCCCTTCGCGAAGTCTTCGATGTCGAGCATCACGACCTCGAGCCCCGCGTTCGCCATGTGCGCGGCGATTCCGCTGCCCATCACGCCCGCACCCACGACGCCCACTTTGCGCACCACGAGCTTGCTCATGGCCACTCAATACCACGCGGGACTACGCCGCGTCGCGCGCGCGGCGCGGGAGCTTCGACGTCACGATCACGGGCAATCCGTTCGACGGCGTGAGCGTGATGCTTCGTCGCGCGACCTTCACGTCGGTGCGCGCGAGGTGCATCTCGACGCGCGGGAGGATCGTCGCGAGCATCATCTTCATTTCGTAGATCGCGAACGCCGCGCCGACGCATTTGCGCAAGCCGCCGCCGAACGGAAGAAACTCCCACGCCGCCGGCTTGAACGTGCGAAAGCGCCGCGGGTCGAACGTGGTCGGGCGCGGATAAATCGATTCGCGGCGGTGCACGAGGTGAATCGCGGGCGCGACGAGCGAGCCCGCGGGGAGATCCCAGCGCGCGACGCGCATCGGCCGCTTGAGCACGCGACCCACCATCGGGATCACGGGCTGGAGGCGCAGCGTCTCTTTGACGACGTCGTCGAGGAGCTCGAGCTTCGCGAGCTTCGCGGGATCGCCGTCGGCCGTCGCGAGCTCGTCGCGGAGCTCGCCGAGCAATTTGCGGTTCGGGAGGACCCAGCGGAGCGCCCACGCGAGCGACGTCGCGGTCGTCTCGTGGCCCGCGACGAGCAGCGTGACGAGCTCGTCGTGGATCTCGTCTTCGGCGAGCGGCTCGCCGCGCTCGTCTTTCGCTTCGAGCATCATCGACAAAACGTCGTCGCGCTTTTCGTCGCGTGCGGCGCGCGCGCGGCGGATCTCCGCGCGGATGAGCGCGCTCGCGCGATCGCGAAGCCGAAGCCACCGACCCCACGGGCTGAGCGGACCGAGATCGTGCTGCATGAACGGAAAGAGAAGACCGGGCCACGCGGACGCGTCGAGGCTCCGCGTGAGCACGTCGGCGAGCTCCTCGAATCGCGGACCCTCCTCGACGCCGAACACGGTGCGCACGATCACTTGCAGCGTGAACGACTGCATCGGTTGATGCGCGCGGAACGGTACGCCGACGGGCATGCGATCGATCGCGTCGTGCGCGAGATCGATCATCGTGCGTCCGTACGCGAGCATGCGCTCGCCGTGGAACGACGGCAGGATCATCTTGCGGTGCCGAATGTGCTGCGCGCCGTCGAGCAAGAGGAGCGAGCGTTCGCCGAGGAACGGCTTGAGGACGACGTTCGCCTCGCCCGCGTGCGCTTCTTCGGGACCGAGCGCGAAGACCTCTTTGATGATCGACGGGTCCGCGATCGTGACGAGCCCGCTCGGCACCCCGGGCCACTTCACCGTGAACACGTCGCCGAAGTCGCGCTGCGCTTGTTCGAGGAACGCGAACGGCGTGCGGATCCAACGCCACATGATCAGCATCGGGTGCATTTCGGGGCCCGGCGGGTGCGGCATGCTGCCGAGTGTACAATGCAGCGCGTGACCTTGTTCCTGAACATCGACGCCGGGGAGCTCTCGAACGAGCCCGACGAGCTCTACGCGATCGCGCACGTCGTGAACGTCGCGTGCGGTGGGCACGCGGGCGACGACGCGTCGATGCGCAGGGTCATTGCGTTCTGCAACCAATACGGAACGCGCGTCTCGGCGCACCCGTCGTATCCGGATCGCGCCGGGTTCGGACGCGTCGCGATGGAGATGGGCGACGACGCGCTCGCCGCGTCGATCGCCGAGCAGTGTCACGCGCTCGCGTCGTGCGCGCGCGGCGAAGGCGACGCGTCGATCGAATTCGTGAAGCTTCACGGCGCGCTCTACCACGCGGCGAACGCGAGCGCGTCCGTCGCGCGCGCCGCGCTGCGCGGCGCGGTCGAGGCGCTCGGTTGGGAGATCGCGGTGATCGGTCCGGCGCGCGGCGAGACGTCGAACGTCGCGCGCGAGCTCGGGCTTCGTTTCGCGCGCGAAGCCTTCGCCGACCGCGGCGTGCGCGACGACGGAGCGCTCGTCCCGCGCGGCGAGCCCGGCGCGCTCGTCGACGATCCGGCGCGCGCCGTCGAGCGCACGCGCGCGATCATCGAAGGCGGCGAAGCCGACACGATTTGCGTCCACGGTGACGGCAAGAACGCGCTCGCGATCGCGCGCGCTGTGCGAGCGGAGATCGATGCGCGCGCAAAGAATCGGTGACGGCGCGCTGCGCATCGCGCGGCCTTCTCGTCAGGCGGGTGCCTCCGGTGCCGCGCTGATGGACGCGGCGCGCGCGTTGCCAGGCGTGGTCGACGTCGTGCTCACCGAGTCGTGGCTCGGCGTGATCTTCGCGGACGACGTGCCCGCGGAGCTCGACGACGCGCGCATCGACGCGCTCTTCGATGCGTCCCTCGCGCTCGCCGCGTCGCCCGCCCTCGCGCCACGCACGATCGAAATCGCGGTCCGCTACGACGGCGTCGATCTCGCGGCGGTCGCGCGCGCGTGCGGCCTCGACGAAGCGCGATTCGCCGAAGCGCATTCGAGTGCAGAATACACGGTTCTTTTCTCGGGTTTTCAGCCGGGATTCGCGTACCTCGGGGGTCTCCCGCGCGCGCTCGAGGTCCCGCGGCGCGCCTCTCCGCGCAGCGTGCCGAAGAACGCCGTCGCGATCGCGGGACCGTACGCAGGCGTGTATCCGTTCGAAGGACCCGGCGGTTGGAACGTGATCGGCACCGCGACGAACGTCGCGCTCTTCGATCGCGATCGCGGCGCGCTCCTTCGCGCGGGGGATCGCGTGCGCTTCGTGCGGGTGGAGCGGTGACGCTCTTCGTGGAGAAGATCGTGGGCGCGGCGAGCGTGCAAGATCTCGGGCGCGTCTCGTTCGCGTCGCACGCGGTGCCGCGCGGCGGCGCGCTCGTTCGCGCGCTCTTGCGCGCGGCGAACGCGGCGATCGGAAACGAAGACGGCGCGGCGTGCATCGAGATCTTCGGGCGCGCTTGGTTCGTCGCGGAGCGCGCGGTGCGCGTCGCCACCGAAGACGGCGCGGTGCGCGCGCTCGCTGCGGGCGAACGCGTCGTCGTCGATCCCGTGGCGTCGCTGCGCGCGCGGTATCTCGCGATCGACGGCGGCGTCGACGCGCCCGTCGTGCTCGGGAGCCGCTCGGCGTTCCTCGGCGAGACGTTGCGCGTGGGGGATCGCGTCGACGCGCGCGCCGCATCGCGCGCGTCACGCGTCGCGCGCGCGGAGCCGTTCGAACGCGCGGGTCCGATTCGCGTGATCGTCGGGCCCGATTTGCCCGAAGCCGGCGAGCGCATCGCGCGCGCGCGATGGCGCGTGAGCGCGTCGAGCGATCGCAAAGGGACGCGACTCGAGCCGCTCGGCGCGCGCGTCGCGCAGCAGATCCCCGCGTCCCTCCCGTCGTCGCCGATGGTCGCGGGCGCGATCGAGCTTCCGCCGTCCGGCGATCCCATCGTCATCGGGCCCGACGGACCGACGACCGGAGGCTACGCGCTCGTCGCGACGATCGCGCGCGACGATTTGGATCGCTTCCACGCGCGCCCATTCGGAGCGGAGGTCGCCTTTCAAATCGTTTGATCTACGATTGCAACATGCAGCGTCTCGCTTCGTTCGCTCTCGCGGCGTGCTTCGTCGCGTGCTCGAACGACTCGCCGCCGCCGATTCAAGACTCCGACTCGTCGATCCCCGAGTTCGACGACGACGCGTACCGCCCGCCGGTGTTCGTCGACGCGGGCGGCGACGGCGACGCGGGCGGATCGACCGAGGTGCTCGACTTCGAAGGGACCTGCAACTCCTCCGGCATGATCCCGATCTGGCACTACTTCGATTTTCAGACGCACACGCCGGAAGATTCGTCGCTCACGTTCACCGCGCAGAGCGCCGACACGGAGGACGCGCTCGGGAGCGCGCCGAGCGTCGAGCTCGCTGTCGTCACCGGACCCGACATCACGACGTGGACCGGCGTCGACGTCGACGGGAAGCTCCAATCGATCGGGCAAGTGTCGCACTTGTTTCTGCGCGTCTCGATCGCGCTCGGCGACGCGACGGACGGAACGCCGCCGGTGCTCGTGCACTACAGGCAAGAATACGATTGCGTCGTCGGTCAGTGACCTACTCGCAGAGCGTCGCGCCGGGATCCGTGCACTTGCTCACGACGCACGTCTGCAAGTTGTCGGCGCAGTTCTGCTGTTGCACGCTGCAACCGATTTCGTAGTCGTCGAGCCCGCACGACGATTTGCACGCGACCACCGTCGCGACGTCGTAACCCGAGCACTGCGTCGTCGTGCCGAAGTTTCCGCCCGTCGCGCAGCACTGGTAGCCCGCGTTGCCTTGCGACGCGCAGTTGTCGGGCGTCGAGCACGTGATGGGAACGTCGTATTCGCCCGAGCACGAACCGATGTTCGTGACGCACTCGTACGGCTTCGCGTTGTTCGTCATGTGCCAGCAGCACGTCTGGTTCTGCGCGCTGCAAGTGACCTGCGGGCCACACTGAATGAGCGAATCGGGAGGTCCCACCTTCACGTCGGGTTGCGACGCGTCCGCGATCGTGACGACGTCGTCGGTCGACGCGTCTTGTGGCGACGATGCGTCTTGCGGAGTCGTGGCGTCTTGGGATGTGGACGCGTCTTGTGTGGGCGCGCTCGCGTCCGGTGTGATCGTCCCCGAGTCGCCGAGCAAATCGTTGCCGTCCGCGCCGCTGCACGCGCCCGTCGACGAGAGCAAGGCGAGCGCGCACGGCGCCATCCAAAAGCGATTCATGAAAGTCCTCCCGTGCTGGGTTCCGGTGGCGCACGCTCAGGTGCATGGCCGGTGCCAGCGTTCAAACTACGGCGCGCGCGGCAAATACTTCCTCGCGCGCCGCGCGCCGTTACGATGTTGACGACGCGCTCGGGTGGCGTGCGTGCGGAAGAAGAACGCGCAGCACGTAATCGACGTCGCGATCGACGACGGCGAGCGGCGCGCGATCGAGAAACCCCTCGTGCTCGGCGCGCTGAATCATTCTGACTGTGTCTGAAAAATAATCGGCGACGTCGAGCAGCCCGATCGGCTTCGCGTGAAGCCCGATTTGCTTCCACGTGAGCGCCTCGAAGAGCTCGTCGAACGTCCCGAGCCCGCCGGGCAACGCAAGGAACGCATCGCTCTTTTCGGCCATGAGCGCCTTGCGCTCGTGCATCGTCTTGACGACGTGCAGCTCGGTGAGCGGGTGTGCGCGACCTCGCGATCGAACACGCCGTGCGGGATGACGCCGATGGCTTCGCCGTTGTTCTCGAGCACGGCGTTCGCGAGCTCGCCCATCACGCCGACGCTCGCGCCGCCGTACACGAGGCCGATGCGCCGCTCGGCGAGCGCGCGACCGAGAGCGCGCGCGGCGTCCGCGAAGATGGGGCGCGCGCCGGCGCGCGATCCGCAAAACACGCAAAGCCTCGTCATCGAGCCGCGCTATAGCATGTCCGCGTGGGACTGATTCAACGCGCGCCGCGCACGCAAGACGAAGTCGACGCCAACAAACCGCTCGACCTTCCGCCCGAGCAAGTCCTCGATCTCGACGAGCGCGCTTGGTACGCGCGCGTCTACCGCGGCGACGCCACGCCGCAGCTCACCGCGCGCGCCCTCGCCATGGGCTCGCTGCTCGGGTTCTTCCTCGCGTTCACGAACCTCTACATCGGGCTCAAGACAGGCTGGCACCTCGGCGTCGCGATCACGGCTTCGATCCTGTCGTTCTCGATCTGGAGCGCCCTCCATCGCGCGCGCCTCGCGAAGACGCCGATGTCGATCCTCGAGAACAATTGCATGCAATCGACCGCTTCGAGCGCGGGTTACTCGACCGGCGGGACCCTCGTCAGCGCGTTCCCCGCGCTGCTCATGCTCACCGGTTCGCACCCGCCGGTTTGGGTGATCGCGACGTGGGTGTTCTTCAACGCCGCGCTCGGCGTGACGCTCGCGATCCCGATGAAGCGCAACATGATCAACGTCGAGCGGTTGAAGTTTCCATCGGGCGTCGCCGCGGCGGTCACCCTCCAGAGCCTCTACAGCCGCGGGCAAGACGCGCTCCTCAAAGCGCGCGCGCTGTTCGTGTCCGCCGGATTCGCAGCGCTGATCCCGCTCGTCAAAGATCTCGCCGTGCGCGTGGTCGATCTGCCGAAGCGTCACCGCGAGTCGCTCATGGCTTCGTCGAGCAAGATCTTCGATTGGCTACCCGGCGTGAGCGTCGCGGGAAGACGCGTCGCGCTCTCCGATTTCAACGTGAAGCTCGATCATTCCATCGTGCTGGTCGCGGCCGGCGCGATCATCGGGCTTCGCGCGACGCTCTCGATGATGCTCGGAGGCATCGCGCTCGTGTGGTTCGTCGCGCCCGTCGCGCTGACGTCGCACTGGACGAACGCGGCGGGCGTCGTCGTCACCGCCGCGACGAAACCAGCGAGCGCCTGGAAGGAGATCGGCGTGTGGATCGGCGCGCCGATGATGGTCACCGCGGGCCTCTTCGGCTTCGCGCGTCAGTGGCGCACGATCGTCCGCGCGCTCCGCGGTCTCTTCGGAAAGCGCGACGACGCGCGCGACGAGCGCGTCGCGAAGACCGAAGTGCCGACGTCTTGGTTCGTCGCGGGCGCGACGTTCTCCGGGATCGGCCTCGTCACGATCGCGTGGCGCGCGTTTTCGATCCCGCCGCACCTCGGCGTGCTCGCCGTGCTGATGACGTTCTTCCTCGCGCTCGTCGCGTGTCGCGCGACCGGCGAGACCGACGTGACGCCCACGGGCGCGATGGGAAAAATCACGCAGCTCACGTACGGCGTGCTCATGCCGCAGAGCACGACGGCGAATCTGATGACCGCCGCGATCACCGCGGGCTCCGCGTCCGCGAGCGCCGATCTGTTGAACGACTTGAAGAGCGGATACCTGCTCGGCGCGAACCCGCGTCGCCAATTCATCGCGCAGGCCGCGGGAATTTTCACGGGCACGATCGCGACGGTGATCGGTTATTTCGCGCTCGTCCCCGACGCGACCGCGCTCACCGGAAAGCCCGGCGTCGATCCCGCGTTCGCCGCGCCCGCCGCGCAGCAGTGGAAAGCGGTCGCCGAAGTGTTTCGCGTGGGCATCGGAAATCTTCACCCGATGGCGCGCCACGCGATCGCGGCGGGCATCGCGCTCGGGCTCGCGCTCGCCGCGATCGAAGCGCTCGCGCCGAAGTCGAAGAAGTTTCTGCCATCGGCGACGGGCATGGGTCTCGGGTTCATCTTGCCGTTCTACTATCCGCTCGCGATGTTCCTCGGGGCGCTCCTCGCGTGGCTCGCGGCGCGCTTCGCGAAGGAGCGCGCGGAGCGCTACACCGTTCCGATCAGCTCGGGGCTCATCGCGGGCGAGAGCATCGTCGGCGTCATCGTCGCCATCCTCAACAACTTCGTCTTGAAGTGACTACGACGCGTGCCGCCGAAAAATGAAATACGCGGCTCCAGCCATGCACATCGCCGCCCACAAGTAATCGAGTCGTAGCTTCTCCTTCATGTAGATCACAGCGAACGGGACGAAGACCGAGAGCGTGACGATCTCCTGGATGATCTTCAGCTGACCGAGCGAGAAGCGCCCGTAGCCGAGCCGATTCGCGGGGACCTGCAGCAGATACTCGAAGAACGCGATGCTCCAGCTCGCGAGCACGGCGACCCACCACGGCGACTCGCGCAGCGTACGGAGGTGCCCGTACCAGGCGTACGTCATGAACAAATTCGAGAAGACGAGGAGGATGACGGTCGACACGCACGCAGTTTACGGGTCGGCGCTCGAAAATGCCGGCGTCGCGTACGGGATCGCGACGACGTGCAAGCCGCGCCCGTCGAACGACACGTCGCGTCCGTCGTCTTGCAGCACGCTCGTCGGATCGTTCGGATCGCCGACGAGCGCGAAGACGAAGTTGTCGCGCACGGCGTAGAAGGTGATCGGATCGACGTTCGGATTCGAAACGAACGCGATCGAGTCGAGCGATTGACCGAAATGATCGAACGGCTGTCCGCCGCTGATCTCGTCGAAGCGCAAACCGAGATCGTCGTACGTCGTGAGCGTCGCGATTTTCTGCGGCGACGCTGCGGAGTGGGGCGCGAGCGGATCGGCGAGGGTCGTCGGCGTGCCGGTCTCGTTGAGCCAATCGCCGTAGAGCGCGCGCACCTCGTTGCCGTCGTGCCAGCCGGAAAAATTCACGACGGTTCCGAAGAGCTCACCGGGCGCGCCGGCGAAGGGAACGTCGGCGAACGCCGCTTGCGCGATCTTCACGTGTCCGCTCGTCGCGTCGTCGCCGAGCGCGAGCACGTTCACGCCTTCGGCGAGCGTCACGTCGAACGAGCCGAACTGACGGCAAGTCCCGCCTTGCGCGCACGCGATCGCGGCGCACGTGTAGCTCGATCGACTCTGCGCCCACGTCGCGTCCGCTTGGAGATCCGCCGCGCTGAAGACGTCGATCGTCACCGCGCCGACGGGGAAGGACCCCAAATCCGCGCCGCGCCCGCGACTCACGCCCGGATAGTTCGTGAACGGCATCGGCGCGTCGTCGGGCATCGCGTAGGTCGTCAGCGGTTGGTTCGACGCGTCGAACACGCACACGCGCACGTCGTCGAAGACCACCGCGCCCGCGTCGTCCGCGAGGAGCATCGTCGAATCGAGGATTTGATCGACGAGCACGATCGACGCGCCCATCGGCGTGTTGGTGCTCGCGTCCGTTCCCTTGGGGCTCGACGCGTCGGGCGTCGCCGTGTCCGTCGCCGCGTCCTGCCCTTGCGACGGCGCCGCCGCCGAGCACGCGTCGATCGACGCGACACCCGCGAGCACCACGCAAAGCGCGACTCCCCGCACAAGGCTCAAAGCGAATCGATCGTAGCACGTGACATTTTGGTTTGCCTCCTGCTCCCGTCTTTTGCATGCTCATGCTCGGAGTGGGAACAACGAACGAACCTCGCGCCGGCGATCTCGTCACGCCGAAGATCAGGCTCGTTCGAAAGCTCGGGGCCGGAGGGATGGGCAGCGTGTGGCTCGCCGATCACGACGCGCTCCACACGCACGTCGTCGTGAAGTTCATCGCGGCGGATCTCGTGAAGAGCCGCGACGCGATTTCGCGCTTCGAGCGCGAGGCCGCCGCCGCCGCGCAAGTGAAGAGCCCGCACGTCGTTCAGATCCTCGATCACGGCGTGAGCGAGTCGAACGTTCCGTTCATCGTGATGGAGCTGCTCGAAGGGCGCGATCTCGCGCAGCACCTCGAGAATCACGGACGGCTCGAGCTCGATCAAGTCGGCGAGATCGTCGCGCAGCTTTGCCGGGCGCTCGCGCGGGCGCACGAACGCGGCATCGTTCATCGCGACATCAAACCGCACAACATCTTCTTGTGCGACGAAGGCAGTGGCGAGCTCTTCGTGAAGCTCCTCGACTTCGGCGTCGCGAAGGGCGTGATGGTCGAGAAGCTCTCCGAGAGCACGAAGACGGGCACGCTCGTCGGCTCTCCTTATTACATGTCGCCGGAGCAGCTCGTCGGCGCGAAGGACATCGACTTTCGCACCGACCTCTGGTCGGTCGGTGTCGTCGCGTTCGAGGCGATGACCGGTACGCGCGCGTTCGACGCGGAGAACATCGGCGCGCTCGCGCTCAGCGTGCATCACGATCCGCTCCCTCTCCCCAGCGCGCGGTGCGACGCGGCGACTCCGGCGATCGACGCGTGGTTCGCGCGCGCGTGCGCGCGCAAGCCCGCCGATCGATTCGCGTCCGCGAAGGAGATGGCCGATGCGCTCCTCGCGGCGATCACCGGCGATCCGACGCGCGAGTCGATGACGTCGTCGGGCTCGGCGCTCTCACGCTCCGGCAACGTGAGCGACGCGATGACGCTCGCGAAGACGGAGAGCAGCGGGGCGCCGATCATGCTCGACGAGAGCGCGCGCTCGTACGCGGGCGTCGAGCGTTCGCAACCGAGGACGCGACGACCGACCACCGCGCTCATCGCGGTGAGCGCGGTGGCCGCGTGCGCGCTCACGTACGGCGTCGTGCGCGTCGCGCGCACCGATCGCGACGCGCACGTCGCGCCCGCGACCTCGATCGTCGTCTCTCGGCAAGCGTCGGAGTCGTACTCGATCGCGCCCGCCGACGTTCTCTCGGTGTCCGCGCGCAAAGAGACCGCGCCGAGCGCGATCGCTCCGCCCGTCGTCGCGCCCACGGCGATCGCGATCGCGCGCGCCGTCGTGGCGCACGCGAACGCGCACGACGCGTCGGTCGTCGCGTCAGCGACCGCGTCCGTCGCGCCACCCGCGACCGCGCAGCCCAAGCCGAGCGAAGATGACATCAAATAGCGCGCAAACCCTCGCGCGCATCGCCGCGCTCGCGCTTTCCGGCGCGCTCTTCAGCGCGTCGGCGCTCGCCAACAATCCGAGCCCGCAGGAGTTCGCCACAGCGCGCGAGCTCTACAAGCAAGGCAAAGATCTTCGCGCGAGCGGGGATCTGCACGGCGCGTACGAGAAGCTCAAAGCGGCGAACGCGCTCGCGCACACGCCGCTCACCGGCGTCGAGCTCGCGCGCACCGAGGTCGCGCTCAACATGCTCGTCGAAGCGCGCGAGACGTGTCTTGCGATCGCGCGCATGCCCGTCGAGTCCGACGAGACGGAGCGCTCCGCCGAAGCGCGCACGGACGCCGCGAAGCTCGCCGAGGAGCTCCGTCCGCGCCTCGCGACGATTCGCTTGCACGTGAAGTCTGCGACGCCCGCGATCGTCACGGTCGACGGCGAGAACGTCCCGACCGTCGCGATCGACGAGCCGCGACTCGTGAACCCCGGTCATCACGTCGTCGTCGCGCACGTCGACGGCGGCACGGACGCGACGAGCGCGATCGACGTGGGCGAAGGCGCGTCGCAAGACGTGGCGCTCGAGCCCCCGCCCGCGCCGATCGCGATGACGAACGATCGCGCTCAGGATCACGATCGCGATCACCCGACGACGTCGTCGCATGGCGGGCTCGGCGCGCTCACGCTCGCGGGAATCGCGATCACCGGCGCGGGGCTCGTCGCGGGCACGATCGGCGGCGTCATCGCGATGTCCGCGAACGTCAACCCGTCGGTGTGTCCGAATTACCAATGTCCGCAGGCCGTGTGGGACACGCTCAACGGCGCGCGCAGCGCGGCGCTCGCGTCGACCATAGGCTTCGCGTTCGCCGGCGGCGGCGTCGTGCTCTTCGTCGTCGGGCTCCTCACGCACACGTCGAGCCAGTCGTCGCTGCGCGGCGTGCGCGTGATTCCGGATCTCGCGTTCGACCACGTCGGAGTCAGCGGTGTCTTTTAGGCGCGCGTTCGCCGCGTTCGCGCTCGTCGCGCTCGCCGTGTGCGCGTGCGAGCAGATCATCGGGCTCGACAAGTACTGCGGCAGCGACTGCGCCGATTCCGGCGCGTTCGACGGCGGCCCCCCCGACGCGCTCGCCGACGCGTCGAGCGACGCGCCGAGCGACGCCGTCGTGATTCCCGACGTCGTCGACGAAGCGACGAGCTGGGCGAATTGGCCGATCGAAAATCCGCTCCCCGAAATCCAAGCGGAGGCTGGACCCGCGGCCACGAGCCTCGCGGCGTTCACCGACGCGGGCGCCGTGGTCGTCGATCAAATCACGAACCTCACGTGGAGCCTCGCGCCCGCGACCGAGATCACGATCGAAGACGCCGCCGCGTATTGCGCGTCGCTCACGCCGTCCGGCTTTCGCTTGCCGACGCGCATCGAGCTCGTCACGCTGCTCGACACGACGCGCTCGTCGGCGCCGTACATCGAAGCGCCCTTCGTACAGCCGCTCTTGAACGCGACGCTCGGCGGCGCGAACTTGTGGACGTCCTCGTATTACCGGCCCATCGAGAACGGGAACTTGACGTACTGGTTCGTCAACCTGAACACGGGCGAGGTGTACCAATCCGGTCCTACGCAGGCAGGTGTGCTTTGCGTCCGGTGACTCGCGCCTCCACGCGCGCCGCGTTCGCCGCGGTCTTCGCCGTCGCGCTCCTCTCGCGTGCTGACGCGCCGCCCGATCAATACGTCTCCTTCAACGCGGCGAACACCTTCATCACCGACGCGAAGACGCATTTGATCTGGACGCGCGCGACGTCCGCGCAAAAAAACGATCACGCGACGGGCCTCCAGATCTGCACCGACAACTTCACGCGCTTGCCGACGTATCGCGAGCTGCTCTCGCTCGTCGACGAATCACCGCACACCGATTGGGATCCCGAAGCGGGCGTCGCGACGTACCGCTACATCGATCCGAACGCGTTTCCCGGGACGCCGGGCGACGCGTTCTGGACGATGAGCCCGAACGCGAACAAGAACGGCTTCATGATCGTCGATTTCGGAACCGGCGAAGCGCATGCCGCGGGTCCCACCGACACCGCGTATTCGCGCTGCGTTCAAGACCCGCAGTGACGATCTGCGATCGTCACTGGCACGAAGAGCCGAGGCACGCCGCGATCTGACTCGAGCACTGCTTCTGGATGCAGTTGAAGTCGCCGCCGCATCCGCCGATCGCCGCGGTCACCGCGCAGTCGACGGCTTGATCCGCGAAGTACTGCGCGTTCGCGCAACCCTCGGCCAAGCAGTTCGCGACGCACGAGAGCGAGAACGTCGGCGGGTTCGCTTGGATGTCGACGCACTTGAGCGCGCACGTGAGCGTCTCGAAGCACGTGTTCACGGTCTGGCACTGACCGCAGTCTTGCGGGCAGTTGGTGCACGTCTCGTAAGGCGGCTCGCACTTGTTGTTGCCGCACACCGAGCAGAGGCCGCAGTCCGCCGGGCACGAGATGCAGTTCTCGGTTCCGCTGCAGATGCCGTCGCCGCACCCCGGGCACTTGCCGCAATCCTGCGGGCAGTTGTTGCAGTCCTCGTTCGGTCCGCACGTGCCGTCGCCGCACGACGCGCACTGCCCGCAATCTTCGGGGCACGTCGTGCAGTCCTCGACCGCTTCGCAGATGCCGTCGCCGCACGTCGGGCACTTGCCGCAATCGATGGGGCAGCTCAGACACGTCTCGGTCGTCTCGCACGTTCCGTCGCCACACGTCTGACAGAAGCCGCAGTCTTCGGGACACGTGGTGCACGACTCGTTCGCTTCGCACGTTCCGTCGCCGCACGTAGTCGGCGGAGGCGTCACGCCGTCCGGCAACCCGCCGTCGGGCAGCACGACTTGATCCGGGTCCGTCAAATCGGCGCGCGAGCCGCACGCGACGATGAGGAACGCCACGAAGGGAAGCGACAAGAGAAGACGACGGAGCGACATGCGCGGAACCTTACCACATCAATGCGCGAGGACGAACGCGAGCGCTTGCCGCATCACGTCGTCCATGTTTGCAGAATACAAGTGTGCGGTGTTGGGCATCACGAAGATTTCGGCGGGAAATCCCGCGGCTTTCAGCGCGTCCACGCTCTTTTGCTCGCCGGGGAGCTCCGTCCCATGCTCGCCCGCGACCATCGCGACCGCCCTCACCTTGCACGCGTCGAGGTACGCCTTCTTGATGGTCACGTCGGCCTCGATGAGGATCAAATACGGCCAGCGTCCGGGGTGGTAGCTCACGATTTCGATCGCCGCCCAACCGCCGCGCGAATAACCGACGAGCACCTCGTCGTCGCGCGAAAACGCGCCCGCGTCGCGCGCGCGAACGCGCGACTGCGCGACCGAAATCCCGCGCTCGAGATCTCGCTCCATCAGTTGAAACGACTCGTCCCACATCGGAGGGCCGATGGGCGACGTGCAGTGCTCGTTGCCTGTCGGGCACACCATGAAGCCGCGCTCGGTGCCGGCGTCGATCCACGTGCCGCACGCGTACGACGGCGAGCCGCACTGTCCGTGGAGCGTCGCGATGAGGCGGTGCTCGCCTTCGGCGCGCGGCAGCGCGTACCAGACGTTGCGCTCGGGGAGCATCACCGCTTCGTAAGGTCCGACGTTTTCGCGCGTCGCGATCGGCGCGGGCGCTAGGGGATCCGCGCTCGCGCTCGTGGACCCCACGACGGATGGCTCGGCGCTCGCGCTCGCGACCGGCGCGGTCGCGCTCGCGCTGGTCGCGTTCGCGCTCGGGTTCGACGCGCTCTTGCACGCCGCGCAGAGCAGAAGCACGTATGCGCGTCGCACGACGGCGTGTTTATCATAGGCTCGCGACGTGGGGACGCCGGGGACAACCGTTCATCGAGTTGCCCATCGGCGTCCGCCCGTCAGAGCGTGAGCGCGCCGTCGCGCAGAAATCCGAAGAGCGCGTCGACGATCTCGTCTTCCGAATCGTCCCAACCGCGCACGACGACTTGGTTCATCACTTCTTTCAACGCGCCGATGATGAAGATCGCTTGGAGCCGCGCGTTGCCTTTGACGACGATCGCGAGCTCCTGACCATCCATCAAGCTCTCCTCGAGCAGCGAACGCACTTGCTCGAAGAACGAGTGAATCTTGCGGTCGAACGCGAGGTCCACGCCGTGCGCGTCGGACAAAAGCATTTTCGTCGTGAGCTTGTCCTCGAGGAGCAGGTGCACGATGCGGCGGATGTTGTCGCGCACTTGATCGGCGACGCTCTTCGCGACGTCGACGCGCTGAATCGCCATGCCGAATCGCACGAGCAGTCGATCGACGATCTCCTCGAAGATGGCGCGCTTGTCCTCGAAGTAGAGGTAGAACGTTCCGCGCGCGACGCCGGCGGCGTTCACGATGTCTTCGACCTTCGCCGCGTGGTAGCCGTGCTTCGCGAAAACGTCCCGCGCCGCTTGCAAAATCTCTTGACGTCGCGTCGCCTTGGCGGCGAGGGCCTGACGTTTGCGTTCAGCTGGCTGCGTCACGGATGTCTGCACAGTACCAGCTTTTATTCGCTGTTGCCCTCGCCTGAGCCACGACGTAGCCTCACTCGACTGACACGTCAGTCAGTGCGTAGGAGGCTTCGGGAATGGCTCAAGACCGGGTGCTTGCCATCGGAATGGACGTCGGGTCCACCACCGTCAAAGCCGTCGTCGTCGATCCGGACACGAAAAAAATTCTGTGGAGCGACTACCAACGCCACCACACGAAGCAGCCCGAGAAAGTCATCGAGTTGCTCGAAGCGATCTTCGCCGCGCACCCGGATCATCCGATCGACAAGTTCCGCATGTTCATGACGGGCTCGGGCGCCGCGCCGCTGTGCGAGCCGACGGGCGGAAAGTTCGTCCAAGAAGTGAACGCGGTGACGCTCGCCGTCGAGAACCTCCATCCCGACGTCGGGAGCGTCATCGAGCTCGGCGGACAAGACGCGAAGATCATCATCTTCAAATCGGCGGGCAAGAAGAAGCTCACGGTCATTCGTCACGACGGCGAAGTGCAGCACGACGGCGAGCAAGAAGTCGAAAGCGACGACGGCGGAAAGACGGCCATCGCGTCGATGAACGACAAGTGCGCGTCGGGAACGGGCGCGACGATCGACAAGTGCTTCGTGAAGGTGAACGCGCCGCCCGAGATGGTGCTCTCGCTCGATTTCGATCCGACGAAGCTCCACCACGTCGCCGCGAAGTGCGGCGTGTTCGCCGAGACGGACATCGTCAACTTGATCAAGAGCGGCATCCCCGCGCAAGAAGTCCTCTGCTCGCTCGCGGACGCGATCGTGATGCAGAACCTCAGCGTGCTCACGCGCGGCAACACGCTCAAGCACAAGGTGCTGCTGCTCGGCGGGCCGAACACGTACCTGAAATTCCTCCAGCAGTGCTGGCGGCTTCGCATCCCGCAGACGTGGAAGGATCGCGGGTACGAATATCCGAAGGACGTTCCGATCGAAGAGCTCATCTTCGTCCCCGAGAACTCGCATTTGTACGCCGCGTACGGCGCGGTGATGTACGGCCTGCACGAAGACGCGAGCGTCGGGTGGACGAAGTCGCTCGACAGTTTGCGCGACTACGTCTTGAACGGCCGCAAGGCACGCCTCGGTGAAACGGCAGGTCCCCCGCTCTCGCGCAGCGAAAAGGAGCTCCAGGATTTCCGCGAGCTCTACGCGATCCCGAAATTCGAGCCGGCGAAATTCGAGCCCGGCGAAGTCGTGCGCGGCGTCATCGGTCTCGACGGCGGTTCCACGTCGAGCAAAGCCGTTCTCGTCGACTACGAGTCCGGAAAAATCTTGGCGAAGGGTTATCAGCTCTCGAAGGGCAACCCGATCCAAGACTCGAAAGAGCTCCTCGCGCAGCTCGAGAAGTTCGTGCTCGATCAAGGCGCGACGCTCGAGGTGAAAGGCTTCGGCGCGACGGGTTACGCGGCCGACGTGCTCGAAGAGTGCTGCAAGAGCGACGTGAACATCGTCGAGACCGTCGCGCACATGATGAGCGCTGTGCACTTCTTCGGTGACGTCGACGTCATCTGCGACATCGGCGGGCAGGACATCAAAGTCCTCTTCATGAAGAACGGAGACATTCAGAACTTCCGACTGTCGAACTCGTGCTCCGCGGGAAACGGCACGCTCCTTCAAGCGACCGCGGATCAATTCGGCGTGAAGGTGCACGACTTCGCGGACGTCGCGTTCAAAGCGGAGCTCGCGCCGAAGTTTTCATACGGGTGCGCCGTGTTCCTCGACACCGATCGCGTGAACTTCCAAAAAGAAGGCTTCACGAAAGAGGAGATGCTCGCGGGCCTCGCGCAGGTGCTCCCGAAGAACGTGTGGCAATACGTCGTGCAGATCCCCCGCATGGCGTCGCTCGGGCGCAAGTTCGTCTTGCAGGGCGGCACGCAGTACAACCTCGCGGCGGTCAAAGCGCAGGTCGACTACATCAAAGAGCGCGTGCCGAACGCGGAGGTGTTCGTGCACCCGCACACGGGCGAAGCGGGCGCGATCGGCGCGGCGATGGAAACGCTGCGCGTCGTGAAGCGCAAAGGCAAGAGCACGTTCATCGGCATCCGCGCGGCGATCGATCTCGAGTACACGACGAAGAACGACGACGAGACCGTCTGCCACTTTTGTCCGAACGAATGCAAGCGCACGTTCATCGACACGCGAAGGCCGGACGGTTCGACGTCGCGCTACATCGCGGGCTTCTCGTGCGAGAAGGGCACCGTCGAATCCAAAGAGGCGATGCTCGCGCTCGTCGCGGATCGAAAGAAGATCGCGCAGCAATATCCGAACATGGTCTCGTACGAGGCGCTCAAAGCGTTCTCGCACTTCTACAAGTTCGTTCCGATGCCCGAAGCGGGCTCGATGATCGACGACATCGAGGTGCGCAAGGGCATCTTCGGCGTGCGCCGCGTGCCCGTGAAGCGTCCTTTCAACCGCTCGAGCAAAGAGTGGCAGGAGAAGCGCCGCAGCATCCGCATCGGCATCCCGCGCGTCTTGAATCTGTATTCGACCGGCCCCTTCTTCCGGACTTATTTCGAGGCGCTCGGCCTGCAAAAACAAAACGTCGTCTTCTCGGACGAGACGACCGAAGAGATGTGGCTCGCGGGCGGCAAATACGGGTCGATCGACCCGTGCTTTCCGAGCAAGGTCGCGCAAGCGCACGTCCACAACTTGCTCTTCGCGCAGCACACCGAGAAAAAACCGCTCAAATACATATTCTTTCCGATCCTCACGCACGTTCCGAACTTCGTCTCGGACACGATGGACAACGCCGCGTGTCCGATCGTCGCGGGTTGTCCGGACGTGATGAAGGCCGCGTTCACCAAAGAGGTCGACTTCTTCGCGACGCGCGGCATCGAGTATTTGGATCCCGCGATCTCGTTCGCGGAGATGACGCTCACCGCGCGGCGCCTCTATGACACGTTCAAAGATCGACTCGGCATCACCGAAGACGAAAACGATCACGCGGTGCGCGAGGCGACCAAAGCGCTCGATTGCTTCGACAAGGACGTTCAAGACAAAGGCCGCGCGATCTTGGAGACGGTGGAATCGGAGGACCGTGTCGCGATCTTGATGATCGGGCGCCCATACCACTCGGACCCTGGCCTCAACCACGGCATCCCCGAAGAGTTCCAAGTGCTCGGGTATCCGATCTTGAGCATTCGATCGATCCCGAAGGACCGTGAGTATTTGGATCGCTATTACAAAGAGGAGCTCGACAAAGGCACCATTAAGACGCCGCTCGAGCTCAATCACGTGTGGCCGGAGAATTACTCTGCGAACAGCGCGCAGAAGGTTTGGGCCGTCGGGTTCGCGGCGCACCATCCGAACGTCGTGCTGCTCGATCTATCGAGCTTCAAATGCGGACACGACGCGCCGACGTACGGGCTCGTCGACTCGATCGTCAGCGCGAGCAAGACGCCGTACGCCGCGCTCCACGACATCGACGCGAACAAGCCGGGCGGCTCGATCAAGATCCGCGTGAAGACGTACGTGCACGCGCTGAGGCTCCACGAAGAGCGGCTCTCGGACCTCTCGAAGCGCAAGCGCGATCTCGAGCACGCGATCGACAAGAAGCGCCTCGAGCTCCTCGAAATGCGCAAAAATCAGCTCGAAACGCGACGCGTGCAAGATGCAAGCATCGTCGCGCAGATCGAAGCGCTCCGCGAAAAGGTCGCCGCGTACGAGGCGCCGCCCGCGCCTCCGCCGGAGCCCGAAAAAGGTTTGATGCAGCTCGGCAGAAAAACCAAGGACGGCAACATCGTGCGTGTCGCCGCTCCCCACAATGACGTGATGGCCCAGGAGGCTGAGTGATGAACACGACCCAAAGCAAGAAGTCGCTCCCGATCATCAACGCAAAAGGTTCATCCGAGCTCGACATGGAGGCCGAGCTCGCCCGGTTCGAAATGGAGGAGCGCAAGCGGCTCGGCATCGACGACAAGGTCGAGCACTGGACCGACAAGATGGTGGGGCTCGACTTCAAGAAGAGCGAGAAGCCGAACATCACGCTGCTCATCGGCGGTCTCACGATGATCCAAGACACGCTCGTCGAGGCCGCGCTCAAGGGGCTCGGGTACAACGTGCAGCACATGGATTGTCCGGACACCGAAGCCTTTCAGACGGGCAAGGAGTACGGAAACCGCGCGCAGTGCAACCCGACTTATTTCACCGTCGGCAACTTGGTGAAGACTTTGATTCACCTCCGCGACGACAAAGGTTTGACGAGCGAAGAAGTGGTGAAGAACTACGTGTTCCTCACGGCGGGCGCGTGCGGCCCTTGTCGCTTCGGCATGTACGTCACCGAATACCGCAAGGCGCTGCGCGACGCGGGCTTCGATGGGTTCCGCGTGATGCTGTTCCAACAGACGGGCGGATTGAAGCAAGCCACCGGCGAAGAGTCGGGCCTCGAGATGAACCCCGCGTTCTTCGCAGGGATCGTGAAGGGCATCATCGCGGGCGACGTGCTCAACGCCATCGGCTATCGCCTTCGTCCTTACGAGGTCGAGCCGGGCGCGACGGACCGCGCGCTCGCTGCGGTGAAGCAGAACTGCTACGACGCGCTGAAGGCGCAAAAGAGCATCCTTTGGGCGCTCCTCAAGTCGAAGAAGCACTTCGAGGCCGTCAAAGTCGATCGCATGCTGCCGAAGCCGAAGGTCGGCATCATCGGCGAGTTCTGGGCGATGACGACCGAAGGCGATGGCAACTATCAGCTCCAGCGCTTCCTCGAGAGTGAAGGCGCGGAGGCGGACATTCAGCTCGTCACCGCGTGGCTCCTCTACAACATCTGGGAAGCGAAGCACGACACGATGGACCGCGAGAAGCTGCGCGGCGAAGACAAGGGCAAGAACGGATTGGATGGTCTCGGTCCGTTCGGCGCGATGAAGCGCATCGCTTCGGTCAGCGCCGCGGAGGTCGCGGTGCGCGGGATCTTCCAGACCTTCGCGCACGCCGCGGGTCTCTACGGCTATCACCTGCCCGACATGAACAAGGTCGCGAACATCTCGCACGAGTACTACAACAACAACCTCCGTGGCGGCGAAGGGCACATGGAGGTCGGCAAGCTGATCATCAACGTGCTCGAGAGCAAATGCCACATGACGCTCAGCGTGAAGCCTTTCGGTTGCATGCCGAGCGCGTCGGTTTCGGACGGCGTGCAGAGCGCGATCGTCGAGAAATTCCCGGGCACGATCTTCTGCCCGGTCGAGACGAGCGGCGACGGGCGCGTGAACTTCTACTCGCGCGTGCAGATGTATCTCTTCAAGGCGAAGCAAGCGGCCATCGCGGAGCTCGATCGCGCGCTCGACGAGCACGGCGTGACGCGCGACGAGGTGAAGGCGTTCCTCGAGAAGAACCCTCGCTACGCGAGCGCGCTCCACAAGGCGCCGCACGCGTACGCGGGGAGCGGAGCCGATCTCGTCGCGGAGATCGCTCCGCTCATGAAAATGTCGCGCGCCGAGCGCGTCCGCGCGCGCGTGATGCGCTTCGCGAAGAACACGACGAGCACGGCGAAGAACACGCCGCACGTCGTCGTCGAGCTCTTCAAGAGCGTGCGCGAGCAAGCGCCGGCGATCGCGTCGCGCGTGAAAGAGGACATCGCGATCTTCCGTGAGCAGCGCGCGCAGAAGCAGCAGAAGAGCGCGCCCACGAACGATCTCTCCGCGGCCGCGGAGTGATCGCTCAGCGCACGGCTTTTGCGAATGGGTTGTGCGGGCCTTCGTACGACATCGCGAAGAAGCCGAGCGTGAACATCGCGTAGCCGGTGTTGGGGATGCCGTTGAAGCGAACGTCGTCTTCGAACGAGAGCGCCGGCGCGAATCCCCACTCGCCGAAGAGACGCACGAAGCAGCCCGCTTCGATGAACGGGCTGCCGACGGACACCGATCCTTGATTCGCGACGCTCTCGACGGTGAGGATGTCGACGCCTGCCCACGAGAAGAACGCGACGCGCGGGCCATCGCCGTCGAGGTCTTCGCCCGCGAGGAGGTACACGACCGGCGCGATCGAGAACTGCCCGATCGCGTCGCTCGCCTTGACGCGCGCCGAGCCGCCGAAGCCCATGCCGAAATGATTGTCGCCCGCGCCGAAGGCGGCGTACCCGTTCGCGACCGCTGCGCTCCGCTCCGGCGCCTCCGCGAACGCGTGCGCATAGCCTGCCTCGCCACCGACGACGTACGAGCACCCCGTGAGGCTCATCGCGCTCGTCGCGAGCCACAAAACCGACCACGCTCTCATCGAAGCCATCTTATCGTCAGAGGAATGGCGCACGAGAAGAAGCGACTTCGCGACGAGCTCGTCGCGATCTTGCGCGAGGAGCTCGCCGCGGCGACGCGCGCGCACCAAGCGAGCGCCGCGGGCGCGACGCACGAAGAAGCGAAGCCCGAGAACGACAAGGACACGCGCGCGCTCGAGCAGTCGTATTTGGCGCGCGGGCAGGCGATGCGCGCGCGTGATCTCGAGGTCGCGTGCGCCGAGGTCGAGGCGATGCCGCTGCGCGCGTTCGAAGGCGCACCCGTCGCGCTCGGCGCGCTCGTCGTGGTGAACGAGGACGATCGCGCGCAGACGTTCTTCCTCGCGCCCCACGGCGGCGGCGCGAAGCTCTCGAGCGGCGTTCAAGTCGTCACGCCGCAATCGCCGATCGGTCGCGCGCTCCTCGGCAAGCGCGCGGGTGACGCGTGCGATGTGATCGTCGCGGGCAAAGCGCGCGCGCTCGAGATCGAGTCCGTCGCGTGACGATCACTCGCAGAAACGTGCGGCCATCGCGTTGTAGAAGTCCGCGAACGAGGCGTAGCTCTCGCACTCGGCGAGCGACGCGGCGTCCGGCCCGCCGTCCGCCGTGCACGTGCTCTTCGCGCTCGAGACCTCGGACGCGCACACCGTCGTGTCCGCCGCGGCGACGCATCGCGAATACTCTTCGAACGACGCGAGATCGCCGACCGTGGGACAGCCACCGAGGCACGCCGCGATCTCGCAGTCCATTTGCTTCTGCGTCTCCGCCGCGCAACCCGTCGCGCTCGTGTCTTGCGTGACGAGCGCGATGCAACCGGGCACGTTCGCGTTGTCGACGCCTCCGCTCGAGACGAGGGCGCCGTACGTCGATGCGTCACGTTGATCCGAAATCATGCACGCGTAGCACGTCGCGTTCGTCGGATCGGCCGCGAACGCCTGACACGCGGAGAGCGACGCGTGGATCGCGAAGCACGCGTCGTAGAGCGCGCCGACTTGCGACGTGGTGCACGCGTTCGGGTTCGGTGTCGACGGAGGCACGAACGAAAAGGCGCTCGCGTCGACCGGCCCAGGCGCGCACGTCGCCGCGGCGTCGACCGCGCCGAGCGCGTCCGAGCTCGCGTCTTCGTTCGGTCCACCTTCGCCGACGGTCGTGTCGATCACGCTGCACGCAGCGAGCGAACAAGACACGATCGTGAACGCGTACGCCAAACGCATGTGCGTACGTTAGTCGCTCGATCGACTTTCGAGTATTCGAATGTTGCGCGATGTCAGTCGCCGTCGGGCGCGTCTTCGGCCGCGTCCGTTTCGGCGTCCGTGCCCGCGTCGGTGCCCGCGTCGACCGCGTAGTTTCCGCAGAAGACCGTCGCCATCGCGAAATAGTAATTCTCGAACGACGATTGATTCACGCACGTCGCGTACGCGCTCGCCGCGCCGTCGAGACCCGCGTCTTGCAGATCGCACTCGGCGCTGATGTACGACGCGCACACGCCCTGATCGGCGGCCTGCGTGCAGTTCGTGTACTCCTCGAACGACGTGTTGTCGGTGACCTCGGGGCAGTTGTCTTCGCACGCGAGCGTCTCGCAGTCGGTGACGGCTTGATCCTTCGCGCCGCATCCGGTGCTCGACGTATCGCCCGTGAGGACCGCGATGCAGCCCGCGATGTTCGCGTAGTCGACGCCGCCGATTTGGACGAGCGCGCCGTAGCTCGTCGACTTGCCGTACGTCGAGACCATGCACGCGTAGCACGTCGTGTTCGCCGAGGTGTTGATGAAGCCGTTGCACGCGGTGCTCGACGCGTTCGTGCCGAAACAACCGTCGTAGAGCGCTTGGACTTGCGTCGCGCTGCACGCGTTCGCGTTCGGGGTGATCGGCGCGACCCACGTGACTTGGCTCGTGTCGATCGTCGTCGACGGCGAGCACGTGCCCGTGTTCACGTCGGAGGTGCTCGACTCGGGGAGCGGTTTCTTTTCGGTCACGACGTCGGTCGGGTTCGTCGCATCGGTGGATGCGTCGCTTCCGTTGTTGTCCCCGCTGTTGCAGGCGGCGAACATGACGACCGCGAACGGAACCGTGAAACCAATGGCAAGCCCTTTGCGCATGACACCCTCCGGATTTCGGCGGAGCTTACGCTCGGGCATCCTGCCCCGCAATCGCTTTTACGAAGAAAGCGCGCTCACGGACCGAACGAAGTGTCGATCGTCCGCGGCGGTTTGTGGCCGGTCGCGGCGCTCGTCATCGGCGTCGTGAACGGGTTGTTGTTCGCGGTGTTCGGCGTCATGGGGGGTCGGGTCATCGTCGGTGGAGGCTTCGGTTGCACGCCGACGGTCGACACGCCGAAGATCGCGCCTTTCATGAGCGGGATCTCGACGGCGCCGACCGGTTTGTCGAACGTGACGATCTCCGTGCGCGGCGCGTAATCCTTCGCCTCCGCGCGGACGCGGTGCGCGAGCCCGTCGCGCGGAAAGGCGTTGTGATACGGGCTTTGCCCGAGCGGCGCGTCGTCGAGGAAAAGCTGCGCGGGCGTGTTGGTCGTGACGGTGAGATCGATCGATTCGACGTTGGGCTTGGTCGCGGTTTGCGTCGTCGTGTCCGCGGGGATCGCCTCGATGGGTGAAGGCGGTTGCTTCTTCAACACGAGGAACACGATGACGGCGAGCGCACCGACGGCCGCCGCGATCATCGCGGTCGCCGCGACGAGCGACGCCGGACGCTTTTGAGGAGCGGACGCCATCGCAGCGGACGCCGTGCCGCCCGCCGTGTACGACGGCGCGACGTTCTGATCGAGCTGCGCGGCCGACGGACGCATGAGCGAGACGGAGGGCGTCCCTCCGCCCGTGCCCGCGCTGTTCGGGAGCTTCGGCATCGCGAGCGTGTCGCCTTCGCGGAGCATGCGGAGCTGCTTGTCGATGATCTCGCGCAGCTCCTTGCGATCGCCTTCGAACGCTTCGCTCGCGAGGCGCGCGATGTCGCGCGGCGTCGTGCGGTCGCCGATGTCGAGCAAGAAGCGCTCGAGGTCCGCCGCGAAGTCCGCCGCGGTCGCGTAGCGATCCTCGGGACGCAGCGCGAGCGCGCGACGACAGATTCGATCGAGCTCGGCGGGCACGCTCGCGTTCACTTCGCGCGGCGGCGGAATGTGCCCGACGAGGAGCTCGTGCATGATCGCGACCTCGTTGAGGCCTTTCCACATGCGCCTTCCCACCGCGGCTTCCCACACCATCACGCCCACCGCGAACACGTCGGCGCGTCGATCGACGCGCTGCGCGCTCGCTTGCTCGGGCGGCATGTACGCGACTTTTCCTTTGAGCTCGCCGGTGCGCGTCTCGAGCGACGAGTCCATCGCCTTCGCGATTCCGAAATCGACGACTTTGACTTGGCCGTCGTACGTGACGAAGACGTTGTGCGGGGTCGCGTCGCGGTGGACGATGTTGAGCGCGCGGCCGTCGATGTCGTTGAGCTCGTGCGCGTAGTGCAAGCCGTTGAGCGCTTCGACCAAGATGCGAAGGTGCGGGCCGAGCGGGAACGGGTGCTCCTTCGCGACGCGCTGGCGGAGCCTTTGGAGCGACTGGCCCTCCAAGTACTCCATCGCGAGGAAATAGCGGCGGCCTTCGTTGCCGACTTCGACCGTCTGCACGACGTTCGGGTGGTTGAGGCGCGCGGCGAGGCGCGCTTCGTCGAGGAACATCGCGAGGAACTGCTCGTCGTCCGCGAGCGCGGGACGGAGCATCTTGATCACCATCAGCTTGCTGAAGCCGGCGGGACCTTGCGCTGCGCCGAGGTAAACATCGCCCATCCCGCCGTGCGCGAGCTCCGCGATGAGCCGATAGCGGCCGACTTGGTTGGTCCCTTGATCCACGAACTCCCGAGCTCCTCAGCGTAGCGCGTTTCCGGCGGCAGAAGTACCTTCGATTCGTGGCCTCATGAGCGTGGAGCTGCGGGAAATCCCGGACGAAGTGCGTGCACTCTGCAAGCAATTGAAGGCGCGCGGCCACGAGGCGTACGTCGTCGGCGGGTGCGTGCGCGATTTGCTCCTCGGAAAAAACGCGTCCGATTGGGACGTGACGACCGACGCGAAGCCCGAAGAGGTGAAGAAGATTTTTCCGCGCGTGATCCCGACGGGCATCGCGCACGGCACCGTCACGGTGTTGATGCCCGCGCGAGACGGAGCGAAGCCGTTCGAGGTGACGACGTACCGCGGCGAAGGCGCGTACTCCGACGGACGCCGCCCCGACTCGGTGGAGTTCGTGCGCGACATCACCGCCGACCTCGCGCGCCGCGACTTCACCGTGAACGCAATCGCGCTCGATCCCGACGACGGAAAAATCGTGGATCCGTTCGGCGGACAGAAAGATCTCGCGGCGCGCGTCATCCGCGCCGTCGGCGTTCCGCTCGATCGATTCCGCGAAGACGGTCTGCGCGTGCTGCGCGCAGCGCGCTTCACCGCGACGCTCGAGTTCGCGCTCGATCCCGAGACCGAGCGCGCGATCGCGCCGAGCCTCGACGTGTACAAAAAAGTTTCGCAAGAGCGCGTGCGCGACGAGTGGATCAAATCGATGAAGGCGCGAAAACCGTCGCGCGCGTTCGACGTGATGCAGAAGACGGGCATCCTCGCGATCACGTGCCCCGAAATGATCGAAGGCGTCGGCATGGAGCAGAACAAGTGGCACGCGTACGACGTGTGGCGCCACGGCATGGAGTGTCTCGACGCGTGCCTCGGCGATCCGATCTTGCGCATCGCCGCGATGCTTCACGACGTGGGCAAGCCACGCTCGCGGGCGTTCAGCGACAAGACGAAGGACTGGACGTTCTACGATCACGAGCGCATCGGCGCCGAGATCGCGGACCCGATTTGCCAGCGCCTCCGATTTTCGAACGACGAGCGCACGCGCATCGTGCACCTCGTGCGAAACCACTTGTTCCACTACACCGACGAATGGACCGACGCGACCGTGCGTCGCTTCATCAAGCGCATCGGAACCGACCGCCTTCCGGATTTGTACGCGTTGAACGAAGCCGACGTGCGCGCGAAGGGTCGCAAGGAGGGCCCCGACTTGAGCGCGCTCGCCGCGCTGAAGGCGCACGTCGAGAAGGTGATCGCGCAAGGCGCCGCGCTGACGACGCGCGATTTGAAAATCGGCGGGAGCGATTTGATCAGGGAGCTCGGGATCTCGCCCGGTCCGATCATCGGCAAGATCCTGAGCGCGCTCCTCGAGGAAGTGATCGCCGATCCCGCGAAGAACGAGCGCGAGACGCTGCTCGCGCTCGCGAAGACGATGACGTAGATGGACAACGCGGCGGACGCTTATGCTACGGTCGCGCCGTGCGCGCGCACTCCATCCTCGCCGGCTTCGCCGTAGCGCTCGCCGCGCACGTCGCTCACGCGCAAACGACGCCGAGCTCGTCGACTTCACCGACGCCGACGCAACCGCCGGGGAAGATGTCGATCACGATCGGCGACTTCGACTTCACGCCGGAGCTCCAAGTGCGCACGCGCGCCGAGTACCGCCGAAACCCCGTGGACATGGGCGGCGAGAACAGCGGATTTTACACGGAGGACCCGTGGGCGATCATGGAGCGCGCGCGCATCGGGCTCACCGCCGATCGCGGACCGCTCCGCGCGAAGGTGACGCTCCAAGACGCGCGCGTGTGGGGCTCGACTCCGCCGACCGCGACGTTCGGCACCGATTCGTACTCGTCGACCGGCGTGTACGAAGCGTTCATCGAGATCCACACGACGAACGTGCCCGCGCCGAGCGCCGCGAACAACGTGACGACGAACGCGCCCGAGCCGCAATACATCCGCGTCGGCCGGCAATCGATCGTGTGGGACGGCGGTCGCCTCCTCGGCAACGCGGACTTTTCTCCCGTCGCGCGCACGCTCGACGCGGTGCGCGGTCACGTGAACTACAAGTCGCTCGACTTCGAAGCCTTCGGCGCGATCTTGGACGAGGCGCAACCGATCGGGATCGGCTTCGGCGATCCGACGGGCCCGTACAGCGGCGGCTCTCAGCTTTACGGCGCGCTCGCGTCGCTCACGCTCGATCCGCTCTTTCGCGCGCAGCTCTATGGCCTCTTTCGTCCGAAGACGGGCGCGCAGACGACCGACACGCTCGTCGCGTCGAGCTTCGGCATCTCGCGCGCGCTCGGCGACAACTGGACGATGGCGCTCGGCGTCGGCGGCGATTCGAAGGGGTGGAAATACGGCGTGACGGGCGCGCTGCAGCTCGGACGCATCGACGAGCTCGACATGGACCGCCTCGCGTACGCCGTGGTCGGCGACGCGTCCCGCCGCTTCGACGGCATTCTTCTCACGCCCACCGTGAAAATCGGCGCGGCCTACGCGAGCGGCGCGGACAGCTCGGCGACGCAGTACCACCAGTTCGATCCGCTCTACCCGGACGTGCAGGTGAACCACGGTCTGCTCGGCGCGTTCGCGTGGTCCAACATGTTCGACGTGCACGGCGCGGTGAGCGTCGTTCCGATGACGGATCTCCACGTCACCGCGGAGTACCGCTACGCGCGCATGGCGAGCAGCGTCGGCGATTGGGTCGACACGTATCTCGTGCGCACGGCGTCCGGTCCGTGCGCGGTGTCGACGTGCAACGGGAACCAATCGCTCGACCTCGGGCACGAAGTGGATCTCGTCGTGTCGTATCGCCCGTGGCCCGCGCTCGACATCTCCGCGGGCTACGCGCTCTTGATCCTCGGCGACGGCGCCAAGCAGATGCTCGTGAACGAGCAGCGCGGCTCCGTGAATTCGTCCGGCACGTTCGTTCCGCCGGACCTCTCGCACTACGCGTTCCTCCAGCTCACGCTGAACGTTCCGGCGAAGGCGCCTTAGTTACATCCCGTTCCAGCGTCGGTTCGGACCGACGTCGACGTGGTTGAAGCGGTCGCCCTCCGACAAATACACGCCGACTCCGCCGTCCCAGTGAAGCGCCTCGCGCAGCTCGCGTTCGATTTCGAGCGGGTCGATCGCGCCGAGCTCGGTGACGACGCGGAAATCGACGGCGTGACCGAGCGTGTGTTGCGAATGCGTCGCGACGTGATGGCCCTTCTTGCGGAGCGTCTCGTTGAGCTTCTCGCTGCGATAACCGCTCACGATCTCGATGCGCGCGCCGAGGTGCAATCGAGCGAGCGCGCGGAGCGCGTCGAGGAGGCGCGCGTCGATGGGATGCACTTGGCCGGTCGCGCGGTCGGCGAGGAGCTCGTCGAAGCGCGTGGCCGTCGGGCTCGCGTCGTCGAGCGCGACGTGCTCGCCGGTGTGCGTTTGGAAGATCGTCCCGAGCAGATCGTGCGCGTCGTCTTCTCCTTCTTGCACCGCGCGCGTCGCGCTCTTCTTCGAGTCGAGCATCATCGAGCGCGCCGGCGTGGTGTCGTGCGCGCTCGCGGACGTCACGCTGACGCTCGCGAGCGCCGCGGAGATCGCAATCGGTACGAGCCTGAGCCACGTCACCCAAACAGTGTACTCTCGGCAATCGTGATTCACGCGCCCGATCAGGAGCTCCTCGCGCGCATCGCGCGGGGCGACGCGGAAGCGCTGGGCGAGCTCTACGATCGTTACGCGCCGCTCGTGTTTCCCGTCGCGCTGCGCATCATGCGCGCGCGCGCGGAGGCCGAAGACGTGCTCCACGACGCGTTCGTCGTCGTCAGCGAGCGCGCCGCGCAGTACGCGCCCGATCGCGGCACGGTGTCGTCGTGGCTCGTCACGCTCGTGCGCAATCTGGCGATCGATCGCGCGCGCCGACGCGATCGGCGCGGGCAGCTGCTTCAACGCGAAGCCGCGCTCGACGTCGCGGGCACGCCTTCGCCCGAGATGCTCGCGCAAGAGTCCGCGACGCGCGCGCGTGTGCGCGCCGCGCTCGATGCGCTCCCCGAAGCGCAACGCGAGACGCTGCTCGTCGCGTTCTTCGAAGGGCTCAGCTACCCGGAGATCGCCGAGCGCGACGGCGTCCCGCTCGGCACGATCAAATCGCGCGCCGCGCGCGCGATGACGGCGCTCAAAGCGGCGCTCGAAGAATCCGAGGACGCGAGGGACAAGAAATGACGAAGACGACACGCGGCGCGCTCTCGCGCTCGCGCACGAAAGGACCGATTCTCTTTTCGTCGACGATGACGCCCGACGCGCCGCGCGCCGTCGTCGGCATCGTGCATGGCTACGCCGACTACGCCGACCGCTACGACCACGTGCAGCGCGCGTGGGCCGAGCAAAATCTCGCTTCGATCGCGATCGATCTCCGCGGCCACGGACACGCCGAAGGCGCGCGCGGACGCTGCCTCGCGTTCTCCGAGTACCACGACGACGTCGAAGAGCTCTTCGCGCTGCTCGAAAGAATGGATCTCCCGATTTTCCTCTTCGGTCACAGCTTCGGCGGGCTCGTCTGCGCGTCTTGGGTGCTCGAGAAACCGAACGCGCAGAAGGCGCTCGTCCTCTCGAGCCCGTACATGCGCACGGCGCTCGACGTGCCCGCGATCAAGAAACGCGCGGGCCGCATCGTGTCCGCGATTTTGCCGTCGGTGGGCCTCGCGTCGGGACTCCGCGGCGCGCAGATGACGCACGACGAAGCGCGCGCCAAGTTCTACGACGAAGACCCGCTGTCGTTCAAAACCGCGAACGCGCGCTGGTTCGTCGAGAGCGAGCGCGCGCAAGCGGACGTGATGGCGCGCGCGAAGGACATCACGCTCCCGCTTTACGTCGCGATCGGCACGGCGGATCCGGTCGTCGCCGGCGGGCGCGAGCTCTACGAAGCCGCGGGCAGCGCGGACAAGACGCTCGACGTGCGCGAGGGGCTCTTCCACGAGGTGCTCAACGAGCCGGGAGAGGGCCCGAAGATCGCGCGCGCGATGGCGGACTGGATGCTCGCGCGCGCGTGACAAAACGAAAACGCGCGGCTCCCGAATGGGCGCCGCGCGTTTTTCTTTCCAATCGCTACGCGATCAGAGCGTGCCGCCGTCTGCCGCGAAGCAGACGCCGAGCCACATCGCCTTCGTGTAGATCGGGTAGCAGGTGTTGCCCGCGTCGCCGTTCGGGTTGCAGTCGGCGTTGTCTCCGCAGAGTTGCTGCTGCGGCGAGGGGCACTTCGATCCCGTCACGCAGCTCGAGCCGCTCTGATCCGAGACGAAGTCGTAGAGGCAGCCTTGGTCGTGTCCGAGGGTCGAGCCCGCGTTCTCGCAGCAGACACTGCCGTTCGCGCAGTCGTTCGTCTCGTTGCACGCGAAGTCCGCCGATGCGTCGATGCCCGCGCACGACGACGCGCACGTGTTGATCGAGCTCGTCACGCAGCAGTGTTGACCGTTCGCGCAGCCGGCGAAGACGCCGCCGTCGATTTGGAACGGACAGAAGGGACCCGCGTCGGCGGTGGAGAAGGGACCTTCGGGCGCCTTGCAATCGGCCGTCGACGAGTCCGTCGGCGTGCTCGAGTCCGTCGGGGTGCTCGTGTCCTTGTTGCCCGCATCCGACGGTGCGGTGCTGTCCTTCGCGCCGCTGTCCGTCGTGTTGCTGTCATCGCTGGAGCACGCGGTCAGGCTTCCCGCCATGCCGAGGCCCACGAGCGCTGCGCCACCCAAAATCCAAGCCAACTGCTTCTTCATGTCGTTCGTCTCCGTTTGAACGCCCGCGGTGTCCCACATGAACACCCCTTCCGTCAAGGCTCGAGCGTGAATGTCACGCCGATGTTTTTGCGATCACTCGAAGGCGATCGAAAACCCACGGAAGCGGCGCAGGTCCCCAAACCGAAGAGAGCCCGAGGCGCTCGCGGCGCGCGATTTCCCAATCGACGACGCGACCCCAAAAGACGACGTTGAACGCCGCGAGCGTGAAGCCAGCGACGACGTCGACGAGGTAATGCCACCGGAGAAACATCGTCGCTCCGATGATTTGCGACACGCAGAACGCCAAAATCGGCCAGCTGTATTTGAACGGGAAGTGCTTGCGGTGGACGAACGCGAAGATGGCGAAGAACGTCGGCGCGCCCGTGTGCAAGCTCGGGAAGATGTCCTTCAGCGCGCCCGCCGAGTGAACGCTCTGCACGACCGCCGGCCACCACACCGCGCCTTGCAGCTCGTGGTTGAAGTGGAGCTCGTGGTACGGGCCGAACCCGGGGACGACGACGTAGAGGACGTGCGTCATCGTGAACTGCGCGACGAGCCCCGTGCCGAAGTGGCGCAAGAGCCTCCCGTCCCCCGCCAACGAAAGAAACGGAAGGACGTTCGCGAGCAGGATCACGAAGTAACCGAGGTAGAAGAACGCGAACCACTCCGTCGTCTGCGGCGTCACGAACCTGTCCCACGCGACCGACGGCTCGAAGTGAAAGACGCGCATGTCGAACGCGAAGATTCTTTCGTCGATCGCGCGCGACGTGATCGCCGGGAGGATCCACCGAAGTTGGAAGTACGAGAGGATGATCGGCGCGGTGATCCCGAGGCGATAGAGCGCGGCTGCCGTGACGCCCTTCACGACCTCGCCACGCACGAGAACGAACGCGAGAATCAGCATCGCGAAATCGATGCAGACGTCCTTCAGCGATCCCCAGCAGTTCGCGTTGCGCGTCGCGAGCAGACACACGATCAGCGTCGAGAAGTAGGTCGTGGCGATCCAATCCACGACCGCCATGTTGCGGACGATGCGTCGGACGAGCGTCGGCTCGAAAGTCGCCGCGCCCACGTTCGAGTACGCGGGTTGAAACATCGTTTCGTGTCGCGAGGAGGAAGCCAAATGAGTCCCCAGTTTCGCGAGGACGTCAACGCGTCGCCATGAGCTTTTTACCGCGAATGGAGGTGCGCGGTGCGAACGCGCGGTCTCATCGCGTCACTCGTCGTCGCGCGCGGCGCGGACGCGGACGACGCCGGGGCCCGCGAGCAGCTTCGCTTGGCACGCGAGGCGGCGGTCGGGAGGACCCTGACCGAACGCGTCGAGCACTTGAAGCTCCTCGTCTTCCGCTTCCGCGAGAAGATTCGCGCCTTCGAGCACGACGAGCCGGCACGTTCCGCAGCTCGCGCTCCTGCACGAAAACGGGATGGGCGCGTTCAGCTCGTCGCAAAGATCGACGAGCGCGCCCCCTTTCGGGACGTCGAGCTCCTTTGACTCACCCTCGAGGCCGATGAAGACGATGCGCGGCATGAGCGTGGCGTATCTATCATGTCGTCGGCTTCGCCGCCGAGGTTCCGCGCCGCTTCGCGTCGCTTCTCATCACGGTTCACGCGCGTTCGAGGAGGAGCGCGTGCTCGAAGCGCGGTTTCTCGACGAACGCGCGCCGGTCGTGGAAATGCGGGCGCGGCTGGGAGGCGCGCGCGACGGGGATGAAGCCCGTCTTGCGGCCGAGGCGCGCGAAGGTCTCGTCGGCGCGCACCGCGCGACCTCCGAGCTCGGAGTCGGCGACGACGAACGCCGCGCGCGCGCGCCGTCCGTTCTTCGGCGCGGCGAGCGCGCGGTGCATCGCGACGAGCGCGGCTTCGACCTGTCGCTCCCAATCGCGCACTTTGTCGTCGAAGCGGCGATCGTTGCGAGGGCGCCCGAACTCGCGCCGCGTTCCGATTTCGTTTTCTTCGAGGCGCTTCGCGTGGAGGCCGAGCCAACGCATGCGGAGCGCGTGGTGCTCGGCGTAGTCGTACGTTCCGACGTACGGCGGCGACGTGACGAGCGCGTCGCACTCGCCGTCGCGCACTTTCTCGAGCTTGCGCGCGTCGTCGACGAACACGAACGCGCGCGGGCGCGGGGAGGGGAGCATCTCCGCGAATGCGCGCGTGCGCGCGACGAGCTCCTCGGTCTTCTTCACGAAGAGCTTCGCCGTGTAGCCCGCCGCGATTCGCTTCGGCGCGTCTCCGCCGAGAATTTGATTCGACGTGTCCGCTTTGCGCCGCGAGACCTTCGTGAGGATCGCGCTGAGCACGACGCGCAGATCGTCGCGCACGATGCCGTCTTTTTCGCGCTCGATCGCGTCGCGCAGGCTGTCGAGCTCGAGGAGCACGTGCGGATCGAACGACGCGACGTCCTCTGCGCCGTAGCGTTTGTGCGCGCCGGATTTTTTCGCGCGGCGATCGTCGGCGTGCTCTTTCGCGCGCGCGGCGGCCGCGAGGAGCTTCTCGTCGGTCGCGGGATCGCGCGGCGCGATTTTGCGCGCCGCGAGGAGCACAGCGAGCGGGTTCAAATCGGTTCCGATCGCTTCGCGTCGAAGGAGCATCGCGCACGCGATCACCGTGCCCGATCCGCAAAACGGATCGAGCACGCGCTCGCCCGCGTAGCTCGTGAGCTCGACGAGGCGCGACGCGGTGTCGGGGTGCATGCGCGCGGGGTACACGTGAAAACCGTGGACGTGCGCGCGCGACGGGTCGGCGTCGTCTTCTTTGCTCGGCGCGACGTCGAGCGCGCGGGCGAGCGCGGCGGATTCTTCGCGCGCGCCTTCGCGCGTGATCGCGCCGCCGACGTGCGTGAGCGATCGCCGCCTTCGCGCTTCGGTCATTTCTTCGCCGCCTCCGCGTCCGACGCCGCGTCCGACTCGGACTCGAGCTCCGCTTCCGGCTCTTTTGCGACGCGCGCCATCGCCGGCGCGACGCGCACGTGCGTCGAGACGGCGAGCGCCGTCTCCACGTCGGACTCCGCGATGCGCAGTCCCTCCGCGATTTGCTCGGGCGTCATGTTCTTTCCGTGGAGCGTCTCGATCGCCGTTTCGTACGCGCGCTCGACCGCGCTCCGCAACCGCTTGCGCTCCGTCGCCCCTTTGCGCGACGCGCGCGACGAGAGGAACGCGAGCACGAGCCCCGCGCCGATGAGCACGCCCGACGCGATGAAGCTCGCGGGCGCGAGCGCGATGGCCAAGAGCAGCGAGAACGCCGCGGGGAGCGCCGTCCCCCACGCGACGAGACGTTGCATCGCCGACGCGCGCCGCGCGTGCGACGCTTCGCGCAGCGCGACGGCGCTCTCTTCCGGAAGCGCTTCACCCTCCGGCATCACGACGCGCGGCGCGCCGCACACCGCGCACACCCAACGGTGCTCGGGATCGGGGAGCGTCTTCGCGAAGGCGCCGCACGACGGGCACCGCGCGCCGTCGCCGTAGAGCTTCGAGAGGTTCGCCTCGCCGGGCGTTTGGTCGAGCGAGGTCATGCGAAGCGCATATCATCGATGTAAGGTTCGCGCGCGACAATGCGTTAGTGTCGTTCGAATGCTCCGTGCTCGAGTCGTGTCGGTGGTCGTCGCGTGCGCGCTCGTCGCGTCGGCGTGCGCGACCGAGACCACGTCCGCGTCGAAATCGGTCGCGCCGCCCGCGCCGAGCGCGCAAGGCGGCGAGTCGCACCCGCCCGAGTGGTTCCGGATCGGCGCGGCGCGCGAAGATCTCCAAAAGAGCGAAGCGCAAATGGACGCGTCGATGTCCGACTGCGAGTCCGCGTGCAAGGCGCTCGCGTCGCTCGAGCGCGCGGTGAATCACATTTGCGCGGTCGCCGAGCCCGACGAGTGCAACGACGCGCGCATGCGCGCGCTCAAGGCGCGCAAAGCCGTCAACGCGCAGTGCAGTGGTTGTTGATGGATTCCTCGGCCGCGCACGCTGCCGATGAGACTACGGATGAATGATCGTCGTGCCCGCGGGCGGCGTGAACGTGAATTTCGACGCGTCGATCGTCGTGTTGACCTGCGCGTTCGAAAAATCGAATCGGTTGCGGTTGTTCTGCCCGTCCAAGATGAGCACGCGTCGAACCTGCGAAGTCGCCGTGTCGACGTAGAAGAGAACCTTCGTGTACGCGGGCGTCGGCGTCTTCGGCGTGCCGATGAGCACGAACCCGCCGTCGAAGTTCATCTCGGGTTTGATCTCGAACGTGAAGTTCGCGTCGAGCGTGCCCTGCCCGGTGAGAAACGAGAGCGCCGCGGGGTACTGCGACTGCGTCACGGTCTGCTCGTACATCTGTTTGTTCGCCGCTTCGTAGACGCGCAGGTTCGATCCGTCGGACACGATGCGGTTGCCCGCCGGATCGGTGTACTCCCAATCCATTTTCCCGGGCTTCGAGAAGATGACGTGCCCGTTCGAGGTCTTCGTCGTGTTGTACGCGTGCGCGAGGTATTGCTGCGTGAAGTCGGCGCTGAACGTGTTCGTGCGGTTGTAGAACGCTTGCACGTTGGCGACCGCCTGCGCGACGTTCGGCGCCGCGTTCTGCGCGCGCGCGTGCGGCGCGACCATGAGCGGCAAAACGAAGGCGAAGAGCGCGAGGAGCTTGCGAATCATGGGACGTCTCTAGACCTTCTTGCGCGAGGCGAGCGTGTTTTGCAAGTGGGTCACGGCGAGCGCGAGGGCGTCGGCGGCGTCGCTCGCGGGGACCGACGAGAGCGCGAGGATCACGCGGATCATCTGCGCGACTTGCGATTTGTCGGCGCGTCCGTGCGCGGCGACGGTGCGCTTCACGCGCGCCGGCGCGTACTCGAAGACCTCGAGCTGCGCGCGTCCGCACACGAGCAGCGCGACGCCGCGCGCGTGACCGAGCTTGGCCGCGGCCTGCGCGTCTTTGTGAAAGAAGAGCGTCTCGATGCTCGCGTGCGATGGGCGGTGCGCGTGGACGACGCCGTCGAGGGCGCGCTCGAGCTCGCAAAGACGAGACGCGAGCGATGCATTTCCGTCGAGCGCGACCACGCCGTGTGCAACATGCTGAAGGCGCGTCCCATTCCGCGCGACGACGCCCCACCCGAAACGACGCGTCCCCGGATCGAGCCCGAGGACGACGTCAGCCAAGCGCGGCGAGCTCCTCGTCGGAGATGTCGAAGTCCGAGTAGACGTTCTGCACGTCGTCGTGATCGTCGAGCGCCTCGGCCAAGTTCAGCGCGACCTGCGCGTCGCGCCCGGTGATGGGCTTCTTGTTCTTCGGCAGGTACTGAATCGACGAGCCCTTCACCGCGACGGTCGCCTTCTCGAGCGCTTCGAGCACGGTGTGGAGCGCGTCGGGCGGCGTCGTCACGATCCACTCGTCGCCTTCGGCCGCGTAATCCTCCGCGCCCGCGCCGACCGCGACGTCCATCAGCTTGTCCTCGTCCACCGACGACTTCGCGATTTGGATCGTGCCCTTGCGATCGAACGCCCAACCGGCAGTCCCCGCGCCGCCGAGAACGCCCGCGTGCTTCTCGAAGATTTTTCGAATCTCGGCGACGGTGCGGTTGCGGTTGTCGGTCATGCCTTCGACGAGAAACAGCGTGCCGCTCGGGCCGGTGCCTTCGTAGAGAACCTCTTCGTACGCGGCGCCCTCGATCTCACCCGTGCCGCGCTTCACCGCGCGGTTGATGGTGTCGTTCGGCATCGATTGGCCCTTCGCGTCGCTGATGGCTTTGCGAAGGCGCGGGTTGCCGCTCGGATCGCCGCCGCCCATGCGCGCCGCGACCGTGAGCTCCTTGATCAACTTCGTGAAGAGCTTTCCGCGCTTCGCGTCGATCGCGCCCTTCTTGTGCTTGATCGTCGCCCATTTCGAGTGGCCGCTCATCGTCTACTCCGATGCGGATGCGCCGACGCGCTTCAGCAGCGCCGTCACCTTCGTCTTCGCGATGCCCGCGGCTTTGCCGATCGCGTGGAGCACCGCGGATTCTTTTTTGTCGATGCCGCCGCTCGCTTGCGCGACGAACGCCGCGAACAAGAGCCCGGCCTCGGGGTGACCGAGCTCCTTCAGCTTTCCGCCGACGACGTCCGCGCGCTTCGACTCGCCGTCGGACTTCGCGTTCTTCGCGGCGGTCTCGAGGAGCTCTTCGACCTCCCACTCGATGACGGCGCCCGTCGACAAAATCTCGATCGCGCGCACGAGCATGTCGCGCTCTTCGTCGTCGACCGTTCCGTCCGCGCACGCCGCGAGATACCCCGCTTCGGCGGCGGCTTCGAACACCTCGTTCTGCTTCGGAACGGCGAGATCTTTCTTGATGCCTTCGGCGTGTTTTTCGATGTCGGCGAAGTCGGCCATGGGAGAACCCTTATACCTTATTGCAGCTTGACTCGCGTCGAGGCGAGGAACGAGTCGTCGATCTTGCGCGCGCTGTCGACGAACTCGCCGTATTTCGCGGGCGCGACGGTGCCGGTCGTGACGACGAGCGAGAACTCGTCCTCGACGACGTTCTGCGCGACGGTGATCGCGCGGCGCCCGTCGAGGTTCGACGAGCGCACGTCGGCAGGTCCCGGCGCCTTCAGCACGCTCGCGCCCTTCGGGAGCTCGACGCGCCGATGCACGTGGTACTGCACGGCCGATCGAATCGAGAGCGCGCTCTCGCGCGCGGATTGACCCGCGTAGATCGCCGTGACCGTCGACACCGAGTTTCGCGGGTAGACGTAGTGAATCGGCTCGAGCCCCGGAAGGAGCCAGACCTTCGACGTCGTCTTGCCCGTGATTTGTTCCGCGGGTTGCGCGTAGCCGGGGACGGAGATTTCGGCGCGGAGCGCGATCTGCCAGCTCCCTTCGCTCGACGAGAGCGCGACCTTGTCGACGTTCGCGAACGGCACCCAACCGAGCGCGATGCCGAACAACGCTTTTTCGCGCGCGAAGCCGACGAGCTTGAAGAGCGCCTCGGAGATTTGTTGCGCCGAGCGTCCGCGGAGGAGCACGGTGAGATCGCCCTTCGCGTCGCCTTTGTCGTCGACGACGAGACGCAAGTCGACTTCGTCGCGCTCCTTCTCGAGCGACATCGTCGGCGCGATCTTCACCGTGCCGTCGCCGAACAAAACGGATCGTCCGCGGAGCTCGGGCGAGATGCGGCCCGCGGGCAGCGGAGGACCCGACACGTCCGCGTCGATCCACACGTCCTCCGTCTTTCCGCCTTCGGTCACGTGCGCGACGAGCAGCGGATGCGAGAAGCGGCCGAAGCGCGCGGGGTAGCTCGGGTCGGCGGCGTAGGGTTCGTTCTCGGCGACGCCGATGTCGACGGGCACGCCGAGCTGCCCGAGCGCGCGCGCGATGAGCCACGTGCGCGAGCCTTCGTGATTCACGAGGATGGTGCGCGACGTCGTCGCGAGCGCGTGACCGAAACCGAAACCGAAGTCGCCGATGAGACCGCTCTCGGCTTCGTGCACCGCTTGTCCCGCCGCGAACGCGACGGCGTCCACGAGCGCGCGCGATTTCGGCGGGTGGCTCGCGGCGACCTGGGCGGCCCACGCGGTGACCTCGTCGTCGTGATCTTGGAGCGCAGCGATCGTCTCGTGGAGCGCGCGCGCGACGGTGCTCCACTGCGTCGTGCCGAGGACCACGCCGACTTCGCGCTCGGTGCGCGGCACGCCTTCTTCGATGCGCCGCGCGTTGTGATCGACGAGCGTCCACTTGAGCGTGCGGCGATTGCCGGACGTCGACTCCTGAGCCTTGCCCAAAATCGCGTGCACCCAAATCGCGGGCTTGAGCTGCGCGGGCATCGTGATGCTGATCTCGGCGCGCGCGACCGCGGTGCGCTCGGGGAGGAGATCGGGCGTGTCGATGCCGACGTCGCCGCTCTCGGTGGGAAGCGCGACGCCCGCGTAGAGCGCTTCGACGATGTCGCCTTGCTCGAGCTGCGCGAGCTCGGCGTGTCCTTGCGACGCGCCGGGCGTGCGATCGGGCTCGAGGACGCGGCCGTCGCGTTTGTGGATGCGACGTCGCACGACGCGCATCGATTGTCGCCCGAGCAAGTCCGGCAGGCGCGCGGCGGCGTTGTCCTCGATGTCCGTCGTGCCGCTCACGCGGCGCACGTCGAAGTACACGAAGCGCACGAGCCCGTCGTCGCCGACGTCGTAGCGCTCGGTGTGCGCGAGGATCGCGGTCGCGGCGTTCGCGAGCTTCGGTGACTTGCGATCTTCGGCCGCGATCGCGCTCGCCGTGCCTTCGAACTCCGTCGCCGGATCTTCGCCGAGCATGAGGAGCAGCGGCGCGAGCGCGGACGCGCCGTCGGTGGACTCGGTCGCCGACGACACGAGCTTCGCGCGGAGCGCGGTCGCGTCCTTCGCGTCGGCGATCGAGCGCATCGCGGAGAGCGAGCGTTCGCCGGGGAGGAGCGCGTCGTACGCGGCGCGCGCGGCGGGCATGTCGCTTCGGACGAGCGCGTCGCGGAGCGCGAACGCGGCGTACGCGTTCGGCGCGCCGCGCACCTTGCGCACGCGCGCGAGCTCCGCGTCGGCTTCGGCGAGCTTTCCGATTTCGCGGAGCGCGTAATAACAGCCGAGCGTCGCGCGCTGCGCGCCGGGGACCTGCGCGCACTCGAACGCGACGGATTCGTCCGCGGAGCGATCGAGCGCGGTGCGCTCGACGTCCCGCAGGAACGCGGTGCCTTCGAGCGCGGGTTTCGCGCGAGCCAGCGCGTCGCGCGCGCGCTCGTGGAGATTCTCGCGCCCCGCGATGGCCGCCTCGAACGCGTCGAGCACGGGGCTTTGCGCGCCCTTCGCCTTCGCGCGCTGCTCGTCGAGATCCTTGAGCGCTTCGATCTTCGCTTCGCTCGCGCCTTTGCGCACGGCCGCGAGCTTCGCGTGTGCGAGCACTGCCTCCCACGCGTCGGGCGCCTTCTCCAAAATCTTGTCGTCGATGGATCGCGCGCGTTCGGCGCGATGAATGAGATCGAGATCCGGAGCTTGCTCGACGGCGCGCGCGTACAAGAGGAGGAGCTCGGGGGGCGCGGCCTCGTCCTTCGCGCGCTCGGCGAGGAGGTGCTCGGTGGCGTGCACGTCGCCGCCCGCGAGCAGCGCTGCGGCCGCGAGGATTCGCTCCGCGTCGTTCTTCGGGCGCAGATCGCTCGGCGACGCGCCGCTCGACGTGGTCGCCGCGCTCGTCCCGCGGTCGCCGACGTTCGGCGCGTGGAGCGCGAGCGCGTCGCCGTGCTCGCCGACCGCTGCGATCGCCATGTCCCCGTCGGACACGCGCGCGACGATGCGCACGCGTCCTTTGCCGACGTGAACGCGCGCGAACTGCTCGATGTCTTCGCCGCCGAGCTCGCTCGGTCGATCGATGACGAGCTTGCCTCCGACGCGCAGCGACGCGGCGTGATCGGTCTGGAGCATCACGCCGATGTCCTGCTCGACGGGCACGTCGGCGTCGACGACGACGTCGCGGAGCCCTTGTCGCGTGCCGAACGTCGAGATCGAGTGCACGCACGTGCGCCCCTTCACGAACGCCGGCGCGAGCTTCTGTCCGAACGGACCCGGAATGGCGTAGGCCGCGTCGAGCGGCGCGTCGAATTTTTCGAAGGGCCCTCCCTCCTTCACCGTGGAGATGCGCGCCCAGTCGACCGGACCGACGACCGTGACCTCGCGCGCGCACCCGCTCGCGATGCGCCACCGCTCCGCGTTCGGCGCGTCGCCGAGCTCTGCGGTCCGCTCGGCGAGCGTGCGCGCGATGAGCATCTTGCCGAACGGATCGCGTCCGAGGCCGAAGCTGGTTTCGAGCGCGGTCAGGACGGGCTTCACGTCTCTTTGGCGATCGAGCAGCGCGGTGTGCGGCGACGCGTCCTCGAGCATCGGAACGCCGCCGTCGGCGAGCGAATCGAGCGACGCGAGGATCGCCGCGACGCGCGGCGCGTCCGCGGAAACGGACAGCGCGGCGTCGATCACTTTTTCGTACCGCGTGATCGCGCCCGCGTCGTCGCCTTGCATCTCCGTGCGGAGCGCCGCTTGGAACGGCGCGGCGAGATCGGCGGTCGAGCCCTCGGGAGATTTCGCGCCCGGTCCGCAAAAACTCGTGCCGCAGGCGAGCACGGCGAGCGCCGCGAACGATACGAGCCGCTTCATTTCGCGCCTCCCTTCGAGCAACGCACCGCGCGGTGGAAGAGCGCGTCGACGCGCTGAAGGAACGCGCGCCACGCGGGATATTTTTCGACGGGGATCACGTGCAGATCGAGCGTCATCTTGCGCGTGACCGTGATGACGCGCGGGTCGCGCGCGTCGCGCTTCACGTCGAGCGACGCGCGTCCGAACTCGCCGCCCGCGACGTCTCCGTTCGGCGCGACTTCGGTCCACGTGTAGCCAGCGGGCGCCGTGATGCGCAGCGTGCGCGTCTGGTGGCTCGGCGCGAGCGACGGTTGGAGCACGACGGGCAGCGTCCGCGTGACGAGCGGCGCGAGCGCGGACGAATACGTCCAGCTCGGCGAGAGCGGCACGACGAGATCGCGGCCTTCGCGTCGCGCGAGCGAGTCCGAGTGCGCGCCGTATTTCACGCGCACCTGTCCTGCGCCGAGATCGCTCTCGAACGCGACGTCTTTGTCGACGCGCACCGTCGAGAACCATCCGCTCAGCATGTTGTCTTCGACGTACTGCGCGCGCGCGTCGGCTTCTTTGAGGCCGCCGCGGAGAAAGAACGCGCTGTCTCCGCTGTGTTTTTCTTCGCCCGCGATGTCGCCCGCGCCGCCTTCTTTGAGCGTCATCGTCCACGTCACGTCCGCGCCGTGATCGTCGGGCGATCCCGGCGGGAGCTGCACGATCTCCGCGGGCCCCGAGTCGAGGCGCAGCGCGACCGCGCGCGTGTCCATCGACGGGAGCGGACCGAGGCGCGATTGCGGCGACGTCGCGTCGAGGTACGTCCCGCCGTTCGGACCCGGCAAGAACGCGATGCCGTGATCGAAGAGCGGCACCGCGACGTTCTTCGCGAGCACGACCGACGGCTGCCCCGTCTCGCGCGTCTGCACCATCACCTCTTGCGCGTCGATGCCGACGGCGCGAAGCAGCGTGATGAGGAGGATCGCTTTGTCGTCGCAGTCGCCTTCGCGTCGCGCGAGGAGCTGCTGCGGCCTGTTCGGGAGCCAGAACTCGCCGCTCTGGTAGTTCACGTAGCGGATGTCGTCGGCGACGAAATCGAAGAGCGCCTTGAGCTTCTGCTCGCGCGTCGTCTTTCCCTTCGTGAGCTCGGCCGCGAGCCTCTTCACTTGTTCGTCGGGCTCGGTGAACCCGCGCACGGCCTCTTGGTACCACTTTCGGAAATCGCCCCACGAGTGGAACGTCGAGCCCATGATGAGCGGCACCGTCTCGCTGAGCGAAGGCGCGAGCGGCTCTTCGGGCACGGTCGCGGGCTTGGTCCAGATCAAGCGCGTGACGTGCATGCCGCGCTCGTCCTTCTCGATGCGATCGAAGGAGCCGGGCGGCGCGTGGATCACGTCGATGTAGATCGGCGCGCCCTTCTTCGGATCGTTCGGCGCTTCGACGTCGACCTCGTTGTACGAAATGGGGTGCGTCGACGTCGAGCCGGCGTAATCGAGGAAATAGTACGGAGGGTCCGCGCGGCCGCCGACCGCTTTTTCGGTCCACGTGCGGATCGCGACCTCGACGACGTCGCCGGGGTGAAGCTCCGGCCAACGAATGCGCGGTCGCGTGCCTTCGTTTTGCTCTTCGAGCGGGAACGCGACGCCGCCGTCCTTGCGGTGAACGCGCGCCTTCAAGATCTCGGTGAGGTCCCCCTCGTTCGGGATGTCTTCGTAGAGCTCCTCTTGCGTGCGCGGCGCGATCACGATCTCGCGCGCGTATTGGATCATCTGCGAAACGCGCCGATCGTCGTGCATCACGACCGCGCGAACCCAGTGGAGCTGCCGATCGATCACGTCGGGTTGCGCGGGGATGGGGACGCGCCGCGCGAGGATCGTCGCGGAGGGGACCATGTATTTCTCGTCGTCGTGCGTGACGGGCGCGACGACGTTGTGTTTCCCGCGAAGCCCCGCTTCGGCGAGCGCGAGCTGCGCGCGGTAACGCGCTTCGCCGGGCGCGAGCTCGCGCGCGCGGCGGAGCGCCGCGTCGATGAGCGCGTCGGTGTTCGGAGCGCCGAGCGCGGCGGCGATGCGCTTGCCTTTGTCCGGATCGGCGCCGCGCGTTTGCTCCGCGAGCGTCGCCCACGAGTCGTCTTCGTTCGGCGCCATCGCGATCGCGATCGCCGCGAGCTGGAGCGCTTCGTCGTGCGCGCCGATGTTCCCCACGGCGCGCACGATGCGAATCACGTCGTCCGAGTCTTCCACCGCGCCCGCCTGGAGCGCGTGGCGCGCGGCGCCGACGACCTCGACGCGCGTCCCCTTCGACGCGACGGAGCTCACCCACGAGAGACCGCGCTCGCCGCGCGCGTGGAGCGCGTCGCGCGTCTTGAACGCGCGCGCCGCGTCGAACGTGCTCGCGAGCTTCGCGAGCTCTTGCAAGAGCGCGGTCGGCGCGTCTTGGTGCGCTTCGGCGTAGGCCTCGAGCATGTGGAGCGCGTCGAGGCGGAGCGCATCGACGCTCAGATTCTCGTCGACGATCGCGTTCGTGAGCACCGCCTCCGAGTCGGTTTCGCCGCGCAAGATTCCGTTCGCCTCCGCGCGCGCCCAATCCGGCATGCGCGACTGGAGGTGCACCGCGATGAGACGGCGCACGGCGAACTTTCGCGCGCGCTCGTCGCCGCTCTGCTTCGCCGCCGCGACGGCCTGGTGGAGCCACCCGCTGCGGTTCGCGCCGCTCGGCGCGACCCAACCGGCCATCGCGAGCCGATCGGCGTCGGTCGGAACCATGTGCGTCAGTTGATCGAGCAACCCGGGCGCGCGCGGGCTCTTCGCGTCGTCGGCGCCCGCGATGGTGCGCATCAAGATCGCGTCGAGGAGCTCGTCGGCGCTCTTCGTGCTCGCGCCGAGCACGCGCTGAAGCGGCGTCGGCGTCCCCTTCACCGATTGCTTGCCGATCGCGATCGCGCCCTTCGGCGGTTGGATGTCCGTCGTCGATCCCGCGGGCAGTCCCGTGATGCGCAATCGCACGCGCCCGTCGTCGTCGAGCGCGCCCGTACACACCTTCGCCATCACGACGTGCTCGCCGGCGAGCGCGCTCACGGTCGCCGCCGCGCGATCGAACTCGAACGAGCCGTTCGAGTCTTCGTTCTTCGCGACGTCCGCGCCGTCGAACATCACGCGCACTTGCCCCGTCGACGCGACGCGAACGCCGATCGGCGCGCTCTTCGCGAGCATGAGGTGCGTCCCGATGTACGAGCAGCTCTCTTTGCGCGGCGTGAGGAACACGTCGAGCGGGATGCCGCCCGCTTGCGCGTACGAATCCGGGATTTCGCGCCACGTGACTTGCACCGTGCCCCACGAGTCGTCTTCGCGTGGGTCGAACGCGGTCGCGCCCTTCGCTTCGGGTCCTTCTTTGCGCGCGAGGCCGCCGCCCGTGTCGCGGAACGGACCGAGGATCGCGAGGTGCGTCGCGATGCCGAGTGCTTCGTCGGCTTGGATCCCCGCGTTCTCGCCTTCGTTCGCCGACATCGCGCGCGACGTGAGGCTCGCTTCGTCGCGGACGTCCTGCGGGAGCGACGCCTGCGCCGCGATCGCCGCGAGCGCTTTCTCCGCCGCGCCGTCCGTCGCGCGCTCGTTGAGCGACACGATCGTCGCGATCGCGCCGAGCACCGCGTGATCGGCCGCGCCCGCCGCGAGAGCACGCTCTTTCGCAGCGGCGATCATCGCGTCCGGCGTGACGTCCGTGTAGCGGGCCGTCGAGCCCGGCGCGCCGTGAACGACCGACGAAGACAGCGCGAGCGACGCCGCGACCATGCCGATCGCGAGACGAGAGAGGGTCATGGGGAACGTGTATAGACCGGAATGGCGCGCGAGTCCTTGGCGTCGGTTCGAGCCGTAAACGCCTCAATTCGAAGACGAAATGCTGCGCGAGCGACGCGCTCGACGAAGAGAACGCCGGACGCTCGTCGGTGCAAAGTGTCGCTTTGTAAAGTCACGTAAACACGGCTCGTGTATGGGGGCGTGCAGGGCCAGCATCGGCCCCCACAGAAACATGAAGGAGGCTCGAATGCGTGCAGTGACGTGCCTGGGTGTGCTCGCGATCGTTTTGGCGAGCGCGTGCAAAGACGAGAACGCAACGACGACCACGACGAGCGCATCGGCAAGCGCGTCCGCGATGGCGTCCGCGTCGACCGCAGCGTCCGCGTCTGCGGCGCCGGCCGTGGACCCCGCCGAGGAGCAAGCCGAAGCCGATCAAGCCGCCGACGAGCTCCGCACCCATCACCGCCATCATCACCACGGCGGCGTCGCGATGTTCATCCACATGGCGATCGACACGCTCGGGGTCGCGCCGGAGAAGAAGACGCAGCTCGACAAGATTCAGTCGGACCTCTTCACGGCGATGGCGCCCGCGCGCGACGCGAACCGCGCGGTGATCCAAACGCTCGTCGACGGCGTCACTGCCGGGAAGATCGACACGGCGAAGGTCGACGCAGCGGTCGCCAAGGAGAACGCCGCAGCCGCGCAAGTTCACCAAGCAACGATCGACGCGCTGAACGCGCTCCACAAGGCGCTCACGCCGGAAGAGCGACTCGCCCTCATGGACAAAGTGCAAGCGCACGCGGCCGTGTGGAAGAAAGTGAACGCGGACGAGGACCAGGCGAGCAAGGACAAGGGCTCGCACCTCGCGAAGCTCACCGAGACGCTGTCGCTCACGCCCGATCAAGTCGACAAAATCACGACCGCCCTCAAAGCTGGCGCGCCGCCGAAGCCGGACGCCACAGCGATCGACGCGCACCTCAAGGCGCTCGAGGCGGCGTTCGTGCAGGAGAACTTCGACGCGAAGACGCTGACGACGGCGAACGCCGCGAACACCACGATCGCCAAGGGCGGCACCGCGCGCATGGTCCACTTCTACGAAGCGGTCACGCCCGTCCTCACGCCCGATCAACGCACCAAGCTCGCCGATCACCTCAAGCAGCGCCTGAACGATCACCACGCCGCTGCGTCCACGCCCGCGGCTCCCGCCAAGTGAGGTTTCCCATGAAAAAGTTGATGCTCGCAGCTGCTTCCGTCGCCATGCTCGCTTCGACGATGCTCGTCGCGCCGCGCGCGTCCGCGCAAGACGCGTACGATCCGGACACCGACGTGCCGCCGCCTGAGGTCGTCGCGACGCTCTCGCCGGTCTACTTCGGCGGCTACCCCGCCTACTGGTGGAACGGCGGCTGGCACTTCCGCAACGCCCACGGCTGGTTCCACTACCGCGCCGAGCTCGTGGCGAGGCAGTCACCCCGTGTTCGAGCGTCACTACTACACGACCGGTCACTACAGCGGCGGTCGCGGCGGTTACGCCGGCGGTCACCGTCGCTGATTCACGTCTTGCAGAGGTCCCAGCCGACGATCGTCTGGACGCTCGGCAAGCAGCTCTGGCCCGCATCGACGTCGCACACTTCGTCGTCGCCGGGCGTGCACAGGATCGCGCCACCCGCGGCCGTGCACGCCGCGGCGGCGACGCACGTCGTCTTCGTCGCGTACGCGCCGCCGTCGGGGACGTTCGCGCAGCACACGTCGCCCGGGTGACCGAGCGCGGCGCACGTCGTCGCGTTGTCGCACGTGACGACGAGCCCGCCGGTGCACGCGGCGGCGTCGGTCACGCACGCGAACGATTGCGCGGCGGCGTCGACGGGATCGCCCGTGCGACAGCAACCTTGCACGAGCGCGTTGCACGTGTTCGTGCCGCACGCGAGCGGGCTCGTCGGGACGTCAGGGGGCGCGTCGACGGGCGGCGGCGTCGCGTCGGGGAGCGTCGTCGTCTCGGGCGTGGACGCGTCGAGCACGGAGGCGTCGTCGGACGTGCGCGGGATGCCGTCGTCGATGCCGAGGATCTGCGCGCACGCCGCGACGAAGCCACACGACGCGACGATTACCCAAGCACGCCTCATTGAGGACAGGATAGCGCGAGCGCCCGCGAATTTGTGCTAATCCCCAAGGTCCCATGGCGTCGTTCAACCCCCCGAAATCCGGCCAGCCCATCACGATGGGCGCGAACCAAAAGCTCAACGTCCCCGACGAGCCCATCCTCCCGTTCATCGAAGGCGACGGCACCGGACGCGACATCTGGCGCGCGAGCGTGCGCGTGCTCGACGCGGCGGTCGCCAAGGCGTACGGCGGGAAAAAGAAGATCAGCTGGTACGAGGTCTACGCGGGCGAGAAGGCGTACAAGACGTTCAACAACTGGCTGCCCGACGAGACCATCGACGCGTTCAAGAAATATCTGATCGGCATCAAGGGCCCGCTCACGACGCCCGTCGGCGGCGGCATCCGATCGCTCAACGTCGCGCTCCGTCAGCTGCTCGATTTGTACGTGTGCCTTCGTCCGGTGCGCTGGTTCGAGGGCGTGCCTTCGCCGGTGAAGCGCCCCGGCGACGTCGACATGGTGATCTTCCGCGAGAACACCGAAGACATCTACGCGGGCATCGAGTGGGCGGCGGGCACCGCCGAGTCGAAGAAGATTTTGGATTTCCTGGCGAAGGAATTCCCGAAAGAGTTTTCGAAGATCCGCTTCGGCAAAGAGAGCGATCTCCAGGTCGGCGTCGGCATCAAGCCGATCAGCAAGCAGGGCACCGAGCGTCTCGTGCGCTCGGCGATCGAGTACGCGATCGCGAACAAGCGCAAGAGCGTCACGTTCGTGCACAAGGGCAACATCATGAAGTTCACCGAGGGCGCGTTCCGCGACTGGGGTTACGCGCTCGCGAAGAGCGAGTTCGGCGCGGTCGAGATCGATGGCGGGCCGTGGTGCGAGATCAAAAAGCACGGCATCGTCGTCAAGGACGCGATCGCCGACATCACGCTCCAGCAAGTGCTCACGCGCCCGAAGGAGTTCGACGTGATCGCGACGCCGAACTTGAACGGCGATTACTTGAGCGACGCGCTCGCCGCGCAAGTCGGCGGCATCGGCATCGCGCCCGGCGGCAACATCAACTACGTCACCGGACACGCGATCTTCGAAGCGACGCACGGCACCGCGCCGAAGTACGCCGATCTCGACAAGGTGAACCCGGGCTCGGTCGTGCTCTCCGGCGAGATGATGCTGCGTCACATGGGCTGGACCGAAGCCGCCGACCGCGTGCTCGAGGGCGTGAACGGCGCGATCGCGAGCAAGCGCGTGACGTACGACTTCGCGCGCCTGATGGACGGTGCGACCGAGATCAAGTGCAGCGAGTTCGGCGACAACGTCATCGCGCACATGTAAACTTGCTGGATGAAGCCTCTGCGCCTTGTATTGGCTTTGCCGCTCGGTTTTTTTGCGTGTGTCGCCGGTGACGACAGTGTGCTCCCCGGGAACGACGCGGGCGCCGACGCGACGTCGGACGCGACGACGAACGACGCCGCGCTGACGGACGCGCCGATCGACGCCGACGCGGGCCCGTGGACGCCAGCCGTTCTCGACGAGGACGGCTCGCTCGCGCTGTGGCTCGAAAGCTCGTCGCAAAATCTCACCATCAGCAGCGGCCAAGTCGAAAAGTGGAGCGACCTCAGCAAAAACCACAACGACGCGACGAACCCGACGGCCGGGCCCACGGTCGACAGCGCCGTCCTCAACGGACACGACGCCGTTTCGTTCGCGACCGACGTCGTGCTCGGCATCACCGACGCGGCGAGCCTTCAATTCGGCACCGACCAATTTTTCATGATCGCCGTCGCGAAGGACACGGGCATCGGCGGGATCTATTTCTTCTCGAAGGCGCAAACGAAATTCAGCATCGAGGGGCAAGCGTTCTATCAGGGCCTCGAGTTCCTCGCCGTGCAGACCACGTACGACGGCGGCAGCGGCACGCTGCCTTACGCGCACTTCGCCGAGGACACGACGGACTCGGGAACTTCGGTCGACTACGCCGGGAGCTACGACGCGCCCGTCTTCGACGACGGCAACTTTCACATCGTCGGTTTCCGCAGAAACGATCCGTTCGACATCACGATCTACGCCGACGGAAAGACACAAGCCGCGACCACCGGCAGCTTCGACGTGAGCCAAGTTGGTTATGGCGTGAACGTCGGCGCCGTTCGGTATGGCCAAGTCATCCGACAAGTCACCGCGGACGTCGCCGAGATCATCGTCGTTCACTCGTCGATCGTCTCCGACGCGACCGTCGCCAATCTGCAGACCTATCTGAAGACCAAATACGCGCTGTGACTTGAAGCGCGCCGCCGTCACCACACGAACGGAACGAGCGCGCGGCGGGCGCGCGGGTAATCGGGAAACGTCCGCCGGTACCACGCGTGGTTCGCGAACGCGCGCGGCGCGAGGTTCGCGATCGTGTAGACGAAGAACGCGAGCCCGCCCATCGAAGCGCTCGCGAGCGCCCATCCTCCCCACTCGATCATCTCGCCGAGGTAATTCGGGCACGACACGAGCTCGTGCATCCCGCCGCGCGGGATCGCGTAGCCGTCGGGAGACGATCGGCGGAGCGCGAGGAGCTTGCGATCGGCTTCGAGGTTCATCGTCATGCCGAGCGCGAAGAGGAGCGCGCCGACGACGAAAGGACCGCTCGCGAGCCACGCGTCCGGATACGCACCGAGCGCGCCGATGAAGCTCGCGTTGATCGTCGCGTTGAGCACGTTGAACGAAAACGCCATCGCGGCGATCGCGATCGGCATGCGCCGTCCGCGCCGCGCGAGCCGCAGCGGGTACACGATCGCGCGGTGCGCGTAGTGAGCGGTCCACAGCGCCCAGAGGGCGAGGGGCACGACGCGATCGTGGTGCGCGCCGTGAAAGAAGATCCAAGAGAAGTAGACGAGCGACGGGCTCTCCATCGCTGCCCAGCCGACGCGATCGGAGATCGTCGGACCCCATCCCGCGCGCGCGTGGCGTCCGTACGGCGCGACGACGAACCAGAGCGCGAAGAACGTCGCGCCCGCGAGCGCGAACATGATCCACACCAAGAGGTCGTACGTCGGACGCGAGACGATCACGGCGCGAAGTTACAACGCCCCGCGCCGCGCGCGTCGGCGATAGGATGCGCGCATGTCGAAAGCTTTGTTCGTCGAGAGCGTCGAGGGCGGCGTCGCGGAGATCGTCCTTCGCACGTCCGGAAAAGGAAACGCGATGGGCCCGGATTTCTGGCGCGAGATGCCCGAGACGTTCGGCGCGCTCGACGCCGACGCGCGCGTTCGCGCGATCGTGCTCCGCGCCGACGGCGCGCACTTCACCTTCGGTCTCGATCTCGCGTCGATGATGAACGAGCTCGCGCCGCTCGTGACCCACGGGCTCGCCGACGCGCGCGCGAAGCTCCACGACATGATCCTTCGCCTCCAGAGCGCGGTGAGCGCGATCGCGAAATGCCGCAAGCCCGTCGTCGCCGCGGTTCACGGCTACTGCATCGGCGGCGGCGTCGACGTGATCACCGCGTGCGACGTTCGCGTCGCGAGCCGCGACGCGAAATTCAGCGTACGCGAGGTGCGCGTCGCGATGGTCGCGGATCTCGGTACCCTCCAGCGCCTCTCGCGCATCGTCGGCGAAGGCCACGCGCGCGAGCTCGCGCTCACCGGCCGCGACATCGACGCCGAGCGCGCGCTCCGCATCCACCTCGTGAACGACGTCGTCGAGACGCGCGAGGACGCGTGGGCCGCGGCGCGCGAGACCGCGCGCGCGATCGCCGACAACCCGCCGCTCGTCGTGCAAGGCGTGAAGCAAGTGATGAACGAGCGCGTGCTCGGCGACGACGAAGCGGGCCTGCGTTTCGTCGCCGCGTGGAACAGTGCGTTCTTGCCCTCGGCGGATCTCGGCGAGGCGATCGCCGCGTTCGCGGAGAAGCGAAAGCCGTCGTTTCGCGGCGCGTGATCGACAAAACGCCTCGAGCGATCGCGGCGCCCCTTGAGCCCGCGCGCGCCGTCCACTACAAACCGCGCATGGCGAACCGCAAAAAGATCGGACTCATCGGGGCGGGCAACATCGGCGGCGAGCTCGCTCGTCTCTGCGCGAACGCGGAGCTCGGCGACGTCGTCCTCTTCGACATCCCCGCGAAAGAAAATTTCGCCAAGGGCAAGGCGCTCGACCTCGAGCAGAACGGGTCGGTCCTCGGCTACGACGCGAAGATCACCGGCTCGGGCAACTGGGCGGATCTCGAAGGCGCCGACGTGCTCATCGTCACCGCGGGCATCCCGCGCAAGCCGGGTCAGTCGCGCGACGATCTCGTCGCGGTGAACCTCCCCATCATCCGCGACGTCGCGCAGAACGCGAAGAAGCACTGTCCGAGCGCGTTCGTCATCGTCATCTCGAACCCGCTCGACGCGATGGTCTACGAGTATAAGCGCGTGACGGGCTGTCCGAAGGGCATGATCGTCGGCATGGCCGGCGTGCTCGACAGCGCGCGCTTTCAGCTCTTTCTCGCGCGCGAAGCGGGCGTGTCGATCAAGGACGTGCGCGCGATGGTGCTCGGCGGTCACGGCGACGACATGGTCCCCGTCCTCTCGATGTGCACGATCAACAGCATCCCCGCGACGAACTTCATCCCTGTCGAGCGCATGAACGCGATCATCGACCGCACGCGCAAAGGCGGCGGCGAGATCGTCAACCTCATGGGCACGAGCGCGTACTACGCGCCCGCGTCGAGCGCGGTCGCGATGGCCACCGCGTACCTCCACGATCAGAAGCGCCTCCTGCCGTGCGCCGCGTACCTCGAGGGCGAGTACGGCTACCAAGATCTCTTCATCGGCGTGCCCGCGATCATCGGCGGCAAGGGCGTCGAGAAGATCGTCGAGCTCCCGCTCACCGCGGAAGAGAAGGGCATGCTCGCGAAGAGCGCGAAGAGCGTTCAGAGCGTCGTCGACGTTTGCAAAAAGAGCTGAGCGTCGCGGCGATCGAGCTGCCCGCGCGCTTCGATCGTAGAGACGAGAACCTCGCGCTCGTCGATTCGCTCCTCGCGAAGGCGAGCGCGGATCTCGTCCTGCTCCCGGAGGCTTCGCTCACCGGCTACGTCTCGCCGCGCGGCGACTTCGATCTCGCGCGCTTCGCCGAGGCGCGCGACGGACCCACGTGCCGCGCGCTCGCCGCGCTCGCGACCAGGCACCGAACGCGCCTCGTCGGTCCGTGGATCGAGCGCGCCGGCGAGTGCGTGTACAATGCAACGATCGGATTCGACGCGGACGGACGCGAGCTTTTGCATTATCGAAAGCGTCACCCGTGGTACCCGGAGGCGTGGGCGACGCCGGGGGACCTGCCGCACCCCGTGATCGACGTCGGCGGTCTTCGCGCGACGATCGCCGTGTGCTTCGACGTGCACTTCGGAGAAATTCCGCCGGCCGATCTCGTTTTGTTTCCGAGCGCGTGGGTCGAGAGCGACGAGCCGAGCCCGTCGCGCGAGGCGCTCTTGCGCAAGCTCGGGACGAACGTCGTGAACGCCAATTGGGGACGCGGTGAGCCGCGCGTGCGCGGGCAAGGGGGGTCGTGCATTCTGCACGCGTCGGGCGAGGTCGCGCGGTGCGCGTCGGACGCGCGCGTCGTGTCCGCCGAAATCAAAATCGCACGGTGACGCCGACGCGCGGACCATCGCGCCACGCGAAGCTCGGCGTGACGTTCACCTGCGTCTTCTGATCTTGCGGGACGAGGCCGACGCCGAGCAGCACCGCGCCGACCGCCTCGGTCAAACCAATCCCCACGAGCCCGACGTCGAAGAGCGCCTTCGACGAGCAGTCGTTCGTTTGCAAATTGCACGCGCTCGAGCTGCCGTTCAATCCGAGCGCGATCCACGGCCCGGCGATCGGCACGACCATCCACGGCGTTTGCCCCGCGAAGCTCTCGAGGCCCGCCGACAGCGCGCTCAGCCCGAAACCGAGCCCGAGCAAACCCGCGCCCGTCAGCACGAACGCCGTCCGCGGTTTGTGCGCGATCTTGTACCCCGTCTGCGCGCTCGCGCTTTGCGCGGCGAAAATCATGGCGAGCGTGACGGCCGCGCGGCGCATGTGGTACCCAACTTCGCGTCGCATGAAGATCCACGAGTATCAAGGCAAAGAGCTCTTCGCGAAGTACGGCGTGCCGATTCCGAAGGGGCACCCAGCGTTTTCGGTCGACGAGGCGGAAGCCGCGGCGAAAAAATTGATCGAAGAGACGAAGAGCAACGTCGTCGTCGTCAAGGCGCAGATCCACGCGGGCGGTCGCGGCAAGGGCGGCGGCGTCAAAGTCGCCAAGGGAGGAGCGGCCGAAGCGAAGGAGCTCGCACAAAAGATTTTGGGGATGCAGCTCGTCACGCACCAGACGGGTCCCGAGGGACAAAAAGTTCGGCGCCTCTACATCGAGCAGGGCCTCCCGATCAAACGCGAGCTCTATCTCGGCGCGGTCATCGATCGCGATCGAAGGCGCATCGCGTTCATGGCGTCCACCGAAGGCGGCGTCGAGATCGAGAAGGTCGCGGCGGAGACGCCGGAGAAAATTCTCACGGTGCACGTCGATCCGGTCGTCGGCATCGCGGGTTACCAAGCGCGCGAGCTCGCGTTCGGGCTCGGCGTCGATCCGAAGCGCTTCACGAAGCTCGTGGGCGCGCTCTACGAGCTCTTCGTCAAAGAAGATTGCTCGCTCTGCGAGATCAACCCACTCGTCGAGTTGGACGACGGCTCGATCGTCGCGCTCGACGCGAAGCTCAACTTCGACGACAACGCGGATTTCCGTCACCCCGATTGGAAGAAGCTCTTCGACAAGGACGAAGAGGATCCCGTCGAGATGGAAGCGAAGGAGGTCGGCCTCAACTACGTCTCGCTCGACGGCAACGTCGGGTGCCTCGTGAACGGCGCGGGCCTCGCGATGGCGACGATGGACATCATCAAGCACGCTGGAGAAAAATACGGCGTCGCGCCCGCGAATTTCTTGGACGTCGGCGGCGGCGCGAACCAAGAGCAGGTCACCAAAGCGTTCAAGATGATTTTGCGATCGCCGAAGGTGAAGGCGATCTTCGTGAACATCTTCGGCGGCATCATGAAGTGCGACGTGATCGCGAGCGGCGTGGTCGCGGCGGCGAAGGAGCTCGGGCTCAAGGTGCCGCTCGTCGTGCGGCTCGAGGGAACGAACGTGGAGCTCGGGAGAAAAATCTTGAACGAGAGCGGTCTCGCGATTCAAGCAGCGACCACGATGGCGGACGGCGCGCAAAAAATCGTGGCGGCGATTGGCGGTGCAAAATGAGCGTCCTCGTCGACAAGAACACGAAGCTCCTCGTCCAAGGCATCACGGGAAGCGCCGGGAGCTTTCACGCGAAGCAGTGCATGGAGTACGGCACGCAAGTCGTCGCGGGCGTCACGCCCGGGCGCGGCGGAGAGAAATTCGAACAGAAGGTTCCGGTCTTCGACACCGTGAAGCAAGCGGTGAAGGCGACCGGCGCGAACGCGAGCGTGATCTTCGTTCCGCCGCCCGGCGCGGCCGACGCGATCCTCGAGGCGTTCGACGCGGAGATCCCGCTCGTCGTGTGCATCACCGAAGGCATTCCGGTGATGGACATGATCAAGGTGCGCCGCGTGCTCGAAGGGCTCGACGGCAAGTCGCGCCTCATCGGACCGAACTGCCCGGGCATCATCACGCCGGGTCAGTGCAAGATTGGAATCATGCCCGGGCACATCCACAAGGCGGGCAACGTCGGCGTCGTCTCGCGCTCCGGAACGCTCACGTACGAGGCCGTCGGTCAGCTCACCGCGCTCGGCATCGGACAATCGACGTGCATCGGCATCGGCGGCGATCCGGTCGGCGGCATGGACTTCGTCGACGTGCTCACGCTCTTCAACGAGGACAGCTCGACGCACGGCGTGATCATGATCGGCGAGATCGGCGGCGGCGCAGAGGAGCGCGGCGCGGCGTACATCAAAGCGAACATGAAGAAGCCCGTCGCGTGCTTCATCGCCGGCACGACCGCGCCGCCCGGAAAACGCATGGGCCACGCGGGCGCCATCATCTCGGGTGGAAAAGGAACTGCCGCCGCGAAGATGGAAGCGCTCGTCGCAGCCGGTTGCAAAATCGCGCCGACCCCGAGCGACATGGCGACGACGCTCAAGTCGATGATGTGATCACGGCGCGACGTCGTCGCACGTCGCGACGATGGTCGATTCGTGATCGCATGCGAACGTGCATCCGTACGCGCTTCGCGCGTCGCGCGAGCTCGCGCACGCGTTCGGCGTGATCGATTCGCAGTCGATCGTGGTGAAGGTGCTCGACGCGTCGCACGCGAGCGTGCACGTCGTCTTCGTTTCACACGCGACGAGCTTCGGTGTTTGCGGCGCGCCCCCGTCGCGCGCGGGAGCATCCCACCGCGCGTGAGAGCACGCGGCGACCATGGAGAGCGCGAACGCGCACGTGGGTTTCATGTGCGCACGTCGGCGCGCGGCGGGATCAGTTGCGTCGAAAATCGCGCAGCACGCGCATCGCCGCGTTGTGCCCGGCGGCTCCGATCACCGAGCCTGCCGGGTGCGTCCCCGCGCTGCACGAGTAGAGGCGCTCGATCGGCGTCGCGTACGGAAGTCGATCGGAGAATCCCCACCCGTTGTCGACGTGATGAATGTGTCCGTGCGTGATGCCGAAGTGGCTCTCGATTTTCTTCGGGTGAAGCGCGAAGACGTCGACGACGAGCTCGCTCGTTCCCGGCGCGAACCGATCGCAGATCGCGAGGAGCTTCTTCACGTACGCCGCCTCTTCTTTTTCCCACGAGCTCTCGCGAATTTCGCTCGGCACCCACTGCACGAAGAGCGCGGAGTTGTGGAGGCCGCCAGCGTCTCGAAGCGAAGGATCCAGCGTCGTGTGCACGTACCACTCGATCGTCGGAAAATCGTAGAGCTCGCCGCGCATCGCGGCGTCGAAACCTTCACGAAGGCGCGCGATGACGTCGCCATCGTCCGGGAGCAAATGGATCGTCGGCGCGAACCCGGGTCGCTCGAACGCGCTCGGCAAGCACGAGAACTTCGGCAGCGCCGAGAGCGCGAGGTTCACCTTGAGCGTCGTGCCGGGCTTCTTTTCGTAGGCGTCGAGGCGTTCGTTGTATTCTGCACCGAAGTTTTCGCGCCCGACGAGCGCGCGCATCGCGAAGGGATCCGCGTTGCACACGACGACGTCCGCGTCGATCGTCTTTCCGCTCGCGCGCACGACGCCGCGCGCAGTTCCTCGCTCGATTCGCACGCTCACGACCGCGTCGCCGACGTCGATCTCGACGCCGAGCGCGCGGCACCGCGCTTCGAGCTCGCGCGCGACCGTGCCCATCCCGCCTTTCACGATCATCCACGTGCCGCCCGATCCGTGCAGTCTGCACATGTTGTGAACGAGGAAGTTCATGCCCGTGCCCGGCGTGTCCCACGAGCCGCACAAACCCGAGAACGCGTCGGTCGTCGCGTACATCGCCTTCAAGAGATCGCTCGCGAAGTCGAAGCGCGCGAGGTAACGCGAGATCGGTTCGCGACAGAGATCGACGAAGCGCGCGCGGAGCTCCTTGCGCACGAAGCGCTCGGCGGTGTCCTCGATCGAGAGCGGCTCGTCGAGCCAAGTGGGCGCGAGATCGTCACGCAGCATCGCGAGCTCCGCTTGCATCGCGGCGTGCGCTTCGTAGTCGCGCCGAGAAAAAAATCGGATCATCTGCGCGCGCGTCTCGTCCTCGTTCGATCCGAAGAGCAGGTGGCGTCCGTCGAGCGTCGGCAGGAAATAATGCGGATCGCGCCGCATCGTCGGGATGGTGACACCGAGCTTCTCGATCAGCTCCGGAGGCATCAAGCCGAGCAAGTACGCGCCGGTCGACGCGCCGAGGTTCGGCGCGCGCGCGAACGGTCTCTCCGTGCGCACCGCGCCGCCGATCGCGCGCGACTCGACCACCCGGACCGCGGCGGTCCCACGAGATTCGAGCGCGAGCATGGCCGCACAGACGAGCCCGTTGTGACCTCCGCCGACGATGACGATGCGTTTCTTCATGTTGCCAAATTAGCTTCCGTTCGGTAGAAGCCGCACGCACATCATGAAGGAAAGAACGCTCTGCATCTGCAAACCCGACTCGGTCGAGAAGCACAAGGCGGGAGCGATCCTCGCGAAGCTGGAGCAAGAGGGGTTCGAGATCGTCGCGCTGCGCAGGCAGCACTTGACGAAGCAAGTGGCGGAGGGGTTCTACGCGGTCCACAAGGCGCGCCCGTTTTTCGGCGAGCTCGTGACGTTCATGACGCGCTCGCCCGTTTGGATTGCGGTGCTCGAGCGCGACAACGCCGTGGCGAAATACCGCGAGGTGATGGGCGCGACCGATCCCGCTAAAGCGGCGGATGGAACGCTCCGTAAGCTCTTTGGAAGCAACGTCGGCGAGAACGCGGTCCACGGCTCGGACTCGCTCGACAACGCCAAGATCGAAATCGGTTACTTCTTCGCTGGGAGCGAGGTCGCTTCGGCGATCTGAGCGTTCGATGCGAGCCGGGAGCGCGCACGGCGGTTCCCGGAAAATTCACGCGTGGGGGAAAAGGACTGCGCGTGGCGAGCAAAAAAGAATCACGCCCATCGGAATCCACGACTCCATCTTCGGCGGAGCGTTCGCGTAACCCGTCGAGCGCGCCGCGATCGCACGAGATCACGGCGCGGCGCGGCCGCGTGCGCGACGCGCTCGCGGCGCTCGGCAACCTCGAGACGGTGCTGCGATCGCCTTCGCCGCTCGTCGGCTCGGAAGAGCTCGACGAGCTTCGCCGAGGTTTGTCTTGGATGCGCGAGTCGTTCACCGCCGCGACCGCGGAGTCGGAGGGCGACGTTCGGAGCGCGCGGAGCGAGCTCGAGTCGTACGCGCTCGCGCGCATCGCGGAGGTCGAGACCGTGCTCGGCGCGACGCTCACGGCGGACGCGATCGCGAAGAGCGCGCGGGATCTCGAGGCGGCCGCCGCGTTGCTCGAGCTCTCGGAGCGTTCGACGGAGAACGCGCAAGTCGACGTGTCCGTCGCGACGCTCGCGGAGCAAGCGCTCCATCTCGCGTGGACGTTTCGCTCCTACGGCGCGCAGGGCGTTCACGTGCGAGCGAGCGAGGCGGACTGTTCGGTGTCGTGCGATCCGCACGTCATCGCGCGCGTTCTCGCGATCGCCGTCACGCGCGTTCGCGCGAGCGCGCCCGAGCGCGGACCTGTCGCGGTCGTCGTGCGCACGCACGTCGAGGACGACGCGGGCGTCATCGAGGTCGCGCGGTACAGCTCCGAGGATCTCTCCGCGCGCGTCGTGCAAACGCGCGTCGCGACGCACGTCGCGCCGACGGACGCCATCGTCGCCGCCGCCGCGCACGCGGCGAACCTCGGTCTCGTCGTCGAAGCGTCGCGCGTGCTGATTCGCTGCCCGCGCGTCACGTGAAGTGAAGCGCCGCGAAGCGGACGCGGAACCTCGGCGGCGAAGCCGACGACATGATAAGCAACGCGCATGGAGGATCTCCGCGCGCGAATCGAAGAAGCGTTCGCCGATCGATCGAAGCTTCCGGATGCGGCGGACGCGGTGGAAGATACGATCGCGCGCTTGGATCGCGGGGAGCTGCGCGTCGCCGAAAAATCGAGCGGCGGCGAATGGATCACGCACGCGTGGATCAAACAAGCGATCCTCCTCTACTTCGCGCTCCGCAGCATGGAGACGATCGAAGTCGGACCGTTCGAGTTCCACGACAAAATCCCGCTGAAGAAAAATTTGGCGGACGCGGGCGTGCGCGTCGTGCCGCCGGGCGTCGTGCGCTACGGCGCGTTCGTCGAGCGCGGCGCGATCGTGATGCCCGGCTACGTGAACATCGGCGCGCGCGTGGGCGCGAACACGATGGTCGACACGTGGGCGACGGTCGGATCGTGCGCGCAGATCGGACGCGACGTGCACCTCTCGGGCGGCGTCGGGATCGGCGGCGTGCTCGAGCCGCCGGCCGCTTCGCCCGTGATCGTCGAAGACGGTGCGTTCGTCGGATCGCGCGTCGTCGTCGTCGACGGCGTGCGCGTCGGAGCAGAAGCGGTGCTCGGCGCGGGCGTCGTGCTCACCGCGTCGACGGCGATCCTCGACGTGAGCGGCGCCGAGGTCGTCGAGCACCGCGGCGAGGTCCCACCGCGCAGCGTCGTCATCCCGGGAACGCGCACGAAGAAATTTCCCGCGGGCGAGTTCGGCGTGCCCTGCGCGCTCATCATCGGCAAGCGCACCGCGTCGACCGATCGCAAGACGAGCCTGAACGCCGCGCTCCGCGATTTCGCAGTCCCCGTATGATCGACGACACGCTCCTCTGGCTCTGCGCGATCGACTCGCCGATCGGCGAGGAGCGCGCGATCTGCGACGCGGTGGAGGCGCGCCTGGCGCGCGTCGTCGCGCCACGCCGGTATGGTAATTCGCTGGTTTTTCCGTGGGTTGGTCGAGATCGCAAGGATCCTTCCGATCGTCGTCCGCACGTCGTTCTCGCGGGCCACCTCGACACCGTGCGCACCGAAAATGGCCCGGCGCGCGTCGAGGGCGGGCGCGTCTTCGGCGCGGGGTCGAGCGACATGAAGAGCGGGCTCGCGGTGATGATCGAGCTCGCCGAAAATTTGAAGGTTGCAGAGTGCAAGTACGACGTGACGCTCGTCTTCTACGCGCGCGAGGAGGGGCCGTTTCTCGAGAACGAGCTCGGCGTCGTCGTCGAGCGAGACCCCGACGTGAAACGCGCCGACTTCGCGGTGTGCCTCGAGCCCTCCGACAATCGTCTGCAGCTCGGGTGCATGGGCTCGATCCACGCGACCGTGACGATCGAAGGACGCACGGCGCACAGCGCGCGGCCGTGGGAAGGCGTGAGCGCCGTGACGAAGGCCGCGCCGCTCATCGCCGCGATCGGCGCGCTCGCGCCCGACGAGCGCCCGATCGACGGCCTCACGTTTCGCAGCGTCACGACCATCACGCAAGCGCGCGACGGCGGCCGCGGGCGCAACGTCGTGCCTGATCGATTCGTGATCAACGTGAACCACAGGTTCGCGCCCGACGCGACGCTCGACGCCGCCAAGCGCCGCGTGCAGGAGCTCATCCAAGCGAGCGCGCCCGACGCGAAGATCGACTTCACCGACTTGAGCCCCGCGGCGATGCCGCATCGCAATCACGCGCTCACGAAGCGGCTCGAAGCGTGCGGGGTCGTCGCGGTCGAGCGCAAACAAGCGTGGACCGACGTCGCGCGCTTCGCGCAAATCGGGATCCCCGCGGTCAACCTCGGGCCGGGCGAAAACGCGCAGGCGCATCAAAAAAACGAGTCGACTTCGCTCGCGCTCGTGCGCGAGGGGTACGAAATCTTTCGGCGGTTTCTCGTCGGCTAATTTCCGCAACCGCGCAACTGCGCGCGACCGCGGTCGACACGGGTTTCACATGGCGAAAATTCAAACGAGGTACGTCTGTCAAGCTTGCGGCGCGAGCTTCGCGAAGTGGATGGGGCGATGCCCCGAGTGCGACGCGTGGAACACCGTGTCGGAAGAAGTCGTGCGCGAGAAATCGCGCACCGCCGTCGCCGCGCGCGCCGTGCCACTCTCCGAAGTGAGCGCCGACGATTTCGCGCGCGTTCCGACGGGGATCGGCGAGCTCGATCGCATCTTGGGCGGCGGCGCGGTGCTCGGCGGCGTCACCCTCGTCGGCGGCGATCCCGGCATCGGAAAATCCACGCTGCTCCTCCAAGCGCTCACCGCGCTCGCGTCGCGCAAGCTCAAGTGCCTCTACGTGTCCGGCGAAGAGAGCGCGGCGCAGACTGCGGCGCGCGCGCGGCGCATCGCAAAGAGCGACATCGACGACTCGCTTCTTCTCCTCGCCGACACGCAGCTCGAATCGGTCGAAGCCGCGATCGACGAGCACCATCCGCGCGCGCTCGTCGTCGACAGCGTGCAGACGATTCGTTGCGCGGGGCTCGACGCGGGCGCCGGCACCGTGAGCCAGCTCCGCGAAGTCACCGCGCGCGTCATCGAGCGCGCGAAGCGCGAGAACATCGCCGCTTTCCTCGTCGGTCACGTCACGAAGGACGGCGTGCTCGCGGGACCGAAGGTGCTCGAGCACCTGGTCGACACGGTGCTCTCGTTCGAAGGCGAGCGATCGCACGCCCTGCGCACGCTGCGCGCGCACAAGAATCGATTCGGGAGCGCGACGGAGGTCGGCGTGTTCGAAATGCGCGCGGAGGGCCTGCGCGAAGTGCCGAACCCGAGCGCGCTCTTTTTGGCGGAGCGTCCGCGCGGCGCGCCGGGCAGCGTGATCGCCGCGACGTGCGAGGGCGCGCGCGCGCTGCTCGTCGAAGTTCAAGCGCTCGTCGGCGCGACGCAATACGGATCGCCGCGGCGCACCGCGAACGGCGTCGACGGCGCGCGCCTCGCGATGCTGCTCACCGTGCTCGAGCGTCGCGCGGGGCTCGTCGCGTCGGGCTACGACGTGTTTCTCAACGTGGCCGGCGGCGTGCGCGTCGACGAGCCCGCCGTGGATCTCCCCGTCGCGATTGCGCTCGCGTCGAGCTTGCGCGGGCGGCCCGTCGCGGACGATGTCGTCGCGTTCGGCGAGGTCGGTTTGGCGGGCGAGGTGCGCGGCGCGTCGCGCGTGCGCGCACGCCTTGCGGAGGCGGCCGCGATGGGATTCCGCCGCGCGATCGTGCCGCGCACGGATCCGAGCGAGCTGCCGAAAGACGTGATCGAAGTCGTCACGGTGCGCACGCTCGCCGAAGCGCTCGAAGTCGCGTTTTAGGAGTGGTAAAAGGGCGCGCATGCGATCCCTCAATCCCATGGTTGTTGCTCTCGCTCTCGCGCTCGCTGCGTGCGACTCCGGCACCGGCGGCGGCGCGGAGACCGCGTCGGGTGCGTCTCACGAGCTCATCGGAAAACCGGCGCCGACGTTCTCGGTCAGCAGCGCCAACGGCAAAGGCACCGTCTCGCTCGCGAGCCTCAAAGGCAAAGTGGTCGTCGTCGACTTCTGGGCGACGTGGTGCAACCCGTGCAAAGAGTCCTTCCCGAAATTGCAGGAGCTCTACACGAAGTACCAATCGAACGGCCTCGAGATCGTCGGGTTCTCGGAGGATGACGAGAACCAAGGCATCGCCGAGTTCGGGCAGGCGCACGGCGCGGTGAAGTTCCCGATCGGATGGGACAACGGCAAGGCGATCGCGGGTCAGTACAAGCCGCCGACCATGCCGACGAGCTTCATCATCGACAAGAACGGTATCGTACGTTTCGCGCACGTTGGCTACCACGACAACGACCAAGACGAGATCGAGAAGGAACTGAAGACGCTCCTGTAATAAGCTTCGTGCGTGAGGGTTTCGCGCGCGATCGTCGTCGCGTTCTTCGGGGCGCTCTCGATCGTCTTGTGTGGCGACGCCATCGCGCAGGATCTCTCGACGCAGCGTCGCGAGCTCTCGACGTCCACGGATTATCGCGTGCGCGTCGCCGCGGCGCTCGCGCTCGGACGCAGCCACGATCCGCAAGTGCGCCCGCAGCTCGAGCAAGCGCTCTCCGATCCGAACGCCGCGGTGCGCACCGCGGCCGCCGCCGCGCTCGGCGCGCTCGGGGACGACGCCGCGATCGCCGCGCTCGACCGCGCGCGCGCCCACGAAGCGTCGGACTCCGCGCGCGCGACCATGACGCAAACGATCGCCGCGCTGAGACAGCGCGCCTCGAGCGCCTCGCTTCAAGGCGTTCAGCTCGTCGTGCAAATCGGAACGATGCGCAACGCGACCAACGTGCGCGGCGCAGACGTCGCAGACGTGCTGCGCGACGCGGCGACCTCGCGCGCGCGCTCGCTGAATCACGTCGCGGTCGCGACGCCGGCGGACGCGACCATCGTGCTCCGCGCGGCGAGCTCGGCGCACGTCCCCGTCGTGCTCATCGACGGCAACGTCACGCGCCTCACGCAGAGCGCGAACGGACCGAACGTCACGTGCCAGGCCGAGGTCGAGTTCATCGTGCGCAAAATGCCGGAGCAGACGCTCCGCAGCACGCTCGCGGGTCGCGCGGCGGCGATGGGGCAGGGGACGACCTCGACGCGCGGCGTCGCGTCGCTTCAGGATCAAGCGATCGGCGGCGCGGTCGAAATCGCGCTGCGCGACGAAGGCCTCCGCCTCGCAGCGCGTTAGGCGCGCGCGAAGTGAGGTACAGTCGCGCGCGTGCGCGTGCTCTTCGTGTCGAAGCCGATCGTTCCGCCGTGGTCCGACGGATCGAAGTGTCTCGTGCGCGACGTCGCAGGCGCGCTGAAGATCGCCGAGCCGACGGTGATGGTTTCACCGGGAGGACCCAGCGTGGGCGCGCGCGTGCGCCGCGAGAACGTCTACGGACACGCCGCGCGCTTCTCGCCGTCGCAGAACGCGCTCGTCTTCAATCGGCTCGTGTTCGGCGATCCGCTCGATCTCTGGCACTTCGTTTTCGCCC